>Ga0075423_10004269_pt1 | contig 13243 bp, 16 predicted proteins | sample SoiMethybrSBSTD2_FD_80114 | JGI IMG/M metagenome (GOLD analysis project Ga0075423, IMG submission 80114) | Bulk soil microbial communities from a Populus tree surrounding site in Tennessee, USA - Soil MetaG P. TD hybrid SBSTD2 | ecosystem: Environmental > Terrestrial > Soil > Tree plantation...
ACCGGCCGTTGGGGTGTTGCCTGCGACGCGGGCTGCCGCGTCTTCGACGTCAACGGGGTGGTGACCGACAGTATCTTCGTCGCGGGCGACATCGCGCGCGCCCCCCACGTGTTATACGAGTACCAATTTCTCGCACTGGAGCACTGGGACAACGCCGTCTTCGGGGGCCGGGTCGCGGCGCACAACATGGTGAGCCTTGAGTCCGACCGCCGCCCCCATCTCCCGCTGCCCGCGTTCTGGTCAGGCCAGTTCGGCGTCAACATCAAGGGCGTCGGCGTGGGCCCCTTCGCCGACAAGATCGTCATTACGCAGGGCTCCGTCAAGGAGCGTCGGTTCGCCGCCGCCTATGGGCGCCGGGGCCGCATCGTGGCCGCCGTCACCTTCAATCACGGCAAGTGGCTGGAGTACTACGGGGCAATGATCGAGCGATCGGCTCCGTTTCCGCCCCCTCCGCCGGGATACGATCAGGTCGGCGACATGAAGCCAATCCCGGCGCGATTCCCGCTTCCCGGCGTCCCGACGGGGCTTCCAGACGTCGTCTTGACCGGCCACGACCCAATCGATCGGGGCGCTGAGTACCGACCGAAAAAGCGCTGACGGGTGAGCACGACGAAGCGCCAGACTGCACAGCCCGAAAGAGAGGAGAGAGGAGAGAGGAGAGAGGAGAGAGGAGAGAGGAGAGAGGAGAGAGGAGAGAGGAGAGAGGAGAGAGGAACATCATGACGCCAGAGGCCGCTTACGCGGAGGCTATGAAATTCGAAAACCGCGCCAATCCGTATCCGTTCTTCGACGAACTCCGCAAGACGCCGGTGGCGCGGGTGGCGAACAGCATTTACGCCGTCACGGGCTACCGAGAGCTGAGGACGCTGGCCCACGACCCCCGGGTGAGCTCCGACATGAGTCACAGCCCCTTGGGGGCAGCGTCGCCCGGAGCCAAGGCCGAGGCCGATCATATGAACGCGTATGGTCGGGGGAAAAGTATGATCAATTCCGATCCGCCAGACCACGATCGAATGCGTCGTCAGGCGATGCGGCACTTCGGCCCTCCCCACACCCCAGACCTCATTCCGAGTATGGCGTCGGGTATCCAGCTGCTCTGCAACCAGCTGCTCGACAAGGCAAAGGGTAAGACCAGAATCGACATCGTGGACGACTACGCCTATCCGGTGCCGGTGGCAGTGATTTGCAAAATTCTGGGCGTACCGCTGAAGGACGAACCCCAATTTCACGGCTGGATCCACGACTTTATGGCGGGCCTCATGGACATGGGGCCGGAGATGGTCACCGATGAGGGGAAGGCCCGCGCTGCGAAGGGAAAAGAAAGTGCGGCAGCGCTCGTGCAGTACTTAACCGCGCTGATCGAGCGCTTCGTCCGAGAGCCCGGTGAGAGCATGCTCTCAAAGATGGTGAACGACAACGGCCCAGACGGACCCATGGCGCCCAAGGACGCCGTATCCAATGCGTCACTGCTGCTCGTCGCAGGTCATGATTCCACGGTCAACACGATCGCCCACTGCGTGCTTACCCTGTTGCGGAACCCCGGGTCTCTCGAGCTCCTGCGCGGCCGGCCGGAGCTAATCCCCGGCGCCATCGAGGAGGTCCTGCGCGTAGAGTCAGCGGTCCAGTTCTTTCCCAGCCGGTCAGCTCTCGCCGATATCGAGATCGCGGGAACGGTTATCCCGAAGGGTTCGGCGGTCTTCCTCATGTATGGCGCAGCCAACCGCGACCCGCGCCGGTTCTCCAACCCGAACCAATTCGATCCCGAACGTCGGGACAATGAGCACTTCGGATGGGGAAGCGGCGTCCACACTTGCTTCGGCGGTCCGCTCGCACGCCTGGAGGTAAATCTCGCGTTGGAGACCTTCCTCCGCCGAGTCGAGAAGCCCCGCCTCGTCGCTGACCCGCCGCCGTATCGGCAGAGCAATGTCTTCCGGGGTCCGAGACACCTATTCATCGATTTCGAGCGCATCAGACACTGAGGAGCAACGTTGAAGGCATTCCAATTCATCGCTGCGCAGAAGCCGGCCGAGCTCCGCGAGGTGCCAGTGCCCGAGCCGGGTGCTGGTCAGGTCCTGATCAAGATCGGGGGCGCCGGCGCTTGTCACTCCGATCTGCACATACTCGAGGCCCCCCCAAACCGCGCTCCAACCTGATCAGTGACTTGCGCGCAAAAATCAATGTTACTGTTTTAGGTTGGGCCACACACCGAGATCGTCGACCGGAAGATGACCGGGCGCTCCATTGCGTACGTGAGGGCATTTCCGTCGTCCAGCAGCCAATGCCCTTGACTGTTCGCGATGGGTTCGATCAGCCGATCGTCGTGCATCACAACAGCGACGAACCGCAGCGGAACGAGAACTGGAGAGGAAAGGGCGCGGAGGAATTTGACGATCTCCTTATTGGTCTTCGCCGGCATCGCGCGCCTATTTTCAATGGGGATTCGCCGCCTTCGGTGCCGGGGCAGAGCCCGGCACCGGCCAGATTGCCGCCATTAGCCGGCTCACCGCCAGTGCGACGACGCAGCCGAAGATCACCTCGATCACGCGCCGGAGCCCACTCTCCAAGCCACCCATCTTCGAGTCCACCGACAGGCCGCCGGCGATGACGATCGCCGCGGTGATCGGGGCTTGACGCCACATCACCTGGATCCGGACGACGTACGATGCGAGCAGCACTGTGATTGCGAGCGCGAAGGGAAGCCGCCACGGCGTCGGCTCACCGACCGCCAGGAAGAGCAGCCCCACGGCGCAGCCGACCAGCGTGTTGATCAGACGGCTCCGAAACATTTTGAGCCCCTGCTTCACGACCGGTTCACTCGACGCGATCATCGACGCCATCGCCCAGATCGGACTTGCGTTCGTGAAGAACCCGAGTGTGATCCAGACGATGATTGACGAGATGAAGACGTTCAACGCGAAGTGCACGCCGAGGAGGTGGTCCTCGCGCAAGCGGTCGAGCATCTGGGAGCGGCTTCTCGTCGCCGTGGCAGGACGCTCACTCGTGCGCATGTGCGTAATCCGAGCCAATCCGGCCACTGATTCCGACGCAATCCGGCCACCCATTCCGACGGAAGTCGGCCACCTGTTCCGATCGAATCCGGCCACCCCCTAGCGGCTTGGCCCAACGCTCTCGCTGGCGGCGAACGAATCGCGCACGCGACCTCCCTTTGCGCTGATGCAATGGGAGGTCCGATGCCCACCGAGAGAGCGCCGATGCGGAAGGTTCGCGAAGTCCTGAGGTTGAAGCACGCGCTGGGTCTGAGCGAGCGCCAAATCTCGGTGTCCATAGGCGTGAGCCGATCAACGGTAGCCGAGTATCTACGGCGGGCGGGAGTGGTTGGCATCACCTGGCCGGTGCCCGAGGAGATGCACGACGCCGAGCTGGAGCGGCGGCTGTTCACACCGCCGTCCTTCGAGCCGAAGCCGACACGGGGCTTGCCGGATTGGCATCACGTCCACAAGGAGCTGAAGCGACATGGTGTGACGCTGCTCCTGATATGGGAGGAGTACCGGGCTCAGTACGTCGACGGCTACGGCTATAGCCGGTTTTGCGATCTCTATCGGGATTGGCTCAAAACGGTGTCGCCGACCATGCGGCAGACGCATGTTGCCGGGGAGAAGCTATTTGTCGACTGGGCGGGCGACACAGTGCCGGTGTTTGACGCTGCCATGGGCATGCAGCGTCGTGCCCACATCTTCGTCGCCGTCCTAGGTGCGTCCAATTACACGTACGTGGAAGCGCGCTGGAGTGAGGCGCTCCCTGACTGGATCGGCGCCCACGTCAATGCTTTGGCCGCCATTGACGGTGTGCCTGGCGCCGTGATCTGCGACAACCTCAAGGCCGGCGTCACAGCCACCTGCCGCTATGAGCCCGGCATCAATCGTACTTACCAGGATCTCGCCTCACATTACGGCACGGTGATCCTGCCCACGCGACCAAGAAAGCCGCGCGACAAGGCCAAGGTTGAAGTCGCGGTCCTGATTGTCGAACGCTATGTCCTGGCGCGGCTGCGCAAGATGCGCTTTTTCTCGTTGGCCGAGCTCAACATGGCAATCCAGCAGATCCTGCCCGATCTTAATGCTCGCATCATGCGCAAGGTCGGCGTTAGCAGAAGCGAGCTGTTGGAGACGATTGAGCGGCCCAAATTGAAGGCGCTGCCAAGCGAACCCTATCAGTATGCCGAATGGAAGAAGTGCCGGGTCGCGCCCGATTATCACGTCGAGGTCGACCATCACTACTACTCAGTACCTTCGCGCCTGATCCGCGAGCAGGTCGAGGCCCGCATCACCGACACAACGATCGAGATCCTCCACAAGGGCAGCCGGGTTGCCAGCCATGCCCGCAGCTATCTGCATAGCCGACACACAACGGTTCGTGAGCACATGCCAAGTGCGCACCGGCGCCATGCGGAATGGACGCCGTCCCGGATGATGCGGGAGGCTAGGAAGATCGGCCCCGCAACCATCGCCCTCGTCGAGGCGATTATGAAGGCCAAGCCACATCCCGAGCAGGGCTTCCGCGCCTGTCTCGGCATCCTGCGGCTGGCACGAAGCTACGGCTCGGCGCGTCTGGAGGCTGCCTGTCGGCGCGGCAACGATATCGGCGCCACTACCTACGGTTCAATTGCCTCGATCCTGAAGCACGGGCTGGACAAGGCCTACGCACGAGAACCGACGCCGGAGACCTCGCCGGTCCGGCACGGCAACATCCGCGGCACCGACTACTACCACTGAAGGCTCTGTCGCGGATGCCAGTAATCGGCGGTGGCAACAAGGGAGAGGAAAGCAAATGCTCAAGCATCCAACCGAGGAGCGACTATTGACACTCGGGCTCACCGGCATGGCCAAAGCGCTCGAGGAGCAAAGGCGACAGCCTGATATTGCTGCGCTTAGCTTCGAGGAACGCTTTGCACTGCTCGTGGATCGCGAAGCAACTGAGCGCGACAACAAGCGGCTCATAACGCGGTTGCGGTTTGCGAGCCTGAGGCAGAATGCCGTCGTCGAAGACGTCGACACCAAGACGCATCGCGGCCTCGACCGAGCCCTGTTCCAGAAGCTTGTCGCCGGTGACTGGATCGCCCGACAGCAGAATTTGTTGATCATTGGCCCAACTGGGGTGGGCAAGAGTTGGATCGCATGTGCCCTCGGCCACAAGGCCTGCAGGGATAATCGCTCCGTCCTCTACCACCGGGTACCAAGGCTATTCGAGGCGCTCGCATTGGCCCGAGGCGACGGCCGGCACGCCCGGCTGCTCAAAAGTCTGGCCCGCGTCGAGCTTTTGATCCTCGATGACTGGGGTCTTTCGCCCATGACCGCTGATCAGCGTCGAGACCTGCTGGAAATTCTCGAAGATCGGCATGGGCGTGGCTCGACCATCGTCACCAGCCAGATCCCCGTCGAGCACTGGCACGAGCTCATCGGCGATCCGACCATTGCCGACGCCATCCTTGATCGCCTGGTGCATAACTCACATCGGCTGATTCTCAAGGGCGAGAGCCTGCGTAAGGCCGCCGCCAAGCGTCAGAAGCTTGACGCCGAGCCGACCACATGAACTGATGCTAATGCTGACACGAGAGCAAGGGCCCGCAGGTGGCCGGGATCATCGGAATCCCTGGCCGGCTTCGATTGGAATGGGTGGCCGCCTTCGCTCGGAATCGATGGCCGACTTCGTCGGAATACGCATGCGCATGCGGCGGATTCCGCCTGAGTTGGTAGACCATCCCCGTCTTCGTTGTCCCGAGCGAGATCCAGTCGCGTTTACGCTGCTGCAGCCCAACGAAGAACCGCTTCTCGCGGTCCAGCGCATTCTCGCGCAGCTCGTCCCGTTTCTTTTCTGGCACGCTTCTTTTCCGCGAGCCGCCGGCTCACATGGTGCGCAACCGCGTAAGCCTTGGCTACGCTAGCATACTGACGCACTATTTGCGTGCGTATTGGAAGGGTGGCATGGCGCGTAGTTGGTCCTTCGTTGCGTTAGGCAGCATTATGCGATGTTTGTTGAACTGAAACTGGCCAGCAGCCATCGCAACGTCGTGCGAACCCAGGCCAAGAAAGCCACCTGTGCTCACAATGCCGTAAGAGGCAAGCCGGTCTTTTGTAAGAATAATGTCCTCGATCTTGCCGATCTTTTCGCCCTTGTCGTTGTAGACGGACTGCCCGAGCAACTGCTCCCGCACGCTCCAGCCGTTTATGACGTTATTCAGCTCCGTTACAGACACACCGAGTGTCGTTGTTCCCGCCGTTTGCGCTTGAACCGCCATCGCAGCGACGTTAAGAGAAGTGCCACCAATCCGGCGTAGAGCACACGACCTCCTGCCAGTTTGTTGTGGGATCTGCGTTATCGCGCAGCAAACGGAGGCTAGTCGTCTTGCGACGGAGCCCAAATCAGGGGAAACCCCGAAAACAAACAAATGACGACCGGCGTGTCGGTCTTTCCAATCACCATAACTGTTTAGGGGCTCGCGCCTGCGAACGCGGGTCCGGTCTGAGGGCTTGGCTCTGAGGGCGTGCGTACCCGCATACCTAGAAACGCACGCTCTCAAGCGAGAAAACCCGCAACGTTGCGCCCAAGTGCACGCCGTCTAACGCGCCTGACAAGCATCCTCGATGGGCGCTGCTTGTCCCAGCCATCCGGGCTTCGCGGACAAAAGTGTGCCGCAAGCTGTCGCAGAGACATGCGCAGCGGGATCACTTCGCAGCATCGCATCAGAACTGGGCGCGGGTCACAGTGCCCAATTACGGGGTGTCGTCCGCAAAGGCCTTCTGCGCCCAACAGGGATAGCCTGGATCGCCTCTGTCGTAGCCTGGGTCGCAATAACCGCCACTGCCATCAATAAACAATGTGCCGTCTATTCCTGTTGCGGGAAGGCTGCCTTTGAGCGTCCGCACATCGTAAGCCAGGTTGTTGCCGTTAAGGCGTGGGTTGCTGAGCACGACGACAGCGCCGGTTGGAGGCGCTTTCTGATCCAAGACCGACAGCACGGCGTTGGGCGGATCGCTCTTGAAGCTATTGCTGCCCTCGGCCCATTTCTTCAAGAAGAGATCGTTGCGCACGTGGCCCACAATCCGCTGTGGACGATCCGAGAAGAAGACCGTCACCGGCGAGACGTCTTGCAGGGTCAGGACACCATCCTTGTAGGCGATGTCCTTTGCTGTTTGCACGAACAGGAACTCTGGCGCCTTTCCCGGTGTCTTCGCCTGCGCGGTCGCCCGGGGTTGGGGCGGCGCACTAAGGAATGCGGCAGCCAGAAGAGCCACCGCTATCTTCACGGTATTGCTGGTCATGGGAGCCTCCTAGTGAGTGTGGGGCTTGCGCCCGAAGATAACGGAAGGGGTCACCAGGGGCGCAATGATGGATCCTAGAACGCTGACGATCTCATGCCATCGGGCCATACCCCCAATAAGCCACTCCTAAACACCCTCCGTGCTCCGGGTTAATTGGCTTGCTCTGCGTTGGTGGGGGTCCTTCACGAGTGACATGCGTGAAGCGGTTCCCACGACCAAATTCCTCCTTGAGCAGCCGCGCCCAGCGTCAGCTGATTTCGAGGGGAGTGCGCCGGGAACGTCTCACTTTGGAATCAGTAGTCAAACCGATCGGCCTGGTTGCACCTCGGCTGCAAGCCCTAGGCCTCAGCACATCGCCGGCAAGAGAGACCTATCATGGTGGTCAAGAAGATTTGGATCAGTCTGCTCGGCCGGAGGGTGCGATGTTCGTCGACTACGTCGCCACGCAGAGCTGCGCCTCCGGACGCAACGCCTTCTTCACCGGCATGTTCCCTTGCGCACCGGCATGATACCGCCGCGACTCCCGGGCAGCCCGTCCTACCTGCGGCTCGGCACCCCGGCGCTCGCCAAGTTCCTGATCGATCTGGGCTACACCACCGGCGAGTTCGGCAAGAACCACCTGGGCGACCACACCGCGGCGCTGCCGACGGCGCATGGCTTTCAGGAGTATTGGGGCTACCTCTATCACCTCGATGCCATGCAGCAGGTGAGCTTCCCCGACATCAACCAAAACCGGAATGTCCAAGGCGTTGCGCCGCCCTGCAAAAACACGCCAATCCCCGGCGTCGCGGAAGTGTCGGGGGCCGTCGATCCCAAGACACCACCCGATGCCTGACGCCGCCGCGCCCCGTGCTCCGGTGCAAATCCGCCGACGGTACGAAGAAAAGGTCCCACTGACGCTGGAACGCTCCAAGACCGTGGACGAGGAGAGCTCCACCAAGGTCGTCGAATTCCTCGACCGCAACGACCCGAAGAAGACGGGAAAACCCTTCTTCGTGTGTCACCCAAGTACGAAGCCATGCTGGGTGAGCGGGGCGGCAAGGACTGGGGCGTCACGATGCCTTCAAGGTCCTCGGGCATCTCGATGCAGCGCGGCGGGGCCTCTCGCCCTCTACAACGATATCTTCTATGCCAAGCTCGACATCGACGACATTGATGTCGACCGACCGGCCCTTCACTGTTACGTCACCATTGAGAGCGGTCAGCCAGCCGTAGGGCGTGAAGGTCACCGTCCATGGTGAGAGCGGCGCGCGCGGTAATCTCTTGATCGTAAGGCTCACGCGGACTGCGCCGCGTGAGCCGCTCAATTCTGGCTACCTGCGCGCATATTCAAAAGGTGGCATAGCGCGTAGCGTTTCCTTTGTTGCGCCGGGCAGCACCAGTTTGTCACTCTTTAGCTGTAACTGTTTGGCCGGGATGGCAACGTCGTGTGCACCGATGCCGAGAAAGCCTCCCGTGCTCACGATCCCGTAAGAAGCAGACCGATCTTTGTTCAGAATGATATCCTCGATCTTGCCGATCTTCTCGTCTTTGTCGTTGTAGACATCCTGCCCAAGCAGCTGTCGCCTCACGCTCCATCCGTTTATGACGTCATTTAGTTCGGTAACTGTGACCCCGAGTGTCGTTGTTCCGGCCGTTTGTGCGCGAACGTTTGCTGCGGCGGGCGTCAGAAGCAATGCCACCAATCCGGCGTACAATACATGTCGCATTGTGTGGGTCTCCTGCCAGGTTGTTGTTTAAATCTGCGCTCGACGCGCAGCATCGAGAGACTAGGCATCGTGCCGTAACGCCCACATCAGGGGAAACCCTGAAAAAGACAAATGGCAACCGGCGCGTCGGTCTCTGCAATCACAACTGACCCGGTGTCTTGCCGCGGTGCTCGGTTCGCAACGGCAGCTAACTCGGCAAAATTTGGCGTCGAGTGTGGTCTTGACGATGCCTGGAAACTGACCGGCGGGTATTGTCGAGTTGCCCCATGCTCTCGAGCTTTTTCAGCACGTGGCCGATGTTGTCGTCATCTGCTTCATGCCGGCTTCGTTGGATGCCGACGTTGGCCCCGGGTCAGGAATTGATGTTCCGGGCCGATGTGGGTGGCTTCGGCGCCGGCAGCCCCAATTCTCATGAAATGTGCTTGGCCCCTCCAACTTCACCTTCGCTGGCCCCAATGACGTCACCTACGCGGGCCTGCAGGGGTACCGGGCCTTGAGCCTGAACTTTGAAAAAGGCTCCCGCCTCAGCAGATACGAATATGATGTGGTGCAGCATGGGCCGGTCGTTGGATTGACCATAGGCTTCTGAGGCACCCGTGAGCCGCCGACGCGCGGCCAGAAAACGAGCCGTCATTTGGTTTGCTTTGCGACGCCGCTCCCCAGTTGGAGAACTTTGGCACTTCACGCGCGCAGACCACTTCGGGGGGAGCCGATGCGTGGTGAGAGCGAGGGCATAGGGTACCTTCCCTCCGTGTTCTGAGGGATTACATGGATATAAGGAACGATCCTGGCTGATCTAGCCTCCACGAGGCTCAAGCTTCGCGAGGGCTCATGCGCTCACATCGTTTTCGCAACGAAATTGTGTTGGCAACAGGTCTAGTGATTTTTCTAAGCGGTGTGCCCGCTGGGGCCTGTGGATGGCGGTGTGATGATCGCCTCGGCAACGCAAGAGGTAAGAGCATATACGGCTATCAGGCCTATATTCCCCCGAGGCCTCGTGTGCGCATGCCCAGCCGCGCCGCCCTGGCGAATACGCCGCCGGTTCCTGGGGGCAGTACAACCTTGGATCCCCCGGGACTCATGACCACGCAAGGTATCCTGGAAAGTCCGATCCCGGGTCCAGGCCCAACATTGCTTGGATCGGGCAGGCCTGTGTATGGTTATAACCCTGTTGGATCGGCGAAGGTGAAGCGACATCGCCCCAGGGGATGACGCGCATCGGCAACAATGGAAGGTCGTCGGAGGCTCGTTACCCAATCGTGCCGGTAGTGCCGGGGGAGCTCCCGCGAGCGCCATCAATCCCAGGTGACATCTCTGCAGGAAGATGAAGAAACCCACGCACCTGCGCGATCGGCCGGAGCCTACACGCAGGCTCATCTGCAGGTATTGACCCTTGACGCCTGACAGTCGACAAAACCATCGTCCCGAGCGTATCTTGCCCGCGCCAACAATTGCCGAAGTATTCCCGCACCCACATTCCCGCACTCCATTTCATCACCTGGTGGTGATTGACGCATCGTCACCGGATCTTGACAAGTGGCAGTCAGGCCGCCTCTTCGCTTTTGATCTCGGAGTTGCGCTAGAGAAACGGAGCGACCGTCGGAAGCCCCAGCATCTTAACTGCTCGCGGATACATAATCCGCCCATTCCTCCGCTCGTGGCTGATAGGCGAGGGCAGTGTCGCTGGTTCGGTGGGAGAGATACTGAAGATTAGCGCCACGCTTTCCGCATCTTTTTGCAGCGCACGCAAAGCCGAAGGCGATCACTCGACGCCTCCGCGCCCCAACGAATGATCAAGGGTGTAATCGCCATAGGCGCGCGGCGCATACATTCCACGTTGCGGCAGTGAACCCAACGCCAAGGCGCCGACTGGCGCATCTGCTCCAGTGTTGGCGGGGGAGTGTTAGATTGCCGGCCATTGAGCCAGCTTGCGTCGCTTCGTCGGGTTAAGCAAGCCGCGACATCTGGGCGGGGACACGCGCGGCAATGCGCTACATCTTGGGGCATGGTCACGCCTGTCTGCGAAAAATGCCGGCGACGCAATGTGGTCAGCTTCAAGATTGAGCCCGAGGAAGCTTGGCGCACCTCGTTTCGAACTGTTGGCGGATGATATGTCCATCATGCCTTCACGGGAGGCCGAACGAGCTGGCGTGCGGTATCAGTTCGTGAACGTCCGCGCGATACCGTGGAGCGACATGCCTGAGCCGGCTAGGCGTTACGGCAGGAAACGGCGTAGGCAATGGGCACACCGGCAGCGGTCTCGTTCTTAGACGCGCATTTCTTCCAACATACGCCGAAGCTGAGTTTCCAGCGTCAGCTGCCGTTGAGCATCAGTCGTCATCTGACCCGATGCCTTTGCTTTTGCGATGAGGCGGCAACAATCGCAATGAGCCTCTTACAGGCGCCAATTTGTGTCACCGCACGCTGCCATTCACCACGCCTGATCTTATCGGTTGCGAGCAGCAAAGGCTTCGGTTCATACTTGGTCAGGAACCATACGCTCGCCATCAGCATTAAGGGCGCAGTTCGGTCGTTGGAGGTTCTGTGCAATGCGCGAACTGGAAGACGAAATTGCCCTCTTGGAACTGCGGTCTGAACAGCTTCTCATCCACCTACAGGAAGTTCCGCGTGGTTCAACCGATGCGATTGATGCTCGCGCATCCTTAGACACCATGATGCAGAGGCTCGTGATCTTAAAAGCCGAGCGTGATCGGTCGCTGACTAAACCGGGCCGCGCCGCTTAGCGAACGCGCCCGACGTCTTAGAATTGCAATTCAGTCACTGTGCGCCATGCGTCATCAGCGATGATGATCATCCTGCTGACAGCGGAGACGCTCTGCAGAACGTCTTTCGAAACGATCTCTTGGGCCCGCTGCGCCGCTTCTTTTACTGCATTCGCGATGTCGGCTAGCTCGACACCTTCTCGGTCGAGCACAGTCAGTTGACCGCTTTTGACGTGAAAGAAGTAGCGAGGCATTTCGGTAACCACCTCCCTCGCCAAGGCAACGCTGAGAGGCGTTCGCTGATCCGTCCAATGCCGAAGGTTCATCTAATGGGTCGTCCACCTGTGATCGCTGGGCCGCTGATTGAGTGCTGATTTGCCGGATGATCCGGGAGCACTGAAGGCTCTGGTGTGCGAGCAGCTTTGGACGATCCGTCGCCTGGAGGATGAGCTGCGGCTGGCACGGCACAAGCAGTCTGGCGCCAGCTCTGAGAGGTCCGATCCGGATCAGTGGCAGCTGTTCAACGAGGCCGAGGTGCTGGTCGCCGAACCGGCGACACCGGAGAGCGAGGAGATCACGGTTCCCGCCCACAGGCGAGGAAAGGGCAAGCGCCAGCCGCTGGATGAGCGCCTGCCGCGCCAACGTATCGAGCACGACATTCGGGATGCCGAGAAGGTGGGCCCATGCGGCAGCGGAGGGCTGCGTGTTCGCATCGGCGAGGTCGTGTCCGAGGAAGCTGACATCGTGCCGGCGAAGGTGAAGATATTGCAGCACGTTCGCTTCAAATACGGGCCGTGCCGGCAATGCGATGGTGTATTCCCGCGGGAACGACGAGGGGGAGCTACAGGCTATCGCCAGTAGTGCTGAAGCCAGCGCCGCGAGCCCCATTGTGGTCGCGCCGTTGCCGCCGCAGCCGATCCTCAAGAGCCTGGCTGCGCCTGGCCTTTGCGCCTGGATTGCCATGTCGAAGTTTGGGACGGGCTGCCGCTTTATGGTCGGGAGACGACGGGCTCATCCTGCGCAAGGACGAAGCTTCTGCCCATCTCGCCGAGGCGCGCCGGCATCTCGAGCGGGCCGTGAACGAGGCGAAGGGAATTCAGCCAGCCAACGCCCCTGCGCAAGGAAGGCGAGATTTAGTCCTGAGCTCATCTTGCTTGAGCGGAATTTGAGAGGTTGTCATGTCTGGCATCATCTGGATCGCGGTAATCGGCCTTCTCGCCGGCCTCATCGCCCGTTTTCTGCTTCCGGGCCCGAACAATCCCCCCGGCTTCTTAGTGACAACGTTGCTTGGGATCGCCGGGGCCTTCGTCGCCACCTTCATTGGCCAAAGCCTTGGATCGTATCGGCCTGATCAGGGCGCAGGACTGATCGGTGCGACGCTGGGTGCAATCATTGTGCTGTTTATCTGGCACCGACCAGTGGTCCAGCGCACTGTCAATGATCCCGGTGTCTCCCGTGCACCACCGCACGCTTAGTCACTAAGGAGCTGAGTATGGGACTTCTCGATGTTCTGAACGGAATGCAAAACGGT
>Ga0075423_10004271_pt1 | contig 13241 bp, 13 predicted proteins | sample SoiMethybrSBSTD2_FD_80114 | JGI IMG/M metagenome (GOLD analysis project Ga0075423, IMG submission 80114) | Bulk soil microbial communities from a Populus tree surrounding site in Tennessee, USA - Soil MetaG P. TD hybrid SBSTD2 | ecosystem: Environmental > Terrestrial > Soil > Tree plantation...
CAGCAGCGCCTCCACCAGCGTGGTCTTGCCCGCCCCGGAATGGCCGACCAGCACCACGTTGCGCACGCTGCTGTGCTGGCCGGCCGCGGGTGCACCGCCCGCGGCGGTCGATCCTTTCTTGTCTGCCATCGTCTGCCTCCTGCCCGGCTTCATTCGTCTGCGTCACGACCAGCCTTTACCTCACGGCCACCGCACCACAACCCCTCGGCCGGAATCGCCCGGCCGGTGCCGCCGCCGGCCGCAGCCGGTCGCCGGAAATCTCCGGGGCCCAACCGCGGCCCGCGCGTTTCTCTCACAGACCACTAGGATTCGGACCGCCATGCTGAATGTGCTGCGACCCTTTCTGGCCCGCCTGCTGACGCCGGTCGGGGAGGCCCTCGCGCGCACTCCGGTCACCCCCAACGCGATCACTCTCACGGGCACGGCTGGAGTGGTGGCCGGGGCGCTGTGGCTGTTCCCGACCGGCCACCTGTTCGCCGGCACCATGGTGTGCACCGGATTCGTCCTCGCGGACATGCTCGACGGGGTGCTCGCCCGGATCAAGGGGACCAGTGGCACCTGGGGCGCGTTCCTCGATTCCACGCTGGACCGGATCGGAGACGCGGCGGTGTTCGCGGGCCTGGCGATCTGGCTGGCCCGCACCGGCCAGGGCGTGCTCGCCGCAGTGGCCCTGTTCTGCCTGGTGGTCGGCGGCCTGGTGTCGTACGCGAAGGCCAGGGCCGAGGGCCTGGGGCTGCGCTGCGACGTCGGCATCGCCGAGCGTACCGAGCGGCTGCTGATCGCCCTCGTCTCCGCCGGCTTGGCCGGGCTCGGGGTGCCGTACGTGCTCGCCATCGGGCTCTGGGCGCTCGCGGCCTTGAGTGCGGTGACGTTCGGCCAGCGGGTGGTCGCCGTGCACGCCGCCGCGCGGCAGGCACCGGATCCCGCGGAGGGTGTACCGGAGCAGGGCGGACCGGAACAGGGCGGACCGGAGCAGGGCGGACCGGAACAGGGCGGACCCGAGCAAGGTGGCCGGAAGCCGGGTATGCCGGAGCAAAATGCACGGGAGCAGGGCATACCGGGGGATAGAGCGCCGGGGCTGGGCGGAGGAGTGCCGCCAGGCGGCCGCAACGGGGGAGGATCGCGGCCCGGGACACCCCGGCCGCCGGCTGGAGGTAGAAGATGACGGGCACGCTGGCCGCGGCGAGGGACTGGCTTGTCGACCGCGGGTACGCCCTGGGCTGGGCGCTGGTTTGCCGCGTGCCCGAATCGTGGGCCCGCTGGGCGTTCCGGTTCGTCGGCGACATCGCCTGGCGCCGGCAGGGCCGGGGCGTGCAGCGCCTGGAGGCCAACCTGCGCCGGGTCATCGGCCCGCAGGCGTCCGGCAAGGAACTGCGGTCCCTGTCCCGGGCCGCGGTGCGCTCCTACGCCCGCTACTGGATGGAGGTGTTCCGGCTGCCGGTGATCACCCGGGAGCAGGTCCTGGCCCGCACGACTTCCGTCGGGGGCGCGGAAAAGACCGCCTTCGCCGACATTGACGCGGGCCGCGGCGTCGTCTTCGCGCTGCCGCACATGGGCAACTGGGAGGTGGCCGGCGTCTGGATCATCGCGCGCGGGGCGGGGAAGTTCACCACGGTCGCCGAGCGGCTCAAGCCCGAGTCGGTGTACTTGCGGTTCCTCGCCTTCCGGGAGTCGCTCGGCTTCGAGGTGCTGCCCGCGACCGGCGGAAACAGCAGGTTCGGGGTCCTGGCGCAGCGGCTGCGGGCCGGCGGGATGGTCTGTCTGCTCGCCGACCGGGACGTCACCGGCGGCGGGATCGAGGTCGAGTTCTTCGGGCAGAAGGCCCGGATGATGGGCGGCGCGGCGGCGCTCGCCATCCAGACCGGCGCCGCCCTGCTGCCGGTCACGCTGGGGTTTGAAGGCTCGGGCTGGACCGTCCACATCCACCCCGAGATCCCGGTGCCGGCCAACGGAGGCCGGCGGGACAAGACCGCGGTCATGACGCAGCAGCTGGCCCATGTCTTCGAGGCGGGCGTCGCGGCCCACCCGGCGGACTGGCACATGCTCCAGCGGGTTTTCTCGGCCGACTTCGACCCGGGCAGGCTGCCCGCGGCCGCCGGCCTGGGGGAGGAGATGAAGGTCCCGGTCAGCGGGAACGGCGCGGGCGGCGGCGGTGACCCATCATGAGGATCGGCATCGTCTGCCCGTACACCTGGGACGTGCCGGGCGGGGTGCAGCAGCACATAAGGGACCTCGCCGAGGCGCTGATCGGGCTGGGCCACGAGGTCTCGGTGATCTCCCCGGCCGACGACGACACGCCGCTGCCGGACTACGTGGTGCCCGCCGGGCGGGCCGTCCCGGTGCCATACAACGGGTCGGTCGCCCGGCTTGCGTTCGGGTTCCTGTCCGCGGCCCGCGTCCGCCGCTGGGTCAAGGAGGGCAACTTCGACGTGCTGCACGTGCACGAGCCGACCGCCCCCAGCCTCTCCCTGCTGGCCTGCTGGGTCGCTGACGGGCCGATCGTGGCCACCGTGCACACCGCGATCCCGCGCTCCCGGCTGATCCACGCGACCTCGCCGGTGCTGCAGACGGCGCTGGAGAAGATCAGCGGCCGGATCGCCGTGTCCGAGGCGGCGCGCACCACGCTGGTGGAACACATGGGCGGCGACGCCGTGCTCATCCCGAACGGGGTCACGGTGCGCAGGTACGAGAAAGCGAACCCGCTCCCCGGGTGGCCGGGCCCCGGCGGCGCGCTCGGCTTCCTGGGCCGGATGGACGAGCCGCGCAAGGGCCTGGACGTCCTGCTCCGCACGTTCGAGGTGATGGCCGGGGAGCGGCCGCGGCTGCGGCTGCTCATCGCGGGCCCGGGGGACACCGCCGACGTCATCGACCGGGTGCCCGCGCCGCTGCGGGCGCGGGTGGTGCTGCTGGGCCAGGTGAGCGAGGAGGACAAGGCCCGGGTCTACCACTCGGTGGATGTGTTCTGCGCGCCGAACACCGGTGGCGAGAGCTTCGGCATCGTGCTGGCCGAGGCGATGGCCGCAGGGGCGCCGATCGCCGCCAGCGACCTGGACGCGTTCCGGCAGGTGCTGCGCGGTGGGCGTGCCGGCGAGCTGTTCACCATCGGCGACCCCGACGCCCTGGCGGCGGCGGCGGGCCGCCTCCTGGATGACCCACCGCTGCGGGCACGGCTGTCGGCTGCCGCCAGCGAGGCGGTGCGCGCCTACGATTGGCCGGTAGTGGCGCGGGACGTGGTCAAGGTGTACCAGGCCGTCGTGCCCGCCGCCGGCAAGGTGGAGGTGGTGCTATGAGCTCCCTGACCGTCAGCGTCATCGCCATCTGCGTCGCGATCCTGGTCGGGGTCTACGTGTCCTGGCGCGCGGGCAGGATCGACCGCCTGCACGCGCGCGTGGAGACCGCCCGCGCCGCTCTTGACGCGGCGCTGGTACGGCGTAGTTCGGTGGCGCTGGAACTCGCGGCCTGCGGGCTGCTTGATCCGGCGACCAGCCTGCTGGTCGCCGGTGCGGCGCACGACGCGCGGGCTGCCGGTGAGCCGAACGAGCTCGCCGAGAGCGACCTGACCCGCGCGCTGCGGGCGGCGCTGGGCCAGCCCGGTTTCCGCGCCGCCCTGGCCGAGTTCGGCCGGGGCGATGAGCTGCTCGCGGAGCTGGAGGCCGCCGCCCATCAGGTGTTCCTGGCGCGCAGGTTCTACAACGACGCGGTGGCTGTCACACGCGCCGCGCGCCGCCGCTGGCTGGTCCGCGTGCTCCGGCTGGCGGGGGGCGCACCGCTGCCGGAGTTCTTCGAGATCGACGATTCGATCGTGGTCGGGGGAGCGGAAGCCAGTGGGGCCGACATGCCCCACTTCACCAGCGGAGGGGGCGCAGCCGGCCCGCACGGGCAGGTCGCCTGAGCGACCGTGGCCCCGGACCGGGCGAGCGGCCGTGCGGCGGCACAGGGCCGGATGCGTGGAGCCGGGAGCACCTACCATGGGAGGAGCCACAGCAGCGACCGAGTGAGGTTCATCGTGTCAGTCAGCAACGCCGCCGCCGGTGCCGGGGACACTGCCATGGCCGCCAGCGGGACCCCGGCCGGGAACCCAGCCACAGCCGCGACCGGGACCGCGCGCGTCAAGCGTGGCATGGCTGACATGCTCAAGGGCGGGGTGATCATGGACGTGGTCACCTCTGAGCAGGCGAAGATCGCCGAGGATGCGGGCGCGGTCGCGGTCATGGCGCTGGAGCGCGTTCCCGCCGACATCCGGGCCCAGGGCGGGGTCGCCAGGATGAGCGACCCGGACATGATCGAGGAGATCATCGGCGCGGTCTCTATCCCGGTGATGGCCAAATGCCGGATCGGACACTTCGCCGAGGCACAGGTACTACAGGCGATCGGCGTCGACTACATCGACGAGTCGGAGGTTCTCACGCCCGCCGACGAGGCGCATCACGTGGACAAGTGGGGCTTTACCGTGCCGTTCGTGTGCGGCGCGACCAACCTGGGGGAGGCGCTGCGCCGCATCGCCGAGGGCGCGGCCATGATCAGATCGAAGGGCGAGGCCGGCACCGGCAACGTGGTGGAGGCCACCCGGCACATGCGGCAGATCTCCGCCGACATCGCCCGCCTGGGCGCGCTGCGCACCGACGAGCTCTACGCCGCCGCCAAGGATCTCCAGGCGCCCTACGAGCTGGTCGCCGAGATCGCCGGGGCAGGCAAGCTACCGGTGGTGCTGTTCACCGCCGGGGGAATCGCCACTCCCGCCGACGCCGCGATGATGATGCAGCTCGGCGCGGAAGGCCTGTTCGTCGGGTCGGGGATCTTCAAGTCCGGCGATCCGGCGCGCCGGGCGGCGGCGATCGTCAAGGCCACCACCTTCCACGATGATCCTGACGTCGTTGCCAAGGTCTCGCGTGGGCTGGGGGAGCCCATGGTCGGCATCAACCTGGACACGCTGCCAGCCGAGCAGCACTACGCGGGCCGCGGCTGGTAGCCAGCCCGGCGGCTCCCGCCCGCCCGAGCCTGCGTGGACCGCCGCCGGCCCCACCCCGAGGGGAGTGAGCGAGATGTTCGAGCGGTTCACCGCGCGGGCACGGCGGGCGGTCGTCAACGCGCAGCAAGAGGCCAGAGAGCTCAACCACAACTACATCGGTACGGAGCATCTCCTGCTCGGGCTGATGCGGGAACCCGAAAGCGTGGCGGCGCGGGCGCTGCAGGAGCTGAAGATCAGCCAGGACACGGTGCGCGAGCAAGTCATCCAGATCGTCGGCCGGGGACAGCAGCCGCCGCCGGGCCACGTCCCGTTCACCCCGCGGGCCAAGAAGGTGCTCGAACTCTCGCTGCGGGAGGCGTTGCAGCTCAGCCACAACTACATCGGGACCGAGCACATCCTGCTCGGCCTGATCAGAGAGGGCGAAGGGGTGGCCGCCCAGGTGCTCGTCAAGCTGGGCGGCAACCTGGCCGTGGTGCGGGAGAAGGTGATCGAAATCATCCCGGCTGCCGCCGAGAACGTCGAGTTCACCGAGCGGCTGCGGCCCGCCGGCGCCACGTCGCTGGAAGGGATCCTGGGCCCGCTGGCCGCGATCAGTGATCGGCTGGACGCGATCGCCACCCGGCTGGACGCCATCGAGCGCCACCTCGGCCTCCGGGAAGAACCAGGCCCGGCCCGCGCCGGGTCCGGTCCGGAGGAAACCGCACCAGACCCAGGCGAGGAACCGGGTCCTGACGAGGCGGCCGGCGGGGAGTAAGGGAATGCCCGCCGGGTAGCGCGTGGTTGAAACCATGATCACGTCGGGTTCCGGGCCGCCGCACAGGCGCCGCGGGCGCGGCCAGGGACAGATCATCGTTCAGTGGAGGTAGCTCGTGGGATCGGGTCCGGTTGTCGGCGTGCTCGGCCTGCAGGGCGATATAGCCGAGCACGCGCGGGCGCTGTCGGCTGCCGGTGCCAAGCCGGTCACCGTGCGCCGGGCGGACGAGTTTGACGACGTCGACGGGCTGGTGATCCCCGGCGGCGAATCCACCACGATGTGGAAGCTGGCGGTCATATTCGACCTGATGGACTCGCTGCGCAAGCGGGTAGGCGCCGGCCTGCCGGTATTCGGGTCCTGTGCCGGGATGATCATGCTGGCGGACCGCCTGCTGGATGGCATCGATGGCCAGGAGACCGTGGGCGGGATCGACATGACGGTGCGGCGCAACGCGTTCGGCCGCCAGGTGGACTCCTTCGAAAGCGACATCCCGCTCGCCGGGATCACCGGTCCCCCCGGCGGCCCGGAACGCGGCCCGTTCCGCGCGGTGTTCATCCGCGCTCCCTGGGTGGAGCAGACCGGCGAGCAGGTGGAGACCCTCGGGACCGAACCGGCCACCGGTAGGATCGTCGCGGTCCGGCAGGGGCCGCTGCTCGCCACCTCCTTCCACCCTGAGCTGACGGGTGATGCGCGGATCCACCGGCTCTTTGTTGACATGGTGAGGGAACGGACATGAGTGGCCATTCGAAGTGGGCGACGACCAAGCACAAGAAGGCGCTCGTGGACGCCCGGCGTGGCAAGCTTTTCGCCAAGCTGATCAAGAACGTCGAGGTGGCGGCGCGCACCGGGGGGCCCGACCCGGCCGGCAACCCCACCCTGTACGACGCGGTCCAGAAGGCGAAGAAGAGCTCGGTCCCCAATGACAACATCGACCGCGCGATCCGCCGCGGCGCCGGCCTGGAAGGTGGCGGGGCCACCTACGAGAACGTGACCTACGAGGGCTATGCCCCTGGCGGGGTCGCGGTTCTGGTGGAGTGCCTCACCGACAACCGGAACCGCGCCGCCGCCGACGTGCGGACCGCGCTCACCCGCAACGGCGGGTCCATGGCCGACCCCGGTTCGGTCTCGTACCTGTTCCACCGCAAGGGCGTGGTGCTGGTGAGCAAGGGCCCCACGGTCAGCGAGGACGACGTGCTCATCGCCGTGCTGGACGCGGGCGCGGAGGAGGTCAACGACCTTGGTGAGTCATTCGAGGTGATCAGCGAGCCTACCGACCTGCTCGCGGTGCGGACCGCGGTGACCGAGGTCGGCCTGGAGTACGAGTCGGCCGAGGCGGCGTTCCTGCCCACGGTCGAGATCGAGCTGGACGAGGAGCAGGCCAAGCGGGTGTTCCGGCTGATCGACGCGCTCGAGGACTCCGACGACGTGCAGGACGTGTACGCGAACTACTCGGTCTCCGACGACATCATGGCGAAACTGGGCTGACCGCCGTCGGCCCTGGATTCAGCGGCCGCCGGCGCCGGGGTGCACCGGCGCGACACGCCGGGCGGCCTCGCGGCCGTGCGGACGGTGGCCCGGTAGTGTCGCACCGAATATGTGTTCGTCTGCGGTGGTTGGCCGGGGATGGTGACCCGGGATGGTGACACGGTGCGTGTACTGGGCGTCGATCCTGGCCTGACCCGGTGCGGGCTGGGCGTCGTGGACGGCATGCCCGGCCGCCCGCCCGTGCTGGTGGGCGCCGGTGTCCTGCTGACGCCGGCCAACGCGGACATCGCGGCGCGGCTGCTGGCCCTAGAGGAGAACATCGACCGCTGGCTGGCGGAGTACCGGCCCGACTCGGTAGCGGTGGAGCGGGTGTTCAGCCAGCACAACGTGCGGACGGTGATGGGCACGGCGCAGGCGGGGGCGGTGGCGATCCTGTGCGCGGCCCGGCGCCGCCTGCCGGTCGGCCGCTACACCCCCAGCGAGGTGAAGGCGGCGGTCACCGGCAGCGGGCGGGCCGACAAGGCCCAGGTGACAGCCATGGTGACGCGGCTGCTGCGGATGGATGGCCCGCCCCGCCCGGCCGACACCGCGGACGCGCTGGCGCTCGCGATCTGCCACCTGTGGCGGGGCGGCACCCGGGACCGGCTGAGCGCCGCGGTGGCCGCATCGGCCGCGCGCCCGCTGACACCGGCCGGCCCGCCTGGGCGGCCCACGGCACCGGGAGGGCTCGCGTGATCTCTCACCTGAACGGCACGGTGTGCGGGCTCACTCCGGACGGCGCCGTCATCGAGGTGGGCGGCGTAGGGCTGCTGGTGCAGTGCACGCCCGGCACGCTGGCCACGCTCCGCACCGGGGAGCGGTCACGGGTGGCCACATCGCTGGTGGTGCGGGAGGACGCGCTCACGCTGTACGGCTTCGCCTCCGACGACGAACGGGACGTGTTCGAGCTGCTCCAGACCGCCAGCGGGGTCGGCCCCCGGCTGGCGCTCGCCATGCTGGCCGTGTTCTCACCGGATGGGCTGCGGCGCGCCGTCGCCGCCGAGGATGTCGCCGCGCTCACCGGTGTGCCGGGTATCGGCAGGAAAGGTGCGCAACGGATCGTCCTGGAACTCGCCGGCCGCCTCGGCGCGCCCGGCACGGGGGCGGGCCAGGAGCAGGCTGGTCTCCCCAGGCCGGCCGGGATCGGCACTCCGCCGCCGTGGCGGGAGCAGGTGCGGGCGGGCCTGGTGGGCCTGGGCTGGCAGGCACGCGATGCCGAGCAGGCCATCGCCGCCGTCGAGGCAGACCTCGCCGCGGAGGCCACCGAGGGCGGCCCCGATGGCGCCGGTGGTGGCCCCGCCGTCGCTGCCCCGGCCGGGGACGCGCCGCGGGAGGCCGATGTCGCGGCTATGCTGCGGGCCGCGCTGCGGAAGCTGAGCCGCGCATGAGCACGCCCCGCGACCTGGGGCCGGGCCAGCCGCCCGGCCCGCCGACCGCAGCGGAGGACCGCCTGGTGTCCCCGCTCGCCGGCGCCGACGAGCGGGTGATCGAGGGCACGCTGCGCCCCAAGCGGCTGAACGATTTCATCGGGCAGGCCCGGGTGCGCGAGCAACTCTCGCTCGTGCTGGCCGGTGCGCTGCGCCGGGGCAGCCCGCCCGACCATGTGCTGCTGTCCGGCCCGCCCGGGCTTGGCAAGACCACCATCGCCATGATCATCGCGGCCGAGCTTGCCGCCCCGCTGCGCATCACCAGCGGGCCGGCCATCGAGCGCGCCGGCGACCTGGCTGCGGTGCTGTCCACACTGAGCGAGGGCGAGGTGGTGTTCATCGACGAGATCCACCGGGTCGCCCGCCCCGCCGAGGAGTTGCTGTACCTGGCGATGGAGGACTTCCGGGTGGACGTGGTGGTCGGCAAGGGCCCCGGGGCGACCGCGATCCCGCTCGACATCGCGCCGTTCACGCTGGTCGGGGCGACCACCCGGGCCGGGCTGCTGCCGCCCCCGCTGCGGGACAGGTTCGGGTTCACCGCTCACCTGGACTTCTACGCGCCCGCCGAACTGGAGATCATCATCCGGAGGTCGGCATCGCTGCTTGGCGTGTCACTCCGCGACGACGGCGCCGAGGAGATCGCGGGCCGCTCTCGCGGCACCCCCCGGATCGCCAACCGCCTGCTGCGCCGCGTGCGCGACTATGCCGAGGTCCGCGCCGACGGCGTGGTCAACCGGGACACCGCCCGGGCCGCACTTGAGCTGTACGAGGTGGATGAGCACGGGCTTGACCGCCTCGACCGGGGGGTGCTCGCTGCCCTGGTGACCAGGTTCGGCGGCGGGCCGGTCGGGCTGTCCACGCTCGCGGTCGCGGTCGCGGAGGAAGCCGAGACGGTCGAGGTGGTCGCGGAGCCGTTCCTGGTCAGGGCCGGCCTGATGGCGCGCACGCCCCGGGGCCGGGTGGCCACCCCCGCCGCCTGGGAACACCTGGGCCTTCCCCCGCCCGAAGCTCCGGGCCCGGCCGGTTTCACCGCGCCTGGCACACTATTCGAGTAGGCATGTCCGGCGGACCCATGCAGGGCCAGGCCGCGGCTTTGGTCGCGAGGATGTCACGATCGGTCGCGGGAGGCCATAGCCTGTTGGTGCGCCGGCCATGCGCCGCTACACTTCGGCAGTTGGCCAAATGAGAGCCAACTGACTGTAAGTGCTGGGTATACGCGCCCGCGGCGTCGGTCGCGCGGGTCGGCGCAGAAGATCAATGGGAAGGAACCCCCGGCAATGGTGAACGTGGAAGCCCTCGCGGCCGCCGCCCAGAGTTCAGGGGGCAACCCCTATCTGTTCCCGATCATCATCGTGGCGCTGTTCGCGCTGCTCTACTTCGTGATGATTCGGCCGCAGCGGAACCGGCAGCGCGCGGCGCAGCAAACTCAGAACCAGATCGTGCCAGGCCAGCGGGTCCGCACCACCGCGGGCATGTACGCGACCGTGGTCTCTCTCGAGGACGCCGATGTGGTGCTCGAGGTCGCTCCCGGTGTCAACGTCCGGTACATGCGGCGGGCGATCATGGACGTGGTCCCCGGCGACACCGGTGACATCGGCCCCAGCGACGCTGACATGGACGGGTCCGGGCCAGCCCCGGGCAAGAAGGGGAAGCCGGCCGATGCCACCGGCGCCAGCGAGGACGGGTCCGCCACCACGAGCTAGCCGCCGGCACGCCGTCGGCCCTTGGGCCGCACCGGCATGAGAATCGAAGGACAGGCGAGACGTGGCTCCCCCTAGCAGTAAATCCTCGCGGCCGGGCCGGGCGCTGGCCGTGCTGGCCGGCCTCATCGTGGTGCTGTTGCTGGCGATCGTCGGCGGCGATCTGGCCAGCCCGGGGAACTGGTCCCAGCATTTCAGGGTGCGCCTCGGCCTGGACCTCACCAGTGGCACCACCGTGGCGCTGCAGGCGGTCACGCCCCGCGGCGGCACGCCCACGGCGACCGAGATGCAGCAGGCCATCCAGATCATGAACAACCGGGTCAACGGGGCCGGAGTCACCGAGGCGCAGGTCGAGCAGCAGGGCAAAGACATCATCAACGTGTCCGTGCCGGGCCAGAGCGCCGAGAAGGTCGTCAACCTGGTCAGCCGGACCGCCGAGCTGCTGTTCCGCCAGGTGCTGCTGCAGGCCCCGAACAAGTCGAGCGCCGCGCCCAGTCCCAGCCCGTCACCGTCGGCATCGGCGAGTCCCTCGTCTTCGGCAAAGGCCAGCGCGTCGCCGTCCGCCAGCGCCAGCCCGTCGCCGTCGCCGACGTCGGGCACAACGACCTGGCAGCAGGCTACCGGCGACGCGGCTTTGGTCAGCGCTCCGGTAAAGGCCCTGTTCAACAAGCTCGACTGCTCCAACAAAGACTGGCGGAAGCTCGTCGGTTACGGCAACGGGCAGTACGACAACCCCAAGATCCAGATCGTGTCCTGCGACGCGGCCGGCAATAAATACGTGCTGGACAAGTCGAAGGTGCTGGGCACCATGATCACCTCGGCCGGAGCCCAGCCCAACCAGACCGGGAACGACTGGCTGGTCAGCATCAACTTCAACGGGGCCGGCACGAAGGCGTTCGGCGACCTCACCACCATGATGTACGACAAGTACCACCAGAGCCCGCAGCCACCGGACCTGCTGGGCGTGGTGCTCGACGGGACGGTGGTGTCCGCTCCGTACATTCAGAGCCCGACCGTCGGCGGCAATTCCCAGATCAGCGGCAGCTTCAACCAGACGACCGCGACCGAACTGGCGAACCAGCTGTCCTACGGCAAGCTACCGCTGTCCTTCCGCCAGCAGTCGGTCCAGTCGATCTCACCCGAACTGGGCCGGGACCAGCTCACCGCTGGGCTCCTCGCAGGCGCCCTCGGCCTGCTCCTGGTCGTGTTCTACCTGCTGCTCTACTACCGGGGCCTGGCCGTGATCGCGGTATTCAGCCTGGTCATCTCGGCCCTGCTGACCTACCTATCGGTGGTCCTGCTCGGCAAGTACCAGGGGTTCGCGCTGTCCCTGGCCGGCATCGCGGGCCTCATCGTGGCGATCGGTATCACCGCCGACTCGTTCGTGGTGTACTTCGAACGGCTCCGCGATGAGGTACGGGAAGGGCGCTCGCTGCGGGCGGCGGTGGAACGTGGCTGGGGCCGCGCCCGGCGGACCATCCTGGTATCCGACACGGTGTCGTTCCTGGCCGCCGCGCTGCTGTACTACTTCGCGATCGGCGGCGTCCGGGGCTTCGCCTTCACGCTCGGCCTCACCACGCTCATCGACGTGGTGGTGGTGTTCACCTTCACCAAGCCGATGATGACGCTGCTGGCCAGGACGAAGTTCTACGGGCAGGGACACCCACTGTCCGGGCTGGATCCCAAGCGCCTCGGTGCCCGCGCGCCGTGGCGGGCCTCGCCCCGCCCCGCGGCCCGCGTCCCGGCCCGCACCAGTCCGGCGAAGGAGGCGTGATGTCCGCGCTCGGTGGCATCGGCGGCCGCCTGTACCGGGGCGAGGTCTCGTTCGACTTCGTGGGCCGCCAGCGGCTGTGGTACTCCATCTCGGGCCTGATCCTCGCGATCAGCGTGGTGGCGCTGCTGGTCTTCGGGCTCAACTTCAGCGTCGACTTCAAGGGCGGCTCCGTCTTCCAGTTCCCGGCCCGCAATGCGACCATCTCCGAGGTGCGCGCCGCGGTGAGCTCGGCGGGTGGCGGCAGCGACGCCATCGTGCAGCAGATCACGAACATCAAGACCGGTACCGCCAGCTGGAACGTGCGCACCCACCAGCTGAGCTCCGCAGAGCAGGCCAGCGTGGGGAACGCGATCGGCCGCACGTTCCACCTCTCGCCTGACCAGATCAGCACCCAGTTCGTCGGCAGCAGCTGGGGCAGCCAGATCTCCCAGAAGGCGCTTCAGGGCCTGATCGCGTTCTTGATCGTGATCGTCATCTACCTGTCGATCGCGTTCGAGTGGAAGATGGCCGCCGCCGCGCTGATCGCGCTCGCCCACGACATCGTCATCACGGTCGGGGTGTACGCGCTGCTCGGCTTCCAGGTCAGCCCCGCCTCGGTGATCGGCCTGCTGACCATCCTGGGTTACTCCCTCTACGACACGGTGGTGGTCTTCGACAAGGTCAGGGAGAACACCGCCGGGCTGCTCGGCTCGGCCCGCGCCACCTACAGCCAGGCAGCCAACCAGGCGCTCAACCAGACCCTGGTCCGGTCCATCAACACCTCGGTCATCGCGTTGCTGCCGGTGGCCGCGATCCTGTTCATCGGGGCCGGCCTGCTCGGCGCGGGTGAGCTGAAGGACCTGGCGCTGGTGCTGTTCGTCGGCATGCTGTCGGGTACCTACTCGTCCATCTGCATCGCCACTCCGGTCCTGGCCGACCTCAAGGAGCGGGAGCCGCAGTACCGGGCGCTCGCCAAGCGGGTAGCCCAGCGCGCGGCCAGCGGGCGCGTCACCAAGCGGGCAGCCGCCAGGGCAGGCGTCGGCGACACGTCCGCCGCGCTGGGCGGTGGCCTCGGCAACGGCGGGATCGGCGAGCCCCAGGACGACGTTGGCCC
>Ga0075423_10004279_pt1 | contig 13232 bp, 17 predicted proteins | sample SoiMethybrSBSTD2_FD_80114 | JGI IMG/M metagenome (GOLD analysis project Ga0075423, IMG submission 80114) | Bulk soil microbial communities from a Populus tree surrounding site in Tennessee, USA - Soil MetaG P. TD hybrid SBSTD2 | ecosystem: Environmental > Terrestrial > Soil > Tree plantation...
ATTTTCAGCGCGCCGCGCGCCGCGCACACTGCCATCCACAGCACATCCCAGAGCCGCCCCGCCCGGTCCTGCGAGTTGCGGAGCCGCTCTGGGATCGCGGCGATGTCCGACCACAGCGTAGCGGTCAGCGCGACCGAGATCGAGAAGCCGGCCTCGTGCGCCGTCTCGGATACATCGATCAGCACGCCGTCAGTGATGGCCTGCGCGCGGGTATAGGTGAAAATTACATTGCTCATGCCGCTCGCACCTCAGCCGCCGGCAGCGCCGCCAATGCCCGGCGCTCGGCAGCCCGCTCTGCCTTCGTTGCAGCCACAACGTATTCGCGGTCGCGCTGTTCGTAGCCGAGCAACTCCCCGTCGGCGCGGCCTGCCTGATAGCCCTGCTGCCATTTGGTGCCACAGACGCCGAGTTGTTCGAGCAGCTGGGCGATCAGCTACGGGGCCTCGGACGCGGGTAGGACAAAGCGCTGATCGCCGCGTGTGAGGATGATGGTTGTGTCGTGCTTTTCGATTGTAATCATGATAAGCTCCTCGACTGCGGAAATCCGCAGTCAGCACCGGCGCTAGTCGCGCGAGCCGATCACGTCATCCGGGTTGGTGCTGATCGGCGTCGGTAGGTCGTCGGTCGGTACGAATTGCGTTGTGTGCTGCATTGTGCTATCCTTTGTGCGTTACCCAATCCATGTTTCCAATAGCCGCCCGCCGCTGAGACTCAGCGGCGGGCGGCGCTGTGTCTAGGACTCGTCCACTTCCGCTGCGGCCTGCCGGCGACGAGTATCGCGACGTGATGCCTTCGCGCAGAGCCGCTCTAGTCGCCCGGTCTCACTAGGACACCAGCGCCAGACGATGCGCAGCACCATCAGATTGCCCCAGAGTCGGCTTGATTCGCGGGTTAGCTGTTTGATGTTCATTGGTGTGGTCTTTCGTGTGTGATGCGCTGGTTTACAGGTAGGTGTTGTATTTGATGGTGAGCACTAGCCCGACTTCGTTGTAGATCGGCTCGATGCTGGTGATCTCATGGAATAGGATCGAGTTCGACACAACATCGAGCAATTCGGTCATCAGTCGGTAATCGGATTGCCCCTTACGTGATAGGGTGAATGTCTCGGTTCTCTCCGCTTTGTCATTCGGTATCTGTGTAGTGTTCATCAATACCACTCCTCAACATCCGCCGTGATCAGCGCCCGCTCGTACTCCCGCTCATCCGGCGTCGGCACGAACGGCAGCTCGACATCCTCGATCCTCACTATCGCTTCAGCGGACGCCTCAGCCTCCGCCAGGTACTGCCGCTCGAAGGCGACTTCGTAGCCAGCGATCAGCGCGGTGTGCCAATGGAAAGAGTGAGCGTCGCAGCTACAGCACCACACCCCGCCGACCTTCCAGCAGCGGTGGATCGTCGCGCCCGCATCCGAGGCTGATGGCACCGTGTAGCCGCCGCTGGGCGTTGAGGTGAGGCGCACGCCCAAACTGAAGTAGTGCAAGGCTTTATTGAAGGCATTCTTTTGACAGCGCCAGAACGTCCGCTCCTCTTTCTGTTCCGGGCCGACACTGCCATCGTAGAGCCGCTGCGCATCGCCAGCCAACTCTTCCAGCACGGCGGCAATCAGGTCAAGTGGGGGTTGCGTGGTCATCGCGGGAGTGTCCTTTCTGTAATGCTGCTGCAATGCGCCTAGTCGCCGATCGCGTCTTTGAGCTGCTGCCACTGCGCCCGGAGCGTCGTCCACTGCTCGCTTGTCGTGTTTGGGTTGCTTCGTGCGGCCTCGACGCAGGCGCGGAGCCGACCGAGCAGTTGGTCGATGCTGTCGTTGTATTCGTGACGCGAGAGGTGGATGTTGGCGGCGATGCGGTTCATGGCGGTTCCTGTGTGTTGTCTTGACTGAACATATCGTGTTGTCTACACTACGTATGATACCATGACCCAATGTCGTTGTCAAGTACTATTTTGGTATCTTGACAACACGTTATATGCATGATAGACTTCGGAACGTAGCAGCAACACATGAGGAGGTACGAGGTGCCAAAGATCGTAACCAAAACCCGTCAGCTTCGGCTAAAGAGGCAGTTGGAGTTGGGGCGTCCGATCCCTGTGCAGGAAGTAGCGGACGCTACAGGCATAGATCGCGCGGCCCTCTCGCGGATCGAGTTGGGGAGAACTTCACGTATCGACTTCGATACCCTCATGAAGCTCTGTCTTTATTACGGGGTAGAGGTCGGTGATATACTGGAACTGGACCCGAACGGACGACAAAGCCGCAACCTAGTGCCAGCTGTACTCCCTGGCTAGGTTGCGGCTTTGTTGCGTGGTCCGCTGCCTAGTTTCCAGGCTCCGCAGCGCCCCACTCAGCCATCCATCGTACCCTTGCTGTTGCTGCTTAGGTTTGGTGTAGGCTGTTTATGATTCCCGGCGTTGGCCGGGCGGATGTGAAATCTTTCTGGGCAGCTGGGCTGCCGCTCTAGATACTATCGCCTGCTTAGTACGCGTCACGGTTCATCGCTGAAGGTCGTCACCAGGCGCGTTGACATCAGGCTCATTAACAAGTCCATATTTCGATTGTTAGACGCGCGGCCTCGTCAGTGTGAGGCGTGGCCGCGCGGTGTTATTCAGGTGGTGTGGCACGGGGTATGATCTCGCGCCGCTCACACCACCTGAATCAGAGCCCGTAGACCTCGTTGCCGAGCAATCCGAGCAGGATGCCTTCAGTTCCGTGGTCCTCAAAGCGCGCGCGCTGGAACCACTGGGTTGGTCGAGCGACGCCGTCTGAGCCGTTCTCCATGGTACTTTCGCTGATCGGATAGCCGAACAGCGCCAGACTCTCAGCACCCAAATCGCGCGGATCGCCTAAGAAGAAGCCATGCGCCTTCCAGTAGCTTAGGAATGGCTCACAGAGATTGTGTCCAGTCTCCTGGAAATAGGCGCATCCCGGCTTCGGCTCGGCGCGCGGCTCGTTCTGCCAGATGCGACCGAGCTGGATCAGTCGCGCCTCACCCAGGATGCCGATCTGGAAAGCGTAGCGATCATTACCGGCACCATGGTCGTCTGCCGGGTGGTACTCGACGCGGTAGCGCTCGAACACCCAGACCAGATTACCCGCATCATCAAAGGCGCGCTGTGTCTTGGGCAGACCGAACACTGGTAGCCCGCCGTTGATCTCCAGGAACGTGACCAGATCCCTTGAGATACCATACGCCGCCCAGTTAATATCCGCAGGGTAGGTCCGTGGAATAGTCGCCGGTTTCGGCTTGGCCGCGCGGCCTGGACAGTAGGTATCGATCCCTTTGTCACCACAGACATAGCTCCCGGTGTCCGACGGGCAGCTATGCGCCGCGTGGCACCCGCTCCGATGTGCCTCAGCAGTTGGCACGAACGACGGCAGGAAAACGAATAGCGCGATGAGCAAAACGACCTTCATTCCGAGTCGGATGAGCATGATTTCCCCCTGTGACGTGAAGCGTGATAGAACAATGTACAAGCGTAGTGCGGATGTGTCGCGTTGTCTCTAGAGTCCTCCTTTGACGATAAAACGTTGTATTACAACGCACGAACGGGGTGCAAGCGATAATTTTCCACCATTATGCGTGGTGTAGCAATTTCACGCACGAAACACACGATTACCGTGCGTTCGTCGCAAAGAATTACGACAACGCTACAAAAGCATAATAAAGATTAAAATTAACCACTTTCGTTACTAGATTTCTACCCATCAATATGTTAAAATTGTCGGCACCGCACATCTTGCCGGAACCGGCAAACGCCTCGCCTTTGCGCTGGCCCAAGATGCCTCACGCCTCCATCGACGCAGGCGTTCTTCGGTCTACCCCTTTGCCCGAAGGAGGTTGGTATGATTGCCGTGATTCGCGCCTCATGGCAGCGCTTCCTAGCTCGCTGCTCGATCGGCTGTGCGCGCCGCATCATTATCATCAGCGCGGCGCTGGATCTGCTGCTCATGATGTACGTACCAAAGCGTTGGCGCTGGGCTGCTGGCGTGTTTATGGTTGCCAAGCGACCACTCGTGTCGGCACCGATGCTTGCGGCGATACAGCACAGTGCAGCAGAGCAGACGATCAACGATCTGCGCCGCCTCTGGCCTGGAGACGCTTCCACGCCGCAATAAGTCCTTCCAGATCCTCCTCGGTCGGGATCATCGCCGCCAGTTCTTGTAGCTGGCGATCTTGATCGCGCGAAAGCCACTCGCCAGCCACGCGAATGCCGTCAGCCGATCGTGCGCTCTTACTTTGCAACAACGCATGCACCTGCTGTGGTGAGCCGCCGGCAAGTGCGATCAGATCGTGAAAGCCGTCGATCGGTGCGGCGACTTCGCCGGAAAGCCAGCGACCCAGCGTCTTCGGCGAGATGCCTAATCGCTCCGCTGCCACCGGAACGGAGAGATCACGCTCTTCGAGCAGAATACTCAGATAGCGCCCGGCAGCAGCTCGTCCCATGGCCTCGCTTAGGGGTGTCAAATGTGTCCTCCTATATATAGCATAACGTGACAGGTTTGTCACGGGGTACGTGACACATTCCGACAGATTTGACAAGACACATATGACATGTATAATCACATGTGTCAATTTGCGTCAGGAGTAGAACATGGCGAAGCAGAAGTTTCCGAATCTCCTGGAGAGTATCCGATCCGCCGGCAGCACACAGCGCGAGCGCGCCAGCAAGTTCGGCGTGACCGAGCGCACCGTTATACGGTGGCTGAACGAAGAGACTCAACCCCGCATTGACGACCTGGTCGTGTACCCGCCGGCGATTACCGCGCTCCTGGAAGATGCGGCCAGTATACGACAAAACACCGTAGGTACTGATCCGTCCAAAGGATGAGTCCCATGCCCGATCCGCAGTTACCAAAGCAATCGCCGTCCATGCCACGCGACGATCTACGCCCCGCCGAGGACGCACTGATCGCGGTGCTGGCCGACATTGTGGAGTCGAGTTGCACCAGGCCACGTATAGTACAATCGGCACCGAAGCCTGCCGCCAAACAGCAGAAAGGTGCCGAATGAAACACAGACGACAAGACGCGCTCCAATGGACCGACATCGGACGCATCCCCGATCTCCCGACCGGCATCTACCGCCGGCGAAGCCGCGAAGATCAATCGTCCTACAGCCCAGCTGCGCAGGAACGGATTGGACGCGCGGCCTGCGAGTCCCACCAGCTGCTCGTCGTCGAAAGCTACCTGGACGACGACTACAGCGGCACGAACGGCCAGCGCCCGGCCTTCGAGCAGATGCTTGAGGACGCGCGCGCGGGCCGCATCAAGGTCGTGCTGGTGCCGAAGATGGATCGCTTCGCGAGAGATGTGATTTTGTGCTTGCAGACCTACGATCTCTTGCGCTCGCTCGGCGTACTGATCTACTCGGTCGCGGAGCCCTTGGACTTCGACACGCCGATGGGTCGCAAGTTCCTGATCGAGGCCGCATCATCTGCCGAGTGGTACAGTCGCAATCTCGCGACTGAGGTGGCGAAGGGGCTGCGCGAGAAGGCCGAGCAGGGCGGCTGGGTCGGCCTGCTACCACTGGGCTACGAATCGCGCTTCGACCGTGACGCCAGGGGCGAACGGATCAAGGGCAGCGGGCGGGCGGTCATGAATGCGGATATCGCAACGGTGCGCGCGATCTTTGCACTCTACGCCACGAACGTTCATAGCGATCTTTCGATCGCGGAAGCGCTGAATCAGCAGGGCCTGACGGTGTCGTGCAAGGGCATGCGCGGGCCGTTCCAGCGGGATACGGTCAAGGGCATCTTGACCAACCCGTTCTACATCGGGATCGTGCGCTATCGCGGCGTGGAGTATCCAGGTCTACACGAGGCAGCAATCGACCGCGTACTCTGGGAACGCTGCCAGGACATCCGCGCCAGGCGCAGACGGCAGGGCGGCGGGCGACTGGCCACGCGCGGACAAGGCGGACTGCTCTCAGAGCTGTCCTACTGCGGTTGGTGTGGCGCGCGGCTGCACAGCTGGCAAAGCGGCAACGCCAGCTGCCGCACACACCGCTACTATTGCAGCACGCGCCGGCGCTACGGGACGAGCGCGTGCGCTGCGCCGATGCTGCATGGCACAGCGGTTGAGGAGCAGGTACTTGATTTGTTGCGGTCGCTGGTCCTGCCCGAGCGGATCGTCGATCGCGTGATTGCCGAGGTCGAAGAGCGGCTCGCGCGGCCAGCCCAGACCGCGCCGGACACGGCGCGCTTGGCGGAGCAACTGCGGCGCCTCAGCGTGGCATACCGCTCGAACGATCCGACGATTGACGATCAGTTCTATCATCGGGAGCGCGCACGATTAGAGGCGCAGCTCGCGACAGGCGCGCCATCGCGGATCGGGCGTGTGTTGGAAATTGAGCAGGCCGCACAGCTGCTCAGTGACATGGGGCAACTCTTAGACGCCGCAAGTCAGGAGCAGCGGCGCATCCTGGTCCAACGAGTCATTCGGAGTGTTTGGTTGGCGAACGGGGAAATCACCGCGTGGACACCGGAGCCGGTGTACGCGGTGCTGGTAGACGCGGTAGTTCTTGAGGTTGAAAGAGTGACCTCGACTGGGCTCGAACCAGCAACCTTCAGCTCCGGAGGCTGACGCTCTATCCGATTGAGCTACGAGGTCGCGCTCATGCGGATTGGCCGATTCTAGCATTCAAGCGTCTGTCTGTCAAGGTGAAATGCACCAGTCGCCAGTATAGCTTGGCCTACATACCACCGGGGTTTTACCACCAAGACACCAAGACACCAAGCCTTTGTGCCTTGGTGTCTTGGTGGTGAAAACTATCGGCATTCGTTCAGCCGGAATGTACTCACTCTACCAGGGCCAACGCCAGCCACCAGCGACGAACACGCCCTCCCACGGCTGCCATTTCGCGGATGGCACGCGCCAGGCGACCGACGAACCGCTCGTGGTATAGCGCGTGATCGTGCCGTGCAGCCAGTTTAGCGCAAAGACAGTCCCGCGCGGCCCAGCGACCAGATGATGCTCGTCGTAGGATGGGTCGAGGTGCGCCGTCACGCTCAAGCTAGTGGTTCCAACAATATCGACCCCGCCACGCAGCCCATCGCCACGCGCGATCGCGAGGTGATCGGCGTCGAGCAACAGCAGATCCCAGAGCGGCGGGGTCTTATCGAGCAGGAACGGTCCCTGCGCCTGACCGCCGCGCACGGCGACGCGCCATAGCTCTGGTTGAGCACCAGCCCCTGCTTGACCGGCGCTGGCGCTCGACACGCTACCGCGCAAGAGATAGATCGTTTGGCCATCCTCGCTCAACGCAAGCCAGCCGCTCCGCCGGCTATCGCCCCGATCTAGCAGCCGCGTCGCCCGATTATTGTTCGACAGATCAATCATCCAGAGCGCCCCGCTCGCCTGATCGAACACAAACAAGCTTTGTGCGTCCGGCGTGAGCGCCAGCGCTGCTGGTGCCGTGCCGACCGAGAACGCTTGAATTGGCGTGAGCGTGGCGGCATCGAGCGACGTGACGCCGCCGGCAGCCGGCTGAGAAATGTACAGCCGACCGCGCTCCTCGGCCAGGGCCATCCCGGCGTTCGTGCCAAGCGCAGCCGGCGCGCTCCAGCGATTGACGATGGTGAGCGTGCCCTGATCGACGGCCACCACACCGTTCGCGATCAACACATACAAACGATCGAGCCGCCGATCATAGCGCACCTCAGTCGGGTAGCTGCCGACATCGACAGCGCCGAGGCGTTCGCCATTATACGCATCCAGCACAACCAGCTGCCCGTTCTGCGTATCGGTCACAAATAGCCGATCCGGGACGCGGCCAACCGTCCCGCTGCGCGAGCCGATCAGCAGGGCGAACAGCAGCAGCGCAGCGAGCGCGCCGGCCAAGGAGCTGCCACGCACGAGCCATGCGCCGGGCTGACGGCGGCGCAGCCTGGCGCGAACAGCCGCGCGCACATCGGGGGCCGCGTTCGTAGCCGAAAGTGTCGCGCAAATTTGGCGGGCATCGCCATGCAGGCGCTCCAGTCGCGCTGCGCATGTCGAGCATGTCAGCACATGCCCGCGCAACGCCGCGCGCTCAGCTTCGTCGAGCGCCCCATCGATGTAGGCTGCCAGTTGCAGCGTGTCAGGATGCATCGTCATTCTCCTCAGCGCCGTAGGCCACTCGAAACGCGGCGCGCGCGCGGCTGATCCGCATGCGCACTGCTCCCTCGCTGATCTGGAGCATCGCAGCGACTTCGGCATATGCGAAGCCCGCCACCAGATGCAAGAGCAGCGGCGCGCGCTGTTCGACCGGCAGCTGCTCCAGCGCCTCCGCGACGCGAATCGTCTCGATCGCGCTACGATCAAGCGCGGCATCGTTGCTATGGTGATCAAACGTCAGCGGCAACCAGCTGATCAGGCGGCGCCGACGCAGCAGCGAACATGCCTGATTGTGCGCGATCCGATAGAGCCAGCTCCGCAGCAGGGCCGGGTCGTCCAGGCTGCCGAACGATTTATACGCGCGCAGAAACGTCTCTTGCACAAGATCGCGCGCCTGCTCAACATCGCCGACGAAGCCGCGTAGGTAGCTGAAGAGCGGCGCTTGATAGCGCAGCACCAGCGCCTCGAAGGCCGCCTCGTCGCCGGAGCGGATGCGCGCGACCAGCAGCGCATCCGCGTTATTTCGTTCTGCGTTCAGCGGGCCAGCCTCGCTCAACACTGCTAGCTCCCATAGCATCGCCGCTCCATTATCCATCATACCACGTCAGTCGGGCTGGCCGCTTCAGCGCCTCGTCCGCCGCCCGCACCATCAGCTCCGCGCCGCAACGCGCAGCAGCTCCATCAGGCTCAGGTCGCTCTGCGCCTCGCTGATGATCGCGCCGTTTGCCGGATTGAGCTGGATGATCCTGCCACCAGCGTTCGGCGCGGCGCTGATCGCATACAGCCGTGTGCCATCCGAACTCAGCGCGATGCTCATGAGCGTGCGGTCCGCCAGGTAGCGATTCTGCAGCGTCAGATCGGCGGTGTTGATCGCCAACACGCCTTGCTGGCCAAGCATGAACAGCGTCTTGCCATCCCGCGACAGGACGGCACCCGCCCGCGCCTGCGATTTAGCCGTAGCGACCGGCACCAGCCAGCGCGCCAGATCGTCGAGTGGGCCGACGCTCGCCGCAGGCATCGCGATCATACTGGTGCGGCGAATCTGGAGCTGATTCGTATCGACATCGACGACCATGTTGAGCGCCCCATTGACCGCGTAGAGCTCCTCCCCGCGCGGGCTCATCACCAGCGACCAGTACGACTGCTTGTCCTCGTCGCCCTTGCTGTCCTTCGGCAGATCGATGCAGACGGCGAAGCGATTGGCGAGATTCAACGCATGAATGAACGGCCCGTGCTCCGTATTCAGATACAGGCTGTACAGCCATTCGCCGCCGGGCGCGAGCGCGGCAGCCTGACGCGCGCCGCTCATGACATCCTCTTCACCCTTGGCGACGACAATATTCGGGTCCAGCACGCCGCTCGCCAGGTCGTAGAAACGCACCTGGTAGGGCGCTTGCGGTGCCGACGCGAGCTGCTGAATCAGGTACAGCCCATCGCCGCTGTTGTTGATGCCATCGAATCGATAGATATCGTCGGCGTCAAATTTTGCATAGCGCGGCGCTTTTATAAACGCGCTGTCGAGCACGACGAGGTTGCTCTGCCAGCGACCAGCCACCTGTCCAGGCGTTGCTTCGAGCACCAACCAGCGGCCGTTGGACGAGAGACCGCCGAATGTCCCACTCGGCCCGATCACCGGCAGGGCGTAGGCACCGTCGATCGTCGTCTCGCGAAGCGTCTGGCCCGTCTTCGGATCAATCGCGCGAATCTCGGTTTTGTGCTGACCCGCTGCGAAGCTATCCTTGGCGGTGTAGAGCGCCGACCAGTTCGGCGCAACCAGGCCGACTGGCAGCTCGCGCTCGCGCGCCCCGCTGACGCCATCGATGATCGTCAGGCGCTCGCTGCTCGCGCCGTTGGCCGTGCGAATATACAGCTGATCGGCCGACGGCCTCGACGCCACCTGCGCGACGGCGGTTGGCGCAGCGGCAGGCGGTGCCGCAGACTGCGATAACGGCAGATCTGGCTTGCCACAGCCGCTCAACAGAAGCGCCGCCAGCACGCCGAGCACGACCATTATCTTGCACATTCGTTGGTTAAACATATGGTCCTCCTGATAATCAGCGCCAACGTTCGGGATACTATCAATGTTCGGCGATACTGCGCTGCTGCCGGCTTCATCCGCGCGTTATCGTGTCATCGCATGTCATGACGCGGGAGAAACCAATTACTCACACAGCGCCACAGCGGCCCGACTTGACAACCGGGCCATCCGCGCTATCATGCGCCCGGCATGGACCAGACTGATAGACGCGGGCACCCAGCGCGAACCCTGGACGCAGCACTCGGCACGTCGCCACCAACCTGCCACCGCGCACACCCGCGACGACAACCGATCCCTGTTCGATCCACCCGCCACGGCGCTCTAGCCAGATATTCAGAAATCGCCGTCCGTTTCGCCATCCCCGGCGAAGCCCCCATCAGTACGCGCGCAGCTGCCGCCTGCGTCATGCCCGCTTGCGCGACCGCGCGTGCTGTGATTCCAACATATGAGAGGAAAAGTGAATGTCGCTTGTGAAACGACTCGTCGGCGTGGTCTCGCTGGCGCTGCTTGGTGCCGCCGCCCTGACCGGCGCTCCTGTGCGCGCCAAGGAGCAACCGCCGGCTGCGCCGACCTTCACCGTGTTTGCCACCCGCGAGGGATTGGTAGGGCATCGTACGGCGAACGGCCATCGCATCAGCCCGCGTGATCGATTTGTCGCGCTACCCGCGTGGACCGCGCTTGCGAACAATGGCGGCAACGAATTTCAGGTGCGCGTGACCTATCGCGACCGCAGCGTCGTGCTGCCGGTGTGGGATGTCGGCCCGTGGAACACCCACGACGATTACTGGTCGCCACAGCGCCGCTACGCCGATCTGCCGGTGGGCCAGCCGATGGCGCAAGCGGCCTATAGCAACGGCTACAACGACGGTCGCGATGAGTTTGGCCGACGTATCAAGGCACCCAATGGCATTGACATCGCCGACGGCGCGTTCTGGGACGACCTGGGCATGACCAAAGCCGACTGGGTGCAGGTCTCATTTTTGTGGATGGGCGGCGATGCCGACCAGCCGGCGGCGGGCGCGCCCGAACAGCCGAGCGCTGTCGAGCAGATCACGGTCGAACCAAACGCGCTGGTGATCGACGATGGTGCAGCTGGCTACAGCGCCGAGGCCGCCGTCACCTGGTACGACAGCGGATGCGGGCTGAACAATCGCCACAGCTGGACCTATGGGACCGCCGACCCTGGGCGCAGCGAGAACCGCGCGCAGTGGACGCCGGCACTGCCCCAACCAGGCTTCTACGAGGTGCTGGCCTACATCCCCGCCTGCGGTCGGCCAGCGACGCGCGCCGCACACTACCACGTCGGCCACGATGGCGCGACGACCGATGTCGTGATCGATCAGAACGGCGCAGCGGGAACCTGGGCCTCGTTGGGCGTGTATCATATGGGCAGTGAGCCGGCGAGCATCCAGCTGAACGACGTAACCGGCGACGATGATCGCGTCGTGCGATTCGACGCGGTCAAATGGTTGCCGCGCAGCGATACAGCGCCGCCATCCAGCCGCGTGACCGACGCAGCGCAACAGGCCGACGGCAGCTTCCTGGTGCGCTGGAGCGGCAGCGACGACATCAGCGGCGTGGCATCCTACGACATCCAGGTGCGCCGCCTCCCCGATGGCGGCTGGACCGACTGGCAATCCAGCGTCACCAGCAGCGCCGCCGTGTTTGTGCCGCCGTCAGCCGGCGTCTACGGCTTCCACGCGCGTGCCCGCGACTGGTCGGGCAACCAGGAGTCCTGGCGCGCCAATGACGACATTCAGATCACGGTCGGGAACTGATGCCTTGAAACGTGAAGCGCTGTTCACGTTTCACGTTTCAGGTGGCGAGTAACGCGCGATGCCTCTGCTCATCGATGGTCATAACCTGATCGGACAGACGCCGGGTATCAGCCTGGCCGACGCCGACGACGAGGCGCAGCTGGTTATGCTGCTGCGCCGCTATGCCACACGCAAGCGCGGGCGGCAGGTCGTCGTCATATTCGACGGCGGCGTCTACGGCCATCCACACGATCTGAACGGCTACGGCGTGACCTGCCACTTCGCGAAATCGCCCCGCGATGCCGACATTCAGCTTATCAAACGGCTCAACGCGCTCCCTCACCCCGGCGACTGGACGCTGATCACCTCGGATCGCGCCGTCGCCGACGCGGCCCAGCAACGCGGCGTGCGGGTTATCAGCTCGCAGAAGTTCGCCGCGCAGCTGCTCGCCGCTGACACACCCACACCGGCGTCGGACGACGAGAAGCACGAGCCGCACCTGAGCGAGCAAGAAATCGATGAATGGTTGCAGCTTTTCACCGAGCCGCCACCGGGCATCGAGCCACCGACCGCCGCCCGGCCCGACAAGGCAGCGCGAAAGCAGCGCCGCAAACGCTGAAACGTGAAACGTGAAACGTGAAACGTGAACCGCGATCGGGATGCGGTTCACGTTTCACGTTTCAGAATGATCTTTGTGTGCTTTGTGCCTTTTCGGCTATCGGCTATCGGCTATCGGCTATCGTCGTATCAGATGTCCATGCGGCTGCGCCGCACACTGATGCATGAAAATGGCCACAGCTCTCGGCAATCTGCAATCTGCAATCTGCAATCGGCAATCGGCTATCGGCTATCTTCGTGTTAAGCCGGCTTGCAGCGGACAACGGTCGCGCGCTGATCGGTGTGATACTCGTAGCTCGTGCCCTGCGCCTCGAATGTGATCTTATAGCCGGGGGTGATGACCTGTAAATAGTTCATGTCCGGCTTCGGGCAGCCAAGGCTACTGTCGCTCCACTCGACCGCTTCGACCCCGACGACGGTGACCGCGTCGGCGCTGATGCCGAGATCCGTAGCCAGTTGCTGGCGTGCCAGCACGACGATCGGGACGCTGGCCGCGTCGGGCGCTAGCGTCGGTGCCTGCTCCGGCACGCTCGTCGCGCCGTCGCCCGAAATTGGCGTGGTCGCCGCTTGGTCATCGCTGGACGCATCGCTGGAAATATCGGTGGGCTGCTTGTTCTCGCAAAGCACCAAACGCGTCCCCTGCTGATCGGTATGCACCGGGTAGCTGTGGCCGTCGTCGGCAAAGTTCAGCAGGAAACCGGGTGAGATGATCTCGCTATATGCCTCGCCA
>Ga0075423_10004280_pt1 | contig 13230 bp, 7 predicted proteins | sample SoiMethybrSBSTD2_FD_80114 | JGI IMG/M metagenome (GOLD analysis project Ga0075423, IMG submission 80114) | Bulk soil microbial communities from a Populus tree surrounding site in Tennessee, USA - Soil MetaG P. TD hybrid SBSTD2 | ecosystem: Environmental > Terrestrial > Soil > Tree plantation...
CCGCCCGCCGTCGCGGCTCGTCGCGGCATACACGTCGGTGACGCCGTCTTTCGTGCGGGCCGCCCACGCGATCCCCACGAACGAACCGCTCGCCGCGATCGAAGCGTTCGCATTGGCGCGGCCGGCGACGCCGATCTCGATGGGCTTTCCACCGGTCCTGACCGCGCCTGCCGTGACGACACACGCCAGCAGGACAACGCCGGCCATTCCCATCGGAGCGATCTCGGTCTTCACAGGATCTCCTGGGCTGTTCAGAACGTGAATCGCACGCCGAATTGAAGCGTGCCGGGATCACCCACGGCCGTCACCGTGTTGAACGACGACAGCGGATTCGATGGATACGATCCGGGACCGAAGCTCGTGTTGCGGGTGATCGGATTCACGCGATCGGTCAGATTGAAGGCTTCGATCAAGCCCTCGATCCGGCTCCCGCCGGCGAGCTGGAACGACCGGCTGACTCGCAGGCTCATCGTGAAGAAGTCGCTGCCGGTGCCGGCGTTCCGCGGGATGAACTCGACCTGCCGGACGTCGAAGTTGGGTGTCGAGACCTGTCTATCGGCGAATGGCCGTCCGGCCGTGCCCTGCAGGCTGTTGACGCCGGACACGATGTTGAAGGGGAGCGACGAGTAGTACTGCACCAGCGTGCTCGCCTGGAGCCCATGGGTGAGTCGCTCCCAGGCGGTCGTGCCGGGCGTCATCGGCGAGTTCACAGAGGCGCTGATCACGAGCCGGTGCCGCTGGTCGTTGTCGGAGCGCCCCCAGTCCTTCATCAGGTTGGCGGGGTCGGTCGGCTGGCTGAAGAAGGCTTCGCCGAGATCGTTCATGGACTTCGACAGCGCGTAACTGACGCGTACGGACGACCAGTGCGTCGGCCGCTGCAAGTACGTGACGTGGAGCCCGTGGTAATTCGAGTCGCCGGCACCTCGGTATTGGCCGTTGTTCATATAGGCCGCTACCGGCCGGCATCCGTTGTTCGTGCCGGCCGCGGCGCATGTCGGCACGTTCTGGTTGATCTGCATCAACAGGTTCTCGCCGCGGAAGTACTGATATCCGACGCTGATGGTCCGGCTGCCGCCCAGCGTCCGCTCCACTTCGATATTCGCCTGCTTCGAGTACGCATTCTGCAAATCCTTGTCCATCGTCGTGAACGACACGAGCGCGGTCGAGGGCAGACGATCGGGCAGGATATCGGGAAATGTCGGCGCACCAGCCTGGGTGGGCAGGATGCCCGTGACCTGCGGCTGGTGAAGCCGCGCCACATCGGTCGTGTTTCCGGCCGACAGGAGCGCGTTCGCCACGGCACGCAGCGGCACGCGATCGAAGAAGACACCTGCCCCACCCCTGACGAGGAGGCTTTGCGACGCAGCCGGCGCCCACACGAAGCCGACGCGCGGCGAGACGTTGTCGGTGTCGGTATTGATCGTCTCCAGGAACTGCAGATCGTACCGAATCCCGGCGTTCAGCGTCAGCCGTGAGCCGGCGCGCCATTCGTCCTGCGCGTAGAACCCGACATTCGGATTCCTCTGGTTCACGGCGGGATCGCCGAACGTCTGGGCGTATCCGTTGTAGTTGCCGATCAGGAAGTTGGCCATCGACGAGAACGTATAGCTGCCGCGGAACGTGCGCAGGAACGTGATGGTGTCGTCGTTGAACAGAAAGTCGACGCCTGCTCGCAGGGCATGCGCGCCGGCACGGTGTGAGAGACTGCTGACCGCCTGGTACAGCGTGTTCTCGCGCCTCGTCGGGCTGCTGGAAAACGTGCCGAAGGTGGCGACGCCGGTAATCGCGACCTGCGGTCCGATCTGATCGGTCGAGTACGCCTTGAGGTCTCCATGCGAGATCTGGGCGCGGGTCTCGCTCACCGTGTTCGAGGAGATCGTCCAGACATTGCTGACGGCGATCGACTGGTCGCTGTTGTCGAGCCCGGTGGAATTGGATGGCGCGTTCAGGTTCCCGACGCCGCGCGAATTGTCCGACCTGACGTCGTAGCGCGCGTAACGCACGCTGAACTGATCGGCGCCGCTGAACTGGTGATCGATTCTGCCAAGCAGGTTCGAGCTGTGCACGGGGTTCGGATAGATGCCGGTCGTGACCGGCAGCCCCTGATAGCCGACCTGCGCCAGCCTGGCGTTGAGGGTGGCGAGGTTCTCCGGAGTGATGGCGACGACGCCGGTCTGATCGAGCACCTTGCGCTCGATGTTGGTGAAGTAGAACGTGCGGTCCCGCCGCACGGGTCCGCCGAGACTGAAGCCGAATTGCTGCTGGTCCATGGGCAGCGTGGTGCCGGTCAAGGCGTTCTTGCCGTTGAAGATAGCGTCCCGGAAAAAACCATAGAGCGACCCGTGCACCGCATTGGTGCCGCTCTTCGTGACGACATTGAGATAGCCGCCCAGCGCGCGGCCGAGCTCCGCCTGGCCGCCACCGGTCACGACCTGAAACTGCTCGATCGCGTCGACGCCGAAGGTCATCCCGCTCAGCCCCGCGGCATCGTCGTTGGCCGACACGCCGTCGACGATGAAACTGTTGGAGAGGTTGCGCTGACTGGCGATGGAGAGCCCCTGTCCAGGCACCGCGGAGGTCTCGGCGAACAACTGCGTGCTGTTGGTGTTGGTGGGTGAGACTCCGGGGACCAGCAGCGCCAGGTCGAGAAAGTTGCGGCCGTTCATGGGCAGGCTCTGGACTTCCGCTTGCGGAACCGTGCCCGCGATCTGGCTGCGCGCGGTCTCGAGCCGGTGCGTGTCCGCGACGACGACGACGGCGGTGTCGATGCCGGCGACTTCGAGGATGATCGGAATGTCGAACGCCGAGCCGGCGCTCAGCACCAGCGTGCGCGCGCTGTCTTTGAAACCCTGGAGCCTCGCCCCCAGCTCGTACCGCCCAATCTTCAAATAAGGAAAGCGGAATCGTCCGTCGGCCTGGGTCGTTGCCTGAACCGTCAGGTTCGTGTCGATCTGGCGCACGCTGACCGCCGCGCCCGGCACGGCGGCGCCTTGCGAGTCGAGCACACGCCCGCTGATCGTGGCTTGATTGATCGTCTCCTGCGCCTGCGCGATCCCGGCTGCCAAACCGCAGCACGCCATGACGATCACGCCCATGCCAACCCTTCTCACGGTCGTCCTCCCATAGACAGTCGCCCCCATGGCACGCGAACGCGCCGATCGCAAGACCGTCGCGCTTCAGCAATGACGGAGACCCGCGCACAGGCACGGGATGATGGGCGTCAGCCAGCGATGGACGTGGCTCGCGCGCACGCCGAATCGCGGCTACAGCATGCGAAGCGATGGCGAGGACGAAGCCACGCAGCACCCGGCGCGGCATCTGTTTCGGCCGCGCGGGTCACTCCGCACGAGGCGATGGACTAGACCCGAGGAGGAGGAGGATCTGGTGGAACAGGACGTTCACCGGCGATGTGAACGTCGAGCGCTCGAGCGCGCGCGGAAGGAACGGCGGGCTGAATCGAGTCCGCAGGCTCCGGGACGAGTCCGGCCGTCCCGATCAGCGTCTGGAAGACGGCAGCGCCGGAGCTGTTCGCAGCCTGCATCGCACACCGGGCCGACTTCCCGCCCGACTTGTGATGCATCGGGCACATGGCCGCCTGGCCATGGCCGTGACCGCACGTGCATTCCTCCGGATGCGCATCAGCAGCACTGAACCACACCGCGACCGGTACGAGCGCCACCGTCCCGATCTGGCAGAACAACCAGATCGCCGTGAGCGGCGCGAGCACCCGGCGCAGATGTGGCATTACCAAAACACCTTAGCGCCCGTGAGCTGGACCTGTCAAACCGCATTCTTGCTTGGCCGGGGGGCTTCGCCCCGCCGGACCCCCCATCGCCGTCGCTCGCGGGGGCACTCGCGACGCTGGGGCTCGTACGGCGGCGCGAGCCGTGAGCTCTTCGCACCCGTGAAAAGTCCTGAAAAGTCCCTGAGAATGTCCCTCCAGTCCGTCAGGCGCGCGTCCGCTCCCGCATAATTCAATCGATCGCCAAGATCGCTTCACGCAAGGAAGCGATACGGGGGACCCACTTTCAGGGGCGCATCCGGAGCCGTCCGGTAGAGGACTCCAACCTCGAGCCCGTCAGCTAACCCCGTCGGCGCTTGGAGGGAGTGGTGCCGGACGAATCATTTCTGTTTCAGGTGAAGCGCCTGCTGCTGGGCGCGCCGATCCCGTCTCATCAGGCCCATCACGAGCGGCTCTCGCGCCTCACCGGGCTCGCGATTCTCTCCTCGGACGCGCTCTCGTCGGTCGCGTATGCGACCGAGGAGATCCTGCGCGTGCTGCTGATTGGCGGCGTCGCCGCGCTCGCACTGGTCACACCGATCGGGCTGGTCATCGCGATCACGCTGGCCATTGTCGCGTTCTCGTATCGCCAGACGATCTACGCCTATCCGAGCGGCGGCGGCGCCTACCTGGTGGCCAAGGACAATCTCGGCCGCACCCCGAGCCTGATTGCCGCGGCATCGCTCCTGATCGACTACGTCCTGACCGTCGCGGTCAGCGTCGCTGCAGGTGTCGCGGCGATCACGTCGGCGGTTCCCGGCTGGGGCCCGTATCGCGTCGAAGTGGCACTCGCGTTCATCCTGCTGTTGACGGTGGGCAACCTGCGCGGCGTGCGTGAGTCGGGCCGGATCTTCGCCATTCCGACCTACTTCTTCATCGTCAGCATTCTCGGCATGCTCGCGATCGGCGCCTGGCGATCCCTGACCGGCGCCTTCGTGCCCTTGCCGCCGCACCCCGACGTCGCTCCCGCCGGCGGCGCCCTCACCACGTTCGTGTTGCTGACGGCCTTCTCGAATGGCTGCACGGCCATGACCGGCGTCGAGGCCGTCTCCAATGGCGTACCGGCATTCCGGCCGCCGGAGAGCCGCAACGCCGCCGCCACGCTGGTCGCCATGGCGGCGCTGGCCATCACCATGTTCCTCGGCATCACCCTGCTCGCGCACGCCTACGACGTGGTCCCGACCGACGCCGAGACGGTCGTCTCTCAGATCGCGCGCGTCACGTTCGGCGGCCGGAACATTTTCTATTTCGGGGTGCAGGCCGCGACCATGCTGATCCTGGTGCTGGCCGCGAACACGGCCTACGCGGACTTTCCGCGGCTGGCGTCAATCGTGGCCCGCGACCGGTTTCTGCCGCGTCAGTTCATGAACCAGGGCGATCGGCTGGCCTTCTCGAACGGGATTCTGATCCTGAGCGCACTCGCCGCACTGCTGCTCGTGGTGTTCGGCGGCGATACGCACGCCCTCATTCCGCTCTACATGATCGGGGTGTTCGTGTCGTTCACGCTCTCGCAGGCCGGGATGGTGATCCACTGGCGGTCGCTCGGAACGCCCGGCTGGCGCTCGAGCGCCGCGATCAACGGGTTCGGCGCGACGGTGACGGCGATCGTGCTGCTCATCGTCGCGATCACGAAGGCGCACGAAGGCGCCTGGATCATCATCCTGATGATCCCTGTCCTCGTGGCCATCTTCGAGATGACCCGGCGTCATTACGACCGCGTGGCCTCCGAGCTGACGCTCCGTGGCTGGAGGCCCGAGCCGGCGGGCGGGCATGCGGTGCTGGTCCCGATTGGCGGCATCCAGCGCGCCGTCGTCAAGGCGCTGCGCTACGCCCGCAGGCTGTCCACCGACGTCCGCGCGATCTACATCGAGATCGATCCGAATGCGACCGAGGCGCTGAAGAAGCAATGGCCGGAATGGGGTCAGGGTGTGACGCTGGTCGTGCTCGAATCGCCGTACCGGTCGCTGATGGAGCCTCTGCTCGAGTACATCGAAGGGGTGCAGCGCGCGGATCCGCAAGGGTACGTCACCGTCATCCTTCCCGAGTTCGTGCCCCATCGCCTCTGGCAGCATCTGCTGCACAACCAGCATGCGCTGCTGATTAAAGGCGCCCTTCTCTTCAAGCCGAATATCGTGGTGACGAGCGTCCCCTTCCACCTGGGCCGGACGGAGTCAGCCGTGCTCGAGACGACATCCGCCCCCGGGCAGCCGATCGCTGCTTCGCGTTCCTGATTCCCTTACAAGTAGCGTCGCAGTGTAATCGTGAGATAGCTGTCGCGAGAGAAGTCAGCGAGGGCGCGAGACCTGCCGACGTTGCCGAAGCCGGAAAACGCGAAGCTCAGGCCCCACTGGTCGGTCAATCGCCGGCTGAAGTCGGCTTTGATGATCCAGGAATGGCTGGGGAAATCATGGACCACGCCAGCCTTGGCTTCGCTCGATCGCGTGTCGTTGACCGCCAGACGCATGCCGGCAAAAACTCCGCGCGTGGCCGGCGCCGGCCATTCCGTGTCGGGACGGTTGTCGAACTGAAACTCCGCGAGCAGCGCGATGTCGCTCGCGCCGCCAAACAGCCGGGAAAACCCGTGCTCGACGCCGCCGACAGCAGACTGATACCGCGCGTCCGGTGTGATCCGATGGAAGACCTCGCCCTTGAGCAACCATGAGCCGAGCGTGTATTGAACGTCCGCGGCAAATTGATCGATCGGCTTGTAGTTGGGCGTCAGACGGATCGGGGCTCCTGTCGCGTCGAACACCGGAACCAGGTTCGGCTCACGGTTGACCCCGCGAAAGTAATACGCATGCAGGTCGCCGTCGCCGCGCGAGATGGAGACACGGGCCGCCACGTCGACCGGCGGGCCGTCCAGGACCTCATGGCCCTTGACTGGCAGCAGGAGCCGCGGGCGGTCGTCGCTCACCGGAAAGGCCCGCGGCCGGAAGACCGGCAGGGCGTAGAACTCGAGCTGTCCCCAGCCGCGCTGCAGCGTCGCGGCGACCATCAACTGGCCGAGCTTCACGTCGCCGATGTAGTTCTCCCGCAGGTCGGACTGGTTGACGATGTCGATGATGTGGCGCGACTCGGTGGCACCCCAGAACACCCGGTTCATTCCCGCGAGCAGGGACCATCGGTCCTGACGGTATTGCCAATAGAGCTCACGAACGTCCGCACTGCCATACGTTGGGGAAAGCGAGAACCGCCCGAAGAGCGTCGCATTGATACGGTGGCGGCGATCGGCGCTCGTGTAGCTGATTTCCGGCTGCGCAACCAGGAACAGGCCATGACGGATTTGACCCGGAACGGCCGGCGAGTGGGGGAAGAGCCGCCCCTCCAGACCGAAGTAGCCCCGCCACGCGAGGCTTCCGCCGCCGGTCGCAGCCGGAGCCGGATCTTGTGGTTTCGATTCGGCAACGACCTCGCGGACTGCCCCCTGCGGCTGGCCTGTGATGCCCGACGGCCCGGCATCCATCAGGACAGCCAGTATGCAGACGACGAACAAGGGGTCCGATTACCTGGAACGAGTCAACGCTTCCGGCGTGAACTCTGATTCGTGCAGCTTCGTTTTGAACTGGTACGGACCCCAGACTATCTGAGTCGCCTTGCCGCTCTGATGGTTCTGCATGAGCTGCTCCGACGCCCGCCAATGCTTTCCGAGGTACTGCTGATAGCCGGTGAACGTCATCGTCTTGAGCAGGCGCCCCTGACGGTCGAAGTAGTCGAGACGGCGTGGATGGTACAGCTTCTTGTCGACCCACTCGATCTGTTTCGAGTACGCGGAATCGGCGTAAGCCGGCGTGTTCTCGACGACGAAGCACTCCTGTCCGTCCATCGTCTCGTCGCGCAGATACTTGTAGCGGTACTTCTTCACTTCGAAGGAGCTCAGATCCTCGTAGGCGAACTCGCTGCCCATGAAGAGCGCCGCCTTGTTCTGGGCCGAGATGCGCTTCACGCGCCTCACTTCAGGGAGGTACAGCCACTGGTCGTCCGGAACGAGCGCATGGGCATAGGTCAGCACGGCGGCCCCGGCGAGGTCCGCCGGTTTGTCGAAGACCACCAGCGTCCTGTCGCCGTCCTCCTTCTGTTCGAGGGTCATCATCCGGAACGTGCGGACGGCCTCCCCGCCTTGTTTGTCGCGGAGAACCATCTTCGCGCTCGCGACCCAGTTCTCGAAGCCCGCATCGCGGGTGTCGGTTTCGACGGCGATGCTCAGCCCCCGCTCCTCGGGAGTCTGGGCGACAACGGACAGGCCGCCGAGCCATGCGGCCGCCACGAGACCAGCGGCGAATGTGAACGTCTTCATAACGGATTCCTTCGAGCTGAGATGGCGCGCAAGGGGGACCACGCCGCGTTCCGCACGGATTCCAGCGACAGGACGACGGCTGGCAGCAGGACGAAATCGCCGACCAGTCCCAGCGCCAGGATGATGACCGTCAGGATGCCCAGGTCACGATTGATCTGGAAGCTGGAGAGCGCCAGCACGGCGAAACCGCTGATCAACACCAGCGACGTAATCCAGATCGCGGGGCCCGATTCACGAAAGGCACGCGCCAGGGCATCACGCGCGGGCAGGCTGCGGTGATAGCCGGCGTACTTCTCCAGGAAGTGCACCGTGTCGTCGGTCAGGATCCCGAGCGTCATCGCCGCCACGACTGAGGACGTGAGGCCGACTTCGCCGACGACGAGGTACCAGATGCCGATCGCGACGCCGGCCGGCAACAGGTTCGGGATCATGCTGAGTAGACCGAGCGAGAGCGACCGCAGGTACAGGATCATCAGGAGCGACACCAGGGTCATGCCCATCAATTCGCCGGTGATCATCGCCAGGATGTTGCGCTGGCCGATGCGGGCGAACATCAGCGTGGCGCCGGTCCCGGCGACGTGCATGGAGGAGGGCATGTGCACCTTCATCCACGTCTGCGCCCGTTCCTCGAGATCGAGGGCCTGCCGGCTCGACACATTGCGAAGCGTCGCCGTGAGGCGGATCGCCGACCGGTTGACGTCCACCCGATCGATCAGGTTGACGCCCTGCGGCAGCGACAATTCATAGGTGAGCAGGTACTGCGCGGCGAGCTTCCGGTTGTCCGGCATCCGGTAGAACGCCGGATTGTCGCCGTTCATGTTCATGTTGAGCTTCTTGAGGATGTCGGCCACCGAGTACACGTGAACGACCTCGGGCTGGGTCCTCAACCACTCGCCGAAGGCTTCGGCTTCGCGCAGGAAGTCCGGATCGTTGATCCCGTCCGGGCCCTGCGCTCTCAGCGGATACTCGATCGCGTAGATGCCGGTCAGGTTCGCGTCGACGTAGTCCGTGTCCTGCCGGAACGACAGCGACTTGCCGAAGTACTGCACGTATCGATCGTCGAGCCGGTTGAAGAACGCCAGAGCCGTCAGCACCAGGCCGGCCGTGAGGCCGACGACGGCAATGAGTCGCGGCGCTCGCTCGACCAGGGTGAACGCGCCCGCGAGAAACCGCTCCAGTCCCTCGAACCGGCGCCGCGCGTGAGGCACCGGCACGAACGTGATCACCGCGGGCAGGAGCGTGAGCGACAGCACGAATGCCGCGCCGACGCCCATCGCCGTGATATTTCCGAGATCGCGGAAGGGAGGGGCGTCGCTGAAGTTCATCGTCAGGAAGCTGACGATGGTGGCGGCGCTCGTGAAGAACACCGCGGGAATGTGGCTGACGAGGCTGTGAAGCATCGCCTCGATGCGATCGGGGGTCGTCTCCAGGTGCGCGTAATAGCCGGTGAGGAAGTGCACCGAGTCGGCCACGGCCATCGTCATCAGGATGGTTGGCGCGGCAAGGCTCGAGGGGGACAGCGCGATCCCCAGATACCCCGCCCACCCCAGCGCGCACACGACGGAGCCGCCGATGACGGCCGTGGTGACGAACGTGGACCAGAAGGACCCGAGGAAGTAGCCGATCAGGCCAATCAACACGACCAGCATGATCGGGGTCAGGAGCTTCATGTCGGCTTCGGCCGAATCACCGAACGCCGCGTCCAGCATGACGCCACCGGTGAGGCGGAACTCGAGATCCGGATACGAGGCTCGGGCCTGTGCGACGAGCTCGCGGGCAGCCTTCGCCGCCCGCACCACGGCGGCATCCTTCTCGCTCTCATCGAACTCGAACATCACGTTGATGCCGGTCACCGTCCCGGCCTTGTTGATCAGGCGTCCGACGAGCAGCGGCTCCGCCATGATGCGCTGCCGGATGCGCGCAATCTGCTCGTCGGTGAGGGTGGCCACGCGACGCGCCATGTCCTGCACGACGATCTCGTCACCCTCGGCGAAGGAATCCTGGAAATTGGTGATGGAGTCGACGCGGGTCGCTCCCGGCAGCTGCCAGGTCTGGCCGGTCAAGGTCTCGATCGCCCCGAGGTGTTTCCGGGTTGGCAGGTCACCCTGCCGCGGCGTCACGGCGATCAGGATGTTGTCCGCCCTGGTGAACGTCTTCTGCAGCGACTCGAATGCCAGGAGCTCCGGATTCTCCTTGCTGAAGAACATCCGGTAATCGTTCTTGAACCCGAGCCGGCCGAGGCCGAGGGCGGAGAGGACCACCCAGATCACGGACGCCGCGATCACCGCGATGCGGTGGGTCAGGATCCAGCGGCTGACCCGCTCCAGGCCGGCCCGGCGCGCTCCGGTGCTAGCGCTCACTGCGGACCTCGCGCAGTACCTCGCCGGTGCGCGCCACCGTGTACTCGATTTGTTGCGGCGTATGCAGCGCGGTGATGAAGAACCGGAGCCGCGATGCTTCTTCGGACACCGCCGGATACAGCATCGGCTGCACGTTGATCCCGGCATTGAAGAGGCGGTCGGCGAGCTTGAGACAGTGCATGGAGTTGCTCACGATCACCGGCACGACGGGCGAGTCGGCGCTCGGCCCGGTATCGAGGCCCTGCGCCTTTGCCAGCGAGACGAACAGCCGCGCGTTGTCGGCGAGGGTCTTGACCCGGTCGGTGACGCGAGGGATTTTTCGCAGCGCCGCGAGCGCCGCCGCCGCGTTCGGGGGAGAGATGCCGGCGCTGTAGAGAATGCCGCCCGGCGCCGTGTAACGGAGATTGAGCGTCAGGGCCCGGGACCCGGCGATGTAGCCGCCGCAGCTGGCGAACGTCTTGCTCAACGTCCCCATCCAGATATCGACGCGCGTCGGATCGACGTCGCAGTACTCGGCGATGCCCCGGCCGGTGGCGCCGATCGTCCCCATCGAATGGGCTTCATCGATCATGAGCAGCGACTTGTACTGCTCCTTGATCGCGATCAGGCGCCGCAGGTCGGGAATGTCGCCGTCCATGCTGTAGACGCCCTCGCTCAGGATGCAGACGCGCTCGTGATTGGTCCGCTGCTCGCGCAGCAGCCGTTCGAGGGCGTCGTAATCGTTGTGCGGGAACGGCACCCGCCGGGCTCCCGACAGGATGCAGCCGGTCACGGCGCTGTTGTGCACGAGGCTGTCGTGCAGCAGCAGGTCCTTCGGTCCGAAGAGGTGCCCGATCGTCGAGACGTTGGTGCCGTAGCCGCTGACGAACACCACGGCGTCCTCGACGCGATGGATGGCCGCCAGCCCGGCTTCCAGCTCGCGGTGCAGCGGGATCTCGCCGGACACGATCCGGCTCGCCGATACCGAGGTGCCGTAGCGTTCGACCGCCTCGATCACGGCAGCGTTCACCTCCGGATCGCCGCAGAGTCCGAGATAGTTGTAGCCGCCGTAGTTGATGTAGGTCCGGCCGTCGATGGTGACCGTGTCGCGGCTGACGTCGGTGTGGCAGTTGAAGTACGGATTCTTCACGCCGAGCTGCTGCATCACCGCTTCCTGGGCCAGGAGCTTCTTGTAGACCGGGAAGTGCTCGGGCTTGTAGAACTCCTCGCCGATCGCCTCCAGGCTGGGCGACCCGCGCTCCACCACGGCTGGCGCCGGCGCGCCAGGCTGATTGCGGCGCAGCAAATCGCGCGCGAGCGCGCGCTTCTGCTCGATCGACAGATCCATGTCAGGTTCTCCCGCTGAAGCTGATGACAGCCCGAGTGTCAAGGGAGAAGGGAGAAGGCAAAAGGGGGAATATTCTCCCTTCTGCCTTCTGCCTTTTCCCTTGTCGTCGTCATTCTTTCAGCAACCTGCTAGCTGGCCGTGGCCGCGTTGTTGCGGCCGGCCAGCAGCGCATCCAGTTCCGCCTCGCTCAACTCGTCCACACTGCGCTCGGCGCTCGCCGCCGGGGCGCCGGGGCGCCGGGCACCGTCGGCGTCCGAGATGCCCATCCGCTCCATCAGCGGCGCCGTCAATTCGGTGATCGAGAAGCCGCGCGTCAGCTCGAGGGCCGACAGCTCGATGCCGAACGTCATATTGATCGCGATCTGCAGTTCCACGGTCATCAGCGAATCGATGCCCATCTCGGTGAGCGGCCGCTTGAGATCGATGCGTTCCGCCGGGATGCGCAGCGTCTGCGCGACCTGCTCGGCGAGCATCAGCTCCACCACCGAGAACCGTTCGTCCGGCGGCAGCTGACGGAGCGAGTCGGCCATCGACTGGCTGCCGGCCCCGTCACGCTTGCCGGTGAGATGCGCGAACCGCAGCGACTTGCCGCCCTTGGGCTCGAACCTGGCCCACTGCGGCCAGTCGACGTCCATGATCCCAATCTGCGCCGGCTGGAACCGCAGCGCCGCATTCAGGCCGGCCATGGCGTCGGCGGCGCTGAACGGCGTGATGCCCATCAACTGGAAGTGCCGCAGCAGCTCCTCGCTCGTGGCCATGCCCACTTCGGCCAACGCTCCCCAGTTGATGCTGGTCCCTGCCAGGCCGGCTGCCGACCGATGGGCGGCCAGCGCATCGAGCACGGCGTTGGCGGCGACGTAGTTGGCCTGCCCGCTGTTGCCCACGATCGACGCCACCGACGAGAACAGCACGAAGTGGTCGAGCGGGAGCCGATGCTCGAGGCTCGCTCTGTGCAGATTCCACGCGCCCAGCACCTTGGGCCGCATCACCGCGACGAGTTGCCCGTGCGTCATGTCGGCGATGCGCGCGTCCTGCACGATGCCCGCCGCGTGCATGATGCCCTTCACTTCGCGCTCCTTCGAGAGCTCGGCGAACAGCCTGTCGACGGCGTCGGCGCTGGTGATGTCGACGAGCGCCTCGCGGATGTCGACGCCCTGGGCGCGCCACGCGGCGATCTGCTGGCGGGGGCCTTCCGTCGTGGCGCCCGACCGGCCGATCAGCGTCACGTGACGGGCGCCGCGTCCAATCAGATAGCCGGCCACCGCCATGCCAAAGCCGCCGAAGCCGCCGGTGATCGCGTATGCCGCTTCAGCGTCGACGACGGCTTCCCCCGTCGCCGGCGGCGCCACCTCGCGCAGCGCGCTCATGGCCACTGCCTGGCTCGCGCCGCCGCGGCCCTCACGGGCCGACTGCCTGCACAGCTCGTCTGCCGAGCAGACCTGCTCGGACGAGGCGATCTGGTTGTCCG
>Ga0075423_10004283_pt1 | contig 13229 bp, 9 predicted proteins | sample SoiMethybrSBSTD2_FD_80114 | JGI IMG/M metagenome (GOLD analysis project Ga0075423, IMG submission 80114) | Bulk soil microbial communities from a Populus tree surrounding site in Tennessee, USA - Soil MetaG P. TD hybrid SBSTD2 | ecosystem: Environmental > Terrestrial > Soil > Tree plantation...
CTCGCGATGCTCGCGATCTTCCTTCACGCGTTTTCGCTCGGCGGAATGCTCGGCGCGCTGCGCGAGCCTCAGAGCTCGCTCGTGACGTTCGGGCGAGAGGGAATGCGGCGCCTCCCGGCCTTCCTCGCTTTCACGCTCGCGGCCTTCGCCGGGGCTCTGGCCGCCTATCGCTGGATCTACATCGAGTCGGGCCGGCTGCTCGCCGCCCGGATGGAGGAGCTCTCGACCGAGGGCCAGGCGCTCGCGGTCACGGCGCTCCGACTCCTGGCGCTCGCCGCCACGCTCGCCGCGATCAAGCTGCTCGTCGACTCCGTCCGCGCGATCTGGGTGGCCCGCCCGGATCTCCCCCCCGTCTCCCGGTTCCTGATGGGGATCGGCGGCGCGCTCGCGCGGCCGGGCCGGCTGCTCGGCGTCCTTTCCGGGTACGTCCTCGCGACCGCGGGCCTCTACGTGATCTGGATCGTGCTCGACCCGCCGGCCGGGGGCGAAGCCCGCTTCGCGCTCGTGCCCCTGATCCTGACCCAGCAGTTCTTCGTCTTCGTGCGCTGCCTCGTCAAGGTCGGTTACTACGCGGCGGTCTCCGAGGCGCTCACGCGCACGCCTTCGCCGGAATACTCGTACGTCCCCTCCGCCGCCGAAGAGGTCCTAGCGAAACCCGAAACTGCTGACGACGGCGCTCTCCAGGGTCCGGCCGGCGGCGTCTAGCCGGACGCGATACAGGAACGGGCGGCGGCGCAGCGTTCCTCGCGCGTCCATCTCCCAGGGCCCGGCGAACCAGGGGAGGAATCGCAGGTCCTCCCACACGATGACGGTCTCGCCGCCCGGCGCGGCGCGGACGGTGGCTCTCGGGAAGCGGGCGAACTGGAGGTAGGCCTCGACGTCCGACCTCGCCCGCGCCGTTTCGAGCGCCGGAGAAGGCGGAGGCTGCGGAAAGCGGCGGATCACGAGTCGCTCGGGAGGCGGGTAGAAGTCGGAGAGGCTCTTCAGGATCTCACTCCAGCGGCGGGGTGGCTGCGGGTTCGCGGCGCCGGTGGCGAAGGGCCCGACGTCGAAGAAACCGACGTGCACCGCCTCGGGCCGGTCGGTCAATCCGAGCCACCGGAAGGGCGAGAGGAACTGAGGCAGCGCGGCCACCCGCGCTCCGGCCGGCGGCCGGTCGACGTTCTTCCAGGCCCGCAGGGCCCGCGCGTGCTGCGCGGCGCAGAAGGCGACGTAGAGAGCGAGCGTGGCGGTCCCGGCCACGGCGATCGCGCGTCCGCGCGCCCGGAAGAGGGCCGCGCCGGCCAGGGTCACGCCGAGGATGCCCGCGAAGATCGGGTCGAGGATGAAGATCCAGTCGAGAGAGTAGCGCCTGTGCGACAGCGGGAAGAAGAACATCGTGCCGAACGACGTGATCCAGTCGAAGAGGATGTGCGATCCGATGCCGACGGCGGCGAAGATCCAAAGCGTCACGAGCTTCGCTCTCCGGAAGATGAGGCGAGCGAGGAGGGCGACGACGAGCGAGAAAAGCGGAAGCACGACGAAGGAGTGGGTCCATCCCCGGTGATACCGCAGATAGGCGAGGCGGTCCGCGAGGAACACGATGTCGAGGTCGGGAAGCATGGCCGCGACGAGCCCGATCGAGAGCGCGGCGCGGGCCCCGGGCCGGTCGGTCAGCGAGCGCGCGAGAACGGAGCCCGCCAGCCCGTGCGTCAGGGTATCCACGGCCCTCGAAGAACCGCCATCGGGCCCGAAGCATTTCCGCCAGGACCTATAATTGCAAGGTGAACTCGGTCCTTCTCGTCGATGACGGCGGGCTCTTCCGCGAGGCGCGCGAGGCGATTCGTCGCCGCACCCCCTGCCGCCTGCTCACCGCTTCGAGCGGCCCCGAAGCCCTCGCGGTCGCCCGGCAGGAGAAGCCGGACGTCGTCTTCGTAGACGCCGAGCTCTCCGGGATGAGTGGCGTCGACGTCTGCCGGGTTCTCAAGGCCGACCCCCGGCTCGCGCGGACACCGGTCGTTCTCGTCACCGACGAGGACGGCACGGACGTCCGTCGCGCCGCGCCCGACGGCGTGCTCCCCCGGGATTTCGACGACGCCGCGTTCCTCGGGACGCTTCGCCGCTATCTGCGGCTCTTCCCCCGCAGCAACGAGCGCTCGCCCGTGCAGTGGCCCGTCCGCTTCTGGCGGGACGGCGCCGAGTATTCCGGCTCGATTCGCGACCTCTCGCGCGGAGGCTTCTTCGTCCGCACCTCCGAGCCACTGCCGGTCGGCGCGCGGATCGAGGTCTCCTTCGAGATTCCGGGCGAGAGCGCCGAAAAGAACGTCGTGGCGGAGGCGATCGTCGTGCGGGTGGCGCCCGAACCGGACCGCGGCGTCGGTTGCCGATTCTTCAGGCTCACGGAGGGCTCCCGCGCCCACCTCGAGGAGTGCCTGAAGCTCCTCTCGCTCGCGGAGACGCCGAACGAGGTCCCCGGCCCCTAGTCCTTCGTTCCCAGATCCACAAGCTCGATTCCGGCCTGCCGCGCCACGGCGAGCGACCGCTCGTCGCGGTAGAACTCGCCGAAGTACACCCGCGACACGCCGGCGTTGGCGATCAGTTTGAAGCAGGGCCAGCAGGGGCTCGCCGTGGTGTAGAGCTCGGCGCCGGCCACGGAGACGCCGTTCTTGGCCGCCTGGAGGATTGCGTTCGCCTCCGCGTGAACCGTCGCGACGCAGTGCCCATCCTCGATGACGCAGCCGACGTCCTCGCAGTGGGGCATCCCGCGGATCGAGCCGTTGTAGCCGGTCGAGAGGATCGTCCGGTCCCGCACGATGACGGCGCCGACGTGCTTGCGCGGGCAGGTCGACCGCGTCGACACCTGCCGCGCGATGTTCATGAAGTAGGTATGCCAGTCGACCCGATTCGACACGCGGCGGATTATGCCTGAGGAGCTTCCGCGCCCGGCGGACCGGCCGGCGGCGTCAGATGTGTCAGAATCGTTCATTCCATGAACCGAGGTCGCGGCGTGGTTGTGACGGGGCTGGGCGCCGTGACGGCGATCGGCCGCCGGGTCGAAGAGTTCTGGGCGAACCTGACGGAAGGGGTGTGCGGCATCCGGCCGGTTTCTCTCTTCGACGCCTCCTCGTATCGCACGCAGACGGCCGCGGAAGTCTCCGAGATCCCCGACGACTTCCTCTCGCCGGGACAGCGGCGCCGCATGTCCCGCGCCGATCGGATGGGAATCGTAGCGGCGGCCGAAGCGCTCGCGGCCTCCGGGCTCGATCTCTCCCGTGAGGACCCGACGCGAATCGGCGTCATCCTGGGGGGCGGCACCTCGGGACTGCTCGACTCGGAAGACTTCTACGCCCGCCACCTCGCCGGACGGAAGGCGCGCCCGTCTCGCGTTCTAAACCATCTTCCCGACGCGATCACCGACCGCATCGCCCAGCACTGGAGCCTCGAGGGGATCAAGTCCACGATCACGACGGCGTGCTCCTCGTCGGCCAACGCGATGGGGTACGCGTTCGACGCGATCTCGTCGGGGCTCGCCGACGTCGTCATCACCGGCGGGTCCGACGTCCTCGCCCGCCTGACCTACGGCGGGTTCAACTCGCTGCGCTCGGTCGATCCGGAGCCCTGCCGCCCCTTCGACCGGGAGCGACGCGGCCTCTCGATCGGCGAGGCCGCCGGGATCCTCGTCTTCGAAGAGGCGGAACGGGCGCGACGGCGCGGCGCTCCGGTTCAGGCCGAATTCCTGGGCTACGGCGTGACGTCCGACGCCTTTCACATGACCGCGCCGGATCCGTCGGGCGCCGCCGGAGGACGGACGATCCGCGCGGCTCTCGCGAGCGCCGGTGTGGATGCGGAGCGCATCGACTACGTCAACGCCCACGGAACGGCGACGCCCCAGAACGACTCGGCCGAGACGGCCGCGCTGAAGGACGCTCTCGGCGAGAGAGCCCGCCGCATCCCGGTTTCCTCCATCAAGTCGATGATCGGGCACTGCCTGTGCGCGTCCGGCGCGATCGAGGCGGTGGCGACCGTTTTGACCGTCCGGGAAGGCACCGTGCCCCCGACGATTCACTACGAGAACCCGGACCCGGCCTGCGACCTCGACTATGTCCCCAACGCGGCCCGGGAAGCGGACGTGCGCGTCGCGATGTCGAACTCTTTCGCGTTCGGCGGCAACAGCACGGTGGTCGTTTTTGGCCGCGCCTGACGGTCCGCTCCGGGCCTGACCCTTCCCGATGCCGGCACGCGGCTGGATCACCGGGACGGGCGCCGTCTCTCCCCTGGGGCGTTCGTCGGAGGTCTTCTACAGGCGGCTCCTCGCCGGCGAGACCGCCATCCGCCCGATGACGGCGGAGGAGCGCGGGGGCCTCCAGGCGACGCACGTCGCGCGATGCGACGGCTTCACGCCGCAGCCCGAGCTCTCTCCGATGAAAGCGAGGCGCTTCGACCGCGGAAGCCAGTTCGCGATCGTGGCGTGCTGCCAGGCGATCGCCGAAGCCCGCTACGACGTCGCGCAGGACCCCGAATCGATCGGAATCGCGCTCGGAACCGGCTCGGCGGGAGCGGGAGCGCTCACCGAATTCCTCCGCGTCCTTCTGACCGAGTCGCCCGAGGCGGCCCCGCCGTTCCACTTCCCGAACACGGTCGCCAACGCCCCCGCCTCCCAGGTCTCGATCGAGCTGAAGCTCTACGGCCCGAACGTGACCGTGACCCAGAAGGACCCTTCGGCCGTCAACGCGCTCCTCTTCGCTTCGCTCGCGATCGGGTCGGGACGGGCGCGTGCGATGATCGCCGGCGGCGTGGACGAGTGGAACCCGGTGTACGCCCTGGGCTTCGACCGGGTGAGCGCACTGCGCGGCGAGAAGCGCGCTTCCGGAATCGTTCAGGGGGAAGGCGCCTTCGCGATCCTCCTCGAAGAAGAGAGCTCCGCGCGGACGAGAGGAGCGCGTCCCCTGGCGGCGCTCGCGGGGATCGGGATCGCGGGCGTGCCGACGGAGCCCTATCGCTTCGCGCCGGATCCCCGCGCCATGGCGCGCGCGATGAAAGGCGCCCTGGCGGAAGCCGGCAGAGAAGCCGACGGGATCGGCCTCTGGTTCCCCTCCCGGGACGGCGTCCACGACATGGACGAGGCGGAGCGGGAAGCCGCCGCGGAGGTTTTCGGCTCGCCTCCTCCCGAGCTCGCGGTGAAGCTCGCGGTCGGCGAGATGGCCGCCTCGGGAGGCGGTCAGCTCGTCGCGGCGTGCCGGTCGCTCTCGGATCCCGAGGGGCCGTTCGCCGCGAGCGGACGTCCGCGTCGCGCTCTCGTCAACTCCTTCGGCGCGGGGGGCAACTTCCTCGCGGTCGTTCTCGAGTCCCCGGAGACGGCCTCGTGAGCCGCGCGCGGCCGGAGGCTCCCCCCCTCGCGGGTTTCACAGTCGAGATCCCCGTCCGGTTCGCCGAGTGCGACTCCTACGGCGTCGTCTGGCACGGCCACTACAGCCTTTACCTCGAGCAGGCCCGCGAGGCGCTGACGGGACGTCACGGGTTCACGGCCACGCGCGCGCTCGAGCTCGGCTACCGCGTGCCCATCACGCGCATGGAGATCCGATACCGCTCGGCGGTCCTCGCCGACGCGTCGGTTCGAGTCACCGTGCGCCTGCGAAAGCCGGAAGTCGCGCGCCTCGCGCTCGACTACGAGATCCGCGACGCGTCGGGCAAGCTCCTCGCCTCGGCCGAGACGGAGCAGGTGGTCCTAAACTCCGACGGGGAGCTCCTCGTGAGCCTTCCTGCCGACATCCAGCGCCTCGTCCGGGAGATCCTCGAGGACCAGGATCGGGCGCCGGCGGGCGCCGCCGCGAGACCGAAGGCCTGAACGGGCTCAGCCGCGTCGATTGCGCTCGCGGCGGAGATATCGGTAGTCGGGGATCCCGTACTCCTTCAGCTTGGCGATCAGGGAGCCCCGCGAGATGTTCAGGATCTGCGCGCCGCGGCTCTGGTTGCCTTCGACGCGGCGCATGGTGCGGTCGATGACTTCATGCTCGACCGACTCGATGATCTTCTTCAGGTCGTCGGACTGGCGGAGCACGGCCGACAGGTCTCCGGCCGAAGGCGCCGCGGCGGGCGGCTCGGATGCCTGCGAGAGCGGCGGCGCCGGCGACCCTCCGAGACGCCCGTTCGGCCGCATCGCGAGCCCCGCCATCTGCACGAGCTCTTCGAGAAACAGCAGCGTGCGGGCGGCGAGCTTCGGATCCTCGCGGACGAAGATGGCGGCCGAAGATTCCTCCGGACCGACGTCGGGCTCGACCAGGAAGCTGAACATGCCGGTGACCGTGTCGACGCGAGAGAGACGCTCGCCGGATCGCGCGTCGGCCAGGAGCTTCTGAGGCACCGCCGGCGCTTCGCGGAACGTCGAGGAGAGCGGCCGAAAGACGCCGCCCGTCCACTGCCCGACGGCCCACTCGGTCGGCGGGAGCTCCCGATCGAGAAAGTCCGCCAGCGTCTGCGCGAGCTCTTCCGACGAGGACGCTTCGCGGCACAGGGAATAGGCGGCCAGCCGCAGGGCCCGATACTCGACCTCGGTCTGCGGCCCCGTCGTGAGAGTCAAGAGAGTTCCCGCGACCGCCTCGATCGGCGCGGGCTCGCTCCCGGGCAGCGGGCGAACCGAAGGGCGGCCGCCGAGGACGATCAGCGTCGCCTCGCCGATCGTGATCCGGTCTCCGACGGAGATCGGACCTCCCGTGAACTCGCGGCCGTTCAAGTTGACCGCCTCGACTCCCTTGTAGAGGTCGAGGTGGTAGTGCCCTTCACGCTCGAAGATCCGGCAGTGCCGCCCGGCGACGCCGCGGGCCCGGACGACCACTTCGTTTCCCGAAGAAGCGCCCACGGTCAGAGCAGGCGAGTTCACGCGGTGGACTTCCGCGCCGCCCGTTCTCTTACGGACTTCGAGGCTCAACATCTTGTCTCTTTTTAGTTCGCCATTCGGAATTTACTCCCATCTCACCCGCGCGGGAAACAAAAATCTTCGCCGTCTGTCCGACCTCGGCACAGCCGCCCGGGACGAAAACGCGTCACTCCGCGCTGATGGGCCGGGGCTTTCTGGACGACCTCGAATCGGCGGCTCTTCGCGGCGGGAAGGACGGGCACGCGGCGCCAACGAGGTCGATCGGGTGATCGGGCAGGGCCGTCGGGCCTTCGAAACGCCGCTTCCCCGGCGACAGCCAGAAGACGACCGGACGGCTTTCGGGCAACCTGTCCGCCGAATGTACAGCCGGGCGTCCAATCTCTACTCATTGGGGGGAGGTGCCATATCGACCACAAGATTTTGTGGAAACCCCGACCTCGCATTTGCTAAATTGCGTCCACACGAATGTTCCGCCTCGATCGCGTCGAAATCTCGGGCTTCAAGTCCTTCTACGAAAAGGTGGATCTGGCGTTCCCGGGCAAGGTGACGGCCGTCGTCGGGCCCAACGGGTGCGGCAAGTCCAACATCTGCGACGCCGTGGCCTGGGCCTTAGGCGAGCAAAGCGCCCGCGTCCTACGCGGGGAGCGCATGGACGACGTCATCTTCAACGGGTCGGCGAAGCGCCGGCCGGTGGGGATGGCCGAAGTCACGCTCACCCTGACACGCCGCGGCAACGGGGAGAGTGAGGCGCCTTCGGAGCCCGAATCCCTCCGCATCGGGCGTCGCGTCTACCGCGAGGGGCACGGCGAGTATTTCTTGAACGACAAGCAGGTGCGCCTGAAGGACATTCAGGACCAGCTTTCCGGCACCGGGCTCGGCGTGCGCGCCTATTCGGTGATCGAGCAGGGACGCATCGATCAGGTCCTCTCGACCAAGCCGCAGGACCGACGCCGTCTGATCGAGGAGGCCGCCGGAATCACGCGCTACAAGCTGCGCAAACGGCTCGCCGAGACGAAGCTCGAGGAGACGCGCGGAAACCTGCTGCGTCTCTCCGACATCATTTCCGAGATCGAGCGCAACGTCGCTTCGTTGAAGCGCCAGGCCTCGCGAGCGGCGCGCTACAAGGAGCACTCCGAAGCGCTGCGCTCCCGCCGGACGGCGCTCCTCCGCGCGCGCTGGGAGCGCCTGACCGAAGGAGTCGGCGCGGCCGTGCGGCAGCGCGACGAGCGGCGGGATCGCGAGGCCGAGGCGGCCGCGGCTCTGGCGCGGGCCGAAGCGGGACTCGCGTCCCTGCGGCTCCAGGCTTCCGAGGCGACGGCCGCGCGGGAGCGCGCGCGCGAGTCGCTCGCGGCCGTCGAGTCGGCGATCGAGAGAGACGAGGCCCTGATCGAGTCGAGCCGCCGGGCCGCCGGAGACCTCGCCGCTCGGGGAGAGGCGCTCGGGCGCGAGCGGCGCGACTTCGGCGAGGAGCGGTCGCGCGCCGACCAGGAGCTCGACGAGATCGGCGAGCGACTCGACCGCGCGGTCGCCGAGGCGCGCGCGCGCTCCTTCGATCGCGAGGAGTCGGACCGGAAGGCGTCGGCCGCCGCGGCGGCGCTCGCCGGCCTCGAGGAGGAGCTCGAGCGGATCCGGGCCGACGCCCTTTCGGCCGCGGGCGAAGGCGTCGCCGCGCGCAACGCGCGACACGAGGTGGATCTCGCTCTCGAGCGCGCCCGGGCCTCGCTCGCGCGCCTCCAAGCGGCGGCCTCCCGGGCCGCCGAGGAGCTCGCGGCGCGGGAAGGCGAAATGGCCGCGTCGGAGGCGGAGCGCGGACGGCTCGTCTCGGAGGCCGAGGCCGCAGGCTCTCTTCTCTCCGAGTGCGAACGCGAGCTCGCTCGACTCGAAGCGGAGCGCGAGTCCGCCGAGCGGGAGCTTCGGGAGAGCCGCGAAGCTCTCGGTCAGGTCGAGCACCGGGCCGCAGCCCTCGAAGAGACGGCACGCGGACGGGAGGTCGGCGCCTCGGAAGTGCGTCGGAAGGTCGAGTCCGCCGGACTCTCCGCGCTCGGGAGCCTTTCGGGACGATTGCGCCCTCGCGCGGGCTGGGAGGAAGCGGTCGACCTCCTGCTCGACCGGGACGCCGAGGCGCTCCTCGTCTCGGGCGACGCCTCTCGGGCCCTCGAGGCCGCCTCCGAGCTCGCAGCGGCGCGGTTCGTGGCCTCGGAGTGGAAAGGGGTGGGCGACGCCCGGGCGGATTCCGACGGATGGCGGTCCGTCCTCTCCAACTGGGACTCGCTGACGCCGGCCGAGCGCGCCGCCCTCCCGCCCGCCGGATTCGTCGAGAGTTTTTCCGAAGCGCTCGAGCGCTCGCGACGCGAGCCGGACAGGACGTTCGTGACCCGAGCCCGCCAGCTCGTCCGAGGATCGCTCTTCGCCTCCGTGCGCACCGACCCGGCCGTCGCCGGCCGATTCGGCCTCGAGCGCGAGCGCGAGCGCCTCTCGGCACGCGCGGCGGAGGCGCGGCAGTCGGCGGAGAAAGCGGAGGAGCGCCGGGAACAGATCGGCCGCGACCACGCGCGCTTCGCCTCGGAAGCCCCCGCGCGGCGCGAGTCGGAACGGCGTGTGTCGGCGCTCCTCTCCGCGGCGCTCGGGCGCCTCGACGAGCGCCGGGCGGAGCGCGATCGGCTGCGCCGGGAGGCGGACACGCTCGCGGCGGAGTCGCAGGCGCTCTCGACCGAAGCCGCGGCGCTCCTCGCGCGGGTGGGCGAGCTCGCCGCCGAAGAGGAGCGCTGCACGCACCGGGAAGAGGAGATCCGCGGGCGGAGCGAGACGCTGGCGGCTCAGATGCCCGAGGCCCGCTCCTTCTCGATGGCTTCGACCGAAGAGCTCGCCCACCGGCGCACCGAGGCGGAGGTCGCGGCGGAGCGCCGACGGGCGCTCGAATCGGCCCGCGACCGGCTCGTCGAGACGTCCACGACCCTGGAGCGCCGCCTCTCCGAGGCCGAAGAAGAAGAGCGCCGGCTCGCGGAGCGCGTACGAGAGCTCTCCCGCGAGCAGGAGGAGGCCCGCAAGCGCCAGGCCGAGGCTCTCGGCGAGCGCGCCCGGCGGGCCGAGGATCTCGTGCGGTCGATGGCAGCCGAGGAAGAGTCCACTCGGTCGATCGCCCGCGGAGAAGAGGAGACGCGTCTGCGCCGCGAGGAGCTCGACGCCGCCCGCGAGGGACGCTTCGAGTCGGAAGTCGCCGAGACCCGACTGCGCGCGGACCTCGAGCACGTCGAGTCGGAGGCGCGGTCCGAGTTCTCGACGGAGGCGTCCGAGCTCCCCCTGCCCGCGGACACCTCGGAGGAGGCGCTCGCGGTTCTCGAGCGGGAGGCCGTCGAGCTCGCCGCCTCGATCGAACGGCTCGGCCCGGTCAACGTCCTCGCTTTCGAAGAGCACAAGCAGGAGACCGAACGCCTGACGTTCCGGACGGCGCAGCGCGACGACCTCCTGCGCTCGATCGCCGAGCTGCAGGAATCGATCCGGAAAATCAACGCCACCTCTTCCGAGCGCTTCCGCGACGCCTTCACCGCGATCAACGAGAACTTCAAGGGGGTCTTCACGCGTCTCTTCCAGGGGGGAACCGCGGAAATGCGGCTCCTGGACGAGACCGATCTTCTCGAGTCGGGAATCGAGATCGTCGCGCACCCGCCCGGCAAGCGGAACCAGTCGATCCTGCTGCTCTCGGGGGGCGAGAAGGCCCTGACCGCGATCGCCCTCTTGATCGCGATCTTCCGCTACAAGCCCTCCCCTTTCTGCATCCTCGACGAGGTGGACGCGCCTCTGGACGAAGCCAACATCGACCGCTTCACGCGGCTTCTCCAGGACATGACCGAGGAGACGCAGTTCATCGCGATCACGCACAACAAGCGGACGATGGAGACCGCCGACGCCATGTACGGCGTGACGATGGAGGAGCCCGGCTGCTCCAAGATCGTCTCCGTGCGCTTCGACTGACTCCGTCCCCCTGGCACGGCCGCCGGGCGTAGGATGGTCGCGTGACCCGGCAGCGGAGGCCGATTCTCGCCGGTCTCGCGGTCGCGACCGCGCTCGTGGGCGGGCGCGAGTTCGAGGACCTCCTCCCGCGGCCTCCGGGAATCGTCGCGGGCGCGGCGGCTCCGCGGTCCTGCGGATGCAGCCACGCGTGCCGGCCGGCGACCTATCAGGGTTGCGGGTGCCGGGAAATCGGCTGCTTCCCGGGAGGCAAGCGGCTGCGTGCGCTCGAAGGCGACCCCGCCGCGAGCGCCGCGCTCGCGGCTCGCGCGCTGCCGGCGCCGTGCGCGGACGGGATGGCCGCCGGAACCTTTCCCTGCTCCGGTCTCGACCTCGAGGCCTACGTCCCGCTCGGCCTCCTCTCGCTCGACTCCGCGAGCGGGAGCAATCTCTGGGGTTTCGCCGACGCCGACGACGGCCGCGAGTACGCGGTGATCGGAGTCTCCAACGGCACCTCCGTCGTGGACGTGACGGACCCCGTCGCTCCTCGCGTCGTCGGCGCCGTACCGGGCCCGCAGTCCGCGTGGCGGGAAGTGAAGGTGTATCAGAAGTGGAATCCCGCAACGGAGCGCCACGATGCCTTTGCGTACGTCGTGAGCGAGGCTCCCACCGCGGGCCTCCAGATCCTGGATCTCTCCTACCTGCCCGACTCCGTCTCGCTCGCCGCGACGTTTCGCGCGTTCGACACGTCGCACACGGTCTCGATCTCGAACGTCGATCCGGCGACGGGGCTGGCGGCCGAGGGAGGACCCGAGCCGGTGCTCTACGTCCAGGGCGCCCGGCAGCCCACCGTCGGCATCTTCGCCCTCTCGATCGCCGACCCTCGCGCGCCGGCCGTGCTTGGCCGGTATACGGAGACGTACGGGCACGACACGTGGGTCGGCCGCGCCGTCGGAGAGCGCGCGGCGGCGTGCGCGCCGGGACACGACCCGTGCGACATCGTCGTCGTCTGGACGGGACGCTCCGTCCGCGTTCTCGACTGGACGGAGAAGGCGGGGCCGCGCGTCATCTCGGAGACGGTCTACGCCGACCTCGCGTATCCGCACTCCGGCTGGATCTCCACCGACGGTGACTACCTCTTCAGCATGGACGAGTTCGACGAGCGGGTCACCGGGGCCGACAGCCGCGTGCGGATCTTCGACGTCCGCGACTGGGCCCATCCCGTTCTCGCCGGCATCTGGACGAGTGACACCCACGCGATCGAGCACAACGGCTATACGCGCGGCGATCGCTACTACCTCTCGCACTACGAACGGGGCGTCACGATCCTGGACATTCGAGATCCCCTCTCGCCCGTTGAGGAAGCGTTCTTCGACACGTTCCCGGCCGGCGAGGGCGCCGAGTTCCACGGCGCGTGGGGCGTGTATCCCTACCTTCCGAGCGGAACGATCCTCGCGAGCAACATCGACGGAGCCGCCGGCCTGTACATCCTTCGCGAGTCGCCGACCGTGCCCCGGGAGCCCGTCGTGCCGCCCGCGCCGAGACCGCACGCGCCTCGGAGCGTTGACGCCCCGCGCCCGATTCCGTAAGATGCGCCGCTCCCGGCCATTACCGAGCCGACGTAGCTCAGTCGGTAGAGCAGCGGTTTCGTAAACCGCAGGTCACCGGTTCAAGTCCGGTCGTCGGCTCCAGAAGTCCATCCCTGCTCTCGAGGGGCCCGGGCCTGGTCGAGCTATATCAATGTTGATATAGCTGCGACAGCGACGCTACCCTCCGCCGAAAGCCTCTAGTCGCCGCTCTGCTGGATCAGCTTCGCGACGAGGCCCGTCCACCCGGTCTGGTGCGACGCGCCGAGGCCTTCGCCGGTGTCTCCGTTGAAGTACTCGTAGAAGGGAATCCAGTCGCGGAAGTTCGGATCTTTCTGGAGCTTCTCGGAGGCGCCGAAGACCGCGCGGCGTCCCGCCACGTCGCGCAGGAAGATGTGGGACAGCCTTCGGGAGATGTCCCCGGCCACCTCCCACAGGTTGGCTTTCCGGCCGGATCCGGTCGGCATCTCGACGACGAAGCCGTCTCCCAGGAAGTAATGGAACTTCTGGAGCGACTCGAGGATCAGGTAGTTGACGGGGAACCAGATCGGACCGCGCCAGTTCGAGTTGCCCCCGAAGGTGCCGCTGCGGGATTCCGCCGGCTCGTAGTCGACGCGGTACTCGTGGCCGGCGAACTCGAGCGTGTACGGATGGTCCTTGTGGTAGCGCGACAGCGCGCGTACGCCGTTTGGCGAGAGGAACTCGCTTTCGTCGAGCATGTAGCGCAGGACGGAGACGAGCCGGTTGCGGTTCACGAGCGAAAGAAGCCGTCGCACGCGGTCGCCGGAGACGGTCTCGGTCTCGATGTAGTTGGACAGCTCCGGCCGGTTCTCGAGGAACCA
>Ga0075423_10004284_pt1 | contig 13226 bp, 10 predicted proteins | sample SoiMethybrSBSTD2_FD_80114 | JGI IMG/M metagenome (GOLD analysis project Ga0075423, IMG submission 80114) | Bulk soil microbial communities from a Populus tree surrounding site in Tennessee, USA - Soil MetaG P. TD hybrid SBSTD2 | ecosystem: Environmental > Terrestrial > Soil > Tree plantation...
ACGATCAAGGAAATGCAGTGGACCAATCCGCACATCTGGATTCAGGTGATCGTCGACAACAACGGCCAGAAGACCGAATGGAGCGTCGAAGGCGGAAGTCCGAACACGCTGTCGCGCAATGGCTGGCGTTCGACGACGTTCAAATTCGGCGACGCAGTCACGGTGCGCGTCAACCCGATGAAGGACGGCACTGCCGCCGGCCAATTCATCGGCGCGAAGTTCAAGGACACGGGGAAAACGATCGGGCGCTGGGAATAATTCGTCGCTAAGGATCACCAGGCAACTTCCGCCCGGGCGGGCGACGTGAGAGTAGGAGGAACTGGCATGCGTTTCACTCCACTTGTCGCCGCAGTACTTGCTGTGACCCTTGCCGGGTCTGCATTAGCTCAAGAGTGGATCGAATTCTCCAGCCAGGAGGATCGGTTCACCGGCAACTTCCCGAACCAGCCGAAGGTCACGCAGACTACCTACCAGTCGCAGTATGGCGCGGACCTCCCCGCCCGCGTCTACAGCGCCGCCCAAGGGTCGAGCCGCTACTCAGTGACGGTCGTCGACTACAGCGGGATTGAGAAGATCCTGACCGCCAAGGCGCAGTCGTGCCCGATACGCACCGAAGGATGTTACGGAGGGACTGGATTTTCCGGCGTCGGGCACTGGCGGCTTGATTATCAAGGCGCGATCGTCCACGCAACGTGGAACTTCGTCGCGCGCGATGCGAAGGTCACGCAGTTGACCTGGAATACGACGTATGGAGTGGGCGGCAATCAGATCCATCTCACGAACCGTGATGGATCGCGCACGATGGCGGCAATCTACATGCACGCCCAGAAGCTGTACATCATCGAGGGAACGGTACCTGCCGGATTTCCGGAGCCGGGCCTCTTCCAGCAGTCATTCGGATGGCTCGATGAGAACGGGAAGGAGCTTCGCTATCAGTCGCTGTATCACCACGCGTTCCCAGCGCCGCCGAAAGGAACGCCGCCGAACCAGGAGAATCCCGGCAACTGAGCCGCGGTAGATTTGGCGCGAGCTCGCGCGATGGATAGCATCCTTCACGATTTTCGCCACTGCGTACGCTTGTTACGGCGAACGCCGGTGTTCACCATCGCCGTGGTCAGTGCGCTCGCGCTCGGAATCGGTGTCAACGTTGCGGTCTTCTCGGTCATCAACAGCGTCCTGTTGAAGCCGTTGCCCTACCCGGACCCACCCCGCCTGATGGTTTTTCTGAATACCTCACCGCAAGGGTCAGGCCCGGGCGCCTCACCCACCAAGTTCAATGTCTGGCGACGGCAAACGGGCGCGTTTCAAGACGTCGCGGCCTATCGATTCAGCCTCGTCAACTTGACGGGGACGGGCGATCCCGAGCAGGTGGCGGCCGGACAGGTCAGCGCGGATTTCTTTCGCCTCTTCGGTGCTCCAATAGTTGCTGGTCGCACATTTACTGCGAACGAAGACCTGCCCGGCAGCGGACATTTCGTCGTCCTCAGCGAAGGGTTCTGGAAGCGACGCTTCGGCGGCGAGCGCGGGGTCGTCGGCAAGACACTCTCACTGAACAGCGAACCGTATGTGATCCTCGGCGTTCTTGGCCCTTTCGATACCGAGGCGATTCAATCGCAGGCGGGGCCGCCCCAGGTTTGGTTGCCGTTCCAGATCGATCCACACAGCGCCATGCAGGGCCATTTCTTCATGGCGGCAGGCCGGCTCAAATCCGAGGCATCGCCAGCGATCGCGAGCGCGCAGCTGCAAGTGGCCGCAAAGGAATTTCGCGCGCAATTCCCGAACGCGCTCGGCCCGCAAGAAGGGTTCGGCTCGCAGCCGCTCCAGGATGTCGTCGTCGGAAACGTCCGATCGTCGCTGCTGGTCCTCATGGGTTCGGTGACGTTCGTCCTCCTGATTGCGTGCGCCAATGTCGCGAATCTGCTGATGGTGCGCGCCACCGCCCGAAAACGTGAGATCGCCATCCGCGCGGCGATCGGCGCTGGGCGTGGGCGGATTATTCGTCAGCTGCTCGTCGAGAGCGTCACGCTGTCGATGGTCGGCGGCGCACTCGGCCTGATCGTCGGCGTCATCGGAATTCGCGCGCTGCTGGCCCTCAGCCCCGGGAACATTCCGCGTATCGGTGTCGACGGTTCTGCCGTCAGCGTCGATTGGCGTGTCCTTGTTTTCACCACGGCTGTTTCGTTGACCACGGGTCTGATCTTCGGCTTGTTTCCAGCCCTGCGAGCGTCACGAGCCGACCTCAGCACCACGCTGAAAGAGAGCGGTGGTCAGTCTGGCGGCAGCATTCGCCACAACAAGGCGCGGACGCTCCTGGTTGTCAGCGAGATGGGGTTGGCGCTCGTCCTGTTGGTCGGCGCCGCACTTTTCATCCGGACGTTTGTCGCCCTTCGAGCGGTCAACCCAGGCTTTGACGCCCGTCAGGTTGTGACGATGAGCATGTCTCTGACGGGCGAGCGATTTCAGAGAACGTCAGCGGTCGCCCAAGTGATTCGGAACGGCGCCGACCGCGTGAAGGTCGTGCCCGGCGTGGAGGTCGTGGGCGCCACCTGCTGTGTCCCGCTACAGGGCGGACTGGGTTTGCCCTTTGTGATCGAAGGCCGACCCTTGGCAAACGGGCCATTTCATGGCGGCGGAGGATTCAATCTCATCTCTTCAAACTATTTCAGCGCCTTCAAGATTCCAGTTCTCCGGGGACGCGCGTTCACCGACCAGGATGACGGCGGAGCGCCCAAGGTCGCCATCATCAACCAGACCATGGCGCGACAGTACTGGTCGACGAGCGATCCGTTGACCGATCGCATCACCATCGCGAAGGGTCTACCCGAGCTCGGAGATTTCACTCGCCAAATTGTGGGTGTTGTCGGCGACGTGCGGGATGGCGGCCTCAATCGTGAGCCACGGCCCGTCATGTACATTCCCTGGGCTCAGGTGCCCGATGCGCACAACACCAATCTGGTGGGCATCGCACCGCTGACATGGATTATTCGGACCCGCGGTGAGCCTCTGGCATTGAGCGGTGCCATTCAAAACGCGCTACGACAAAGCAGTGGTGGCCTCCCTGTCGCGCGCCCGCGAACTATGAACGAGATCGTTGCGCGATCCACCGCACGCTCGGATTTCAACATGCTGTTGCTCACGATTTTTGCCGCCAGCGCGCTGCTCCTCGCCGCGATCGGTATCTATGGGCTGATGGCCTACTCGGTTCAGCAGCGGACACCGGAAATTGGCGTTCGCATGGCACTTGGCGCCGACGCAGACACTGTTCGGAACATGATCGTTCGTCAAGGCATGCGGGTCGCGTCGGCGGGAATCGCGATCGGACTCGCGTCGTCGTTCGGTCTTACGCGGATTATCGCGAGTTTTCTCTTTGGGGTTACCGCGCTGGATCCCGCCGTCTTTGTAGCCGCGCCCCTGCTCTTGAGCGCCGTCGCGTTGATTGGCATCTGGTTCCCCGCGCGCCGTGCCGCGCAAATTGATGCGCTACGTGCGCTGAGGTCCGAGGCTCAATAGTCCTCGCCACGGTCGAGTCGGCGGTCCACCATCCAAATCCGACGCTGCGGTGTCTAAGGTCTGAAACGCCAGTCGGCGTCTCGCCGTATAGTTCTCGCCGTTAACCAAACGCATCGCCGGACGTTGAGCCTGGCGGCCGTAAGTAACCAAGGCCAGTTTGAGGAGTTCTCTTTGGACGTTGCGCTTCCTGACCGATCGAAGGCGAAGCGAATCCGCAAGTTGGCCTGGGGCGCGGTGACGCTCGCGATTCTGTCCACGGCCGGGATCGCAATCTTCCGCCTGAAGCCCGCTGCACCGCCGGTTGACCGCGCCACTGTTTGGATTGACACGGTGAAGCGCGGGCAGATGGTCCGCGATGTTCGTGGTCAGGGCGCTCTCGTCTCCGAGGACCTGCGGTGGATTCCGGCGACGACCACCGGCCGCGTCGAGCGGATCGTCCTGCGAGCCGGAACACCTGTGCGAGCGGGCTCAGTGATCCTCGAATTGAGCAATCCAACGCTGGAGCAGGAGCTCGAAGACGCACGGTTGAAACTCCGTGCCGCCGAGTCGAGCCTCGCGAGCCTTCGCGTGCAGCTCGATGACGAGGAGCTGCAGCAGCGCGCCACGGCCGCAACGGTTGAAGCCGATTTCAAGAAGGCGGCGATGCAAGCCGAGGTCAACGAACAGCTCGCGGCGCAGCATCTGGTGTCAGATCTCCTTCTGAAACAGTCAAAGCTCGACGCCGAGCAGCTCGCGGTGAGGAACCGCATCGCGCAACAGCAGCTTGCGCATAGCGCCGACTCGAAAGGCGCGCGTCTCGCGGAGCGACAATCGCAAGTCGATCAGGCTCGCGCCTTCATGGAACTGAAGGCACGCGAAGTCGATGCCCTCCACGTACGTCCAGGAGTAGACGGCATTCTTCAGGTCGTGCCGGTGGATGTCGGACAGCAGGTGACACTGGGGACGAACCTCGCGCGCGTGGTCAATCCATCGAAGCTCATGGCGGAGATCAAAGTGCCGGAGACGCAAGCGAAGGACGTCCGGATTGGTCTGCGCGCCATCGTTGACACGCACAACGGTCTGGTTCCCGGGCGGGTGACCCGCATCGATCCGTCCGTTCAGAACGGTACGGTCACGGTCGACGTGACGTTCGACGCATCGCTGCCGGACGGTTCACGGCCCGATTTGTCGGTCGACGGCACTATCGAGCTGGAACGCCTCGACAACGTTCTGTTCGTCGGACGTCCGGCATTCGGCGACGAAAACACCAGCACGACGCTTTTCAAAGTCCAGTCCGATGGAACGGCTGTTCGCGTACCGGTGAAGTTCGGGCGCAGCTCCGTCAATGCACTTGAAGTGCTCTCCGGCATCAACGCGGGCGATCAGGTGGTGCTGTCCGATATGTCCGCATGGAACGAGGTCGACCGCGTTCACATTCAATAGGAGCCGCCGTCATGACAGGTGATGCCCGTCCGGTCGTGAGCCTCGAGGGTCTGACGAAGAAGTTTGTGACCGACGAAATCGAAACCTATGCGCTGTCGGAGGTGAACCTCGAGATCCGTCGGGGCGACTACGTCTCTATTGCCGGACCGTCGGGATGTGGAAAGTCGACGCTGCTGTCGATCATCGGCCTGCTGGACACTCCCACCGAAGGCACATATGTGCTCAACGGCCGTCCCGTCGCCGACTTGTCCGTTGGCGAACGGGCGCATATCCGGAACCGCGAAATCGGATTCATTTTTCAGAGCTTCAATTTGATTGGCGATCTGACGGTGTCCGAAAACGTCGAACTGCCGCTCACCTACCGCGGCATGAGTCCTGCCGACCGTAAGCAACGGGTCGCACAGGCCCTCGACGACGTGGGCATGGGACATCGTGCGAAGCACCTGCCCAGTCAGCTTTCGGGCGGTCAACAGCAGCGCGTCGCCGTCGCCCGTGCAATCGCCGGCGATCCGTCGCTGCTGCTCGCAGACGAGCCCACCGGCAATCTCGATTCAAAGAGTGGGGAATCCGTCATGGATCTCCTGCGCCGGATCCATGAGAAGGGCGCCACCATCTGCATTGTCACGCACGATCCTCGTTACGCCCGCCACGCACAACGCAGCATCAACCTGTTTGACGGTCGCATCGTCGACGCCGTCGTCGCGGCGGTGGTGTAGCCATGCGTGACATCTGGCAAGACGTCCGGTATGCGGTTCGCGTTCTGATCAAGAGACGGTGGTACACGCTTGCTGCGATGACCGCACTGGCGCTCGGCATCGGCGCCAACACCGCCATCTTCACGCTCGTCAACGTGGTGCTGCTGCAGGGGCTGCCATTCGATCGCTCCGATCGAATCGTCGCCCTCGGCATGCGGGACCCGCGTCCGCGCAATTTCGGCGTCTCGTCGCAGGACTTTGACGATTGGAAGCGGGCGACGCGCACGATTCCGGATCTGTCGGCCGCGTTCGGCGCAAACCTGTCGTTCAGCGGCGACGACCGCGCACCGGAGCAGTACGCAGGCGTGTACATGAGCGCATCCGGATTCGCGATGACCGGCAGCAAGGCGGTGATCGGCCGTCTCTTCTCGGCAGAAGATGACCGCGTCGGCGCGCCGCCCGTCGTCGTGCTCGGCAACGACATCTGGAAAAACCGATCCGGCAGCAACCCGTCCGTGCTCGGGAAAAACGTTCGCGTTCAGGCGCTCGATGCCACGATCATCGGCGTCATGCAGCCGAACATGAAGTTTCCGTTCAACACCGAGGCCTGGTTGCCACTCGCGCAGCTTCCCCCTGCGGTGCTGAATCTCGGCCGAGGCAACCGGCAGCTGTTCGTATTTGGTACTCTACGCGAGGGCGTCACGCTCGAGCAGGCGCGTTCCGAGTTCGCCACCGTTTCACGTGAGCTCGCGCGTCAGTACCCGACGACGAACAAAGACCTGACGGCAACGGTCGAACTGTTCCTGGATCGCGTCCTCGGAGGGCCTATCAAACTGATGTTTTGGTCGCTGATGGGCGCCGTTGCGTTCGTCCTTCTCATCGCCTGTTCTAATGTTGCCAACCTGCTTCTGGCACAGGCTGCCGACCGGGCGCGCGAGATTGGCGTGCGGGTCTCGCTCGGCGCGACCAGGTGGCGCATCGTGCGTCAGCTCCTGGTTGAGAGTGTGCTGCTCTCGGTGGTCAGCGGCATTGCAGGGCTCGGACTGGCGCAGCTCGGCATCAAGTGGTTCGACGCGGAGACACAGGGCGTTGGCAAACCCTACTGGATGATCTTCCAGATGGATCCGCGCGCGTTTGCGTTCTTCGTCGCCGTGTCCGTGCTGAGCGGGATTCTCTTCGGGTTGATGCCGGCGCTGCACATTTCGAAGACGAATCTGAACGAGGTGCTGAAGGAAGGCGGCCGGTCAGGCGGCGGAGGCATGCGGTCGCGCCGCTGGGCCGGCGCACTCGTGGTCACGCAGGTGACGTTGACGCTTGTGCTGCTCGCCGGCGCCGGTTTCATGATGCGGAGCTTTCTGGTCCTCTATCGCATGGACACCGGATTCGACTCGGAGCGGCTGCTGACGATGCAACTACTCCTGCCGGCACGCAAGTACGTCACGCCGGCCGATCGCGTCGCGTTCCTCAAGCGGGTTGATGAACGAGTCTCGACGGCGGCTGCAGTGGAATCCGCGGCGACCGCCAGCAACTGGCCGTACGCCGGCGGAGCGCAGCGCCTGCTGGCCATCGAAGGGCGTACGTTGCCGCGCGATCACGCGCCAACCGTGACGCTGATCAGCGCGGGGCCTCGGTACTTCGACACCATCGGCGTGCATCTCATTCGCGGTCGCGCCCTGACCGAGACTGACGGCGTATCCCAACAGTCGGTCGTCATCAATCGTCGTCTCGCGGATATGTACTTTCAGGGAGACGATCCGATCGGCAGGAGGATTCGCCTTACCGAAGAGTTCCCCACCGGCCCGCAAACGGACTGGTTTACCGTCGTCGGTGTGAGTCCAAACATCCGCCAGACCAATTTCCAACAGCCGGATCCAGACCCCGTCGCCTACGTCCCGCACGTCGAATCGCCAGGGCTCGGACGCGGCGTTTCATTGCTGGTGCGCACGCGGGTGGACGCGGCAAAGGCCACCGCGGCGATGCGCGAGGAGATACGCGCGCTCGACGCCGATATGCCGGTGTTCAACGTCCGCACGATGGATGAACAGCTCGCGAACTTGCGTTGGCCTTACCGGGTATTTGGCGCGATGTTCACGACCTTCGCGCTCATCGCGCTGATCCTGTCCGCGGTCGGTTTATATGCGGTGACGGCATATTCCGTTACCCAGCGGACACAGGAGATTGGCGTCAGAATGGCACTCGGCGCGCAGCCCGGATCAATTCGCTGGCTAATCCTTCGACGCGCACTGATTCAACTGTCGATCGGTTTAGCCATAGGCATTGGAGGCGCGCTCGGTGTCGGTCGGCTGTTGCGAAGCATGCTCGTCCAAATCCCGACGGCGGATCCGGCGACGCTGACCACGATCGTCGCGATCCTGATCGCGGTTGCGATTACGGCCTGCGTTGCGCCATCACGTCGCGCGACCCGGCTCGATCCCGCTTCTGCGCTCCGATACGAGTAGCTATAGCTGCCGATTGGTCCCCAGCGCGATAACTCAGAAAAACCTGCATGGGCCGCGCGGTGATTGTGAAACGGGCTGCGCCGTGAGGCAAGGCTCCGGTAAAGAACCTGCGGTAAGCTCCTTCCGCCGGGAGGATGGCCAATGGTTGGAGTACTGGATCCAGTCGCCGATCGGGCGACGGCAGTCACGCTGGAAAGGCTCGACGATCAAATCAGCTGGTACAACGGCAAGAGCGCGATCAACCGGCGGTGGCACTACCGTCTTAAGGTTGCCACTTTGATCTCTGCAGGCGTGATCCCCGTCACCGCCGCGGTGGGATCGCCATCGTACGTCGCCGGGACGCTGGGCGTGTTCGTGGTGATCGTCGAAGGCCTGCAGCAACTCTTTCAGTTTCATCAGAACTGGGTCAACTATCGGGGAACGTGCGAGTCGCTGAAGCACGAGAAGTTCCTGTTCCTTGCCCTGGCCGGCGCCTACGCGAACGCCGATCACCCGCAGCGTCTGCTCGCGGAACGGATCGAAGGACTTCTGTCGACTGAAAACACGAACTGGACCGCCGACGCGACGAGATCCCAGAACAAGGATGACAGCCGCAAGCCGTGAACCCATCCCTACCGGCCGTCACACCGTCCTTCCGGTTGCAAACCCGTACAGCTCCGCCGGGTTCTGCACGAGTATGCGATTCCGGGTCCGCTCCTCCGGTACCCACCGCAGCATGAGATCGAACAGCATCGCGTCATCCGGCTTGTTCGTCTCATTCGGGTGCGGCCAGTTGCTCCCCCACACCGTCCGCTCGGGCGCGGCTTTGACGTATGCCTGCGCAACCTTCGTGACGTCGGCATAGCCAGGCGGGCCGTCCACTGTGTTGTCGTAGGTCACTGACAGCTTCACCCACGTGCGGCCCTTGTCAACCAATCGGCGGATAACGCCGTAGACCGGATGGCTCAATCCTGCCGGTTGCGGAACGTGTCCCATATGGTCGAACACGATCGGGGTCGGCAGACGGTTCCACAGCGCTTCGTTCGCGACGATTTGATCGGGGCCCATGTTGATCTGCACATGCCACCCGAGTGGGTTGACGCGCTTCGACAATGGTTCAATCATGTCGACTGTCGTCGCCGCCGTCGCCGGATCGGTAATTGAGAAACGGATGCCGCGAATGCCGCCGGCGACCAGAACTTTCAGTTCGGCATCCGAGATACTCGGGTGGATGACAGCGACGCCTCGCGCATTTGCTCCGAGCTTCGCGATCGCATCGAGCGTTACGCGATTGTCGGTCACATAGGCCGATGGCGTCACGACGATGTTGCGCGTCGTGCCGATCCGTCGCTGCAGCAATCGGAATTCCTCGAGGCGCGCATCGGGAATGAGACGTCCTCCAGGCGTTGCGGGTGGAAAGCGCACGGCGTCGTAAATGTGGTGGTGGCAGTCGCATGCGCCCGGCGGTGCCTTGAGCGTCGCCGGCTCGCTCCCGGACGAATTCGGCACCTGTTGAGCAAAGCCGTCCCGAACGGAGAGCCGCGAGGTCGATGCGGCCAGCGCCAGCATCGAGGCGCGTTTGATGAAGGTGCGTCGCGCAATCATGAATGACACCTCGGCCGAGCTGAAACCTGATTCCATGACCGCTACACGTCCCGGAGGACGTTAGATTTTCGGTCCGATCCTACGCCCAGAAACTAACCGAAGACATCGCGACGTCGTCGCCAAATATGGGACCTGAGCGGTTCGGCAGGTCCGGGGCTTGCACACGCAGGCGCGGTGCAAAGCCCCTCCAAAGGAGAAAGCCCGTCATGAACAGGAAACTTTCGGCAGGTTTAAGTGCGGTGGTGGGAACGGCTGCGTTCGCACTGATGACAGCGCAACCGATTCGAGCGCAATCGGAAACGCCCTCTCCCGGCCCGCAGACGCCCCGTTCGTCCTCGCCTTCTCCGCAGACATCGGCCCCGAACACGCAGACGCCGCGTGCCTCGGGCGATCAGGTGACGGTGGCCGGATGCGTTCAACGTGAAGCCGACTATCGCCGATCGACAGGTGCCGGTCGCGGCGGAGCGGTGGGAACAGGAGTGGGCGTCGCCAATGAGTTCGTGCTCGGGAACGCGACGATGTCGCAAGGAAGTGGCAGCTCGTCGGGGGCCGCTCCAACAGGTACGGCAGGTGCCAACAGCAACACCGCGTACGAGCTCACCGGCCCAAACGAAGGCCGGGCTGCGACGTACGTCGGCAAACGTGTCGAGATTAGCGGTGTGTTGAAGCCTACCGATACGGCCCCTGCAGGTGGCGAGACGGCGAATGTACCCGGAAGTCGAGATCTGAAGCTGCGGGAGCTCGAGGTGTCGAGCATCCGTGAGACGACCGGTACCTGCACGCCAAGCACGACTGCCCCGTAAGTCACGACGACCTACGAACCGCTTGTGGACCCAGTACTCGATTCAGGGCTGGCTAAGGCCAGCCCTGCGTCATGACCGGTTCTTCCTTTGAGAAGAGGGCGACTCGTTGTAGTAGAACGTCACGGTAAAGAAGGCTGACTCACCAGAATACTCGGATGGGAGCGACGCTAACGGACTCGAGTTCAGCATCGCGCGATACGCTGAATCATTGAAAACGGCGACCGAGGACGGCTCTCGCACAACGAGATCTGTGATGTCGCCATTCCTTTGAACTCGAAACGTGATCACCACATGGCCTTTTCGGGACATGGCGGCGGAGGAGACGAACCAGTTACTTCGAACTCGCGCGACGAATCCGCGAAGCCACGGTGTGAAATCAACGCCTCTGGTGTCGAACCCAATTGTCGGATCTACGACCGGGCTCGCAATCTCGAAACGCTGCACCGCCGATCTTCCGGGTTCCGATTTGAGCCCGCACGCGGCGGCACACGCGCACGCCACTAATAGCGACACCGGAAGAAAACATCGGCCCGTGAACGACGCGCTCAATTCTTGTCCATCACATCAATGATGCGCTGTGCTACCAGGCGGTGACCGGCGGCATTGTAGTGCACCCCGCGTGTTCGAACGAGGTGCCGGGCCTCCTCATAAGGAAAGAGCGACCGCGGAGAGGGGTGCTTCGCGAAATCGGGAAGAAGGTCGATGATGGGCAGTCCGAGATCTGCGGCGAGGGCGAGGACGCGATCATGATTCGTAGGATCGCCCTCGCCAATGACCCGGAAGAAGTCCGGCAAATACACGAAATGCAGTGAGCCGCCCCATTCCTCTACGGTGCGTTTCGCTTCTGCGAGAATGCGGCGCAGATCCTCGCGCCCGTCCGCCTGTTCGACGTGCGAGTTCTGCCGAGCGCGCACCGCGTTAATCAGAGCGCGCGACGTCCGCAGCTTGGCGATCCCCATCAACCAGGACGACGCCGGGGTGGGCTCGAGGTTGGCCAGTCGGGCATCATAGAGACGACGCATGTCCTCACCGAGCTCGACTGCGTGCTCTCCCAGGTGTTGATTGAACCCTGGTTCCAAGTAGCGGCGTAATATGTCGCTCTTCATCTCACGAGACAAATCGGTCGTCAGATCGTTGCCCTCGTAGAAAAACCAGAACACGTGCGCAGGGTGCCGCGGCTCGATGTACTCGCGGAGAGTACCGAGCTCGGCGAGGGGGCCGTGAGAGGTGTACCCGACGTTAAGGGTTGCTGGGATAGCGTGGCGAATAAGTCCGGCGAAGCTTTGTTCACGAGGAACGCACCACCCCTCGGCGAACGAGTCACCAACCAGAGCCACTTCCACTGGCCTATCCCATTGTTCGTCTGGGTTATTGAAACCAAAGCGGTCGCTTTCACGCGTCAGGTAGGTACCCGTCTCGTTGCACACGACGGTGACGGCAAGCGGCACACCCGAGAGCGGAAGAGTCGGCATGCCATGTACCGTGGGCGGAGAATCCGACCACATAGTGATGGGAAACACGTGATAGGCCGACACGCCCCTCGCCCTGAAGTCACGCACCACGTCAACGTCTTCCCGCAGGTCGAAGCCTTTTTGGGGATGCGGCCCGCGGAGCTCCAGCGGGTCCCAGGCGAGAAATGCCTCGCAGGCGTACACGGTGACCATGGCACACACAACGACCATGACGATCTTCGTTCGAACGTGTGAGGCCGACAACGATGGCGCGACGAAGACAGCCGTCAATATCATTGGGCGAACGAAGAAGCAGTATTGCGTCCGACACGCAGGCGCCGGGGTGAACCACGCGCGCTGTACGGCAGTTCAGTGACATCGAGGCGTACACCAGAACAACGCCGCGGTCTCGCGGCACGGGATCGCAATGGGAGAGGGTTCGGCGTTCGAACAGTTCGCGCCGGCGTTGGATCCTGTGAGAACCGAGGAATGCAGAACCTGAGCCAACGATCCGACGTTCCGTTTCACCGCGGCACTGAAAAGTTGATGAAGGAACGGAAGACTAAGCACGACTGGTTGAAGAAAACCAACCTGATCGTCTCATTGGATCGAACCCGCACGTCCTTTTCAGAACCCAGGATTTTAAGAGCAGCAGGCGGAACGAAAACAGGCCGAAAGCGTAACGTTTTCGGCCTGTCGCATCGCTGCCCTCTTGGTTGGCGTTGGTCGCATTTGGATGCCGTATGACCGCTATCGGGCACACAAACGGGCACACGCCGAACGTAAGACCTCCGCCCGTCGCATCAGTGACAGTGACCCTAATCCCTTGATTCATGGGTTCAGGCGGTGAGCGTGCCCCGCTATGACGGGGGGCTGCTCAGAAAGGCGTCGCGCTAGTCGAGCGCGCTGCCGGCAGCGGCGATCAAGTCCTCCACTGTGAATGCGCGGCGCGAGAGAGACGCGGTGATCGTCAGCGTAATGTCGTGCGGCTGCCGGAGCGTCGCCGCGTAGGCCTGCCCGGAGACGATGAGCGGCTCATTGAGCGCGGTCCCGACGTAGAACGGCTCAGACCATACGCGACGGTGCGGCTGAAGATTGCCGCAGTCGATATTCACCTTCAAGTGATGATGGTCCTTCGCGATTTCCACATCGCCCGGGTCGCGCCGAAGGGCGGGCCCCGGCCGATATCAGGATAGCCATAGCTGACAGTGTCTGGTTGCTCGGGCAATTCGTCTAGAAGGAACACGCCGGAAGAGACCGGAAGGGCGTAGCTCGATCCGCACGTCCGTTGCCGCGGCGGTA
>Ga0075423_10004285_pt1 | contig 13224 bp, 13 predicted proteins | sample SoiMethybrSBSTD2_FD_80114 | JGI IMG/M metagenome (GOLD analysis project Ga0075423, IMG submission 80114) | Bulk soil microbial communities from a Populus tree surrounding site in Tennessee, USA - Soil MetaG P. TD hybrid SBSTD2 | ecosystem: Environmental > Terrestrial > Soil > Tree plantation...
CCGCATGAACGCCTATCCCCAGGAGCTGTCGGGCGGGGAACAGCAGCGCATCGCCATCGCGCGGGCGCTCGTGAACGACCCGGTGATCGTGCTCGCCGACGAGCCGACCGGCAACCTCGATCCGGATCTGTCGCTCGAGATCATGAACCTGCTGCGCGAGGTGAACGCCCGCGGCACCACCGTGCTCGTCGCCACGCACGACCGTGAGCTGATCCGGCGGGTCGGGCGGCGGGCGCTGACGCTCGATCACGGCCGCATCGTGGAGGTCACCTAGAGCACTCATGCGCGCCTTCAAGTATTTCGTCCTCGAAGCCGCGGCGAGCCTCTGGCGCGGCCGTCGCTCCGCGATTCTCGCCATCCTGACGATCGGAGCCGGCCTCTTCGTCCTCGGCTTCTTCCTGATCGTCAACACCAACGTGCGCCGGCTGACGCAGCGCTGGGGCGAGTCGGCGGAGTTCGCGGTTTATCTTCGCGACGACGTGACGCCGCCGCAGCTCGAGAGCGTCCAGTCGCTCATCGACGACAGCGGGTTGAGCGCGGGCCGCGAATACGTCACGAAAGAGCAGGCGGCCGAGAGGTTCAGCCGCGACTTTCCGGACCTCGATTCGAGCACCGGCCGGCTCGAGCGGAATCCTTTTCCCGCGTCGCTGGACGTTCGCCTGCGCCCGGAAGTGCGCTCGGCCGAGGAGGCGGTGGACAGCCTGGCACGCACGCTGTCATCCCAGCCCGGCGTCTCCGACGTCCGCTACGACCGGCGCTGGCTCTCCCGCCTCAATGGCGTCATCACGTTCGTCCGGTCGATCGGCGTCATCATCGTGTCGCTGCTGGCGCTGGCGTCCGCGCTGACGGTCGCGAACGTCGTCCGGCTGGCCGCGCACACGCGCCGCGACGAGATCGAGATCATGCAGCTCGTGGGAGCGCCCTTGACCTACGTCCGCGGTCCGCTCGTCCTCGAAGGGATCATGCAGGGCGGGGCCGGCGCGATCGTCGCGATTGTCTCGCTGGGGGTGCTGTTTGCCGTGGCCCGGGCCCGCTACGGCGCCGCCGTCGCCGAGGCCATCGGTCTCGGATCGATCACGTTTCTGCCGGTTGAGCTCTGGATCATCCTGCTCCTGGGAGGCATGCTGCTCGGATCCGTAGGAGGATTGATCGTGGCGCGGAGTGTCCGCTAACGGCGCACGGAGTTGACACAAGTACTACGAGCGTTTACTATCGATCGACCCCACAGTATGAACCAGGCGAGGAGTCGCATGGCCCGGATCGTCAGCTCTGGCAGGCTTTCAAACGCTCATGTCAGTGTCCCGGCCGACTTCTATCGGCAAGAGTTCATGAAGCACCGGGAATGCCTTGCGCGACAGCGTGAGTACTTCTCGGAGCTGGCCATCAGCAACGCAGATCAGGCGCTGGCCAGAATCCTGAACGAGCTCGAGCAACTCTGCGCCTGTGACAACGCCGACCAGCTGATCGCCGCCCTCCTTCGCCAGTTCAACGCCGTGACAGGCCTCTCGGCCTGGACGGATCCCAAGCAGCTTCACTGAACCGTCCGCTCCCTCAACTCCGGTACGACATTCAACGCATCCTGCGGGCTGGCGTCGACGCCGTCGCGCCCGGACCGCTGATCGAAGCCGCGCTGGCTTGTCTTCCCGCGCGAGAGCTTCCGCGCTACCTGCTCGCGGCCGGCAAGGCCGCGCAGCCGATGCTGACCGCGGCGCGCAAGCATCTCGCGCCGGAGCGCGCTGTGCTGGCTACCCATCCGATTGAAGCCGCGGAGGATGCTGCCGGCGTGGAAGCCTTCGAGGCCGGACATCCGTCCCCGAATCGGGCCAGCGCGGCGGCGGCCGAGCGGGCGCTGGAGCTGGCCGCAGAGAGCCGCGATCGAGGCGGGTTGCTCGTGCTCCTCTCCGGCGGAGCGTCCGCGATGCTCGCGGCCCCCGTCCGCGGTGTGGCGCTCTCCGAGAAGATCGAGACCGCCGGCCGGCTGATGCGCGCCGGCGCCGCCATCCACGAGCTGAACTGCGTGAGGAAGCATCTGTCGCGCATCAAGGGCGGCCGGCTCGCCGCCGCCGCCGGGCGAACGATCACCTTCGCGCTGTCCGACGTCCACGCCCCGATCGCCGACGACCCTTCCGTCATCGGGTCCGGGCCGACCGTCGCCGACGACAGCACGTTCGCGGAGGCGGCGGACATTCTGGCGCGCTACAGCCTCGACGTGCCCGGTTCGGTACAAGCGCACATCGATCGCGGGTTGCGAGGCGAGGCGGAGGAAACCATCAAGGCCGGCGACCCGCGCATCGAGTCGTCCTTCTACCGGGTGGTCGGCAATCGTCTGACCGCGATCGAGGGCGCGGCGCGCGCCGCGGAAGCCGCCGGGTATCAGGTCGTGGCGTTTCACGATCCGACGACCGGGGAGGCGCGCGACGTCGCGCGGCAGTTCGTCCTCGCCGCGCTGCGTGCCGCCCGCGATCGCGGGGCGCCGATGTGCGTGGTGGGCGCCGGCGAGACGACGGTCACCGTGCGCGGCGCCGGACGCGGTGGACGCAACCAGGAGTTTGCGCTCGCCGGAGCGGTGGCGCTGTCCACGATCGACTTCGAGGGAGAGGCGGTCCTCGCGAGCGCCGGGACCGACGGCATCGACGGCCCGACTGACGCAGCCGGCGCCGTGTTCGATCGCGACCTGTTGAGCCGCGCCAGCGCTGCCGGGCTCGACTGGCGGGCCGCGCTCGACGCCAACGATACGTATCCATTCGCCGACGCGGCCGGCGGGCTGATCCGCTGGGGACCGACCGGCACCAACGTCGGCGATCTGCACGTGCTCCTGATCGCTTGAACCCTCCGCTACAATCGACGCTATGCAACGCATCGCCAAGCTCGCGCTCGCAGTCGTGGTCGCGGTGATTGTCGTCGTGGGGTTGGGCTACGCGTGGGGAGCGTCCGGCCGGTCCGCGATGCAGAGTGCCCTGGACGACGCCCGGCAGCGGCTCGACATCGCCGAAGCGCGCGGGAACGTGCTCGACGCGCGCGTGAGCCTCTACAACATGAATTTCGGCGATGCCAGCAGGCGGTTCGAAGAAGCGAAAGTGCCGCTCCGCCGGATCCGCGACAGGTTCGTCGATCTGGGGAACACCGACGCGGTGCGCAGCCTCTCGGCCGCGCTCGAACACCTCGATGAAGCGCAGCGCCTCGCCGGCAAGCTCGATCCGGCCGCGAACAGCAAGGCCGGCGAGGCGCTGGAAGCCATCAAGGTCGCGGTGTCCCGCTGACGGCTTACTTCAGGAGGTCGGCGCGGACCTCGACGGTGATCTTCCGATCCGACAGCGGATCGGCGGCCTGCGAGAGCAGCAGCGGCTTGCCCGGCGTCAGCACGATCGACACGCGCTGGTTGAGCATCGATCCGGTGGGCGGGCCGTCCCCCTTTTGCGGGTTGTATTCCAGTCCGAGCAGGACCTTGATCGCCCCGTTGGGCAGAATCTGCGGCGTCGCGTCCACGTTGAGCGTCGCCCGCACGCTGTTCGCAACGCTGCGGATGCTGCCGGCCGCCCTGTCCGCGATCAGCATGCTCACCGTCTTCTTTGCCGGATCCCCGGGGCCTGCCTGATCGGTGATCGTGATGTCCAGCTTGATGTTCACCGGTTGTCCGGGTGGCGCGGGCGCTTCAGAGGGCTGTGGCGTCGGCTTGTTCTGGCCCACCGCCGGTTTCTCGCCGGGGGCGGGTGTCACGCCCGGCCGGGCCTGCCGGGGTTGAGCCTGTGCCGACGCGGCCAGGAAGAAAGCGATGAATGCGGTTCCGATGACGTGTCTCGACATGACGCTCCTCAATCCCGCGCGGTGCGCGGCTCCAGTGGTGAAATCTGCAGTTCGACAACCGGCGACAGCGGGTCAGCGACAATCTCCGGAGTCGCAATCGGCGTCGTCGCGATGGGTTCCACGGTAATCGGCTCGATCGCCGAGAGCGGTTCGATCGACGTCGGCGGCACCTCCGCGACGGCTGCGACGAGCATCCCCTCGGGGATGGGTTCGGTGTCGCTGCGGCCCGCGGCAGCCTCCGCGCGCACGAGGTCAGGCGTCGGCGAAACGCGATTGACTTCGGGCTCTCGACCCGAGCCTGCCGGCGGGGCCGGATTGTCCACGCGCGCCACGGGAACGGACGGCGCGGTGCCTGGCGCGGCCGGGCGCATCCAGATCACGGCAATCACGATCGCGGCGGTCGCGGCGAGAGCGGCCAGGAGACCCGCCGCCAGCGTGCGTCGGGCCGGCCGCTCCAGCCGGGCACCTACGCGGGCGCGGAAGGTCGCATCCGCATCGACGTTCATCAGGTCGCGCACGGCGCGGTCGATCGCGGTATCGAGCTCAGGGTCAGTCATGGGCGTATCCCAATGCGGCCAGCTTCTGTTTCAGGACCCGGCGGGCTTCGGACACCCGCCACTTGACCGTGCCTACGGGGATGTCGAGCATCGTGCCGATCTGTTCGTACGAGTACTCGCCGCAGCCGGCGAGCAGGATCGCGTCGCGAAGCTTGCGCGGCAGCGCCGCGATCAGCTGTTTCAGGGTTCTCCGCAGATCCCCGGTCGCGAGACGATCTTCCTGCGAGCCTGCAGGCGCCGGCATCTGCTCGATCAACCCCGGCCCGTCCTCGTCGCCGTGGGTCTGCCTGATCGTCAGGCGCATCCAGCGGCCGACGCTGCGGCGGCGATCGAGGGCTTTGCGCCAGGCGATCGAGAGCAGCCAGGTTCGGAACGACGACTCGCCTCGAAAGCCCCGCAGCTTCTGGTAGACCGCCACGAACGTTTCCTGCGCGACGTCGTCGGCATCGTCAGCCGAGCCCAGCGCGGCGTACGCGGCGCGGTAGACCGCGCGGCGGTTCCGGTCGATCAGCTGGTTGAACGCCTGCTCATCGCCGGCCTGGGCGCGGCGGACCAGCGCCAGGTCGAACGCCGACGACTGATCGGCGCTTCCGCTGTCCGGCGGCAGGCTCGATTCGGCCGCGCGATCGACCCCGGTGGGCACCTCGCTCGCCATCAGGGTCAGAGTCGCGCTCACACCGTCAGTAGACCGTTCCATCCGGGTACCGGTTGGAAAAACTGCATTCCATGTATGAAAAGATGTATTCCGTAGCCCCTTTATGCTCAACCAGGAACAGCTCCTCAAGCTGATTCGCGACCAGATCGACCATCCCGCCACTCCCCGTGAGTTGCTCCAGCGGCTCAAAATCCCCAGAGAACAGCGAGCCACCTTCAAGCGGCTGCTCGGCCAGCTCGTCGCCGGCGGCCAGCTCGTGCAGACGCGCGGCAACCGCTACGGGCTGCCCGACCGCATGAACCTCGTGGTCGGCCGGATCACCACCAATCCGCGCGGTTTCGGGTTCGTGGTGCCGGATCGCCCGCTCGAGGAGGTGGCCGGCGACATCTACATCCCCGGGAGCAATCTCAATCAGGCCATGCACGGCGACCGGGTCGTGGTCCGGATCGAGCGCGTCACCGATCGCGGCGCCGAAGGACGCATCGTCCGGATTCTCGAGCGCGGCGCGAGCAACACGGTTGGCCGCTTCGACGTCGATGACTCGGGCATGGGATTCGTGGTGCCGTTCGATCGACGGTTGATCATGGACGTCCAAATCTCTGCGGGAGAGCACAAGGACGCCGAGCCCGGCGACATGGTCACGGTCGAGATCACGAAATGGCCGACGGCGGCGCGAGGCCCGCTTGGCAGAGTGGTCGAGGTCCTCGGCGGCATCGACGAGCCTGGCGTCGATACCGAGATCATCCTGCGCAAGTACGGCATCGTGGCCGAGCACGGCGAGGAAGCGGTCGAAGAGGCACGGCGGTTGGGGACTGCGGTCAAGGAACGCGACCTGAAAGGACGGACCGACTTCCGTCCCCAGGTGACCGTGACCATCGACGGCGAGCACGCGCGGGACTTCGACGACGCGATCACGATCGATCGTCTCGAGAACGGCAACTTCTGGCTCGGCGTGCACATCGCCGACGTCGCCCACTACGTCCCCGAGGGCGGCGCTCTTGACGAGGAGGGCTACGATCGCGCGACCTCGGTGTATTTTCCCGAGCGCGCGGTGCACATGTTTCCCTCCGAGCTCGCGACCGGGCTGTGCAGCCTGAATCCGGACGTCGACCGGTTGGTCCAGTCCTGCCTGATGGAGATCGACGGGAAGGGAACGGTCGTGCGCTACGAGCTGCACGACGGCGTCATCCATAGCAACGCGAGGATGACCTATACCGACGTCAACGCCATCCTGACTGAACGCGATCCTGAAGTCACCGCGAAGTACAGCGAGCTGGTGCCTCTGTTCGAGCGCATGCGCGAGCTGTTCGTCATCCTCAACAAGCGCCGGCACCGGCGCGGCTCGATCGACTTCGACCTGAAGGAACCGGAAATCGTGCTCGACGACGAAGGGATGGTCGAGGCCATCATCGCGCTCGAGCGGAACATCGCCCATCGGCTGATCGAGGAATTCATGCTGGTCGCCAACGAGACGGTGGCGCAGCATCTCGACGACCACGGCGTTCCCAGCCTCTTCCGCATCCACGAGGAACCCGACCCGCTCAAGGTGGAGGAGTTCGAGGAGTTCGTCGGCACCCTCGGCTACAGCCTCGGCGCGCCGCCCGACGACGTCAAGCCGCGCCACTTCCAGAAGCTGGTCGAAAAGATGCGGGGCACGCCGGAGGAGAAGCCGATCGCCTTCCTGATGCTGCGGACCATGCAGAAGGCGCGCTACGACCCGCAGAACATGGGCCACTTCGGGCTGGCGGCGAAGAGCTACACGCACTTCACCTCGCCGATCCGGCGCTATCCGGATCTGGTGGTCCATCGCACGCTGCGCGAGTCCCGGCACGGGCTGATGACCGTCCAGCGCCGTGAGGAGCTCGAAGAGGATCTGCCCGAGATGGCGCGGCACACGTCCGAGCGCGAGCGCCGTGCCGACGATGCCGAGCGCGAGCTCGTGCAGTGGAAGAAGGTCCGCTTCATGGCGGACAAGGTCGGAGACGAGTTCGAAGGCTACATCACCGGCGTCACCGCTTTCGGGCTCTTCATCGAGCTGATCGAGCACTTCGTCGAGGGACTGGTCCACATCTCGACGATGGCCGATGACTACTACAGGTTCGTCGAGCGCGCGCACATTCTGCGCGGGGAGAACACCGGCAAGGAGTATCGTCTCGGCGACAAGGTGGCGGTGCAGGTCGTGAAGGTGGACATGGAGCGGCGCCAGGTCGATCTCGGCCTGGTGGACATCCTCGAAGCGGTGCGGGCGTCCGAGCGGAACCGCGGGCCGCGCCGCAGCAGCGCCGAGCCGCGGCGGCCTCGCCCGGTCGAGGCGTCGTCCGGCCGCGGCTGGGGACAGGCCGCCGTGAAGCCGAAGAGAGAGAAGCCGAAGAAGGGCGTCGGCAAGCAGCGGCCCGGCCGCCGCGAGCGCGCCGCCCGGAAAGGCCGATAGGGAGATCCATGAAGAACGTTCTCGGGCGCGATGTCGTGCTGGACGATGCCTTTCTCGATCGGATGCGGAAGACCATCGATCCGCCGGCCGATGCGGTGGCAGCCACGCTCGTCGAGCAGGGCACGCACCGGCTGGTCGCCGATCTGATCAAGAAACGGCAGATGTGGGATCCGGACGGGGAACCGTCGCGGCTGCTCCCGGAAACCATTCGCTCGTACATGAAGACGGCGAGCGCGCTGCCGCCCTGGCGCGATGAGGCGGCGGTGAACGAAGCGGAGCAGTTCTTCCTGCTCTACGGCCTCGCTTCGTCCACGCTGCTGGCGTGTGCCAGCCTGCCGCAGTGCTACGTCATGAAATACGGGACGGAGGTGCTGGCCTACACGAAGTTCCTGCAGGTCGATCCGACCCGGCGCATCCGCGAGACGGCGCAGATGGTCATGGACGTGATGGTGCCAGGCGGGTTGAAGCCGGGAGGACGCGGGATCCGCGCGACCATGAAGGTCCGGGTCATGCACGCCATCGTGCGGCACATGATCATGAACGACCCGCGGGCGGTCGCCAACCCCGCCGATCCGCAGCTCCAGGCCAGGTTCGGCCTCCCGATCAATCAAGAGGACATGGTGTACACGCTCATGACCTTCTCGTACGTGGTCATCGAGGGGTTCGGCACCATGGGCTACCAGATGACCGATCTGCAGCGCGAAGGCTACATCCATTGCTGGAACGTCGTCGGATGTCTGATGGGAATTCGTGAGGAGCTGCTGCCGGCGACGTTCGCGGATGCCGCGGAGCTCTTCGCCGCCATCCAGAGGCGGCAGCATGGCGAGTCGGCGGCAGGGCAGAAGCTGACCGCCGCGCTTCTGCAGTCGGTCGAGGACGCGCTGCCGGGAGAGCATCACGACCCGCTGGTTGCCGCCCTGGCGCGGAAGCTCGTGGGCAACGAAACGGCCGACGCGCTCGGAATCGTGCGCCCGACCGGGCTGCAGCAGCTGCGGCTCGACGTCGTGCTGGAGGCGTGGGAGGCGTCCGCGCGGCTCGCGACCCGATTACACGGGGATCCGTCCGCGCGGATTGCCTCCGAAGAACTGCATCACGCAATCATGGTGAAGATGGGAGGCATGGGCGGCGTGCCCTTCGAAGTGCCACCCGAGTTCGTGGCCCGGTGGTTCCCCGACGGAGCGCCGGGACAGCCGTCTTCTCCATCGCACGCCTGAAGGATCGGCCATGGTTCAGATCGATATTCCGGTTGCGTTCGGCACCGGCAGCGTCTTCGCGGCGGCGGTCCGGAAAGGCCTCCAGTCCGAGAAGCACGCCTACTTCTATCAGCGGGCGCTGGCCGCGAACCTCGTCTTCCAGCTGCTGCTCGTCGTCTGGCTGCCGGTGTACCTGTTGATCGCGCACTTCGGCTTTCAGACGTCGCACATGTGGTGGACCGGCGGGTCGATCGCGGAGTACCCGTGGCTGCTGCCGGTGTTCCTCGTCGCCTACTTCGTGGCGAACGTCGGCGGCTTTCACGTCGGCGCCACGCTCGTCCGCCAGGGCCGCACGCGCGTGCCATGGCTGCTGTTCGCGGGCGGGTTCGCGTTCTTTGGCGCGTGGATGGCGTTTCAGCCGTACCGAACGCTCACGCTCGGCACGTATGCCGAATGGAAGTCGCGCGCGGCGCCGTGGATCTGGAGCAGCCCCGGCTTCGTGGCGCTGCTGCTCGGTGCGATGGTGGTGTTCTTCGTGGCGCTGTACTTCGTCTATCGGGCGCTCGATCGGGAAGCGGCGGCGCTCACCGGGGCACGACCGGCAGTCCAACGCGTCTGAGGGCGGCATCGAACCGCGGATCGCCGCGCAGGCTGTCGAAGCGATGATCGACGCCCAGGAACGACACCTGATCGTCGTGCTCGGCGATCGCGACATCGAGATACTCGAACGCCCGGGTCATGTCGCCCAGCGCGCCGCACACCATCGCCAGCCAGACCGGTGAACACCTGCCTCCGGCGATCAGCTCGTCGAGCAATCGCCTGGCGTCGTCAGTGCGTCCCTTCCGGCAGTACCAGATGGCGAGCAGGGCGACGAAGAACGGCGCGCGCCGGACCAGCTCGACACCCTTCTCCTGCACCGCGATCGCTTCGTCCAGACGGCCCTGGCCGGCGAGCGCACTGCTCAAGTACCAGTAGCAGCCGTCGATGTTGGGATCGATGGCCAGCAGCTCCCGCATCTGATGCTCGGCCTGACCGAACTTGCGCGCGCAGATCATCACCTGGCTCATGATGAACGGCATCATCATCCAGAGCGGGTCGTGGAGACGGGCCCGGGAGGCGTGCTCGATCGCCTCGTCGAACCGGCCGAAGCCGCACAGCATGAGCGCGTAGTACCCATGTGCCGGCGCGTAGCCCGGTGAGATCTCGAGCGCGCGCTGGAAGTCACGTTCGGCGGTTCGCATGTCGATGGCGAAGAGGGTCTTCGTCCAGCCGAGCGCCGTGTGGCCTTCCGGCAGCGTGGGATCGAGCGTGACCGCGCGCTCGGCCGCCTCGAGCGCCGCCTTGCTGGCCTCGGGGGCCGGGAGAAACGTCGTGTACCCGAGCGCGGTGCACGTCTCGGAGAGCCCGGCATACGCCGCCGAGTACATCGGGTCGAGAGCGACGGCCTGCTCGAAGCACTTGCGCGCGCCGCTCAGCGAGCCGTACAGGTCCGCGAACTTGTTCATCAGGAACCGTCCGCGGAGGTACAGGTGGTAGGCGTCGAGGTTCGACGTCGCCGGTTTCACCATGACGCCGGTCGCCGGCCGCGTGAGCGTGACCCGCAGCGATTCGGTGATCGACCGCGCAATCTCGTCCTGAATCAGGAAGACATCGTCTACGGTGCGATCGAATCGCTCCGACCAGATGTGAAACCCGTCCGAGACGTTGACCAGCTGCGCGCTGATCCGCAAACGGTTGCCGGCCTTGCGGACGCTGCCCTCGAGCACGGACTGCACGTCGAGCCGCTCGCCGATTTCGCGGACGTCGATTGGCGCGCCCTTGAACTGGAACGCGGAGGTGCGCGAGACGACCGCGATGCCCTTCACCCGCGACAGGGCGCTGATCAGCTCCTCCGCCATCCCGTCGCAGAAGTATTCCTGGTCAGGATCGTTCGTGAGGTTCGTGAAGGGCAGCACCGCGACGGCGGGATGCCGGATCACCGGCGGTGTCGGAATCGCGATCCCGGTCGACAGCGCCCGGAGATCGCTCAGCAGATCGGTGACCCGCTGATAACGGGCGCCGGGCTTGCGCGCCGTGGCGCGGCTGATGATCCGGTCGAGATCGGTGGACGCGCCGCCGATCGGCGGCACCGGGTGGTTCAGCACCGACACCAGGATCACCGCCGGGTTCGGACCGTCGAACGGACGCTTCCCCGTCGCCATCTCGTAGATCAGCACGCCCAGCGAGAAGATGTCGCTGCGCGCGTCGACGGTATCGGCCATCAACTGCTCGGGCGACATGTAGGCGAGCGTGCCGATGATCTGTCCCTCGCGCGTTTCCTCGGCGCTGGCCAGGCTCGCCTTCGAGACGTTCTTGGCCAGCCCGAAGTCGAGCATTTTGACCCGGCCGTCCGGGCACACCATCACGTTCGGCGGTTTCAGGTCGCGATGGACGATGCCGCGGGCATGGGCCGCAGCCAGCGCTTCGGAAATCGGCACGGCAATCGAGAGCAGCTCCGGCACCTCGAGGCCGCCCGGCGGGATCAGCCGGTTGAGCGGCGTCCCCTCGACCAGCTCCATGGTCAGGAACGGCAGGCCGTCGACCTCTTCAACCGAGTGGATCGTGACGATGTTGGGGTGGTTGAGCGAGGCGATGGCACGGGCTTCGCGAGCAAAGCGGGAGCGATGCTCAGCGTCGTCGGTCTGGAGGATTTTGAGGGCGATGTCGCGCTGAAGGCGGGGGTCGCGAGCCCGGTAGACCTGGCCCATGCCGCCGACCCCGAGCAGGGCTACGACTTCGTAGGAACCCAGCCGCTGGCCTGGCTGCAAGTACACGGCGGGGGCGCCCGTCAGGGCTTCTCGTCGCGAGTGGCGTCCTTGAAGTTCCGGATGCCTTTGCCGATGCCCCGGCCGATGTCGGGCAGGCGGTTGGCCCCGAAAATCAGAATAATGATGAACAAGATGACGAGCAGCTCGGGTATCCCGAGACGGGGAATCATGGTCGCTCCTTCTGGCGTGTTTCGCCTGAATCTTATCACCGAACGCCGGCCGGCGGCGCGGATCCGGACGGCTCTGCTGGCGGCTTTCGCCCTGGCGTGGGTCGCGGGTGCGGCCGAGGCGCGGCAGTTCACGAGCGGGGTGAACGTGGTCGAGGTCTACGCCACGGTCACCGACCCGCGCGGGCAGCCGGTGAAGGGCCTGAGCCAGGAGCAGTTCACGGTCCGGGAGAACGGCGAGGCGCAGCAGATCTCGACGTTCGCGGCCGGGGAGTTCCCGCTGTCGGTCGCCGTTGCCATCGATCGCAGCTTCAGCATGGCGGGGGAGCGGCTCGCGTCGGCGAAGTCCGCGGCCCGGCTGTTCCTTGGAGAGCTCAGGGCCACCGACGAGTCGATGCTGGTGGCGGTCGGCTCGGAGATCGAGGTGCTGGCACCGCTCTCGACCAGCCGGCGCGATCAGTTCGATGCGCTCGAGCGCCTCGATGCGTTCGGCACGACCGGCCTCTACGATTCGATCATCGCGGCGATCGATGCGATTCAACCGGCGCGCGGCCGCCGCGCGCTGATCCTGCTGTCGGACGGAAGCGATCGCTACAGCAAGGCGACCGCCGCCGAAGCGCTCGACCGCGCACGCGTCTCGGACGTGCTCATCTATCCGATTGCGTTCGGCCGAACCCGTCCGGATGCGTTCGCCGAGCTCGCGACGCTGACCGGCGGCCGTTCGTTCCACCTGCGTGACGCGCGACAGCTGCCCGAGACGCTGAAGACGATTGCGGCGGAACTACGCAACCAGTACCTGATCGGCTACAGCCCGACCAGGACGCCCGTGCCGGGGAGCCATGAGTGGCGGTCGATCACGGTCACGGTGTCGCGGCCGGACGTCACGGTGCGCGCGCGGGATGGGTATCTCGTGAAATAAGACACCGCGTCAAGGCAGAAGGCAGAAGGCATAAGGGAGAAAAAGAAGTTCTGCCTTTTCCCTTCTGCCTTCTGCCTTGACAGCATGTCCTTTGATACTTCTCACCCTCCGCTGTGCAACCCGAATAGATACTCCGCGGCCAGGCGCACTTCGCCTGTCATCAGCAGCCGCCGGCGCAGGCCCTCGTAGGACTGTGTCCCCGACACGAGTCCGGCCATCAGATGGCGGATGCCGGGACTCCGCTGGAGCGCCTTGATCAGCAGGCCCGTGAACGCAGACCTGAAGAAGTGGTCCTTCATGCGTGCGGCCTTGCGCAGCTCCTTGTAGATGCCGTCCCGCAAGCCTGAGACGTACCGGCGGGAGGACTGGTCTTCCATCAATGAAGACGCCGCAAGCTGCGCCGAGGCGAGCGCGTAGTAGATGCCTTCGCGGGTGATCGGATCGACGAGGCCGGCGGCGTCGCCCACGAGCAGCCATCGCTCGCCGGCGGAGGTCTCGCGCTGCAGATCGATCTCCGACAACGAGGGAATGGGCCAGCTGTAGCGCGTCAAGGCGTGCCGCGGCGCGCCGACCTGCCGTTCGATCCACGCGGCGGAGATGTCGAAGAGCCGCGCGCTCGTCGCCTCGTCTGCCTGGGCCCCGACGCCGACCGCCAGATGATCGGGACGGGGAAACGACCAGAGATAGCCCG
>Ga0075423_10004286_pt1 | contig 13223 bp, 16 predicted proteins | sample SoiMethybrSBSTD2_FD_80114 | JGI IMG/M metagenome (GOLD analysis project Ga0075423, IMG submission 80114) | Bulk soil microbial communities from a Populus tree surrounding site in Tennessee, USA - Soil MetaG P. TD hybrid SBSTD2 | ecosystem: Environmental > Terrestrial > Soil > Tree plantation...
GGTGGCGATGCCGGAGGGGCCACACCCGTTCCCATCCCGAACACGGAAGTTAAGCCCTCCAGGGCCGATGGTACTGCGCTGGTAACGGCGTGGGAGAGTAGGTCGTCGCCGGGTTAATTCAAGCGCCCGGATCGCAAGGTCCGGGCGCTTTCGTATGTCCGCGCGCACGAGTCGTGCTCTAGACGATCAAGCTCGCGAGCGCGATGAGCAGGCTTTGCACGAACGCGATCGCCGGCCCCACCACGTAGCGCGTGGCTCCGGACATCACTGCGAGGATCAGGATGATGGGGCCGTACTGTTCGAGCTTGTGGATGGCGCCCCAAGAGGCGCGCGGCAAGAAGTACGGGAGAAAGTGCCCGCCGTCCAGGGGGGGCAGCGGGATCAGATTGAACACGCCCAGGCCCACGTTGAGGATGAAGACCATCGCCATGACGTTGCGAACCGGCTCGACGACGAACGGCAGCGCGGTCATGGGCACGAGGAGCCGGTACAGGAGCAGCCCCATGAAGGCCACGACGAAGTTCGCGAGCGGTCCCGCCGCGGCGACCGCCGCCATATCGCGGACGGGGTGGCGCAAGTTGTAGGCATTGACGGGCACGGGCTTGGCCCAGCCGAATCCCACTAGAATCAAGGCGAGGGCGCCGAGCGGGTCGATGTGCGGCAGGGGATTGAGCGTGAGCCGTCCGCTGAGCCGCGCGGTGGGATCGCCGAGCCGGTCGGCGACCAGCCCGTGGGCCAGCTCGTGGATCGTCACCGCGAGGAGCAGAGCGGGTAGCTGAAGGACGAAGCGGATGAGAAAGCCGGTCGGGTCCGAGAAGAAATCCGTCATCCGCTGCCCGAGGGCACGCGGTCATCGCTCTCGTCGGCCACGGCGTCGCCCGCCACACGGTAGCGCTCGTCCAGCCACACTCCGACGTCGATCAGCCGGCAGGCGAGCGAGCAGAACGGGCGATGCGGGTTGCCAGACCACGCGATGGGAGTCGCGCGGCGCGCGCAGCGTGGCGAGCGCGCGGCGGCGCGTCGAACGGGAGTCACGCGAGCATCCTATCGGCGCGTCGCCGCGACTGTCAACCGCGGGTGACGCGCCGGGGAGGCCACGGTTGACATCGCCGGGGGGCTTCGTTACAGTCCGAGCGTGTTTCGGCTCTTCCCGCGCGAGGAGAAGTTCTTCGACCTCTTCGAGCAGCAGGGGGCCAACATCGTTGCCGCGGCGCGCGCCCTCGAGACCCTGACCCTCGACTATCCCAACGCCAAGACGCACGCGCAGGCCATCGAGGACCTCGAGCACGCCGGCGACACCCTGACCCATGAGCTGGTCAGGCGGCTCAACACCACGTTCATCACCCCCATCGACCGCGAGGACATCTACGCGCTGTCGAGTCGCCTCGACGACGTGCTGGACCTGATCGATGCGGTGGCCGACCGGCTGCTGCTCTACAAGATCGCCGCGCCCACCGAGAGCTGCATCGCAATGGCCAAGATCATCGTCAGGGCCGGGGAGGAGACCGACCGCGCAGTGCATTGCCTGCGCGATTTGTCGCCCTTTTACCACAAGCACTGCGTGGAGGTGAATCGGCTCGAGAACGAGGCCGATCGCCTTCTCCGCGACCAGCTCGCCGCTCTGTTCGAGGGCCGGGTGGATGCCATCGAGGTGATCAAGTGGAAGGAGCTGTACGAGACGATGGAGGAGGTCACGGACCGCTGCGAGGACGTGGTCAACGTGATCGAGGGCATCGTCCTCAAGATGGCCTGACCGCCCCGCCGGTGGTCGCCCCCTGTCCGCGCGCATGACGATCTCGCTGGGCCTCCTGGTCTTCATCATCCTCATCGCGCTCGCCTTCGACTACATCAACGGCTTCCACGACGCCGCCAACTCCATCGCCACCGTGGTGTCGACCCGGGTGCTCACGCCGATGCAGGCGGTGGCATGGGCGGCCGTCTTCAACTTCGTGGCCGCGTTCGGCTTCGGCGTCAACGTCGCGAAGACGGTGGGCAAGGGCGTGGTCGACGCCGCGATCGTCGACCACTGGGTGATTCTCGGCGGGCTTTGCGGCGCCATCATCTGGAACCTCGTCACCTGGTACTACGGCATCCCGTCCAGCTCGTCCCACGCCCTCATCGGCGGGTTCGCGGGCGCCGCCGTCGCGAAGGCCGGCTTCGGCGCGCTCGTCGCCCCCGGCCTGATCAAGATCGCGGTATTCATCGTGCTCGCGCCGGTGCTGGGGCTCGTGCTCGGCTTCATCCTCATGAGCGTGACGCTCATGATCTTCCGCAATTCGCGCCCGAGCCGGGTGGACGGGCTCTTCCGGCGTCTCCAGCTCGTCTCCGCGGCGTTCTACAGCCTGGGCCACGGCACCAACGACGCTCAGAAGACGATGGGCATCATCGCAATCCTCCTGTACTCCTCCGGTCACCTCGGGTCCGAGTTCTACGTGCCGTTCTGGGTGGTACTCGCCGCGCATGCCGCCATCGGCCTCGGTACCCTCGCCGGAGGGTGGCGCATCGTGAAGACGATGGGCATGCGGCTGACCAAGCTGCGCCCCATCGGCGGCTTTTGCGCCGAGGCGGCTGGCGCGGTCATGCTGATCGGCACCGCGGTGGGGGGCATTCCCGTGAGCACCACCCACACGATCACGGGGTCGATCATGGGCGTGGGGACCACCCAGCGACTCTCCGCGGTGCGCTGGGGCCTCGCTGGCCGTATCGTATGGGCGTGGATCCTTACGATTCCGCTCTCGGCGCTAATCGCCGGGCTGACCTGGCTCCTGCTGCCCCACGGGTGATCCCCCGACGCGGGGCCGCCCGGACGTTCCGGAATCGGCTGGTTCTGGCGGCGCTGGCGCCGATCGCCCTCGTGCTCGCCTATCTGCCGCCTCCGGTCTCTCGCTGGATCGGCGCCCGCCTCGGTGACCTGGCATGGGTGACGCTGCGGGGACGCCGCGAGGTCGCCCTGAAGAATCTGGAGCTGGCGCTCGGCGCAGAAAGCTCGCTCGCCGAGCGCGTCCGGATCGGGCGGGCTTCCTTCCGGAACCTTGGGCTGAACCTCGTGGAAGCCTGCGAGTTCTTCTTCCGTCCGCCCGAGCGTCTTCTGTCCCGCGTCGAGATCCGCGGACTCGATCACGTCCGCGCCGCGGCGGCGAAGGGCCGCGGTGTGCTCGCGCTCGCCGGCCACCTCGGCAACTGGGAGCTGCTCGCGGCGGCCGCCGCACGGGGGCCCGTCCCCATCGCGGTGGTGGCACGACCGCTCGATGATCCGATGCTCGACCGGGTGCTCGAGCGTCTGCGTATCCGGGGCGGCATGGAGATCATCTCGAAGCGCCAGGGGCTCGGCGACATCCGGGACGCGCTGCGTCGCGGCCGCATCATCGGGGTGCTGCTCGATCAGAACGCCTCGCGGCGTGAAGGGATCTTCGCGCCGTTCTTCGGCGTGCCTGCGTCGACGTCGAAGGGGCTCGCGCTCATCGCCCTCCGCACCGGCGCCCCGGTGGTGCCCACCTTCATCCGACGTCTCCCCGCCGGCCGGCACATGGTCGTGTTCGAGCCGCCGGTGGCGATCCCCCCGGACCGCGATCCCGCTGCCTTCACGGCCGCGTTCAATGAAGCCATCGAGCGCGCGATCCGGCAGGCGCCCGAGCAATGGTTTTGGGTGCACCGGCGCTGGAAGAGGCGTCCTGCCGAGGCCTCGTCATGAGTCGCCTCGCGGTGATCGCGCTCACGCTGGTCGTCGCAAGCGCGCCGGTGCTAGCTCCGGCGGACAGCCGGCCGCCCATCGACACGTATCTGCAAGCCCGCGACCGGGGCCTCACCGGCATGGTCACCGGCGAGGCGTTCGCGGAGGCGACCCAGCCGAGCGGCCCGCCGACACCCTACGGCGACGTCTCGGTGATGCTCCTTCCCGCTCTGCCGGACTTCGGGGCCGAGCTGAACCGGATCCACGCCGGCCTGCGCGACGATGCCCGCGCCTACCTGTCGGCGGCGGAGCGTCTGCGGACGGCGAGGGAGGGTCTCGAGCGCGACCTCGCCTTCGCCGGGGGCGGTGAGCTGGTGCTCGGCGAGGTCACGGACGCCGGCGGGCGGTTCCGCTTCGCCGGCGTGCCAACGGGGGCTTGGACCTTGCTCGCCTGGCGCGAGGAGCCTCATGCCCAGTCGGCTCGGCACGCGCCTTCGCGTCAGCTCGGGGCCTTTGTGGGGGTCACCCAGCCGGCGGGGTTCACGACGGTGGCGGTCTGGCGGGTCGCTGTCGACGTCCGGCCAGGCGAGCAGGCCACGATACGGCTCAATGACCGAAACATCTGGCTCACCGTCGTCCGCGAAGACAAGCGGACGCTCGAGCCCAAGAAGACGGACGGCACCGGTTCCAAGCGCCGCCAGGGCACCACCCGGTAGTGGGTGACGCCCTGGCGGGCGCCCTGATGGCCAGCGCCGCCAGGGGGAGCTTAGGGCTTCTTGGCCTCTTCCTTCTTCTCTGCCGGCTTCTTCGACGCCTTGGCGTACTTCTTCTCGCACTCGGCCTTACCCGCGTCGTCCTTGGCCATTTTCAGGCACTCGGCCTTGGTTTCCTTCTTCGCAGCCTTCTTCTCCGCCTTTTCCTCAGCCTTGGGGGGCTCGGCCGGCTTGGCCGCCGGAGTCTGGGCCGCCGCGATGCCCGCCATGCTCACGGCAAAGGCCATGCTCACGAACAGCGCGATCATCTTCTGCATAGGTGTTCACCTCCCTTCTCGATGGATTGTCATAACCTATGATGACGATTGCGGCAACTATGCACGAATACTACGTTCTTACCAAACGTTTAAGTTAGATTCACCCCAACGTTCTGTCAAGGTCTGAAGTCGAATTCCGTCGAGCCCCGTTGACCCATGTACCCCTGCATGCTGTAATCGAGATGTAGCCCTCTCCTATGCAGCCCTCGCTCAACCGGCGACACGTGGCGCTGCTGGTCTTCTCCTTCGTTGCCCTGGCGTTCTCGGGCAATGCCGGGGCGGAGACATATCCGTTCTCTTCGCAGGAGCCCTATCTGGAGGCGCCGCTCGTGCCCGCCGAGCCGGAGGGGTCTGCGCCAAGCGGTAGCTTCCGAGCGATCGAGATCGAGCTCGGGATCACCTATTCGCCGGGCAGGGCGGAGGAGCCCGAAGCCGGATCGGACACGGCCTCCCTCGTCGGCGACCAGTGGGACCCGTTGGCCGGTATGCCGGTCGTGGAGGCGGTCCCGGTTCCGGAGGCCTCCGCCCGGAAGCGCGGGCCGGTCTACGACGTGCCGGACCGGCCCGAGGTCGCCGTCTTCGTCGAGCGCTTCCAGACCGGTTACCGCCGGGCGGTGGTCGAGCGCTGGCTCACCCGAGCGGGTCGGTACATGGACATGATCCGGGAGGTTCTCATCGGTCGCGGGCTGCCCGAGGAGCTCCTCTGCACCGCGATGATCGAGAGCGGGTTCGACCCGATCGCCGCCTCCCGGGCCGGGGCGAAGGGGCTCTGGCAGTTCATGGCCCCGACCGCGCGCAAGTATGGCCTTCGCGTGGACAAGTGGACGGACGAGCGCCTCGACCCTGAGAAGTCCACCCGCGCGGCCGCCGCCTATCTCCGCGACCTCTATGCGACGTATGGCTCGTGGCCGCTCGCGCATGCGGCCTACAACGGTGGCGACGTCCGTATCCTGCGCGCAATGAGGAATCTCAAGAGCTCGGACTTCTGGGATCTCACGCGCGGCCGGCATCTGGCCGAGGAAACGAAGAACTTCGTGGCCGCCATTCAGGCCGCCATCCTCATCGTTCGCGAGCCCGTGCGGTACGGCTTCGTCGTGACGCCCGAGCCGCCGCTCCAGTACGAGACCATCCGCGTCCCCGGCGGCACCAAGCTGGCGCGGCTGGCGGAGCAGGCGGGCATCGAGCCGGCCGAGCTTCGCGGGCTCAATTCGGAGCTCCGCATGGCCCAGACGCCGCCCGGCGAGAGCTATGCCCTCAAGGTCCCGGTCGGCGGGGCCGACAAGGTGCGCGTGGCGCTCGAGCGCGACGCGGCCAAGCGGTCGGCGGTGGCGGCGGCCGGTACGCCAAAGGGCACGCCGGTGACCGCGCGCGCCGTGACCGACGCGGTGTACGTGGTGAAGCCGCAGGACACCGTCGGCGGCATCGCCAAGCGGTACGGTGTCTCCGTGGCGGAGATCCGCCGGTGGAACCGGCTCACCGAGGAATCACGCATCCGCCCGGGTGACCGCCTCCGCGTCGCGATGGTCGCGGCCCACGAGGACGGCCAGGGCGGCTTCCGGTAACCGAGCGCCCGGCGCGTCCTTATGCCCACGGTCCGGCTTCGCGACCCCTCCGAGTATCCCGATCCCGCCCAGAAGCTGTTCGAGCTCTCCAAGTCGTGGTTCAACCACGACTTCAAGGAGCCGCCCGCCATGAGCCGGGTGATGGCCTGGGATCCCGAGTTCGGTGGCCCCCACGGCCGCGCCATGAAGCGCGCGCTCGCCCCCGGCGAGTTCAGCCGCGGCGAGAAGGAGATGGTCGCCGCGGTCGTCAGCGGCGTCAACGCCTGTACCTACTGAGTGCAGGCTCACACTGTAGCCGGGAAGCTGCAGGGGATGGTCGGGGACGCGCTCTGGTACGAGGCTGCGCACGTGGTGGGCATCACCAATGCGCTGAACGTCGCGGCGGACGGACTGGCTGCTCTCCCCGCGGTGACCGCCTTGATGCCGCCGGTCGGGGGGGAGGGCAGCGCGGCGGCGGCGGCGCTCTTCACCGAGATTCGCGCGTTCTATGCCCGGGCCGAAGTGCCGCCGGTGTTCCGCTTCCTCGCGCGGGATCCCGCCTACGCGAAGGACGTGTGGGGAGCCACCCGCCGGGCCTTCGAGGACAATCGGCTGTCCCGGCGGCTCAAGGAGTCACTGGCTTTTGCGGTCTCGCTGACCACGCGTTCCCCATGGGGCATCGCGTTCCATCTCGAGGAAATGCGTCGACTGGGGGTGGGCGACGGCGGGGCGATGGAAGTGATCGGGGTGACGCAGATGTTCTCGAGCTACACGAAGATCGCCGACACGCTGCAGCTCGAGCCGGACATGGGGCACATCGCGCCGCCCGACGAGTCGCCGGCGCCGGGTGGCGCGGCCCGGAGCTAAGCGTCAGGCGAGGGGCGGCCCGACGGGAATGCGCGGCAGGATCGTGTTGGGCACGGTTACGTGCTCGATGCAGCGGATGCAGAAGAAATCCATCTCCTGCCCGGCGCGCGTGCCGTGAAACTCCAGCGGGTGCCCGCACCAGCCGTGGTGCAGCTCGCCGTCCGTGTGGAAGTACACGGCGACGATGGGCGGAATCTCACGCGGGTTTCCGTCCTCGGCCCGCGGGCCGCGGCGGCCTCCCAGGCGGGTACGGCGGCGAACGGGAGCCCGGCGAACCGGTGCTTCCTGCTCTGGCGTGGTCATCGGGGCGACTGCCATGGCTCGGTCCCTCCCTGGGATCCGCTGACTTGGCTTCGGTCGAGCCGTCGAATGAGCAAGTCACGTTCCAGGGCTGACACCTAGTCGCAACTCGTTGATTTAGTGGATTGAGGAACTCTTTCCCTTCACGATCGACCGTCGGGAAGCCTCAAAGAATTCGAGTGTTGGTCCTGTGACTGACGCTTTTTGTAGTCTGGCTGACAGTCTGGCGCCATAACCGGGGCTATAATGAGCGCGCCTGGTGCCCCACACACGAGGAGGCGTCCCCATGAAGCGACTGACCGCCGTGCTGGCCTTGATCGCGGTGACCATCCTGCCCGTTCTCTGGACTGCCGAAGCTTGGGCTCGTGCGGGGGGTGGTGGCTCGAGCGGAAGCCGCGGCTCGCGGAGCTATTCGTCACCGGCGGCCCCTTCCTCGTCGCCCGGCTCCTCCTCGGTGAATCGCCCCGCGCCCCCGCCGCCCACGAGCTATCAGCAGCCGGCTCCGGTGTCCCGTCCGGGCTGGGGATTCGGCGGCATGCTCGGCGGGCTCTTGCTCGGCGGCCTCATCGGGAGCCTCTTCTTCGGCGGCGGCATGGGCCATGGGGGGATCGGGCTGCTAGAGATCGTGCTGGTCGGCGTGCTCGCGTACGTCGCCATTTCCTTCCTGCGCCGACGGCAGTCCGCTCCGGCGGTGCCCGCGGGCTATGCCGATCCCGGCGAGCCGCCCGCCTCGTGGCGCCCTGAGCCGGCGCCGAGCACCGCGGTCCTGGATGCGCCTTCGGCCGACACGGATCTCGCCCGAGGCGTTTCGCACATTCGTCAGATGGATCCGCGCTTCGATCCCGCCCGCTTCACCGAGCCGGCCTCGGACATCTTCTTCCGGGTGCAGGCCGCGTGGATGGCCCGCGACATGGACGGCGTGCGCCCCGTGCTGACCGAGGAGATGGGGGCGAGCATGCAGGCCCAGTGTGATCAGCTCAAGGCGCAGCGTCGGGTGAATCGGCTGGAGAGCATCGCGGTCCGCGCGGTCGACGTCACCGAGGCGTGGCAGGAGAGCGGCCGGGACTTCGTGACGGTGCGCTTCCTCGCGAGCCTGCTGGACTTCACGACCGACGAGAGCGGCGCCCAGGTGGTCGAGGGAAGCCGGACGGAGCCGGTCAAGTTCGAGGAGTACTGGACCTTCACGCGGCCGGTGGGGCCGAGCCCCTGGCGCCTGTCGGCGATCCAGCAGGCCGGCTGAGCCGCGACGCGCGCTAGCGCCCTCGGCTCGAGGCCGGGGGCGCGGCGCTCACTGCCAGGGCCGCCCCTCGCAGATGGGGCAGTTCTCGACCTCGCGCTGGCAGAGGCACTGCGGGCAATACCACGCCTCGTTCACCGCGCGCAGCTCGCTACCGCACGTCTCGCAGCGCGCCCGCTCGCGGGGCGGTGTCTGGTGGAAGATGCAGTGGGCGATCATGTGAATCGCGCCCGTGGCGACCTTCGGATGCCTCGCGCGTTCGAGAACGGGCATGGGATGGGCTCTCAGTCCGCGTGCGCCAGGGCGAAGCGCGGGGCCCACTGCCCCGGCGCGCGACGATTCATGTCGAGACTCGGCATCCCTCGCAGCGGCAGCGAGACATGCTCCTGGCAGTCGGCGCAAAAGAAGTCCACGACGAGACCGTCACGCGTCCCGTGATACTCCAGCGGCCGCTCGCAGCGCGAATGCCAGACGGTGCCATCCGTCCCCATGAAGGCGTCCATCGCGGCTCCTTTCTTCTCCTACTGGTGCAACATGTGGGCAGCAAGTTCCGTTCCATGGGTGTGACAACCAATACCCTCCAATGTTCCCGCTATTTGGCACTCGTGACCGACCTGAGGCAGTGACGCTCCTGGTAGGACGGACTCCCCCCGAGCGACGTTTATTGCTGGCTGTCAGGGCGGCTTGACCGCAGCGCGTCGGGGCGCTAGGCTCTGCGGGCCAGAATGACAATTGCAGCGCGCGGATCGGCTGAGCCGGTCACGCGGGCCGCCCCCGAGGAGCGTCGATGATCACCGGCAGCCGCAACGTCACCATTCCTGATCAGACCATCACGGACTATGTGCTCCGCCACTGCGCCCGCCTGGGCGACAAGCCGGCGCTGATCGATGGTCCCAGCGGTCGTACGCTGAGCTATCGCCAGCTCGCCGACGCGATTCGCCGCGCGGCCGCCGGTCTGGCCGCGCGCGGCTTCAAGAAGGGCGATGTGCTCGCCATCTACAGCCCGAACCTCCCCGAGTACGGGGTGGCGATGCTGGCGGCGGCCACGCTCGGCGGCGTCACGACGACCGCGAACCCGCTCTACACCGCGGACGAGCTGGCCAAGCAGCTCCAGGACTCGCGTGCCAAGCTGCTCGTGACCGTGCCGCCCTTTCTCGACAAAGCGAAGGAAGCGGCGCAGAAGGTCGGCATTCAGGACGTCTACGTCTTTGGCACCGCCGAGGGCGCGCGGCCCTTCGCCGAGCTGCTCCAGGCGGGCGATCAGCCCCCGAAGGTCGCCATCGATCCCGCCAAGGAACTCGTGGTGCTGCCGTACTCCAGCGGCACGACCGGGCTGCCCAAGGGCGTGATGCTGACGCACCGGAATCTCGTGGCCAATCTCTGCCAGGCCGAGGCCATGGAGAAGTTCGACGGCTTCAGCGAGCGCGACGTGATCATGGCCTTCCTGCCGTTCTTCCACATCTACGGGATGGTCGTGATCATGATGTTCGGCCTCGCGGGCGGCGGCACCATCGTCTCGATGCCGCGCTTCGATCTCGTCGAGTTCCTCACGCTGGTCCAGAAGTACCGCGCGACCATCCTGCCTCTCGTACCGCCGGTGGTGCTCGGCATGGTGAAGCATCCCGCGGTGGCCCAGTTCGACCTCTCGAGCGTGCGTCTCGTGTTCTCGGGCGCGGCTCCGCTGGGCGAGGACATCGCGCGCGAGCTCTCCAAGAAGCTCGGCTGCCCGGTGGTGCAGGGCTACGGGATGACGGAGGCGAGCCCGGTCACCCATCTGAGCCCCACGCACGATGCGCCGATGAAGCCCGGCTCGGTGGGCCGCGTGGTGCCCGCCACCGAGGTCAAGATCGTGGATGTGGTCACGCTGGAGGAGGTGGCGCAGGGCACCGAAGGGGAGCTCTGGATCCGCGGCCCCCAGATCATGAAAGGCTATCTGGGCCACCCGGAGGAGACCGCCGCGTGCCTCGATCGTGAGGGCTGGTACCATACCGGCGACGTCGGCTACGTCGATCCCGACGGCTACTTCTTCATCGTCGATCGGACCAAGGAGCTCATCAAGTACAAGGGTCTCCAGGTCGCGCCGGCCGAGCTGGAGGCTTTGCTCGTGACGCATCCCGCCGTCCTCGACGCCGCGGTCGTGCGCAAGGCGGACGCGGAGGCCGGCGAGGTGCCGAAGGCCTACGTGGTGCTCAAGCTCGACGAGGCGTCGCGCAAGACCTCGGCCGACGAGATCATGGACTGGGTGGCGGGACGCGTATCTCCGCACAAGCGCATCCGCCATCTCGAGTTCATCGACCAGATCCCGAAGTCGGCGTCCGGCAAGATCCTCCGCCGCATGCTGATCGACCGGGACCGGTGAGCCCGCGGGGGACGCGGCCGAGCTTCGTCTTCATCCTGGCCGACGATCTCGGGTACTCGGATCTCGGCTGCTACGGCGGCCGGACGCCGTGCTCGCCCGAGCTCGACCGGCTCGCCGTGCAGGGGCTGCGGTTCACCGACGGCTACTCGAACTCCCCGGTGTGCTCACCCACGCGCTTCGCCCTCATCACCGGGCGCTGGCAGTACCGCCTGCGGGCCGGCAACGACGAGCCCATCGCGAGCCGCCACCGCGGTAATCCCGTCCTGGGGCTGCCGCCCGAGCATCCCACCCTGCCGTCGCTGCTCCGCGCCGCGGGCTACACCACCGCCCTCGTCGGCAAGTGGCACCTGGGGTTCCTCCCGCATTTCGGGCCGCTCAAGAGCGGCTACGGCGAGTTCTTCGGGCCGATGAGCGGGGGCGTGGACTACTTCACGCATCGCGACTCCGCGGGTCAGCACGACCTCTTCGAGGGCGAGGCGGAGTCGCCGCGCCCGGGCTATCTCACCGATCTCATCTCGGACGGCGCGGTGGCCTTCATCGAGCGGCAGCGCGGGCGGGAGGCCCCGTTCCTCCTCTCCGTGCACTACACCGCGCCCCACTGGCCCTGGGAGACGCGCGCCGACGAGGCCGTGGCGCGAACGCTCGAGCGGATCAGCCACACTGACGGCGGCTCGGTGCCGACATACCTCGAGATGGTGCGGCAGATGGACGAGGGCATCGGGCGAATCCTGCGCGCGCTCGACGACACGGGCGCTGCCGCGGACACGCTGGTGGTCTTCACCAGCGACAACGGCGGCGAACGTTTCTCGGACACGTGGCCGATGGTCGGGAAGAAGATGGATCTGCTCGAGGGAGGGATCCGCGTGCCCTACATCGTGCGCTGGCCGGGGCGCATCGCGCCGGGCGGCGTCACCGCGCAGCAGGCCCTCACCATGGACTGGACCGCCACCATGCTGGACGCGGCGGGGGTGGCCGCGCATCCCGACTACCCGCTGGACGGCGTGAGCCTGCTCCCGGTGCTGGAGAATCCCCGCGCGACGATCGCGCGGGACCTCTACTGGCGCATGAAGTTCCGCAACCAGAAAGCGCTGCGCTCGGATGACTGGAAGTATCTCGCCCTGGACGGCGACGAGTTCCTCTTCGACCTCTCCAAGGATCAGCGCGAGCGAGCGAACCTGGCCCGCCGTCTTCCCAAGCGCCTGGCCGAGCTCCGCGCGCGCTACGCGGCGTGGGAAGAGACGCTGCCGCCCATCCCCCCCGACGCCACCGTCAGCATCCCGTACACCAAGGCCGACCTCGCCCAGCCGTCCTAGGCCGCTAGCGGTCGGCGAGCGCCAGCTTCACCCCGAGCGCGCCAAAGGCGGCGGCGAAGCTGCGGCGCATCCACGTCATGATCCGGGGGCGCGTGATCACATGCCGGCGGATCGACGCCGCAAAGAGCCCGTAGCCCACGAAGACCACGAACGTGAGGAGCATGAATACCGCGCTCAGCGCGAGCATGCGGGCGAGGGGATTTCGCTCCGTCGCCGTCACGAATTGGGGCAGGAACGCGAAGAAGAAGATCGACAGCTTGGGATTGAGGAGATTGATCAGGATCGCCGAGACGATCACGTCGGCGGCCCGGCGGGGCTTGACCTCCGGGTCCAGCCGGAGCGCGCCGCCCTCCCGGAGCGAGCTCCAGGCCATGTAGAGGAGATAGGCGACGCCCAGGACCTTGAGGGTCTGGAAGGCGAGGGCGCTCGTGTGGAGCAGCGCGGCCAGACCCATCGCCGCCGCCGCCATGTGAGGGATGATGCCCAGCGTGCACCCGAACGCGGCGACCACGCTCGCGCGCGGCCCGCGGGCGAGGCCGGCGGCCAGGGTGTAGAGGACGCCGGTGCCAGGCGAGACGACGACGATCAGCGAGGTGAGGAGGAAGTCGGGGCTCATCGCGGACTAGTGGCCGCCGCCCGCCCGCATCCAGCCGCCGTGCACGGGGTGGTGCGAGCAGAGGAACTCGACGAACGCCGGCCGCCCCTTGGCGTTCTCGTCGAAGGCGCGCTTGAGCGCGGGGATGATCTCCGCGGGTTGCGACACGTCCTCGGCGTGAAAGCCCACCGCGCGCGCCATGTTCGCCATGCAGGCCGACTCGTGGTCGGACACCTTCCAGGTGTAGGGATCGTGGCCCGCGCCCCAGAAGCCGGGGCCGTAGCCGGAGTAGCCGCCGTTGTTGATGTGGA
>Ga0075423_10004288_pt1 | contig 13222 bp, 12 predicted proteins | sample SoiMethybrSBSTD2_FD_80114 | JGI IMG/M metagenome (GOLD analysis project Ga0075423, IMG submission 80114) | Bulk soil microbial communities from a Populus tree surrounding site in Tennessee, USA - Soil MetaG P. TD hybrid SBSTD2 | ecosystem: Environmental > Terrestrial > Soil > Tree plantation...
CTCCTGAGGAGATTTTTGATTCTAGCACAGTCAAGCTGGTCGAATAATTTTCGCAGTTCATCAAAAGGAGTTTCCTATGGCGACGGCGACCGCGACGGCAAGTAACCCCACCACGACCAACCCTTGCGACCTGCGCGACTGGCTCAAGGAAGTCAAACGACTCGAACAACTCGAGCAGATCTCCGGCGCCCATTGGGACTTGGAGATCGGCGCACTGACAGAAATCATTCTTGAGAGAATACCAACGCCGCCGGCGATCATCTTTGACAACGTTCCCGGGTTTGCTCCCAATCGGCGCGTACTTTCGAACATGCTCGAAACTTTGGAGCGCACGGCGTTGACGCTGAACTTGCCGGCGGATTTGAAAACCATTCCTTTGATCGATGCATTGCGTGCTCGATTGCGCGCAATGCAGCCGATCAAACCCAACAGCGTTTCGACCGGTCCGGTGTTTGAAAACGTCGAGCGCGGCGATGAAATTGATCTCACGAAGTTTCCCGTGCCGCGCTGGCACGCGGGCGACGGTGGACGCTATCTGGGTACGGCCCATCTCGTTATTACCCGCGATCCTGAATCCGGTATCGAGAACGTGGGCTGTTACCGCGTCATGCTGCACGACAAGGATAAGGTTGGGTTGTATATCTCGCCCGGCAAGCACGGCAAAATGCATTATGAAAAGGCCATGAAGGCGGGCAAGTCTTTTCCGGTAGCGATGGCCTTCGGGCAACATCCCTTGTTATTCATCGCCTCGTCCCAGGCCGTTCCTTTCGGCGTGAACGAGTATGATTGGACCGGCGGACTGCTCGGCCAACCGATCGACGTCATAAAAGGACCACTGACCGGGCTCCACTTTCCGGCCAATGCGGAGATCGTCATCGAAGGAGAAATCATTCCGGGCGAATCCATGCAGGAGGGTCCTTTCGGTGAATGGCCCGGCTATTACGCCAGCGCGCAGCGTGCCGAACCTTTTGTCCGCGTCAAAGCGCTTTACTACCGCAACGACCCGATCATCTGCGGCGCGGCGCCATTCAAGCCGACGATCCACGGCATGTACCGCTCTTGCTTGCGTGCTGCGACCGTCTGGAATGGCATGGAGCAAGCAGGCGTGCCGGATATTAAAGGCGTTTATCTGCCGCCGCCGGCGCAGCGCTTTATGATCGTGGTGGCGATTAAACAGCGATATCCGGGTCACGCAAAGCAGGCTGCCTTGGTTGCCTGCCAGTGTCACGCCGGCGCCTATTTAGGGCGTTATGTCGTCGTCGTCGACGACGACATCGACATTACCGATGTCAACGAAGTGCTATGGGCAATGGCCACGCGTTCCGACCCGGCAACTTCCGTAGATATTCTGCGGCGCACTTGGAGCGGCCCTCTTGATCCGATCATCCAGCCCGAGCAAAAGGGCCATAACTCGCGGATGATCATCGAAGCGGTGCGGCCGTGGGAATGGCGCGATAAATTTCCTGCCACTAGCGCCATCAGCGACGAAACTCGAAAAGAGTATTCTGTGAAGTGGCAACGCCAGCTCGCGCAGATCCAGGCGCGCCATACGCTGGGGCGAGGGCGCGGGGATTAAGAATCGCGACTGATTCGTCAGAGGCTTTGTCAAAGTTGTCTTTAGCCCGCCTTCAAGGCGACTCCTCGGCATCAGTGTTTCCTGCTTTTTCTTCATAATGGATGTGGTCTAACTTGCCGATTTTAGGCACCCAGCGGCCGAAACCGAACTAGTTGGCCAATTTTGTCCGCAGCAGGTGCACCGTCGCGCTTTTGGGTCGTTAGTTACATTTTTCCGCCTCGCCAAGGAAATCTTTGGAAAAATCGAGCCTTATCGAATGTGGGGAGACTTCTAAAGCGGTTTGGCATAAGACCTGCTCCTCCTCCCCAGTCGGTGAATAGTCACTAGACATTTTGTTTAACAAAAGGAGAATGCTCAGATGGAAGAAATCATGACACCTTCAGAAGTCGCCGCGCTGCTCAAGATACATCTCAAGACGGTGTACAAGCTTGCTGAAAAAGGCGTGATTCCGGGCAACCGCATCGGGCGCAGCTGGCGCTTCAGCCGTAGTGACGTCCTGGAGCTGGTCTCTACCAAGTCGATGGGCTTGTCTGAGAGCGCCGATCCCATGATGCGCTCGGCAGCAGGCGGTGCGAAGTAATTCAGCTTTTGGCTCTCGCTTAGTTGAGTGGAAGATCTGGATCCAATCAAGCAGCTGCAGAGTCTCATCGATGACCGGGGCAAGGTGCTGGAGAAAATATCCAGCATTCATTCCGCTCTAGGTTCGATCATCAATTCGACCGGCTCAACACCAGCGGCGCCGCAAGCGCCACCGGAAGCTATACCCACCGGGCAGGACAAATCCATTCAGGTTGCCGAAGATCGCTTGTACGACCGGCTCGTTCAAACACTGCGTGATATGCAAGCGCAGATCGAAGAACGGGTGCGCCCGTTGGCGCAGCAGACGGTCGAGGTAGAAATACAACGCTTGCGCGAACAGTCGAAACAGGATCAAACCGCGTTGCTTGAGTGCCTCGCGCGTATTGACCAAAGCATCTTAAGCTGTCTCGACCGTATCGGCGAGTATCAAAGCCGACACGCGGAACTCCTGAAGCTTAACCAACGTCTTGCCACGCTCGGCGCTGATCCCCAACCTCTTCCCGACCACTGGCCGACACAGAATGCCAGTGAGATGATTCACTTCCGTCTCGAAGAGTTACGCCTCAAAGGCAAAATCTAAAAGCAAGTCCCGACAGGAAAGTCCCCAAACGATCTGTGCGAACGTAGAAAATGGAGTCGGTTGTCGGAGGCTGTCAAGTCAACGGCAGGTAGACGTTAGTTTGGGCCTTCCTCTACGCTCAGAAGAGGCCCGCCATACGTATCAGATCGACGGATGCACCCGAGGAAACCGGTAGCCGGAGCCAAACTGCGGCTCTTTTCGTTAGGCATTTCATAGCCATCATCGGTCTCCCGTCCCAAATTTCCTAGCTTCACAACTTCTCACCCCACAGTCGCTTGAGAAAGCCGCTGTCTCTCAGTTCGTTGGTGAAACGCGGATCGTAGAACTCCTCGGTTTTCACTAACTGAGCCTGCGGCATCGATTTGTTGATCAATGCGAGTATCAGCTCGACGCCTTTGGGGTCGATTTGCAGAGTTCTTTCGACGGCCTTCGACTCGGAGTCGATGGCATAGGCATTCACATCGCGGTCTTCGACTTTGGTGTATTTGGCGACGATCTGGTTGGTGCCTTCCGCGTTGGTGAGAAAATAGTGGATCGCTTCGGCGTATGCTCGCATGAATTTTGCCAGATCTGCTTGCTTGCGGTCCACCGTGTTGCGTGCAGAGAGCAGCACCGTCGAGGCAAAAGGGATTTTCAACGCGGTAATGTCCAAAATCACTTTGAAGCCCAAGCGCTGAGCGAACAGATCGTGCGGCGCGCTGGTGGTGACGGCATCAATGGTTCCCGCTTTGAGTGCCGGGATTCCCTGGCCGATGCTGCCTAACCGGACATAGTTCAAATCTTGAGCGGATCCATGTTGAACCGCGCGAGCGAGGCTTGGGTGAACATGTCCGGGTTGGAGCCGATGCGGTCGATACCGAGTCGCTTGCCTTTGAGATCCTGGACGCTGGCAATTTCCTTTTTGCCGACGATGGCGCCGGTCATACGGTTTTTGCTTTGGCCGATGATGACCAAATTCTTGGCGCCGCCCGCGATCGCCCGTATGGGAGCAAATCCGCCGATGATTCCGACATCGACGTCGCCCGATAGAATTGACGTAGTTCCGAGGGGGCCGGAGGCGATGAAAACCAGTTTGACGTTCAAGCCTTGCTTCTTAAAAAATCCGGCTTCTTTGGCGATCCACATGGGCGCCATGGAGACCACAGGAGCGGTGTAAAACGCCGTGAGAGTCGACGACTGCGCGGAGCTGTGTCTGGCTGCACTAACGGCGGCGAGGAGAATTCCGACGGATGCAACGATCTTTTGAAAAGTAGCCATGACGCCCCCTCCGTTTTTTCTTTGGACACGCGGATTGAAACTGCGCTTCGTCACCCTTTGCTTATGCACCGGGCCTGGAACCGAATACTCCAAGCCGAGAGCGATGTCTATATGTCGCGGTAAAGGCGGGCCCGCGACGGGTTAAGATTGACAGAAGTGTTCGCGATCAAATAGGTTTGCCAACGACGGTCGGGACAATTCATCAAGTCGCTCCGGGCCGCGTCAAAGATAATGATCAGGCTAGGATGATGAGTGAAAACGGAAACTGGCGGATCGACGTGCACCACCACGTGGTGCCGCCCGAGTTTGCCGACGATTCGTTGCCGATCAAACTTCCCGACACGGCGACGCAACTGCGCTCGATGGGCAGCTGGCATATTCAAGCGGCGATTACTTCGCTCACGCCGCGAGTAATCTTGAAAAATCCGCATCGACTGCGTGAAGTAGCACGGACGTGCAATGAGTTCCAAGCGCAAATGCTGCGCGATCATCCAATGCGCTTCGGTTCCTTCGCTTTGCTGCCGCTACCCGATGTCGATGGCGCACTGGCAGAAATCGCTTACGCCTTTGACGTCTTGCGCCTCGACGGCGTTGGGCTGTTTTCGAGCGTCAACGAGCGCTACTTGGGCGATCCGTCGTTCGATCCCGTTTTCGACGAACTCAACCGGCGAAAGGCCGTCGTGTTCATTCACCCGACTCACTGCGAAGCGCCCGAGCACACCGGCTTGCGCGCGCCGCCCTTCGTCGTCGAATATGTTTTCGACACGACGCGGGCGATCGTGAATCTGATTTTCACCGGCACGCTCAAGCGCTGTCCGAATATTCGCTTCATCGTCGCCCACGGCGGCGGCACGGTGCCGTTTCTCGCCCAGAGAATCGCGATGATGGAAGGACATCGACACGTCAAGGGCGTGAGCGATGTGCTTCCCACGCTGCGCTCGCTCTACTACGAGATCGCCAGCACGACGGCGGTATTTGCGCTTCGTTCCTTGCAAGAATTGACGGGCCCGACGCATATCCTGTGGGGATCGGATTTGCCGTTCGTTTACGGCGAGAGATTGCAGGAAGAGATCGATCAATGGGAAGCTTACGAAGGTTTCGACGCAACGGCGCGGCGCAACGTGGAACAAATGAATGCGCTCAGACTTTTTCCGCGCTTTGCGCCCGCGGGCAGTGAGTTGCATGCGCAACCTTAATGACTCTATTCGCGAGGTGAACCTATGAGCGTGATCCGAAGGCGGCGGAGAGTTCTGCTTGGCCTATTGATTCTTTGCGTAGCCTTCGCTGGACCCGCGCGAATGGGTTGGGCGGCCGAAGCGCCCCGTTTTCTCGTCAGTTATGGTGGCACGGCCGGATATCAGCTTCCGCTGTGGGTGAATAAGGAATTGGGCTTTAGCAAGAAGCACGGCGTCGATCTGGAGATTATATTGATCCAGGCGGGATCGCCGAACATTCAGGCTTTGCTCGGCGGCAGCCTTCAATTGACGCAGACCGCGGCGTCGTCGGCGGTGATTGGCGCTACGCAGGGCGCGCCGGTGGTGATTGTCGCAACCTTGGAAAATAAGCTGCCGATGCTGCTGATCTCGCGCCCGGAAATTAAAGAGCCGCAGCAGTTGCGCGGCAAGGTCATCGGTATCAACCGGTTCGGTGGCTCCAATGACGCGGCCGTGCTGATGGCAGTCAAAGCGTGGAAAATGGATCCTAAGGACATCTCTATGTTGCAAACCGGAGGCACTTCGGCGCGCATGGCGGCGCTCATGAGCAAGAAGGTCGATGCGACGGTGCAGTCGTATCCGGAAATTTATCAGGCGCGCAAACTCGGCATGAATGTCCTGGCGGATATCGGCGACTTCGGTTACTTCACGAACACATCGAATATCGTCACCCGCTTCTACTTGCAACAGAACCGCGCGGCGCTAAAGGGATTCATCAAAGGGCAAATCGAGGCGATGCATTACGTCAAGACCAACAAAGAGGGCAGCCTCAAGATTCTGCGAAAACATTTGCAAATCACCGACGCCGAAGCCGTCGAGGGAACCTACGAATTTTTCGCCAAGCGATTGTCGCGCTCGCCGCGAACGGAACTCGAAGGGATTAAAAACATCCTGACGTCGATCGGCGCCGGACAAAGAAATCCGGCGGATTTTGTCGACATGAGCCTGATCGACGAAATTGAAAAAGAAGGCTTCGTACAAAAACTGTACGGGAACTGAAGAGCGAAGAAATTAGAGTGTTGGACTGATGGAGTAGTGGAGTGATGGGTCCGAATACAATACTCCAATACTCCAGCACTCCATTACTCCAACCGCAGTGTCGTTCGGGGGAGATTGTTGATGGCAACGAAACTCAAGCTGGCAGTCGCATGCGGCGATTATGAAATCATTCGAGCACTCAAAGAGGGCAGCGTCCAGGCGGACGGCCTGGAGCTCGTGATATTGACCGCTCACGGGCCCCGCGAACGTCACTGGCGCATGGCGCGCAATTTGGAATATGACGTGTGCGAATTCAACATCGGCGCTTATTTCATGGCGCGCGAGCATAATGTCGCAATTACCGGGATTCCGGTCTTTCTCCATCGCCGGTTTCGTCATGGCTTTGCCTTCGTTAACGTGAACTCCGGCATCAAAACGCCGAAGGACTTGATCGGCAAGCGCGTAGGCGGCACCAACTTTCAACCGGCAGGCAATATCTGGCTGCGCGGTATTCTAGAAGAGCAGTACGGAGTGCCGCACAAATCGATCACCTGGGTGGTCGATCGCAGCGAAGACGTCGAGTTTGCGCCGCCGTCGGGATTGAAAATCGAAATGATTCCGCCGGGGAAACATATGGACACGATGCTGGCAGAGGGCGAAATCCCGGCGATGATCAACCCTTACATTCCCAGGCCGATCGTCAATGGCGACTCAAGAGTGACGCGCCTATTTCCGAATTACAAAGAAGTCGAGCGCGAATATTTCCGGCAGACCGGAATTTTTCCGATCATGCATGTGACCGTCATCAAGCAGGAGATCGTCGATAAATATCCGTGGGCCGCGGTAAGCTTGGCGAAGGCGTTCGAAAAAGCCAAGCAGGTTTGCTATCAGCGCGTGGTCAATCCGCGCATCGTGCCGCTGGCGTGGTTTTCCCACCAGTGGGATGAAGAGCGCAAAGCGCTGGGCCCCGATCCCTGGGCTTACGGTTTGGGCGAAGCCAACCGAAAAAATCTTCAGACGATTGTTCGCTACTGCCATACGCAAGGATTGATCAAAAGTGAGATGACCATCGAAGAGCTTTTCTTCGACACCGATCCGGGCGACGCCGGCGGCGACGAGGGACATTATTGAGCTACCGGTAGATGTGCTTTAATCGATCACATGTGTTTGACGCGACAAAGCCGCCGTTCAAACACCTCCGGCTCTCTCTTCTCTCTCGCATGGAGACTCTGTCGCAATGGCCACCATCTTGATGTCATGCTGGGCAATGCGAAGCATCTCGATTTTTTAGCCGGTTGCGAATACGAGATTCTTCGCTTTCGGCTCAGAATGACCTTAAGACACAGTCATATGCGGGGAAGATAAAGGAGGGGTCTTCATGTTAACTAACCACCGGAGAAAAACATGAAAGCTATTTCGTTTTCGATTAGCAGGATTTTTCTCGTAAGCGTTTGTTTGATACTGCAGTTTGCCGCACATCCACTTTATGCCGCGGAGGCCTTGCAAAAACTCCGGGTCGCCTATGCCGCAATCACCGCAGCTTTCTCGATCCCGTGGATTGCGAAAGAAGCCGGCATCTTTCAGCGCCACGGCTTGGATGTCGAGCTGGTGTATATTGCTGCCGGCTCACGGGCTGTCCAGACCTTGGTGGGCGGAAGCATAGACATTGCGGCGATCGGCGGTCCGGCGGGCGTGGACGCGAAACTCGCCGGCGCGGACACGGTCTATGTCGCGATCCCGGTCAACCGTGTGCTTGTATTCACGGTGGCGGCCCCGCAAATCCAGCGCATCGAGGAGATGCGCGGCAAGAGCATCGGCGTGACCCGCGTCGGCACCGTCACGGATTTTTTCACACGGATTTATCTGCGACAGAACGGACTCGTGCCGGATCGTGATGTCATGATTCGGCAGATGGGCGGTCTGCCTGAGATTGTCGCCGGGCTCAAGGCGGGACAAATCGAAGGCGGCACCTTCGGCTTTCCCGCGGTGCTGCACGCGCGCGCTGCGGGCTTCCGCGTTCTGGTCGATTACAATGCCGCAGGGTACCGTTATCCACTTTCCACCATCATTGTAACCCAAAAACTCGTGCGCACTCAGGAGTCTGCCGTCCGCCGTTTCCTCGAGGCGCATATCGAAGCGGTGCATCGATTCAAAACCGATCCGAGCTTCGCGATGAACGTCATCGGAAAATATACCCAGACCACCGACCGTTCGATGCTCGATGAAACCCAACGAGTCTATGCCTCAGCCTTCGAGCGGGTTCCCTATCCGGACATCGAAGTGATGAAGCTCGGCTTAACGCAGGTAGCCGAAACCAATCCGCGCGTCCGCGGCGTCGACCCCAAGGACTTCGTCGATCCACGCCTTTTGCGCGAGATCGAAGCAAGTGGGTTCGTCAAGCGGCTATACGGCGAGCAAGCGAAATGAACAGAAGCGTGCGCTACACCACTTCGATTCTATTCACCACGAAGCGCACGAAGGACACGAAGGTTATCTCTGAGGGCACGGCATGCCGTGCCCCTACACTTTGCGTCCTGTGCGGCCGTAACTTCTTTCCTTCGTGCTCTTCGTGTCCTTCGTGGTGAGTCGTTGCCGTGCTGATTAATATCATCGGCGCCGGTCCCGCCGGTCTTTTGTTTGCGCTGCTGATCAAGCGTCGGTTTCCGACGTGGCGCGTCAGTGTCTTCGAGCAGAATCCGCCCGACGCCACCTTCGGTTTTGGCGTGGTGTTTTCTCTGAATGCGCTGGCGTTCCTTGAGCGTGACGCGCGGGATCTGTATGAGCAGCTTACGCCTCAGCTTGAAAGCTGGCCGATCCAGCGCATCGTTCACCGGGATGAGCGCGTCGACATCGACGGCAACGGCTTCTCGGCCATTGGCAGGCTGGAGCTCAATCAATTTCTCGACACGTTGTGCCGTGCGGTGGGCGTCGTGATCGAATACAACTATGTCATCGATTCGCTCGATCAAGTGCAAGACTGCGATCTCATCGTCGGCGCCGACGGCGCAAATTCATGGGTCCGCCGCGTGTTGGAATCCAAATTCGAACCGCGCATCGAGTGGCTCGGCAATCGCTTCGCCTGGTATGGCACGGAGCAGCTTTTTGAATGCTTGAGCCTGACCTTTCGGGCGAATCAAGACGGTCATTTTGTCGCGCACCACTACCGCCATGGTTCATCGATGAGCACCTTCGTGGTCGAGTGCGATGTTGCGACCTGGCGCCGCGCCGGACTCGATCGTAAATCCGACGACGAAAGCCGCGCATACTGCGAGCACGTGTTCGCGCCGGATCTGGGCGGCCGTCCGCTGGTGTCCAACAAATCGATCTGGCGCCAATTTCCATTGCTGGTTAATCGACGTTGGTATGTTGGAAATACCGTGCTAATAGGCGACGCGCTGCGCACGGTGCATTTTTCCATCGGTTCCGGTACGCGCCTGGCGTTTGAGGACGCCATCGCTCTTGACCGTGCGTTCGCGGAAGCGTGCACGGATGTGGCGCGCGCGCTGGCGGCGTTCGAGCGCGAACGCCGGCCGATTGTAGAAAAGATTATTTCTGCAGCTAATGCGAGTTCCTATTGGTACGAGCGCTTGCCGGAGAAAATGAAATTGCAGCCCTGGCAGATTGCCTACGATTACATGACGCGCAGCGGGCGCATGACCGACGAGCGGCTGCGCGAGCTGTCGCCGAGATTTATGGGTCGCGTGGACCTGGAACGGCAACGCGTGTAGTCGCATAGAATTCAGGGTTCTTCAGTTCATCAAACATTTGTATGAGGGTCACAAAGAAAAGTCGGCAATGCGGTTTGGCGAACTTGTGGTATAGGTATTTTCCAAGAATTGGCAAAATGGATAAAAAGAGTTACGGCTTAAAAACATAAACCATCCGCGGCGCACTAACAAATTTTGCGTCTCGCCATGAACCTCTGTGGTCGCCTCGGACGCACACGAAAAGGAGAAGACCATGGCCAACAGAGTCGAGATCGGCGGCTTTAGGATCGATGAACGGCTCTATCGTCTAGTGCGAGATGAGATCGCTCCGGGAACCGGGGTGAACGCCGATGGTTTTTGGAAATCTCTCGGCGAGATCGTGAGAGATCTGGGCCCGAAGAATCGAGCGTTGCTGGCAAAGCGCGATCAGCTGCAACAACAGATTGACCAGTGGCATCGGGCGCGCAGCGGTCAGTCCTTCAATGTGAAGGAATACGCCGCCTGTCTGAAAGAGATCGGCTACCTCGTCCCCGAAGGCAAAAATTTCAAGATAACCACGGCCAATGTCGACCCTGAGATCGCCGAGATCGCGGGGTCGCAGCTGGTGGTGCCGCTTGACAACGCTCGCTACGCCTTGAACGCGGCGAATGCGCGATGGGGGAGTCTCTACGACGCGCTCTACGGCACGAATGTCATTCCCGAGGAGGGCGGCGCAGAAAAGGGCGAGTCCTACAATCCCAAACGCGGTGCCAAGGTGATCGCTTACACCGAGGAATTCTTAGACAAGGTCGTCGCCTTGAAACGGGGCAGTTTCGCGGATGTCAGCCGATTTTTTCTCAAGCGCGTCGGTCGCAAGAAGCAACTGGCGGCGACGCTCAAGGATGGAAAAACGGTGGGACTGGCGGATGGACGTAAATTTTTCGGCTATCAGGAAAATGGCGGCGAATTGACCAGCATCTTGTTAAGCAATAACGGTTCGCGCATCGAGATTCAAATCGACCGAAGCCATCCTATCGGGAAAGCCCACCCTGCAGGCATGAAAGACGTGGTCTTGGAGGCAGCGATTACGACCATTGAGGATTGCGAGGATGCGGTCGCCGCGGTCGGCGCCGCTGATAAGGTCACGGTCTATCGCCATTGGTGCGGCATCATGAAAGGGACGCTCGAAGCCACATTCGAAAAAAATGGTCGCCCACTAAATCGGAGGCTCAACCCGGACAAGGTGTTCACCACACCGACGGGAAGGAAACTTACGTTGCCCGGAAGAAGTTTGCTCTTGGTCCGCAACGTCGGGATTCACATGTATACCGACGCTGTAACGACAGAGAAGGGCGAGGAGATTCCTGAAGGCTTTCTTGACGCGATGGTGACGGCGCTCGCCGCGATCCACGATCTCAAGAAAAAGGGAAAATACCGCAACAGCAAAACGGGGAGCATTTATATTGTCAAGCCGAAGCAGCATGGACCGGAGGAAGTCGCGGCCACCCTCGAGCTGTTCGAACGGATTGAGGGTGCGCTCGGGTTGAAGCGGAAAACTCTCAAGATCGGCATCATGGACGAAGAGCGACGCACCACGGTCAACCTGAAAGAATGCATACGCGCTGCAAAAGATCGGGTGGTTTTCATCAACACGGGATTTTTGGATCGGACCGGCGACGAGATCCACACCAGCATGGAGCTCGGCGCGATGCTGCCGAAGGAAGAGATCAAAGCGCAGCCCTGGATCAAGGCTTATGAAGACTGGAACGTGGACATCGGCATCGAAACGGGATTCCGCGGCAAAGCGCAAATCGGCAAGGGCATGTGGACCATGCCGGATGAGATGCGTGAGATGGTCCGGACCAAGATCGCTCATCCTCAAGCGGGAGCGAACACAGCCTGGGTGCCGTCGCCGACGGCGGCGACGCTGCACGCGCTGCACTATCACTACGTCGATGTCGCAAAGCAACAGCGTGAGCTGGCAAAGAGAGGCCGCGCCAACCTCGAGAATATTCTCACGCCGCCGCTGCTACTCGACCGAAAGTTGACGGCTGAGGAAATTCAGCGCGAGCTGGATAACAACGCCCAGGGCATCCTGGGATACGTCGTTCGCTGGGTCGATCAGGGAATCGGCTGCTCAAAGGTTCCGAACATCAACGACGTTGCGTTGATGGAAGATCGGGCGACGCTCAGGATATCGAGCCAACACATCGCCAACTGGCTCAAATATGGCATCGTCACGAAGGAGCGTGTGGTCGAGACCTTTCAGCGGATGGCGCAAGTCGTCGATCGGCAAAATCGCGGCGACCCCAACTACTCCAACATGGCGCCAGACTACGATAAGAGCGTCGCGTTTCAGGCGGCGTTGGAACTTGTCTTCAAAGGGTGTCAAGCACCCAACGGCTATACCGAACCCGTGCTCCACTCCCGGCGCCGAGAAGTCAAAGCGGCGCAGGAAAAGAAAGGCGGCTAAATTCGGCGCGACGCGCCGCTCGGGCCACGATCACGGGATCACGGGTTCAGACTGCGCACCGTAGATTAAATTCGCGCGTCGTTCGCGAAACGGGACAGAGAGAGCGCCTGCGATCTGATCCCGGTACGTTTTCCCGGTCAAATTTAGCTGCTCGTGACACCAGTCAATAACTTCTTCCACATACGCGTCTGCTGGACGAAAGCGCAGGTACTCTTCAAAGTGAGCAATGGCCGCACGGTAATCCCCGAGGTTCATGTAACTGAAGCCTAGATAATACGCGTTGTAGCGTCCGAAGCTGCTGTCTTTGCTGGGGCGAACCCGTTCCGATTTCTCGAGATGTGCGATGGCTCGGCGAAAGTCTCCGAGTTTGAAGTACGTGACCCCCAAGATTGGACTGGAGTCTCTCGGGCTCGACCACAGTTGTAATGTACGCTAACCAGTGCCACGCCAGTTGTAGGTAAAAGAGGATTTTCAGTCGATTCAGGCTACTTCCGGCCGCGGCTTTTCAATAAGGATGCCGAAACCAACCGGGCCGCACCTGTGAATGTTTTGGTCTGGCAAGATAATAGCGCAAATCTGATTCGGCTAGACACTAGAACATAAAACCTACGCTCTAAAAATCGTGAGTTCACTCAAAAAGGGCATAGCGCGGTCCGACCCGTGGCAGCTGGAACGCAAAAATAATGCAATATGAAAGCCTGACACTATTCCCTACTATTCCCTGCTTGTTTTGCTCGGGGTGCTCATGCTTATCGCCCGTCAAGCGAACATCCCGGAGTGGCGAGTGCGCCAAACATATTCCCGCCCGGAACGCCTGTTTATACCGCATTGGCAAAAGTTGTGTATCGGGATTGCAACGGATCAACTGTCAACAAAAGA
>Ga0075423_10004291_pt1 | contig 13218 bp, 9 predicted proteins | sample SoiMethybrSBSTD2_FD_80114 | JGI IMG/M metagenome (GOLD analysis project Ga0075423, IMG submission 80114) | Bulk soil microbial communities from a Populus tree surrounding site in Tennessee, USA - Soil MetaG P. TD hybrid SBSTD2 | ecosystem: Environmental > Terrestrial > Soil > Tree plantation...
AGCTGCTTCCGAACGAGCTGCACCGCTTCGTGAATATTTCCATGGAGCTGGTGGGATGCACCACCCCTGTGTGCGGGTGGGGAGTCACCATCATCGGGGAAACCCAGAAGCCCGGCCTGCCCGCGAGCAAACTGCAGCAACAGCTGCAGTGCCAGTCGTTCCCTCCGCATCCCGCGAAGAAGGTGTGTTTCTTCCCGGGGGTAGTGATCCGGGACGAAAACTACTAGCCCAACTCCGCAATAGACACAGACCCGCCCGCAGCCATTCCCATTCGATTCGGAAGGTGGTTGGAGGAGCCTATCGCTTGGAAGCGGCGGCGGGGGACTTCTGCTTGCCGGAAGATTCCTTGCGCGCTCGGGAATCGGGCGCCTGCGCCCCGTCTCCACGGGCGGAGCCTTTCCCCGTCCGAAGCGCTTCCTTCAGGACCTCGCCGATCTCCCGGACGAAGTGAAAGGTCATGGATCGGCGGACTTCTTCGGGGATGTCCAACAAGTCCTTCTCGTTGCGGGCTGGCAGGATGACCGTGCGGATCCCGGCCCGGCGTGCCGCCAGCACCTTCTCCTTGACCCCACCCACGGGAAGCACCTTTCCACGCAGGGTGATTTCTCCAGTCATGGCCAGATCATGCCGGGTCTTTTTGCCCGACAGCAGCGACGCGAGTGCCGTGGCCATGGTCACACCGGCGGAGGGGCCGTCCTTGGGGATGGCCCCGGCGGGGACGTGCAGGTGGATGTCGAGCTTTGAAAAGTCCCGGTCGTGAATTTCCAGCTCGGTGGCGTGCGATCGGATGTAGGAAAGGGCCGCCTGGGCCGACTCCTTCATGACGTCACCCAGCTGTCCCGTCAGGCTGAACCCGCCCCGGCCTCGCATTCCGCTGGCCTCGATCAGGAGAATGTCGCCTCCGGCGGCGGTCCAGGCCAGGCCCGTGGCCACTCCCACCTCGTCCTTCCGCTCCGCCATTTCCGGAAGGAAATGCGCCGGTCCCAGGAATTCCAGCAGATCCTCGGGAGCGACCTTGCCCTTCGCCGCCTCGCCCAGGGCCACCGACTTGGCCACCTTCCGGCAGATCTGGCCGATCAGCTGCTCCAGGCGCCGCAGCCCTGCTTCACTCGTGTAGCCGCGGATCATCTCCACGATGGCTTTCTTGTCGAACGCGAGCTGCTCCCCCTTCAGGCCATGGCCCTCGACCTGCCGGGGAACCAGGTACTGCTTGGCAATGCCAACCTTCTCTTCCTCGGTATAGCCGGTGAGGTGGAGGATTTCCATCCGGTCCCTGAGAGGCTCCGGGATGGTGTCGAGCCGGTTGGCGGTGGTGAGGAACATCACCCGCGACAGATCGAAGGGCACGTCGAGGTAAAGATCCAGGAACGTGTGATTCTGCTCGGGATCCAGCACTTCGAGCAGCGCGGAAGCCGGGTCTCCCCTGAAATCGTTTCCGAGCTTGTCGATCTCATCGATGATGAACAGGGGGTTGGCAGTGCCTGCCCGGCGGATGCTCTGGATGATCTTCCCGGGCATGGCCCCTACATAAGTTCGCCGGTGTCCGCGGATTTCAGCTTCGTCTCGCATGCCGCCCACCGACATCCGGATGAACTTGCGTCCCAGAGCTTCGGCGATCGACTTGCCCAGTGAAGTCTTGCCGACGCCGGGCGGGCCGTAGAAGCAGAGGATGGGCCCTTTCATGTCGGATTTGAGCTTGCGCACCGCCAGGTATTCCAGGATGCGATCCTTGATCTTCGAGAGCCCGTAGTGATCCCGCTCGAGGACCTCCTTGGCCTTGGCGATGTCCAGATTGTCGGACGTGGTGATATTCCAGGGGAGCTCGAGAAGCCAATCCAGGTAAGTCTTCACCACGCTGTACTCGGCCGAAGCCACATTGATGGTGGCCAGGCGGTCCAGCTCCCGGGTCGCCTCCTTCATCACCGGCTCGGGGTATTTCCCCTCCGAGAGGCGCTTGCGCATCTCCGAGATCGCCGCCTCCGCCTCGTTTCCTTCCCCCAGCTCCCGGCGAATCGTCTTGAGCTGCTCCCGGAGGAAGTACTCGCGCTGGGCCCGGGTGATCTCCTCCTGCGTCGCCTCCTGGATTTCCTGGCCCACCTTGATTTGATCCAGGGCGCGCTTCAGCAGCCGGATGGCCACCTGCAATCGCTCCAGGGGCTGGATGGTGCAGAGGATTTCTTTTTTGTCCTCGAGCTTGAAATTCAAATGGTTGGCGACCTGGTCCGCCAGGTTTCCCGGCCCGGTCAGGTTGTTGCGGATCAGGTGGAGGATCTCCTCCGAGACACGGCTGTCGTTGCGCACCAGCGTCTCCAGCAGATGGAGGGCGTTTCCCATGAGGACATTCGCCTCCATCGACTCCACGTCCGGCTCCTCGATGCACGTCACCTTCGCCTTCAGGTAGGGCTCCGTCTGGGTGAACTGGGCCACTTTGAAGCGGGCGAGCCCGAGGAGGATGATCTGGATGGTGTTCCGAGAGACGTTGATGCGGGTGACCAGGCGAGCGGCCACGCCGATCTGGGTCAGATCTTCGACGGGAGGAAAGTCGAGGCCGCTGCCTCGCTGGATCACCAGACCGACGATACCCTCGGGAGGCAGCTCGCGGACCAGCTGGAGGTTGCGCTTGCGCACCACCTGCAGGTTCACCACGATGTTGGGGAACACAATCGTGGAGACCAGCGGGATGATGGGGAGCTCTTCCGGGATCTCGAATTCCTGCGGATGCACTTCCCGTTCGGGGCTTTTGGGCATCTGGGTCCTCCAACGACGAGGGGCGAGGGCCCTCACTTCCCTAACCGGCGACCGGGCGAAGCAATTCCTGACCCCCCGGGGCCCAGGCTCTACCTCAATATAGGTCCCGAGCCGCTCTCGCGCCCGTCTCCCGACAAGGTATATCCCAGCAGGCGATAGAGCAGCTTCGCCGCCAGGAAATCAGAAGCGGGTTGGAGAGGAATAGGAGAGAGCTCCATGATATCGAAGCCGACGATCCGGCTCTTGCGAGACAGCGCTTTCAGAAAGGCGAGGGTAGCATACCAGTCGCCTCCACCGGGCTCCGGAGTTCCCGTGCCGGGAACCAGTGCCGGGTCGAAGTAGTCGACGTCCACGGTCAGATAAACCTCCTCCCCAGCGACGGCAAGGACCTCCTCGAACCAGTCCCGCCCCTGGGCCACCCGACGGCCCGAGATCATCTTGGCCGGATGCCCGCTCAGGTAATCCGCCTCCTCCCGGGAGAGGCTGCGGATCCCCACCCCGAGCGCGGGAATTCCCATCTCCCGTATCCGCCGCATCACGCATGCATGGCTGTTCGCGGAACCTTCGTATTCCTCGCGCAGGTCGGCGTGGGCATCCAGCTGCACTACCGTGAGCTTGGGATGTCGCTTCCGATGGGCCGCCACCGCTCCCGCAGTGATGGAGTGCTCTCCCCCTACCGTGACCACCAGTTTTCCCATTTCCAGGTATCGGCCCACCGCGGACTCCACCCTCTGCACCATCCGCTCGGGTGGATCTTCATTGCCCGATTCCGGCGGCGCCGTATGAATCCCGAGTGTGTAGGTGTCCTGGCCCAGCTCTTCGTCATACAGCTCGAGGCTGCACGACGCGGCGATGAGGCCCTCAGGGCCCTTCGCCGTTCCTTTGCCGTAGGACGCTGTGCGGTCGTAGGGAACCGGGAGCAGGACGGCGCGCGCCTTGTCCAGGTCCGTAAAGGGGGGGCCGATGCCGAGGAAATTCTCCGGGTGGATTTCCATCCTGGCTCTCGCGAGAGGGGGCTAAAGGGATCCCGGGGGAAGGCTTCAGGGAATCAGAACCGCGGCGGAGACGACGGTGGTCCAAATCCCGTGCTTGTCCCCCACGGCGGTCTGGGTGACGTTGATCGTTTTGTAGAACTCGCCGCTGATCTTCCAGACCTCTTTGCGCTCGTCATAGGACTTGTCGGGATCGAACTCGATGCCCAGAATCGTGGCGAGCATCTGGGCCGCCAGATCCTCGGCGTAGTCTCCGGCCTTGTCTTCGGTCTCGCCGAAGGAGTGATGCTCAGAAAGGTATCCATGCCGATCGGGCCGGCTCGGAATGGCGATCCCCGTCGAGGCGGCGATGAGGCGATGCGGCTCGTTGGTGTTGTTCTCCGAGAGCACGCAGAAGACCACCTCGCCCGCTCGCAGGTACTTCAGCCCCTCTTTCTTCGGGATGATCTTGCAGCCGGGGGGGAAAATGCTGGAGACGCGGACGATGTTGAAGTGGGCGATTCCGGCGTCCCTCAGCGCCAGCTCGAAGCTGGTCAGCTTCTCCTTGGAGCGGCCGACCCCCTTGGTGAGGAACATTTTCTTGGAAACGAACATCCTCGGAATTCCTCCTGCGTCACACCGGCTCGGATCCCATGCTCGACTCCCGCCCGCACGGGAATCTCCGTGGGGCGCGGCGATGGGATTGGACTGGGGATCGGAAAAGCGGGGGAATTTATACTGAAAAGGTCAGGGGATGTCAACGTACCATTGGCCTTTGCTTGCAGTAAAATAGCGCCGCCCACCCGGAAAGGTATCAGGAGTGGTCCATGGCGCAAAATCTCGCACTGGCCGGGGTCTTGAACCGGCTCACCCGCGAAGGGGAGCTGTACGAGAGAAACCCCGATTCGTCCCTCACCTGTTTCGCCTGCGGCCATCGCTGTCTGATCCGTCCGGGCCGAATGGGAATCTGCAAAGTCCGAAGCAATGAAGGCGGCAGACTGCTGGTCCCCTACGGCTATGTCGGGGCGCTGCAGGTCGACCCCATTGAGAAGAAGCCCTTCTTCCATGCCTTGCCGGGCTCCCTGGCGCTCTCCTTCGGCATGCTGGGGTGCGACTATCACTGCGGCTATTGTCAGAACTGGTTCACTTCCCAGAGCATTCGGGATCCCAAGGCGGGTGGGCAGCCGCGGGAGGTGGAAGCGTCGCACCTGGTGGAGCTTGCCAGGGAGAGAGGAGCGCCGGTGCTCGCCTCCACCTACAACGAGCCCCTGATCACCAGCGAATGGGCGGTGGAGGTATTTCGCGCGGGACGCGCGGCCGGACTACTGGGAGCTTACATCTCCAACGGGAACGGGACGGAGGAAGTGCTTACGTACATCCGTCCCTGGGTGGATCTCTACAAGGTGGATCTGAAGTCGTTCCGGGATTCCGCCTATCGTGCCCTGGGAGGCCAGCTCAAAATCGTCCTGCAAACGATCGGTCGGCTGAAGGGGATGGGTTTCTGGCTGGAGGTCGTGACGCTGGTAATCCCGGGCTTCAACGACTCCGACGCGGAGCTGCGGGACATCGCGAAATTCCTGGTGTCGGTGTCCGCGGAGATCCCGTGGCACGTGACGGCATTTCACAAGGACTACAAGATGACCGATCCCGACAGCACCTCCGCCGCCGCCCTGATTCGCGCCGCCACCATCGGCCGGGAAGCGGGGCTGCAGTTCGTCTACGCCGGAAACCTGCCGGGGCGCGTGGACGGGTGGGAGGACACACGCTGTCCGGGGTGCAACGCCCTGCTGATCGAGCGCTCCGGTTACCGCATCCTCCAGAAGCGCCTGACGAACGGGAGCTGCCCCGAATGTGCCCGGCCGATCCCCGGGGTGTGGTCCCCGGAGGGAGTGGTCCGGTCCCAGGGGGCGTAGCGGTTTGCCGCTGACCTCGTTGCGGTGTTAGATTTCCTCTCGTCCCGGTGAGTCGATCATTTTCCTGAAGGAGGTGTCGCTATGAAAGCCCTCGACGTCATCCGTGCCTGGAAGGATCCCGTTTATCGCGAATCTCTGGATCCGGACGACCTTTCCGCGCTCCCTTCCCATCCGGCGGGCATCGTGGAGTTGTCTGACGAGGAGCTGAAGCTGGCCTCCGGTTTGGCTTCATTCATCGTCACGACCGGGCCTACCTGCACGATGTATACCTTCGCGAAGCACCGCTGCTGCCCTCAGCCGTAAGCGCCGAGATTTCCGGCGGGTGGTTTCAGCATCCTCAAGAGCCGCTTCGTGAAGGGGATCTTCCACGGATGCGCCTGGGTGAGTCCAGGAGCCCGGGACCGTCTCTTCAGGAATCTGGAGACCTCCGGAATCGGACCCGTGCGGCGGTGCACGGCCCCTCGAATCGCGGCACTAGCGGTACTTGTCGGCCAGTTCGTCCTGGCGAGTGCGCAGGGAGCGCTCCACGCCGCGGATGAAGAGGTGCTTCACCTGGGTGAGAGGCTGGAAGGGATCGCCGGTCGTGACGATGAGGTCGGCGCGTTTTCCCGCCTCCAGAGACCCTACCCGATCCGCGACGCCGAAGATCTCTGCGGGGACCAGGGTGACGGAGCGCAGGGCAGCGTCCCAGGGAAGGCCGTAAGCCACCGCGAGGCCGGCCTCCCACGGAAGCGTGCGGGAATCGTTGGTCCGGTCGGTCTGAATGGCAATCTTTACGCCCGCGTCTTCGAGAAGCGCCGCGTTCTCGTAAATGGCGCCGAGGGTCTCGATGTGATCCGGCTGCGTGGTGATCGGGCCGACGATGACCGGGATGTGTTTCTTGGCGAGCAGATCCGCGACTTTGTATGCCTCGGCGGCGTGCGACAGGATGAGGCGGAGCTTGAATTCCTCCGACAGCCGGATGGCGGTCAGGATATCGTCCATTCGCTGGGCACGAAAGACGGCGGGCACCTCCCCCTTGAGCACCGCGGCCAGGGCCGCCAGCTTCATGTCGACGGCCGGCCGCTCGGCCGGGCATTTCTCGTTTTTCTTTCCCTTCCCCTTGCCCGCCTTGGCGGTGTCGCACGCCAGCTTTTTCTGCTCGTAAGCGTCCCATTTGGCCAGGTAGTCGCGGGCCTGCAGCAGGCTCGAGCGGATGAGGGCCGCATTTCCCATCCGCGTGGAGGGAAGCTGCGTACGGGCCCCGTAGCGCGCTTTCGGCGGCTCCCCCAGGCTGAAGTGCATCGCCACGGGAAACTTGATCAAAACCTGATCCAGGTCTCCCCCGGAGAGATCCACCAGGGCGCTCTGGCCATTGATGAGGTTTGAATCGCCCGGGGTCGTGAGCGCCGCAGTGATCCCGACCTGGCGGGTGATGGAAATGTTCTCGGTTTCATCGTAGTAGGCATCCACCACCCTCATTTGCGGCGTGATCGGGTCGGTGTCCTCGTCCTCGTCGCGCGTCACCGGATCCAGGTCCACCTCCCACAGCCCCAGATGAGTCCGCGAATCGATCATCCCGGGAAGGACCCACTGCCCCGCCGCGTCGATGCGCTGCGCATCGGACGGTACCGCGATGCCTTTCCCGACGGCTTCGATCTTTCCGTTGCGAATCACGACAGTCCCGCCTTCGATGACCGGGCCGGCGACCGGGAAGACCTTGCCCCCGACGATCGCCACGACCGGTGAGGAGGCGGAGGCTGCAGGGGCGGGTTTCTCCGCGCCGCGCAGGCCGTCCGGGGGGCCGAGAACCACGGCGCCGAGGATCAGGGCGCCGGTGACGAGGTCTCCGAGACGGTATGGCTTCCGGGTGTTCGACGGCGACCTGCTCATCGGGTTGCCCCCGCCGAGGTTGGAGCCGGCGCCTTGGAGCGGTCGTAAACCACCTTCCCGTCCACCAGGGTCTTTTCGACCTGCGTATAGATGTCGAAGGGATCTTTGGAAAAGATGGCGATGTCGGCGTCCTTTCCGACGTCCAGGCTCCCGACGCGGTCATCCACGCCCAGCATCCAGGCCGGGTTCAGGGTGATAGCCTGCAGGGCATCCTCACGGGTCAGGCCGTAGCGCATCGCGATCGCAGCCTCTTCATAGAGGCGCTGGATCAGATCCGGCGAGTCGGAATGGATGGCAACCCTGACGCCATGCGCCGCCAGGATTCCGGCGTTTTGCGGGATGCCGTCCCAGGCCTCCCACTTGTATCCCCACCAGTGGGCGAAGGTCGCCACACCGACATTGCGGCGCGACACCTCGTCGGCGATCTTGTAAGCCTCGAGACCGTGTTGCAGCGAGGCCACCTGGAAGCCGAATTCGTCGGAGAGGCGGAACAGGGCCTCGATCTCGTCTTTCCGGTAGCAATGGACGTGCACCCGCACCTTGCCGGCCAAGACGTCGGAAAGCGTCTCCATCTTCAGGTCACGCTCCGGCGGGGCGCCCCGCTCGTCGGCCGGCTTCTTCTCCCAGGCGTCCCACTTGGCGCGGTAATCCTTTGCCTGCTGAAAGGCGTTGCGCATGACATAGATGTTGCCCATGCGGGTGGAGGGAAGCTTGGTACGGCTGCCATACACCCGCTTCGGGTTTTCCCCCAGAGCCATCTTCAGGCCGCGCGGCGCGCCCGCGAATATCATCTCGTCCATGGTGGAGCCGGGCCGCAGCTTCACCGTTACCGACTCCCCTCCGATGACGTTGCCGCTGCCCGGAAGGATCTGGATGGTGGTGACGCCGCCCGCGAGAGCGCGCTGGATGGCCGGGTCTTCGAGGTTCACCGAGTCCATGGCCCGGACGCCCGCCTGGACCGGGTCGGTCATTTCGTTGCCGTCGGAGTTCGCCTCCACCTCGGGCCAGGAATACACTCCGATGTGCGAGTGGGTGTCCACGATCCCCGGCATCACCACCATCCCATCGGCCAGAATGACCTCGGCGCCCGGCGGGGCATCCACCTTCTCCCCGATCTCCTTGATCTTGCCATTGACGATGAGCACCGAGCCGTGGGCGATTTCGCCGTGGGTGATGGTGAGCAGCCTGCCGCCGTAAATCACCACCGCGTCCCCCGCGGCGGCGGCACTGTGGTGCGCCGGCGTGACGGCGAGCCCCAAGGCGAGAAAAGCCAGGACGTGCCCGAATTGTTTCCAAGCGCCGCCGGTCGCCCGGGGTTCGCGCGAGTGCCAGAATCGGGATTGCATGCTGCCTCCGTGCTGTTGTACGCCGCGCACTCTACCCGGTTTCAACGGCTTGTGGCAAGGAAGGCCGGAGGCGGAATATCGCATGCTATAATCCTGGCGCCCGCACGGAGAAAACCGCTTTCATGGCTCAAAGAGCCGCTCCTTCCACCAGCATCGATTTTCGCAACCGTTTGCTGATCGATCGCCACAGCTCGGTCCTGTCGCGACTCTCTCTGCGTCGGCAGGCGTCCCTGGCGAATCCGGCCTCGGCGGATGCCACGATTTGGAACATATTCCGCACGCTCGCCCAGATGGATCCGGTGGAGTGGGTCCCGGAACTGATGGGCCTGGGAAAGCTTCGAAGCGTTCCCACGCAACGGGAATTGATGGGCGGCGTGGCCCTGACTCTCTGGAAAAGAGTGAAGCCGCCCCCCGAGCGCCTGCTCTGGCTGCAGCGCCAGGTGCTGAGCGGGGCGGTGAAGCCGCCCGTGGGGCGCAAGCGCCGGGGTCGGGTCGTGCCGCTGTCGAATCTGCGTGCCGAGCTGAAAGCCAGGGCCAGAAGCCGCCTGCCTCTGGAAGAGCCGGTCGAAGTCGACGTGATCGTCAAGTGCCCGCTCTCCGTGCTCTTCGTGCTGATCCCGGCTCCCGGGGAGTCTCCCGAGAAACCGTCCGAATCGGATGCTTCCCGGACCCAGCTCCTGCGCCTGGTGGATGCGGGACTGTCCTATGCCGAGACCCGTTCACGGGCGCGCAGCAATCTCGTCTGCTTCTCGCTGCTCGTTCTCGCGCGTGGCAATGAAACCGAGCAGGACTGGGGGAATGCGATTCGCCGGCTGACCCGCTCGGAAGCGCGGCTGCGCCACAGCCTGCCGCACCGGGCGAAGCTCGATCTTTCCGTCCTGACCGGAAATCTCGGAGTCGCGCCCTGGTCCGCCCTGGAAGCGATGCTCGAGGAGCTTCGCCGGGGCACGACCGACGAGCTGGAATCGGCGCTTCTCTCCAGGCTCTTCCGGCCCGCAAGCCTTCCCGCCCCGCCGGCGGCGCGCTGAACGAAGGAGTGGGCGTGGGAACCAAGCTCCTGCTCACCGGGCGCGCCGGCTCCGGGAAAACCCACGCCATTCTGCAGCGGCTCCTTCATCTGAGTCGCGAAAACCGGCTGGACGAGGTCCTGCTCCTCCTCCCGACGCAAAGCCAGGTCGACCATCTCCGAGGAGTTTTGCTCAGGATGGGCGCAACCGGCTTCCGCGACGATTTTGCCCACACCTTTTTCACCTTCTCGCGCAGTCTCTCGAATGTGCCGCCCGAGCGCCTTCTGAGCCAGTCAGGCGTGGATTACTTCCTGGGGGAGGTCTTGCGCATCGAATCGTTGCCCAGCTTCGATGGGGTGCGCGAGACGCGCGGCTTCCGGGCGCTTCTCGGTGATTCCGTCAAGGAGCTGAAACAAAACGCCATCCTACCGGCGCAATTCGCGCCTCGGGTGCTGGCGACGTTGGGGAGCGAGCACGTCCCCCGGCCTCGACACCGGGATCTGGGGAAGGCCCTCGACGCTTACCAGCGTCGACTGGCCGCCAGCGGGAAAATCGATCAGGAAGACCTGCAGCTGATGGCGCTGCGGCGCCTGGAATCCGAGCCGGGCCTGCCCGGGGGAAGAACGGTGCTGCTGGTGGATGGATTTCATGATTTCACCGCAGTCCAGTTCGCCATCCTGGGGCTGCTGGCGCAGCGCTGTCGCGAAGTGACTTTTACCCTCAGCTTCGACGAGGCGCGGCCGGCCTCTCCGATTTTCCACGCATCGCAAGCGACCCGCGAAAGGCTCCTTGCAATCGGCCTAGAGCTGCGGCACTTGCGCGAGAATCGGCGCACGGCGGACCCGACCCTGTGCAAGCTGGAGGAGGGGCTGTTCGAGGCTTCCCCCGTCGTGACCGCGGCGGGCGATTGCCTGAAGCTCCTGCACTGTGCCCGAAAGGAAGACGAAGTGGAGAGCATCGCCCGCCGGATCGTCAGGCTGGTGCGGGAGGAAGGGGTCGCCTACCGGGACATCGCCGTGATCTATCACGATCTGGGAGAAGTGGCGGACCTCTTGGAGGGGACTTTTCGCCGCTTTGACATCCCGCTGCGGATCTATCAGCCACGGCCGCTGGACCGGCACCCGGTGGCCGGGTTCCTCCTCGACCTGGGAACTCTTCTCGCGACAGGCCCCGAGCGCAAGACGCTGCTCAGGCTCCTGCGCGCCGGAATGATTGAGCGGCTGGATTTGGAGGAAGTGGATCGGCTGGACCAGCGAATTCGCGAGCAGGGCGCCCCTTCTTCCGGACCGGAGTGGGTTGGCCTGTGCGACGCGCTGCAGCTTGCAGGAATTGCCCGTGTGCTGCGCCGGCTGCGCGCCGCGGGAGAAGCCATCCGCGGCAAGCACACGCACGACACACTGGTCTCCGCCTGGCTGGGATGCTTCGAGGATCTGGCACTGCCGCTGGGTGAGCAGGGAGAGGACGGGGCTTGCGAATGCGCCGTCTACCGCGAGTTCCTCGAGCTGCTGGAAGCCTCGAAGGTGCTGCACGACGGCGGCAAGGCGCAGATCACCCTGGGACTGCTGGTCGAGGTGATAAGGGAAGGCGCCGCCCAGGCAACGTTCCGCCTGCAGGACCGGCGCCGCGAGGTCGTGAATGCCATCAACGCGTATGAGGCAAGACAGTGGGAGGTTCCCTATCTGTTCGTCGGCGGCATCCTGGAGCGCCAGTTCCCCCCCGCGCCCCTGGAAGACCTCTTCTTCACCGATGAGGAGCGGCGCAGGCTGAACGCCCGAGGCCTGCGCTTTCCGGATCGGCAGTGGAGACAGGCCGAGGAGCGTTTCCTCTTTTATATGGCGCTCACCCGGGCGCGGCGCAAGCTGCATCTTTCGCATGCACGCTCCGATTCGCATGGAACTCCCATGCTCGCCTCCTTCTTCCTGAGGGAAGTGGAGAAGCTGTTCACCGCGGAGAGCCTGGCGGGCTGGTCCAGCCAGCGCTCGCCATCCGAAGTGCTGCCGCCTTTGGACGAGATGGTGAGCCTGGAGGACGTGGATCGAGCGGTTTTCCTGGGGCTCGAAGAGCGCTCCCCGGAAGGCCGGATGCCGCCCCGGATCGCGCTGGCGGCGGCGCTTTACCAGCGACGGCGGGAGGACGCGGGATTTCTCGCGACCCTGCAGGCCGCCCTCTCGGAGAAGCGCGCGGCGCTCCAGGATGGAGCGCTCCTCCAGGAGATCGCGAGCCGTGATACCGCCTTCAGCAACAGCGCCCTGACGGCGTTTCAACAGTGTCCCTATCTTCATTTCGCTCGAAAATGGCTGCGCCTGGAGGCGCTCCCGGAGCCCCAGGTGGAGGCCGTCGATCTCGGCCAGGTTCTCCATGACACGCTGAGGGAAGTCCTGCAAGGGAACGGCGGCAATCCCTTCGCCCTCCTCGACCAGCACTTCGAGCGGCGCACCCGCGGCAGGGCCATCACTTTTCGCAGGAAGTCCGATTACTGGAGGCTGCGCGCCGCGCTGGCGGGAATTCTCGAGGCGGAAAAGCGGCGGGAGGCGGTGCTGCGCCCCGCATGGTTCGAGGTGCCGTTCGGTCTGGACCGTGAAGGAAGCCACCCGGCGGTCCCCATCCTGGCCGGGGAACGATCGGAAAAGCTCTCGGGGATCATCGATCGGATCGATTCGGATCCCGAAAGGAAGCTGGGTTACGTGGTGGATTACAAATACAGCGCCTCGGAGCGGGTGCGCGAACAGTTCAAGGCTTCCCTCGCCGAGGAGATGGCCAACTTCCAGCCGGCCATCTACCTCCTGGCGCTGCGCGAGGCTCTGGGGCTCGAGCCGGTGGGGATGGAGCTGCTTTCCGCGAAAAAAGGGATCCAGCGCTTCGCGGTGGGTCGCGAGGCGCTGGCGGATCTCTGGGGAGCGCCGAAAAAATCGCAGCGCCTGGACGAAGCAAGCTTCGAGGCGTTCCTGCAGCGCGCCGGAACGATCATGGCCGGCCTGATCGCGGCGGCCCGCACCGGCGACATCGAGACCCGGCCGAAGGACCTCGAGCGCTGTGGGCCGGGGGCTTGCGAGGCCGCCGATGTGTGCCGCTACGACCGCTGGCTCGGCGGCAGGTCGAAGGGAGAATAGATGAGTGCAGCCCGAACGCCGGCGCAGGAGAGGGCCGTGCTCAGCGACCGGCAGGAGATATGCGTCAGCGCCGGCGCCGGCTCGGGAAAGACCCGGGTGCTGGTGGAGCGCTTCGTTCACCTGGTGCTGAAAAAAAAGGTCGCAGTGGACGCGATCCTGGCGATTACCTTCACCGAAAAGGCCGCAGCCGACATGAAGGATCGAATTGCACGGGCCTTCGAGGCGGCGGGCGCGGAGCAGGAGCGGCGCCA
>Ga0075423_10004293_pt1 | contig 13218 bp, 10 predicted proteins | sample SoiMethybrSBSTD2_FD_80114 | JGI IMG/M metagenome (GOLD analysis project Ga0075423, IMG submission 80114) | Bulk soil microbial communities from a Populus tree surrounding site in Tennessee, USA - Soil MetaG P. TD hybrid SBSTD2 | ecosystem: Environmental > Terrestrial > Soil > Tree plantation...
GCTTCCTCCAGCGAGGAGTAGCGCCGCACCGCAAGGACGGGCTTGGCCAGCTTCACCGCCTGCACGATCTCGCGGCGGTCGAGCGGCTTGGCGGTGATCATCACCAGCCCGCGCGGGCGATACCCGAAGCGCCCATAGAAGCTCAGGTGCTTGGGGCTGTGGGGATAGGTCACGAGCCCCTGCATGGTCGCCTTGTTCTCGTCGAAGAAGCCCTGACAGGCGGCGACGAGCTGCTGGCCGATGTCCTGGTTCTGGTAGTTGGGCAGCACCGCCACCGGGCCCACGAGCCCGAGGGTGCCCCACATCACGGCCACCGCCGCGCCCACGATCTTGCCGTCGCCCTCTTCGGCGACGAAGCAGCCCCAGGGCTCCATCAGCCAGCGGTGGTGCACGTACTGGGCGCCCCCGAAGACCTGCCGCGGGCGCGTGCCCATCTGGCGCTCGAAGAAGTCGGCGAAGGACTGCTCGATGACATCCCGCACCTTGGACAGATCGCCCTTCCGGACCCGGCGGATCTTTATGAGGGGCGAGCGTCCCTGGGAATCGAGCCCCGGCCGGTCGACAGTGGCTCTCATTTGGTGTCGGAGAACCCCGCGAGCTCCTCGAGAAGCGTGATGACGCCGGAATGATCGAGGCCGCCCTTGTCCTTCACCCGCATCGCGTTGAAGAGCTCCTGCACCACGGCGGTGGCGGGCAGCGGCACGCCGAGCGCGCGCGAGGACTCCATGATCAGCCCCAGATCCTTGAAGTGCAGGTCGATCTTGAATCCCGGCTTGTAGGTCCCCGAGACGTAGTTGGGCGTCTTCTGCTCGAGGCACTTCGAGCCGGCGAGGCCGCCGCCCAGCGCCTTGAGCGTGAGCTCGCGATCGAGCCCGGCCTTGCGCGCGAGCGTGAGCGCCTCGCCGAGGGCGGTGAGGTTCACCGCCACGATGATCTGGTTGGCGAGCTTGGTGAAGCCGCCCGCGCCGAGCGGGCCCAGGTGGGTGATGGTCTTGCCCATGGCCTGGAAGAGGGGGAGGGCCGCGTCGAAATCCGCCGGCTCGCCCCCTACCATGATGCTGAGCGCGGCGTCGATCGCGCCTTTCTCGCCGCCGGACACGGGCGCGTCCAGCATGCGCACACCCTTCCCCGCCAGCGCCTTGCCGACCTTCTGCGAGACCAGCGGGGAGATCGTCGACATGTCCAGGAGGAGCAGTCCCTTGCGGGCGCCGTCGATGAGGCCATCCTTGCCCAGCGCCACCTGCTCCACGTCCGGGGAATTGGGCAGCATGGTGACCAGGACGTCGACCTGGCCCGCGACCTCTCGCGGGGACCCGGCCGCCTTCGCCCCGGCGCCGACCAGCTCCTGCACCGGGCCCTGACTCCGGCTGTGGACAACCAGTGAGTAACCGGCCTTGAGCAGGTTCTTGGCCATGGGCCGACCCATAATTCCCAGCCCAATGAATCCAACGGTTTGCGCCATCACGACCTCTCGGGCAACACGACGGGAAGGAACCGCTCGACCCCGAAAGGGCAAATTAGCAGAGGGTGACTCGGCGAGTCAAGCGGAAGGGCGGGTTTCCCCCTATTTCGGAGGAGGGAGGTGGTAGATCGCGGTGTGCAAAACATGGGCAACCGGGCGGTCACCCGCGGAAATGAGGAGATCGAGCTCGACGAATTCCTTCCCCTTCTTCTCGAAGAGGGCGCGGACCCGTCCCCGCGTGGCGAGGGTCTCGCCCACCCGTGCCGCAGACAGATGCTGGATCACGCTGCCCACATGGATCCACGGTCCGAGCCGCACGTTCTGCGACAGCGCCTTGTTGGCCTGGTCGAGATAGAAGGCCGGGTGCACGTAGGCGGACGGGCCGCGATACAGGGCGAGGTCGTCGTCCACCTTGTCGAGCCACGCCGCGGCGGCGTCAGCGTCGTAGCGATTGACCGGCGAGCCCATCACCCGCCCCACCGCCAGGCTGGCGGCCATCGCGGGCGGCCGCTCCGCGGGCAGCGGGGCCCCCGCGTAGCCGGCGGGATCCGGCGCGCTGCCGGGCAGCCGCGGGAGCGTGGCCGTCGCCGTCGAACAGTCCCCGCCGGAGCCGGTGCGCACGGCCACGGTCGCGGTGGCGCCCTCGGCTCCCGCGCCGGTGGGGCCACCCACCACGGCCTCGTCGCCCTCGAAGAGAGGCTTCGTGAAGCGCACCGAGGCGGTGCCCCGCTCGAGCCAGTCGGGCCCCCACACCGCCACGAGCGGACGCGTCACGTAAGCATAGACCGTCACGCCGGGCACGAGCCCGCCCGCGAAGCCGTACGACTTCGCGACGTCGTCGTGGTGAATCGCGTTCTCGCTCTGGGTGGAGGTGTTGCGGGCCTTGATCCGATACGGCGGGAGCACGTTGGCCGTCATGGCCTCGCCACCTCAGCGGCCGCCCATGAACTGGCCGAGCAGGGTGATGCGCTCGCCGCCTTCGAGCGGCGACTCGAGCTGATGGTGAACGCCCAGCACCGCGTCGTTGACGACGACCTCGATGGACTCGCCCAGCTCGGTGCGCGTGGGGTTCCAGAGCGCGTCGTCCAGCTCCGGGAAGCGCCGTGAGAAGCGGCGGAGCACCGTGCGGACCGTGTCGCCCGAGGCGAATGGCTCCTCGAAGAGGCGCGTGCCGCCGCCGTCGCCTCCGACATGCTTGGTCACCCACGTGGTCACCTCGATGGTGACGGGGAGCGCGCGCGTTATTTGCGCCATAGCTCCTTCGCGAGCCAGTCGAGGCCGAGGGCGTGCAGGGTCTCCTTCTTCGGCTTGCCGGTCTTGCGGTCGTACCCCACGGTCTCGTACCAGACGTCGAGCATGTGCTCCCACTGCTCCATCACGTTGTGCTCCTTGGCCGGCCCGTCGACCGGCTGGGAGCCGTAGCGCACCGAGGGGTACTCCACGTCGGTGCCGATGCCGCAGCGGAGATTGAAGGCGCGCAGGATGGCCGCCGTGCGCCGGCCGAAGCGCAGCGCGTCCTGGAGCGTGTAGTTCCAGCCCGTGGCCGCCGAGAGCGCCCGCGCGAGATTCTCGATGCGCGTGCGGAAGGTGAACGAGCAGCCGCCGAGGGAGTCCTCGAAGTGGCGCCGCCCGAGAATACCACCCGTGAGCTTGGCGACCTGCTCGCCATCGAACGGCGTGATGCGCCCGGGCAGCCCGATCTCGGTCTGGAACGTGGGGTTGGCGCTCTCCATGGTGCCGTTGGACGAGGTGCAGGTGTCCAGCATCTCGTCCCACCGCCCACGGTGATCGTGGCCCCGGGGCGACGCGCCCTTCTTCGTGTAGACGGCGCACTTGGCCGCCTCGCCGCCGACCTTCTCCGACGCGCGCTTGACACCCTCGGCGAGGATGTCGCCGAAGCCTTCCCGGTTCGTGATCATCTGGAGGAGCCGGTAGGCGCCGTTCACGTCGCCGAAGCGCAGGCGGAAGCCCACCTGCTTCTCGGTGAGATACCCCTTCTCCATGCACTCCATCACCCAGCCGCACACCCAGCCGAACTCGTTGATGTCCACGCACGCCCGGTCGACGCGGGTATTCAGCCAGCTGACCGCTTCCTTGTCGGTGAGACCGATGGTCCAGCCCGCCCCCGACCAGCCCTCGTATTCCGGCTCGTCCACGCGCTCGCCCTGGAACTGTCCCCGGCCGATGACCTGGATGTGGCAGTGGTGCATGCCGCAGGCGTTGCACTGATGACCCCGGTGGTCGAAGCCCGCCCGGAGCTTGGTCGGCTCCCACTCCGTCATGTCCACGGTGGTGAGGTTGGTGGTGTAGTTCTTGATGGGGAGCACGCCCAGCTTGTAGAGGTTGGTGACGCCTGGCAGCGTCCCGAAGTTGTAGAGGGTCGACGTCGCGGGATCGGTCTTGAGATCGTGGGCGATGTCGTCGGCGGCCTGGACGAGCCCGCGCGGGTCGTGCGCCCGCAAGGCACCCGTGCCCCGCACGATGCACACCGCCTTGAGCCGCTTCTTCCCCATCACCGCCCCGCAGCCGTTCTTGGACGCGACGTGGCCGTAGTCGCCGTGGATGGCGGCGAAGCGCACGCACGTCTCCCCGGCCACGCCCACGCAGTACACGCTCATCCGGTGCCCGGTGAGGCCGTGCTCGCGCTCGAGGGCCTGCTGGGTCTCCCAGGTGTCCTTGCCGAGGAGATGCGCGGCATCGCGCACCTCGACCACGTCGTCGTTGATGTAGAGGTACGACCACTTCTTGGCCTGGCCCTGGATGATGATGCTGTCATAGCCCGAGTACTTGAGCGCGGCGCCGAAGAAGCCGTTGGCGTTGGTGGACGTGGCGCCGTCCGTCATCGCGCCGCGGGTCACCACGGTGAGCCCGCCGGTACCCCACACGGGCAGACCGGCCAGCGGCCCGGTGGCGAGGACCAGGCGATTCTCAGGGTGATCCCAGTGGGCCTTGGCCGGCACCTCGTTCCACAGGACGCGGGCGCCGAGCCCGACGCCGCCGAGCTGGTCGCGCATGGTCTCGGGGTCCCACGCCTCCGCCCATGTCTTGCCCGTCGAGAGGTTCACGCGGAGGAGCTTGCCGGTGTAGCCGCCGGGCAGCGGCGCGACGGTCGTCTTCGAAGCGGAGCGCTTGGCGGTCGCGGTCGGGCTCATCGTGTGGCCACCGATTGGGGAAGCGAGGGTGAATGGGAGGGCCGCCCCAGCACGGTGCTCGGCAGCAGCGCCGCCGTCGTGCGGGTGGCCATGAAGGCCGGCTTGACGTCGAAGGGGTCGGCGGCGAGATGTCGCTTCCATGCCGAGAGATCCACGCCGGTCTGCACCAGCCCCTTCAGGATGCCCACGTCGTTCGTGGTCCAGATGTCGCTGGAGGGGCCACAGATCATGGCGCCGGTGAGCCGACCGCCCCGGAAGAGGAGCTTCCGGTACTGGGAGCGCGCGGGCCGGGTGCCCGTGAAGACCTCGGCGCCCGTGTCCTCCCACTGGCCGAACGAGGCCACGTCGAGGTGGCACACCTCCACGATGTTCATGAGGAGGCTGCCGCGATAGGCCACGTCGCGCCCCGCCATGTTGGCGCCCACGACGCGGCCGTGCTCCTGAGCCGTGGGCTCGATCGCGTGCACCTCGCCGGCCCCGGTGACGAGGTTGCGCCCGCGCGCGACGTCGCCCGCGGCATACACGGTCGGCACGTTCGTGCGGAGGTGATCGTCCACGAGGACGCCCCCCTGCCCGTCTTGCGCCATCTCGATGCCGGACCCCTTGAGCCACTCGAGATTGGTCCGGATGCCGGTGGCCATGATCACGGCGTCGGCCACCAGCGGCTCACCCTTCTTGAAGTGTAGCTTGCGCGTTCCCTTCTGCTCCTCGATCTTGGTCAGGCTGGCCCCGGCGCGAATGGCCACGCCGTGCCGGCGGAGCCAGGCGTCCACGATCCCCGCGCAGGTGTCGTCGACCATGCGCGGCAGGATGCGGGGAGCCACCTCCACGATGGTGAGCCGCGCGCCCCGCGCGAGAATGGCGTTGAGGATGGTGAACGAGATGAAGCCCGCGCCCACCATGACCACGCGGCTCCCGGGGGTGACGTCGGCGATGACTTTGCGCGCCTCGTCGAGCGTCCAGAACGAGTGCACGCCGGGACCCTCGGCACCCGGCACGGGCGCGCGGGCCGCCCGCGAGCCGGTGGCGATCAGGCAATCGTCGTACTCCACCGTGCTGCCATCGTCCAGGGTCACCGCGCGAGCGGCGGGCTCGAGCTTGGCCGCCTTCCGGCCGATCAGCGTCTTCACCTTCCAGGCCGCCAGCGAGGCGGGGGTGGCGGTGAAGACGTGCGACTCCGCGATGCTCTCCCCGAGGTAGTAGGGCAGGACCATGCGAGAGTACGGGCGTTCCGCGGAGACCAGCGTGATCTCCGAAGCGCCGCCATCTTCTTCTCGAATGGTCCGGATCGCGTTGAGCCCGGCGGTGCCGCCGCCGATCACGAGATGGCGCGGGGGCATCACGCGACCTCGCGGGCGAGCACGTACGCGCTGCGCTCGGCGGCGAAGTCGCCGATCCAGTCGCGGCTGGGCACGTCCTCGAATGTGATGGCCTGGGTGGGGCACGCCTCCGCGCACGCGGGCGCGCCGTCGCAGAGGTTGCACTTGTAGGCCTTGTAGCGCTCGGCGTCGAAGAACATCGTCCCGTAGGGGCAGGCGATCGTGCAGAGCTTGCAGCCGACGCACTTGTCGTCGAGCACGTCCTTGGCCCCGACCGCGCTGATCTGGATGGCGCCGACGGGGCAAGCGGTCATGCACCACCCTTCCGCGCACTGGGTACACGTATAGGGCGCGTAGGACGTATAGCCTTCGAACGGCGAGACGCGGATCACCGACTTCGCGGGCTGGTATGTGCCGGTCTGCATGTAGGAGCAGGCCAGCTCGCAGCGGAGACAGCCCGTGCACTTCTCGGGGTGGAGCGCGAGGATCTTCATCGTTACCGGCGAGCCCTCCGACCGGCGACGGACTTCTTCCGTCCCGCCAGCCTGCTGATGAACGTGTCGAGGGGAATAGCGGGCATCGTCATCATCTGCACGGACCCGCGCGCGCCCATCTCGATGGAGATGGCGGAGACCGTTTCGTTGTCGGGAGCCTCGAGGATCGTGACGAAGTCGTAGGGGCCGAGCACGGCGAACTGCGCCCGCACCCGCGCGCCCTTGGCCTCGAGCTCACGATTGACCTTCCGGACCCAGCCCGGCCGATCCCGCAATACCTTGCGGCCGGACTCGCTCAGCGTGCTCAGCATCACGTAGTGGGGCACCGCGCTGTCCTCCTGACGAGATCGTGCGGGAACGCGGGCGATTATAGCAGAGGGCCGCGCCGGCTCCGTGGGCGTCATGGGCTACTCCGCGGTGATCGCAAAGTCGATCCGGCCGTCGCCGCTGTCCGACGCCGCCACGTGGGGCTCGCCGGGCAACAGGCGCTCGGGCACGACGTTCTCGGTCTTGACCAGGCGGTCCCGCGTCGCCGCGACCCGCCGGTCGAGCAGCTCCTTGATCCGCTCCTCCGGCAGCTGCTCGTGCTCCTGCAGGACCTTGAGCTGCTCGTCCGCGGACTTGGGCACCTCGCCGGGGATGTTCTGGGCCAGGTAGTAGATGCTCACCGCGGTGGGGTAGTCGGCGATCCCGCGCTCGCGCTGCATGCGCTGGATCTTCGCCGTCACCTCCTGGCCCCGAAGGCGATCGAAGTCCTTCGACGTGACCACCGGCGAGAGCGACAGCGACACCGCGGGGGTGTCGCGCAGGAACTGGGCCACCCGGTTGAGGTGCCCCTCCATCGCGGGGCCGATCACGCTCGAGCCCGCCGCGAAGATCACGGGATCGACCGTGACCTCCTCCACCTTGTCGTCGCTCCCGGTGAACATGCGCCCGATGGCCCGGAAGGGCGAGGCGAGCACTTTCACGAGGACCTGCTTCACCGCCGCCCAGACGGTCTCGCCCCAGTCCACGCTCTTGTCGGTCACCGAGCCGGAGATGGGGATGTCGAAGCTGATGTCGCCGTGGGAATCCTTCATGAGCGCCACGATGAGGCCCAGCGGCAGACCCAGGCGCTTTTGCACCTCGTCCGACTCCGCCCCCTTGGCGACCTGGAGGTTCTTCACCACGATCTGGTTCTCGCCCATGAGCCGATCCTGCTCGATCCGATAGTGCACCTTCGCCCCGAGCTTGCCCTGCTTGACGATCCAGGCGAGGAAGCTGTTCGCGTACGGATTCGCGCTCGCCACCGTGAAGTCGCGCAGCTCGCCGACGAGGTCGGCCGAGAAGTCGTCGCCGAGGCGCGACATCTCCCCGCGCAGATCCAGCGCCGCGTCCCCGCCCACGATGCCCTGGAGCTCCAGCGTGGCCCGCCGGCCGGGCGCGTTCGAGAGGTTGCGGATGGTCACCGCCAGCCGCCCGAGATCCTGGGAGAACGGCGGCTTCGTGGTCTGGTCCAGGAAGCGGTTGTAGCCCTCCTCGATCGTGATGCGATCGAAGTCCAGCACCATGGATTCGAGGAGATTGGGCTCCTTGGGCTCGGCGGTGGCGCCTGCGATGACGGCCTCCGGCGGCTGGTCCTTGTCCTCCTTCTTCTTCTTGTCGTCCTTGCCCTTGGCCGGCGCCTTGTCGGGCGAGTCCGCGGGCGCGGCGTCCGGCCCCTTCTTGGTCGCAGTGAACATGCGCCGCACGTTGATGCTCCCGTCGGACGCGCGCTCGATCCGGACCTCCGGACGCAGGAGATAGACGAGGCTCGTGAACGCGTAGTTCGGCCACGAGAAATCGATGCCCCGGATCTCCATCTTCTCCAGGGTCATGGCCGGCGTTTCCGCGCCCGGCTCCCAGACCTCGATCTGCTTGGCGAAGGCGTTGCCCTGGGAGGCGGCGAGGAACTTGCCGTCCTCGATCTTGATCGTGTTGAGGCTATCCCCGCTGAACAGCCCTTTGAAGCGCGCGGGAAACGGGAAGTAGGCCTGGTAGGGCTCGACGGACACGTCGAGCGTCGAGACCTGGAATGTGATGTCGAGGGGATCGAGCGACGCCGTCCCCTGGGTCAGGAAGAGGCCGCCCCCCGGGAGCCCCGCGGTGATCTCGAGCGTGCCGGGGGGCGCGCCGTGCACGGAGGGCCAGAGGAGCTTCTTCGCGGTCAGCATGATGTCGGTGACGGTCAGCGTGGTGACGGGCGAGACCATCTCGTCCTCGAAGAAGCCGATCCCATGCGTGGCGGACAGACGATCCAGCGACAGGCGCCACGGGGGCGGCGGCGGGCCTCGGGGCGCGGGGGGCGCGGCCGCCGCGTCATCCGGCTTCGTCTCGGGCGCGGGAGCCGGCCCGGCCTTCGCGCGGGCCGTCGCGCCCGCGAGGGCCTCCCCCTTCACCCGCTCGGCGATCGTGATGATGTCCACTTCGCCGGAGGCCTCCCGCGTGATGCGCCCCTCGAGTCCCTCGATCTCGAGGGCGTCGAGCGCCACCGAGCGCGCGACGAGATCCGCCTGCTTGATGCCGAGGGCGAGCTTGGGCAGGCGGATCATGGGCTTTCGCTCACCACGTGGAACGATGGCGAGGTTCTCCATCCGCACCATTCCGCTGACGAGCCCGCGCGCGAGCTCGGCGGCGCCTTCTTGCCGCGCGAGATCGGCGCGAAGATCGACCGACAGCTTGCCGCGCGTGCGGACCGCGGCGATGCCGATCTGCTGCGCGACGTACTGCCGGATGGCGCGAAGGTCGAAGTCGGTCAGGGTCACCTGCCCGATGCCCTCGAACGGCGACGCGGTGCGGAGCGCGGTGACGGCGACGTTGAGCGTGGCGACGTTGTTGCCACGCCCGGGGCCCGTCACGTGGGCCTGCACCTCGCCGGTAGCCGGCGGGTCCGTGCCCGCGATGGAATACCGGGCGACCTTCACCGCGAGATCGTCGACGTGCCACTCGGCGGGCGGCGTGACGGTCTCGTCGCTGAGCGTGACCTTGCCATCGGTGAGGATCAGATCGGTGATGCGCACGAGCCAGGGCGACCCCGGCGGGGCGGCGGGCGCGCCTTCCGGCGGCGGCTCGCTCGGGCGCTTCGCCCCCTCGAGGCGCGCGCGCTCCTCGGCGGCGCGACGCTGGATCAGGCGCTGGAGCGCGATCAGGATGTCCATCTGGCCGTTGGGCCGGCGGACCATCCCCACCTCGGGCGACTCGACCTCGACGCGCGCCAGCGTCACGGCGCGGGCGACGGCGTCCGCCTTCTCGATCCGCGCGCGGAAGCGCTTCACGCCGAGGAAGCGGCCCGGGCCTTCGATGTGGCTCAGCGCGATGCCGTCGACGGTCACGTCGCCGGACACCGAGGCCTCCTGGAGCTTCGGCCCGTCGCGCTTCAGCGCCACGTCGAGGGCCGCGCCGACCACCGCCGCCCCCAGCGTCACCTCGGGATCGGTGATGTAGGGCTTGAACCGCGTGAGATCGAAGCCCGCGAGCTTGAGCGAGGCGGACACCGCGAACGGCGCCAGGTTGAAGCGGATCTTCGCGAACTCGACGCTGGCGTCGCCGGACTTGAGCCGCACCGTCGCCTGGGCGGGGGCGTGCCTCCGGTCCGTGGACAAGCCGGAGGCCTCCGCGTCGAGGCTCTGGAGCGACCAGTCCGCCATCGGCGTCACCGCGTGGTCCTCCACGGTGATCTTCGAGCGCCCCAGCACGATGCGATCGAGCGTGACGGAGAGGCGGCCCGGCTTGGCGTTGGGATCGGGCTTGGGCAGCCGCTCCATGATGTCGGAGAAGTTGAACGTATCGGGGCCGGTGCGGATGAGCCGCGCCTCGAGGCCCGTGAGGCTCACGCGGCTGAGTCGGATGTCGAACAGGACGATGGCGGGGAGGAACAGCCGCGCGTCCAAGCGGTCGAACTTGATGAAGGCCTGAGGGCCCTCGCGCTCGGCCATCCGGAATCCCTTGAGCGCGACGTTCCCGCTGAAGAGGTTGAGGTCGATGTCCTCGATGGACACCGGCCGCCCGGTGAGCTCGGGGATGCGCGCGACCACGACCCGGCGCACGATCTCGGGCAGCGCCCAGAGGAACGCGCCGCCGACCACCACGAGCAGGGTGGCGACGACCAGCAGCAGGGTGCGCCACCTGCGCATGGCTTCCTCCGACGGGTCGGGAATTCTACACCGGGGCCTGGTCCGACGACGGCTTGAGGAACGAGTATACGCTCGTGAAGTCCTTCCGTCCCAGGCCGTGCGAGGATGCCAGCCGGTACACCTGCTGCGCGGCGGGCGCCACGAACACGGGAATGCGTAGCGCCCGCGCCGCCTCCACCGCCAGGCCCACGTCCTTGCACATGAGATCGGTCATGAAGCCCGGACGATACTCGTTCGTGGAGGCGGCGCGCGCGACGAGGCCGGGCACGGGATGGGCCTTCTCCATGACCCATGTGTTGCCGGACGACTTGGAGATCACCTCGGTGACCACCTTGGGATCCACGCCGAAGCCCTGCGCGATCCGGAAGGCCTCACTCACCGCCACCGCCGCCACGCCGGCGATCAGGTTGTTGCAGAGCTTGACGACCTCACCGCTGCCCACCGCGCCCACGTGGATGACGTTGGTGCCCATGGCGGCGAGCGCGGGCCGCGCCGCCTCCACGTCGGCGGCGGCGCCGCCCACCATGATCGCGAGGGTGCCGTCGGTCGCCCCGGTCACGCCGCCGGACACCGGCGCGTCGATGAAGCGAAGGCCACGCTCGGCAGCCGACGCCGCGACCCGCCGCGACACCGCGGGATCGACGGTGGACATGTCCACGCAGAGCGTGCCCTTCCTCGCGGCGGCGAGCACGCCGCCGTCCCCGCCGTACGCGTGTTCGACGTGCGAGGAGGACGGCAGCATCGTGATGACGAGGTCCGCGCCCGCCACCGCTTCCGCCGCGGATGCAGCGGCCGTCATGCCCGCGGCGGCCGCGGCGCGCACCGCCTCCGTGTTCAGGTCGAACGCCGTCACGGTGAAGCCCTTCTTGACCAGATTGGTGGCCATGGGCAGACCCATGGTGCCGACTCCGATGAAGCCGATCCGCGTCATCATGCCCCTCCCGATCCGGCGCGCAGCCGGGTTCCGGTGCGTTCCTCGATGAGCTTCGCGATCGCCGTGTGATCCGATTCCGCCAGCCCGCGCTCGAGCGCTTCGCGGTAGAGCGCGGCCGCCGCGGCGCCGAAGCGCGCGCCCACACCCGTCTCCTCGGCGAGCCGCTCGTAGCCCGCCAGATCCTTGGCCATGAGGCGGATGGCGAAGCCGGCGTCGAAGCGCCCGTTGAGGATGAAGCGCGGGAACTTCGTCTCGGTCGCGTTGGAGCGCCCGCTCGAGGCCTGGATGATCTCGACGGCGCGCGCGGGGTCGAGCCCCGCGCGGGTCGCTACCGCCACCGCCTCGATGGTCATGGCGAGCGCGGCGGCCGAGCAGGCGTTGTTCACGAGCTTGATGGCGTGTCCCGCCCCCACCGGACCCGCGTGGAAGATCTTGTCCCCCATCACCTCGAGAATGGGGCGGACGCGCGCGAGCAGCCCGGCGTCACCGCCCACCATGATCGCGAGCGTGCCCGCGGTGGCCCCGATCACCCCGCCCGACACCGGGGCGTCGATGAGCGCGGCGCCGCGGGCGGCAACCTCGACGGCGAGCGCGCGCGTGGCGGACGGATCGGCCGAGGTCATCTCGACGACGAGCGCGCCACGCTGCAAGCCCGCGAGCAGCCCCTCGTCACCGTGGGCCAGCGCGCTCACTTCGCGTGAAGAGGGGACGATGGTCATGATCGTGCGGGCCTCGCGGGCCACCGCCGCGGGCGACGGGGCCCACTTGGCGCCCCGCGCGAGCAGGGGCTCCCCCGCCGCCGGGACCGCGTCGTGCACGACGAGGCGGTGCCCGCGCGCGAGAAGACGTCCCGCCATCGGCGCGCCCATCTTGCCGAGCCCGATGAAGCCCAAGGGCTCGCCGTCGCCGCTCCCGTATACTGTCGGCTCGATGCTCATCGGTCTTCTCCTCGTCGGCGTCGCCGCGATCTCGTGGGGCACGACAGGCGCCACCATGACCCTCGCCGCGCGCGACGCCGCCGGGCCGCTCCTCGTCGGCTGGATGCGCCTCGCCGTGGCGGCGCCGTGCTTGCTCGCCGCCGCCTGGCTCGCGAGCGGGCGTCCCGTCCCGCGCTCCACCCTCGCGCGCGCGGACTGGCTCGCGCTCGGGGTGGTGGCCGGCGCCATGGCTGCCTATCAGCTCTTCTACTTCTGGGCGGTGACCCTCACCGGCGTCGTCGTCGCCGCCCTCCTCGCGATCTGCTCCGCGCCGGTTCTCATCGCCTTGCTCGCCGCGCTCGTGCTCGGCGAGCGCCTCACCGCGAGGTTGCGGCTGTCGCTCGCCCTCGCCGTCGCCGGGACCGCGCTGCTCGTCGTGGGCCCGCGCGGTCTCGGCGAGATCGCGGGCCGCTTCGGCGCGGGCGCGCTGCTCGCCCTTGGCGCCGGGCTATCTTACGCCGTCTACGCGGTGGGCACCAAGAGGCTGCTCGCGCGCGTGCCGCCGCTGCCGCTCGCCGCCGCCACCTTCGGCCTGGCCGCCGTGCTCATCTCGCCGACACTCCTCGTCGCCGGACCGATCGGCGCGCCGCTCGCGGAGACGTGGCCGCTCCTCGTCTACCTCGGGGTGGTGCCCACCGCCGTCGCCTACATGCTCTTCACCGCGGGCCTGCGCCGCGTGCCCGCCACCGCCGCGGGCATCGTGTCGCTGCTCGAGCCCCTGACCGCGAC
>Ga0075423_10004294_pt1 | contig 13215 bp, 7 predicted proteins | sample SoiMethybrSBSTD2_FD_80114 | JGI IMG/M metagenome (GOLD analysis project Ga0075423, IMG submission 80114) | Bulk soil microbial communities from a Populus tree surrounding site in Tennessee, USA - Soil MetaG P. TD hybrid SBSTD2 | ecosystem: Environmental > Terrestrial > Soil > Tree plantation...
ACTCAACTGTATCCGGCTCGTTGATCGGATACCGAGTGTTACCATCAGTGACGGTGTACATCACCATTGGCAGGAACTGATTCAGTTCGGAGATCGCGCGCAAGAGCGCGATCTCTGGGCTGAGATGAGCGCCGTACCCGACAATGATGTCTTCAGGGCTATGCCCGCTACGCGCTGAGATCGCAGCAAACGTAGAAATTCCCAGATCAGTAGTCAGATCAAGCACCCAGAGCGTTCGGTTAAGGGACTGATAATAGTCCTGGAGCTTCTGGTAGTAGTCTCCGATGCCAAAGCTCTCGACCGCAACTGCTGGACGCTTGATCCGGTTGTACCACCAGATCGCGACGCTATCGCGCTCAACCAACTCTAAAAAGCCCTGTAGGATTGCCTCCTCCATCGTATTGCCAGAGGCACATCCGTTTGAGTCAGGAACGCAGAAGCTATGCGAATGCGGACTGCCATAGTAACAATAGGTCGTGGGAAGATATTTGAACTCCTGATGAGTCAACGACCAGAGCGGAGTCCAACTAACCTCAGCATCTTCATCAAAGGCCTTCGGGACGCGGTGGTACGACACATGCAGTTGCGCATTCCAGGCGTCACGGTTCGCGTGCTGCGTACCACTAAAGAGCAAGACTTCGCGGAGATCGATAGCCTGGGGCGCGAGCTCGCGGTAGGAGGCGTGGCGTGTCACTTCCTCTTCGCCACGATAGACTCCTGAAAAGCGCTCAATCGCTTCGCCGATTGCGCTGACGCGGGCTTGAATATCGGTCATCCCCTTGCCGCCGCTGCGCGAGCGCATGTTCGTGCGGAGATACGTGAGGTCATCGGGCACCATGGCAAAGTTATGTCCCGCTGCATAACTATACGTCATCCCTCCCTGATCACCGGATACATCCAAGAGCGAGCTGATCACCCCTGTGATTGGGCTGATATGCTGTGCATACTTGGCAAAGGTCTCGTCAGGCCGCTGGGTGCGGTACCCGCCATCGGAGATCATTTTTTTCGGGCTGCTGACGAGTTCAATCGCCTTGGGGGCACGATATGCGGCGAGATACAGCGCATCCCCGCAGTCCACACATTGTGGCCGGCGCATAACTCGATGCTTCTGGATGCTGGTCGCGATGAGATGAACCGTGACAAGCTGATCGTGTAACTGTGGGTTTCGCCCTTGCACAAGCCACTTGCTGGCCTCAGTCGCTACCATTTGCGCGCCGAGATTTATGGTCGCTGGGAGCGCTGGGCGCGCCGTGTTGAACGGAGTTTTGCGCCTGGTTTTGTACATCAGGTAGCTATCGACCTGCCGATTACCCTGAATTCTTTGCGCCATACATGTCCAGCATGCTGTTTGGCCTGGCTCAAAAAGCGGGCCGATCCAGAGCGTAGCGCCGGTGACCCGAGCGAGCAGCCACGGACGCCCGGACGCCAACGCAGCTCGATTCAGCTCTGCCAGCGCCGGTTGCAGGTAATCATCGGTCAGAACAATGTTGAGTTGACCTTCATCTGCTACGCGAATCGACAACTCGGAAAGGGCAGCGACCAACGGATTGGCGTCGGCTGTCCCCACGGTTGTGATCGTTACGCTACTCCGCGCCAAGTAATCGAGCGCCGTTTGCGCATCGACGCCCAGCGAGTGCCAGAAGGCAGCGGTCTCAGGAAGCACCTCACTAGCCCCATCGGTGAGGTATCCTTTTCGCTTGAGCTGGTCTATGGCATGAACCAGATCGATCGGCGATACGGTGCCTGCAAGCTGCGTCACAATCTCTTCAAGGCTGAACTGCCCGTTAAGGAGCGGCGCCAGGTGCTTGTAAAGCTGCCCAGTGATAATCTGGTGCGAATGCTCAGTCAGCAGAAAAACCGTATCCGGTTCTACAACCTCAACCTGAAAATAGGGCTTAAATCCGAGTCTTTTCAAAAATGCACCTCCGCTCCCTTGAACTGGACTGGTTGAAGCGCGCCGTTAGAAAAAGATCGAGCGAGGATTCATTTGGTCTTCGGCCGTGGGGGCGCTGAGCCAGCCGAGTTTCACTGGAACAGTATAGAGTCTTCCTGGTCCCAGCCGTCGCCAGAAATGGCGCAGGCCCGGCACCACGACGCGACAGACCGCCATGCCAATATCGGGACGCGTCTGATCCAGAACGAGCGTTTCTAACCCCGCCGCGCTGGCGATCGCCACACAGCTTTGCACATCTGTCAGCAAGTCGTCGCTGGCGAGGTTGCGGTAGTCCGACGCTCGTTTGGCGGCAAGCGTCGAATCGGGAACCAGGTAACTCTCGCTCGCGAGGGTAGCAGTTTTCCACCAGATCGCGGCATCCCCCACGGGAAAGTCATAGATTGTGCTCCCATCTGGAGCACGGTTACGAACCGCCGGCAGAAACTGGTTGAGTTCAGTAACTGCTCGCAGTAATCCGATTCTTGGCTCCAGATGAGCGCCAAGCCCGATCAGGATATCCTCTACCGGCTGATCGGTTCGGCGAGAGATCGCCGCGAAGGTCGGGATGCCAAGATCGGTTGTAACGTCGATGACCCACAGGTCGCGATTAATCTGGTGATAGTAATCTTGAATAGCATTCAGATAGGATAGGTTGAAGCTGGCTAAATCGACAGCGGGCCGGCGAAGCCGGTTATACCACCATACAGCGACGCTATCACGCTCTACCAGCTCCAGAAATCCCTGCAGGATCGCCTCTTCGATAGTATTGCCCGCCGCATTCCCATTGCCGTCGGCGGTACCAAAATAAAAGCGAAGCTCCTCGGGATGGCCGTAGTAGCAATACGCGGCGGGGAGATATTTGAACTCTGAGCGGGTCAGCGACCAGAGCGGCGACCAGTCCAGCTCCTGTGATTCATCAAATGGATGGAAAACCCTATGAAAGCGCGCCATATCGGTGCGCGCATTCCATTCCTGCCGATTGGCATATTGCGCTTCGCTAAAACCGAGACAATCACTCAAATGAATGGCTTGCCGGCCAAACGTGCGGTAGCTACCCCGCACTACAGGCTCATCGCCACGATAGACACCGGAATAGCGTTCGATCGCCTCGCCCATAGCACTGACTTTCGCTTGTATCTCGGTCATTCCCTTGCCTCCGGTAGTGGAGCGCAGGTTCCTGCGCAGCCAGTATAGGTTATCCCGGATCATGGCAAAGTTGTGACCTGCACTATAGCTATAGGCAAGCCCATCCCCCTGGCCACCGCTGAGATCTGCCAGCCAGTTGACCACCCCGCTGATCGGGCTGATGTGGTGCTGGTAGCGGGCAAAGGTCTCTTCGGGCAGGAGGCTTCGATGCCCCCCATCGCCAGTGTATTTCTTCTTAACCGCCCTCAACTGAAGCTCTTTTGGTTGCCGGTAGTGCTCGGGATCGCCACATACCGGGCATTGCGGGCGGCGCACCACTGCATGGGCCTGCATTTCCAGCGCTAGTACGTTCAGTGTCAGGAGTTGGCCGCTGATCTTTGGATTATCTCGCTGAACGAGCCACTTAACAATCTCGATCGCCGCGAGATGAGCGCCCGTAGCAACACTGGATGGGAGCGCACCGAGGATCCGCGGGAGTGGACCTTCACGGCCTGTTTTCCTGATGATATAGGATTCCAACTGGCGATTTGCCTGGAGCCGATCCGCCAAGCATGCCCAGCAGGCCGTTTGCCCAGGCTGGAAGAGCGGCCCCACCCAGACAGTATTCCCGACGAGCCGGACGAGCATCCAAGGTTGATCGGCAACGATGGCCTGCTTGTTTATCAGGGCTAGTGCCGGGTGCAGGTAATCATCAGTTACAATCACCTGCAACGACCCCTCGTCCTCGCGCCGAACCTGCATCTGATCCAACGAGGCCACCAAAGCCGCACTACTTGCGCCCCCGATCGACTTGACCGCCACCGGTGTGCTCTGAAGGCGATCAAGCGCGGTAGCCGCATCCAATCCCAGCAGGTGCCAGAAAGCAGCTTGCGCCATTGGCACACTGGTGTCAGCCTCAACGATGTATCCTCTGGCCTCCAGATGCTTCAACGTATAGAAGAGATCGGGCGGCGACACCCGGTCACTCATCAATGTAACCAGCTCCACAACCGTGTACTGACCGGTGAGCATGGGTGCCAGCAGCGGGTAAATACGTCCCTCTAACACCGCGTACTTATCTTCGGCAAGCAAGAAGACCTTATCGGCGTCAAGCACTTCAACTTGAAAATAGGCTTTGAACTGAGGTCTATTAATCACGACGCTCTCCCGCAGGTGCGAATTGGAGAGCAGGAAGATGGCCAAGCTGGCGCAGCATCCCCATTGTGTCTGTAATAAACCAGCTCTCGACGAACTTTCCATCTGCGAAACGCCACAGATCCATGCCGACGAACTTTACGTGCTTCCCGGACGCGGGACGACCCATCCAAGCCCCGAGGTGAGTGCCTTCAAAAACCCAGCGTATCAGAACTTTATCGTCTTCGCCGATCATATCCTCGACATGAAAACGACCATCCGGGAAGGCGCTGTTGAAAAAGCGGGCGAATGCGAAGAATGCTGCTCGTGTCGGGGGCACGCCGGGAGCATGTTGGACATAGTCTTGCGCAACTATTCGCTCTAGAAACGCGACATCGCTGTTAGTCGAGGCCGCGAGTATACGGTGGGCCAGCATCTTGTTGTCATCGATCGACATGGCGGAAATCTCCTGAGATTAAGCGCTACACGGACAATCGAAACGGCGGGATCAGAGCTTCTGACGTTTTGCAAGGTCGGCAAACGGGCCTGGCTGATTGACGAGCGTTTGATACGAGCCGGCTTGAACAATGCGTCCTTTCTCGAAAACGTAGATCTGGTCCGCCTTCATAATCGTGCTTAAGCGATGAGCAATCACCACGCGAGTCGCCTGCAACTCTGCGATGCTACGGCTGACGATATCCTGGGTGCGATTATCTAACGCACTCGTCGCCTCATCAAAGATGAGCATGCGCGGTTTATTCACCAGCGATCGGGCGATGAAGAGGCGTTGTCGCTGCCCACCTGAAATATTACTTCCGCTTTCGCTGACAACCGTATGCATCCCCATGGGCATGGCCCGTATATCTTCTTCGAGGCCGGCCATGCGCGCGGCATCCCAAGCATCGTCGAGCGTCAAGCTGGGCGAGGAGCCGATGATATTGCTGAAAATCTCCCCCGACAGCAGGGTCGCATTTTGCAGCACGACGCCGATTTGGGTCCGCACCTCGCGTACATCCAGATCGGCCAGATCCTGATCGTCATAATAGATCGTGCCCGACTCGGGCGTATCGAATCCAAGTAAGAGCCGCAGCAGCGTCGACTTGCCAGACCCCGATGCCCCCACCAGGGCGACAAACGCGCCCGGTTGTATCTCCAAGGAGATATCGTGGAGCACCAGTGGAGTTTTCTCGTTATAGCGAAAAGAGACATGGACGAGTTCGATCTTACCGCTCAGCTCACCGGGATGGGTCTTCAGCTCATCGACCTCTGGCTGCGCCTGCAGAATGGGTTGCAATCGCTCATAGGTCGGGATAATCGGCAGCACATTAATGAGAATTGAGCCAAGCAAGGACCAACTACTGAGAAACTGGAAAAAGGCAAGGTTAAAAGCTACAAGATTGCCGACAGAGCTAATAAAGTGGGGTGAAATAGCTACCAGCGTGAAGATAGTCAATAGTGCGATCAGGGGATAGGCGGCATTGTACGCTGCCAACATATTCGTGATCGTGCGACCTTTGTACGCCAGGCTTCGCTGAACAGTGAATGGCTCGACCCACTGCGCAAACGCTTGATTTTCGGCTCCCGCAACCCGCAGCTTGATCACACCTTTCAGAAGCTGTAGAACAATACCACTCAACTGCCCTTCAAACTCGAGCTGAATGCGCTGATAGCGCACAAACAAAAAGGCGACACTTGCGGTGACGATTAAGCTAATAGCGACCAATACAATCGCGACGAGCGCCAACTGCGCCGAGTAATAGAACAGCAATGCTAGGTTAAAAACCGAAAAAATGGTCGTCAGTATCGTGTTAAAGACGCGCCCGGATAACAGGCGGCTAATTTGCGTAACACCCATTGCGCGTGCGCCAAGCCCGCCAGCGGTATAGTTGCGGAAGAATCGGGGTGGTAAGCTTAAGAGTCGATCCCAAACAGCCGCCTGGAGACGTGAGTCCACTCGGCTTTGTAATCGGAGCACGGTGAGACCGCGTACGATTTGCAATAATCCGACGACGATTGCCACGATCAGGAGCGCGATACCCACCTGTATCAGGCTGCTCACCTCTGCGGCAGGCACGATCGTATTAAAAATAAGCCCGGTCGCGATCGGGGGAATCAACCCGAGCAGCCCCAGCAGCCCCCCGATTCCAAGGAGTATCAGCAGATCGCGCTGATTGCCCCGGATACCGAACTTCAACAGAGTCCAGCCGCGGAGTTCCTGGTTCGGAAACGGTCGGTAGAACATATAGGCGTACTGCGACAAAGTCGCAGCCTGCTGCCGTGTGACAGGGGTGGTGGTTCCCGCAACCGGTTCCCATAACTTGTAGCCCCTTCCCTGCGGCAGCAGCACTACTGGCTGCTGGGTATCCGCCTGGAACGCTAGCAGCGGCCCATTGTCCTTGCGCCACCACTGCCCACGCAGCGCCACATCACGTATTTGAATACGCGCCGAGCGGGCAAAGAGCTTTAACGCCTGTGCATGCGACTGTCCTTTGCCCATTCTCGGCGTGCCGGTCAGTTCGATCCCAAGCTCCTCACACACCACGCGACAGGCCGTGTAGAGCGCATCGTGCGTATCTCTCACTTTCTGTGCGGAAACAGCATGTCCATTCGATGACAGCGGGGAGGACAGCCGCAGCAGCGCCTGCTGCATAATCGAATCCTCGGCCTCCAATCGTTGCAGCCAACGGATGCGCTCCGTCGCCACGGCCTTGTCCTGCCTGAGCACAAGCGCGGCGCACGCAAGCCGATGAAAGTGATCAAAGCAGATCGGCGCAGTTGGTTCCTGTAGAAGTTGGGCGGTGCTTATGGCTGTCAGTGGTGTAGCTTCGGTAAGCTCGATCCAGGTGTGTTTAGAGATTGGCAAACACAGATCAGAGCTTGCCCAGGAAAGCGCGGGGTCGCCGCAGAGCTGCGCGGCTCCAGCCTGGAACTGCACCCAGAGCAGACCCCTGGCAGGTAAGACAACGTGCTGCTTACCGACCTGATAGGTCGCCTCGGCCTCGATCTGGAGACTCTCTTTGGGGGGCATCTCGCGGCCGATCCCATGTGCAAGCGCGAGCACCCAATCCGCGCACATAGCTGCCACTATATCGCCATACTCAAGCTGCTGGGCCAACTCCCACAGCCGCGCTTTCTTGAGGACAAGCAACCGGGTGCCGGTAGTTCCACGCATCAGGAGGCGGATGCTGCCATGTGTATCGGGAGCAATGCCTAAGAGCAGCTGGCCCGCCATGATCCGTATGAGGTGCTCGGGCGCGCCGAGGTTTTCTCCATCGCCATCGCCATTGCCATCGCCATCGCTATCGCCATCGCCATTCTGGACGGGAATGGCAAACAGATCGACCGCGCCTGAATAGACCACCCAGGCACTATCAGGATCATCCAGCAAGATCGGCCGGTTGCCTTCTGCCTCAATCAGTTTGCCCTCTTTGTAGCGCAGATTGAGGAGAAAGAGTTCTAGGTTCGCAACCTGATTGTCTTGTTCGACAGGAGGATTCATCGTCATAATCTGCAACAGAGCACGCAGCTCAGCCCCTGTGATAAGCAAAAGCAGATCCCGGCAATAATCTGCGGAAACAACCTGACTGGCGCGGTTGTAGAGCGCTCACATGCGGCTACATCAGCTCCAGCATCATCTTTGTCCTAAGCTCCATCGATTCATCCGCCTTGACCAGATATGCGTAAGGGCCATCGACGCGGATCAATTTATCGTGCGTGCCGCGCTGCACGACAAGGCCCTTGTCAAGGACAATAATCTCATCACAATCACGAATAGTGCTCAGCCGATGCGCAACGATCACGCAGGTGCAGCCGCGCCGACGGATATGATCGTCGATGCTCTTTTCGCTGATCGGATCGAGGGCGCTCGTCGCTTCATCCATGACCAGGATCGATGGGTTGGTGCTGAGCGCACGGGCAATTTCCAGGCGTTGGCGTTGCCCACCGCTGAAATTGTTCCCACCTTCTGCGACTAGTTCGTCGTAACCACCAACCCGCGCCGCAATCTCTTCATGAATCAGGGCATCTTTCGCCGCCTGCACGACACTGACCTCCGAGATAGTTGGATTCCACATCGTAATATTCTCGCGTACGCTGCTGCCAAATAACTGGATATCCTGATCGACCAGCGCCAATGAGCTTTTGATCTGGGTATAGGGAATATTCTCGCGTGGTTGTCCGTCGAACAGAATCTCGCCGGACCAGGGCGTGTATACTCCCGCGATCATCTTCGCGATTGTGGTTTTACCGCTGCCAGTGCGTCCGACCAGTGCAACGCGTGCGCCGGGTTTAAGATTTAAGTTAAAATCCTTGATCAGCGGGGGCTCTAGGCGGCTATATCCGAATGTTATGTTTCGTAGCTCGATATGCCCGGCCAATTTGCGCACCTTGAGCGAGTCGGCTGCGCCACCGACAGGTTTCGCGGTTGGATCGATGCCATAGCCTAGTACGTCATCCATGCGCATCATATCGACTTGCGCCTGTTGAACGCGGTCGCCGAGGTTCACAAGCTGATTGATCGGAAACAAGAATGCGGCCATAAGGACTTGAAACGCCACCAGACCGCCCATGCTCAAGTTTCCATCGATAATTTGGAGACCGCCCACAATGACGATGACCGCAACGTTGATGCTCGAAAGGATGCCAGGCAGGGCTGCGAGGATTTCCCCACTAACGCCAGTCTCTTGTTGGGCGTTGATCACGCTGGCTTGATGTCCGGCCCAGCGTGCAAAAAAATCGGATTCGCTCCCGGTAGATTTCAAGGTCTCAAGCATTTGGAGGCCCTGGAAGGCGGTCGACATGAACTTGGCCTGCTCGTTTTTCAACCGCTGGGTGGCATCCACCCTTCGGCGCGACAAATAGCGCAAGCCCACCATGTTCAAGAGCGCGATGCAAACTCCCAGCAGCGTGAGCGCTACGTTATAGCGTAGCATCACCACAACATAAAACAGTATCAAAAGAACATTGAGCAGATTGGTTGCGACTTCACCAGATAGCTGTTGGGCGATATTATTATTAAGCCCTACTCGCACGCTGATATCGGCGGTGCGCCGCTGTAGAAAGAAATCGATCGGCAAGCGGAGGATGTGCCAGAAGAATTTTCCAGATCCTGCGAGGGCCAATTTGGTCTCAAGCCGCAAGAGATAGTGTTGTTGCAGCCAGGTGAACACTGCCAACCCAACAGCTGTGCCACCCATCGCCACGAGGAGCGGGACCAGCAGATTGCTATGCTGCGCAATGTAGAATTGATCGATAAAAATGCGGCTGAATGAAGGGAGAATGATCCCCAGCAAGGTGGCACAGAAGCTGGCCAACAGCACGGCGAGTAAGGCCAGGCGCGAACCGCGCAGGCGGCTATCCAGCGCTTGTGCTAAAGAAGGTCTTTTCCCTCCTCGCTTGAATGCAGGTCCAGGGGCCATGACCAACGTCACGCCTGTAAAAGAGGTATCAAACTCTTCAAAAGGAACAATAGTTGGCCCACGAGCCGGATCGTTAAGATAGACTTTATTCTTGCCAAACCCCTCAACCACCACGAAATGGTTGAAGTTCCAAAAGATGATGACGGGGAGCACGGTCTGCTTGAGTGTATCGACACTCTTTTTGTATCCAGTGGCTGCGAGGCCATACTGACGGGCAGCTTTGAGAATATTATCGGCCCGGCTGCCGTTGCGAGAGACGCCGGTCGCCAGCCGCAACTCCTCTAGTGTCACTATCCGGCCATAGTAGGCCAGGATAATACCAAGCGCGGCGGCCCCACACTCCACCTGCTCCATCTGTAGCAGCGTGGGCGTCTTGACACGCCGGTGCCAGGGGAGTTTGAATGTTTTCAGCCGTTCTGATAGCTTGAATTTGCTGCTCATTCGTTTAGCCTGTGCTTTGAAATCCCTATGATCTCCCTACTGCGATAGTCGAACGAACATATAAGCGGGCAAGCGGACCTAGAAAAAACCGGGGAAGAGTAATGAGATTGGCCGTTGCTCACTCACCACGATCTGACCAAGACAGAGCGTGCCATTTTGCAGCTGGTCGGGCGGTCCCTGCAGCGATGTCCATTGGTAGCCGCTGCGGGTCGTCGGGGTTTTGTGCAGCTGGATGCGCACCTCGATCAATGCTCCTCCTGTGACTAAGGACTGCACCATGGCATCATTCTTCAAAACATCGAGCATCTCGTGCATGGTGGAAGGAGCAGTACGAACAGCAGAGACCTGGCCCACCAGCAGGCCGTACTCCTCTTTGCGAACCGAGACTGGCGAAAGTTTAACCGGCATGCCCGGCACGATCTTTTGCCCATCGGCGATCGAGACGTACATAACCCCTTCGAGCGTATCACCAGTGGTCGCGTTGGCCGTCAAGATGCCGTTCCCGGCCACGCTGGTTTGTAGCGTAGCGAAGAACGCCCACACCAGAATCGCCACGAGCAGGCCGGCTAAACTACTCAACACCAACCACCCTTTGGGCGAAATGACCGTCATCAGATCGTCCAACTGGTCTGGCGTATGCAGCTTCCCCAACGCCTTCGCGCGAAATATGATCTTCTTCATGGGCGTGCCTCCAGCCGCAACCCAACCAGTCTATATACTGTTCGTCACCGTCCGATGTGACCGGAGATGAGCATCAATGCGAGGACCTGTGATCGTGGGCGCTTCTAGGATGCAAAGATGCCCTGCGCCGGGTACTGTGATACATTCACTGTTGGGAATAGCGCTTTGAATAATCGCCGCCGTCAGCTTGAACGCGGGCATCTCCGCATCCCCAATCAGAATCAGGGTGGTCGTCGTGATATCCTGGAGCATAGCGACGGTTTGCGGCGGCGTCGCGCCAATGAGCCGTCCCATAGTCGCGCCGTGCAGTTCTTGCCAGGTGTGCTTGTTTATGACGTCGGCCAATTGTTGGCGGAGCGCAGGATGGGCTGCCGCACCCTTGAAAATATCGGGTGGCCATTGCATCCATAACTCCGTCATCCAAGGCCCAGGCCCGCGCTCCGCGTACAGGATGCCCAGGTTCCGATACAGCCTTCTTGTATACGGTTCTCCAGGCCCTCCAATGAGCGAGGGGGAGCCTAGTGTGAAAGAAGCGAACGTATGCGGATATTCGATTGCGATCTGGACCGCGACCATGCCGCCAAACGAAAGCCCAACGATATGCTGGATTCCCTGCTCGATCGCAAGCACGCCAATCGAACGGGCCATGTCAACAACAGTTCGGTAGTCCGTCAACGGCGCGGAGGCCCCATGACCCGGCAGATCAATACCAATATGGTGCCAGCCTGGCAACTGCTGCCACACATCATGCCAGGTGCTCGAATCCATCGTATAGCCATGAATCCAGAGCACTTTATCACCGCCGCCGGGCATCGTCCGAGCGACCATACCATTCCCAAAGGGCATCAAGGAGGCTTGATTCATAAGCGCTACCTGTGACATTGTCATGCTGTCTCAAACCGCTGACAATACTTTTGGAATTCGATCACTCCACTATCCTGGCTAGTCAATCTGTGCGGAGCAGTCGGCGATAATCTCTCCCAGATCACCTGATCATCCTGTAGCCCTCTTTGATTCGCGACAAGCAAGCGGTCGCAAAATGCCTGATCGGGCTGAGTGCCATACTTTTCTATGGGAAATGCCAGGGCAAGGCGCAGGATACAGTGACCATCGGGCTGAGGCGTCGCCGCCGTCATCACGCTATAGGGCAGCTCTTCACCCTGAAGCCGTGTCACAATGATACCGGGACTAAAGGCGCGGCCGGTGAACTGTGACCGTACGTAATGAATGTTGTACTTCTGGAGGTAAGGCCCAGCCGGGAACTCAATTCGCGTCTCGACGACCAACAGCCCCTCCTCCTGGCGGACAGTAACTTTATCCGTCTTGAGACGATGGACCACCGGAAAATGCCGGGCGTCGAATGCATTTTCAACCACCATTGGCGCAGCGACTTTTAATGGCATGATGAAGCCGGGCAGAATGTAGTGATCCGCAGCGAGCTGCGACATAAATTCGCCAAAGCCATTATCGTGCTGGTCCGACAGACGAATAAATATCAGACCACCAACGGCCAATGTCAGGTACTCATGCGCCTGAAAGCCGACTTGCCCTTCCTGCCCCAGACCGATACGATAGCCATGGAAAGGGCATACGATACAGTCGTTGTTCAGTCTGCCACCATAGCCGAGGTGGGCACCGCGATGCGGGCAATCGGCATTAAACACACGAATGCCCTGGTCGGTGCGGACAATCACAAGGCGACGATCACCGAGAACGGCTGGGGTGAGTGTATCAGTCAGCTCCCGCTCGAACGCCACGATGTACCAACCATGCTGATACATATGCTCTCCTCTCGCGTTGGTACAAAAAGCCTGCCCTTTTCAGGTACTACATCGAGCTACAACGGGCGTCGCTCCACAACCCGCACACAGAACTTGTCGCTGGGTGCCGGCAATATGGTCATTGTTATGCCGAGGGTATAGTCCGGCGGGTCCAGCTCCAAACGCATGCTCCGCAGCAGCGCCGCTATCGTCAGCATGCTGAGCACTTCCGCCTGCCCTGCCCCCAGGCAAGAATGCGAACCTAGCCCATATGGCGCATATGCCCCCGGCTGCCGGTGCTCCTGACGCGCTTTGCTATAGCGATCAATATCAAACGTGTAAGGGTCGGGATAAAACTGCGGTAAAAAATGTGGTACCGCAATGCAAATACTTATCGGTTGCTCTGGCTCGACGCGGTAGCCAGCGAACTCGAATGGCTGTGCTACCGTCCCCTGGAGCGCTGGCGTAACCGGGTAGAGACGCAGGGTTTCCAGCAGCGTATGATGCAGGCTTTCCATCGCCTTGAGGGTATGTGGACTCGGTCCCCCTGCAGCAAAGGCCGCATCCACTTCAGCATTCACCCGTTCCAATATCTCCGGGTGCGTCATCAGCGCATAGAGCATGAAAGCACAAGTGCTGGCTACTGTATCAAGGCCACCGATATAGGGGCCGAGCGTCGCGATCTGCATCTCAGCGTCAGACAAGAAATCCGTATCGTCGGCAG
>Ga0075423_10004295_pt1 | contig 13214 bp, 13 predicted proteins | sample SoiMethybrSBSTD2_FD_80114 | JGI IMG/M metagenome (GOLD analysis project Ga0075423, IMG submission 80114) | Bulk soil microbial communities from a Populus tree surrounding site in Tennessee, USA - Soil MetaG P. TD hybrid SBSTD2 | ecosystem: Environmental > Terrestrial > Soil > Tree plantation...
CCGGCGACGATCTGCCGGCGCTGACGCCCGCGGAGCAGGCGGACGTGCGCGCCGGCCGCGTGGTCATGCGGCCGCGCCCGATGGGTTTCGCGGCGGCGCCGATCCGTGACGCGTCGACGGGCGATGTCGTCGCGATCGTGGAGGGCGCGATGCCGCGGCCGATGGCCACGCCACCGCTCTGGCGTCCGGCGCTCGTGGTGGCAATGGCGCTCCTCGCGGTCGCGGTGGCGACGCGGCCACTCGCTCAACGTATCTCGCGACCCGTGGAGCGTCTCACGGCCGCCGCGAGGCGTCTGGGCGCGGGCGATCTCACCGCGCGTGTGCCAGCCGACGGGACACACGCGCGGCGCCGCGATGAGATCGCCGAGCTGACGCGCGCATTCAACGAGATGGCGGAGCGCGTGGAACGGCTCGTCCGCGCCGAGAAAGATCTTTTGGCCAACGTTTCGCACGAGCTGCGCTCGCCACTGGCGAGAATCCGCGTCGCCCTGGCGCTGCTGCCGCGCGGGTCCGACGACGACGATCGCCGGGTGCGCGACGTCGAGCGCGATCTCGCCGAGCTCGACCGTCTCGTCGAGGACGTGCTCACCACCGCGCGGCTCGAAGCGACGGGACTGCCGACGCGGCTCGGCGCCGTCGACGCGCAGGCGCTGCTGGAGGAGCTGGCCGAGCGTGCGCGTCACGACCCGCTGACCGCGGCGCTGCCGGTGCGCGTCGAGAACGGCACGCCGGTGACGCTGACGGCGGACGGAGCCTTGCTGCGTCGCGCGCTCTGGAACCTCGTGGAGAACGCCGCCAAGTACGGCGCGCCGCCGATCACGCTGTCGGCAGCGCTGGACGGCGAACGCGTCGTCTTCGGCGTGAGCGACGAAGGCGCCGGCATCGCCCCCGCCGATCGAGAGCGCGTCTTCGCGCCGTTTTATCGCGCCGACGCCGCGCGCACGCCGGATCCGAGCGGCGAGACGCGCCGCGGTGTCGGGCTCGGCCTCACGCTCGCGCGCCGCGTCGCCGAAGTCCATGGTGGAGCCATCACCATCGAACCGGCGTCCGGCGGCGGTGGAATGCCGCGCGGCTGCCGCGTGTCGCTGTCGGTTCCCCGCGAGCCGGCTACCTCTTCAGCTTGACGTCCTCGTAGGGCCCCGAGTACGCGAAGCCAGGGATGCCGCCAAGGCCCGACTCCTCGATGCGCGGCCCCACGCCGTTGAGGAACGCGAGCTGCCAGATCGGCGCGTAGATCGCGCGCTCGTGGACGAGCTGCTGAATCTTGTGCAGAACCGCCTCGCGGCGCTTGGTGTCGAGCTCGACGGCCTGCTCCTGGAACAGCCCGTCGATGTCGGGATGGCTGCCGTAGACGTACGTGCCGCCCGTGGCGACGAACGCTTCGAGCCGCGTGGCCGCGTTTCCGAAGGCACCGCTGCCGCCTTGCACGACGTTCCGGAACTTCTTCTCGCCGTACGCACTGAAGAACGCCGCCCGTTCCAGCGGCCGCAGCCGCGTGCGGATGCCGACGGCCTGCAGATAGTTCTGCACGGCCTCGGCGAGATTCGCATAGGCGACGTCGCAGGTGTAATCGCCGGCGTCGAAGCCGTTGGGATACCCGGCCTCGGCGAGCAGCCGCTTGGCCCTCGCCGGGTCATAGACGGCGGCCGGCGGCTTCCAGAAGAACTCGAAGATGTCCGGCACGACGCTGTTCGGGATCCGCGAGAAGCCGAGCGTCTCGGCCTGGTTGATTGCGTTGCGGTCGAAGGCGAGGTTCACCGCCTGGCGAACCTTGAGGTTGTGCCACGGCGACTTCGCGTCCCACTGCTCCGGGAAGTACAGCCAGAACGTGCCTTGCAGCACCGTCGCCTTCAACTGCAAGCCCGGCGTGCGGCGGAGCTCTTCGGCCAGCGGGCCGCGGACCGAGTAGACGATGTCGACCTCGCCGCGCTTGAGCGCAGCCAGCCGCGTGGACTCGTCGGGGATGACCTTGAAGACGATGCGCCGGACACTTGGCCGCTTGCGCCAGTAGCCGTCGAACGCCTCCATAACCACTTCGACACCCGGCGTGAACGAGACGAACTTGTAGGGCCCGGCGCCGATCGGCGCCTTCTTATAGCCCTCGTCGCCGACCTTCTCGACGTACTTCTTCGGCACGATCCATCCGGCGCCGGTCGCGGTCGTATAGAAGGTCAGGAAGTCCGGCCACGGCTGCTTGAGTCGGAATCGGACCCGCGAGGGATCGACGACGTCGACGCCAGCCACGCGCTCCTTGAGCGTCTTCACGGCGGCGCCGCGGTAGCGCTCGAACGAGAACTTCACGTCCTCGGCGGTCACCGGCTCGCCGTTGTGAAAGCGCGCGCCCTGACGCAGCACGAACTCGTAGGCGAGGTGATCCTTGGAGACCGTCCACGATTCGGCGAGACTCGGGGCGAGCAGCTGGCCCGGCATCGGCTTGGCAAGCGCGTCGTGCAGCGCGTAGTAGATCATGTACGGCGTGATGATCCCGGACGACTCGGCGGGATCGAGCCACGTCGGCGCCAGTGTGATGTGCACGCCCCACGTGACCTGATCCCCCTGCGCCGCCGCTTCTCGCGCGGGACCGCTCGAGACGATGACGATGATCGCGAGGATGATCGCGCGGTATGTCATGTCGACCTCCTGATCGCGAATGCGGGCGGGATGATGCGGTCGACGCTCGCGCCGTCCCACCGCCAGCCCGGCACGTGGCTCCAGTATTGTTCGGTCGCCTTCCGCGCCTTCGCACAGACCTCGCCCTCGTCGACGCGCATGAGACGCCCACCCTGCACGAGCACCTTGCCGTCGACGATGACGGTGTCGACGTCGCGGCCCGTGGCGCCTTCGACGAGCGCCTTGATCGGGTCGACGTACACCGGCGCGCCGAGGTGATCGAGGTTGATCAGCAAGACGTCGGCCTTTGCGCCGGGCGCGAGCCGACCCAGGTCACTGCGGCCGAGGAACTTGCATCCCCCCAGTGTCGCTGCGTTGAAGACGTCGCGCGGGAGGCCGGCCTGATAGTTGCCGTCGGTCACTTTGGCGAGGAGCGAGGCGAGCCGGAGCTCGGCGACCATGTCCATGGGATAGGTATCGGTGCCGATCGCGAGATTGACGCCGGCCTCCAGATACCGCTGGAACGACTGCAGCGTCATGGCCATCTTGGCGTACTTGTACGGGCAGTGGCCGACGGTGGCGCCCGTCTGCGCGAGCACGCGCAGATCGTCGCCGAAGGCATAGCGCGGCCACGCGTGGGCAGTCGTGAACACGACGTGGCCCAGCAGCGTGCGGTCGTCGAGGAAGCCGATGTCGGCGAGGAACTGCACCGGCGTCTTGCGGTGTTCCTCGATGATGCGCTGGAACTCGATGAGGTTGCCGCCGGCGTGCGTGTGGATCGGCACGCGGAGCTCGCGCGCGGCGTCTTTCCCTGCGCGCAGCAGCGGCTCGCTGCACGTCTCGACCTGCGCGGCGTTCAGCATGCCGCGCAGGCGGCCCTGCGCCGTGCCGTCGTACTTGCGCACGAAGTCGATCGCTTCGCGCAGCCGCGCCTGACCGACCGCGGTGTCCTCCTCGTACGTGAGGCGGCCTTTGGCATCCATGTACGTGTCGCGGTCGCGGAATGGCGGGCTCGCGTATACGCGCACTCCGAGGTCGTCGACCAGACGCGCGTAGCCCTCCCAGTCGCCGCGCAGGCCGCCGACGTCGATCACGGTCGTCGTGCCGTTCTTGAGCGCGTGCAGGAAGGTAAACGCGCGCAGCGCGGCCACCGCGTCGGCCGGCGGCGGCGTCATCTTGCCCTTGAGCGGCGCCGCGAAGCTCATGTAGTTCGCGGTGCGGTAGTCGTTCTTCGCCATGTCCAGCAGCAGGTAATCGCCGCCGCCGCCCGCGGTGTGCACGTGCGTGTTGATGAAGCCGGGTGCCACGAGCTTGCCGCGCGCGGAAATCGTCTGATCGACGGCACCCGTGTATGCTCCGCCGGCGTGCACGATCGTGTCGTTGTCGATGACGACACTGCCGCGCTCGTGGACCTCGTGACTCTGGCCGTTGTGGGCAACGACCCAGCCACCCTCGATGAGCGTCTTCATGCGCACCTCCTGTGGCTGACGGCTCGGGACTAACGCGCGGATTCTTGGGGTCGAGCCGGCTCCGAGAAATTGATGCTGGTGGGCGCGTTGGCTTCGAACGGACTCCAGAGACCGAGCTCCTTGCCCATGTCACGCAGCGCCGGCAGGACTTCCTGACCGAGCAGCCGAATGCACGTCTTCGTGTCCTCGGTGGACACGAAGCCGTCGGCGGCCCAGAAGCCGACGATGGACGGCCGCGTCTCCTCGAGCAGGCGACGCAGCTTGGGGATGACGGTCTTCGGCGTGCCCGCGATGATCTGCTGGTTCTGGATCTGGTCCTCGAACGCGGCCCCGCGCGGGTTGGAGCGTCGCCCGACCGCGTATTCGACGAACGCCGTGCGATACGACGGCGAGAAGTAGCCGGACGGGCTCGACCACACCGGATGCGCCAGGCCCGTGAACTCACCCTGCATCCACATGAACTGCCTGGCGTTGGCCATGGCCTTCTCTTCCGTTTCGGCCACGTGGCAGCGCTGCAGGTACCCGCGATACTCGGGGCCGCCGGCGTAGCCGGTCTCCTGCGCGACCTGGTCGTAGAGCTCCCAGATCTTTTTGGTGGCCTCGATCTCGGTGCTCAGCGCGATGTAGGGATAGCGCTGCTTCGCCGCCCAGATGATGGTCTCTTTGCTCAGCACCCCCGGGATCCACACGCGCGGATGCGGCTTCTGCAGCGGCAGCGCCCACGGATTCACCACGCGGTGCTGGTAGTGCGTGCCCTCCCAGCGAAACGGTCCGGTCTGCGTCCACGCCTTCACGACCAGCGCGTGCGCCTCCTCGAAGCGCTCGCGGTTGTACGCGGGATTGACGCCGGTGGCGAGCTGCTCCTGGCCGCCGCCGCGTACGAAGCCGGAGACCAGCCGGCCGCGCGACACCATGTCGATCATCGCCAGCTCTTCGGCCAGGCGCACCGGGTTGTCCGCGAGCGGCAGTGGATTGCCGAGGAGCACGAGCTTCACGCGCTTGGTTGTGGCGGCGAGGATCGAAGCGAAGATGTTGCACTTGGCCTGCATGCAGAACGGCGCGTTGTGGTGCTCGTTGAGCATGATGCCGTCGAAGCCGACTTCCTCGGCCAGCCGGTAGTGCTCCAGATACTCGTTGTAGAGACGGCTGCCCGCGACGGGATCGAAGTGACGATTGCTGAACATCAGCGCGGTGGCGCCGAAGTCGCGACCTTCCTGCTCGGGGTACGCCGACATCGGCTGCTCGGTGAAGTACATGAGGTGCATCGGATCTCCTCAGGCCTCGGTGATGAACCGCGTCACCAGGCTCGCAAGCTCGTCAGGCTTTTCCATGTCAACGAAATGACCTGCGCCGTCGAGAATCTCGAGCCGCGCGTGCGGGAGCGCCTTCTGATACCGCTCGCCGCACTCCAGCGGCACGATGCGATCGTCGCGGCCCCACACGATCAGCGCGGGGATCGCGACACCGCCGAGCAGATGTGGCAGCGTCGGATTGTACATGTAGGGTTTCCACGCGATGCGGAACGTCATCTCGCGGTTGAGATCCCACTGCTCGAGCCGGCTCGTCGCCGGCTCGGCGCCGAAGAGACGATCGAACGCGCGCTGGTCGCCGAAGCCGCGGCGCACGTAATCGATATACGAAAGCAGCGCCTGATCCGCGATCTCGCCGCGCTCCGGTTTGACGCCCATCGCCCCCACGAGCACCAGGCGCTTGAACGCTCGCGGCGCCATCGTTGCCATCTCGGCCGCGATCCAGCCGCCGAAGCCGAGCCCCACCAGAGTGAGGTCACGCGTGAGATCCCGATCGCCCAGCAGCCACTGATACACGACGGCGACGTCGCGCACGCTGCGCATCCAGTCGGGCCGCGACGAGCGGTCGTAACCGGGATGCGACGGGACCAGCACGCTGCACGTGCGTGCCAGCGCATCGTCGAAGAGCGCAGGCTCGGGCCGGCCGATATCGTGGTGCAGTACCAGCACGGGCCGGCCGCTGCCGGCCGATGCGATGGATAGATTGATGCCGGCGACGGACACGGTTTCGGTACGCCAGGGGACGGGAGAGGGGCTCATGGGGGCGGATTCTATCAGCCGCGCGGCGGCCGGCGCACCTCCGCGGCGACGCCCGCATACCCCGCACGGAGCACGGCGGCGTCGGACGAGTAATTGATGATGGTCGCCCCGAGCTCGATCATCTCGCGCACGCCCTCGACGCTGTCGGTGATCATGGCCACCTGCTTGCCATGCTTGCGGGCGGCCGCCGCCAGGCGCTTGCGATAGCCGGTGAGCGTTTCGCGCTGCGCGGGCGTGCCGAGCACGCCGAGGTTCTGCGCGAGATCCGTGGGGCCGATGGTGAGCGCGTCGATGCCCGGGGTGGCGGCGATCTCGTCGAGCCGATCAAAGGCCTGCTTCGTCTCCAGCATCGCCGTCACGTGCACGCGCGCGTTCGCGGCGGCCATGTGCTCGGCGGGCGCGAGCGTCTGGTACATCGTGTGCGGGCCGAAGCCGTACATCCCGCGCTCGCCGAGCGGCGCGTAACGCGCACACGCCGCCACCTCGGCCGCCTGCTCCGGCGTGTCGACCTGGGGAATGTGCAGGTTCCACACGCCGGCGTCGAGCAGGCGCGTGATCCACTCGCGATTGCCCTCCGGCGGTCGCACCACGATCGGAAAGTCGAGCGCGCGGGCGAGCGTCGCCATGTCGGCCACCGTCTCCATCGAGAACGGCGAGTGCTCCATGTCCACGCGCGCGAAGTCGAGGCCGGCCGCTCGGAGCAGCGTGAGCACGGCCGGCGTGCGGATCATGGTGATCCACGTGCCGAGCTGAATCTCGCCGCGCTCGGCGCGGATGCGATAGGCGTTGTCGTTCATGGGACGGCTCCTGGGGCGGGAGGGTCAGACGCGCACGCGCTGGATGCGCGCGCCGAGTGCCTGCAGCTTGGCGTCGATGTTCTCGTAGCCGCGGTCGATCTGATCCACGCTGCGGATGATCGTGCGGCCATCAGCCGCGAGGGCGGCGACCACCAGCGCGATGCCGGCACGGATATCGGGACTCGGGATGCCGGTCGGCTCGCCGCGCAGGCGAGCAGGGCCGTGGATCAGCGCGCGATGCGGATCGCACAGCACCACGCGCGCACCCATGCCGATGAGCTTGTCCACGAAGAAGAGCCGGCTCTCGTACATCTTTTCGTGGAACAGCACGGCGCCTTCGGCCTGCGTCGCCGTGACGAGCGCGACGCTCATGAGGTCGGCGGGAAACGCTGGCCACGGACCGTCGTCGATGGTCGGAATGGCGTTGCCGAGATCCGGCCGTATGGCCAGCTGCTGCAGGCCCGGCATGATGAGATCGTCTCCGTCGGACCGCGTCCGCACGCCGAGCCGACCGAACACCGCCAGCGCCATCCGCAGATGCTCGAGGCCCGCGTTCTTGATGACGATCTCGCCACCCGTCACGGCGGCCAGCGCGATGAAGCTGCCGACCTCCATGAAATCGGGACCGAGCGTGAACTCCGCGCCGCGCAGCCGCGACACGCCATGGATGCGGAGCAGGTTGCTGCCGATGCCGTCGATCCGCGCGCCCATTGCCGTCAGCAGCGCGCACGTCTCCTGCACGTGCGGCTCGCAGGCGGCATTGCGGATGATCGTCGTGCCCTCGGCCAGCGAGGCCGCAAGCACGACGTTCTCCGTTGCGGTGACGCTGGCTTCGTCGAGCAGGATGTCGGCGCCGCGCAGCGGTCGACCTCGCAGCACCAGGTCGGGTTGCTGCTGCAGCCCCGCACCGAGCGCCTGCAGGCCCAGCACGTGCGTGTCGATGCGCCGCCGGCCGATCTGATCGCCGCCGGAGTGGCCGACGCGCGCCTCGCCCTCGCGCGCCAGCAGCGGGCCCACGAGAACCAGCCCGCCACGCACGCGCTTGAGCAGCGTCGGGTCGGGGGTCGTTGTCATGATTCGCCGGGCGCGCAGCGTGACGGTGTGCGCGTCGTGACGGTCCACCTCGACGCCGAGGCCCTCGACCAGGGACAGCATCGTGCGGATGTCGGCGATGTCGGGGAGGTTGTGCAGGCGCACGGGCTCGTCGGTGAGCAGCGCGGCCGCGATCAGTGGGAAGGCGGCGTTCTTGTTGCCACTTGGCGTGACCGTGCCCCGGAGGGGGACGCCGCCGTCGATGATGAGCTCATCCATGGCCACGACGATGCTATCGTACGCCAGACCATGGGCCCGGCGATATGACAGATCACTTCCGCTTCGTCCACATCACCGATACCCACGTCATGGCGGGCGGAGTGTGGCGGATCCGGGGCACCGACGTGGATTTTGACACTGATGCGTCGCTGCGTCGGGTGGTGGACACGGTTGGGCGACTGGACCCGGTGCCGGCGTTTGCCGTGCTCGGCGGGGACCTGGCGAGCCCCGACCTCCTGCACCGCGAGCGGACGCTGGCCCCGGCGGAGTACGCATCCTCTTATATGCGTCTGACGGAGATCCTGGCCGGCCTGCCCTGCCGCGCCCACTACCTGATGGGCAACCACGACAACCTCGAAGCCTTCAACCAGGCGCTGCGTCCGGACACGCCCAAGGACGCGCCGTGCTACTACGGCTTCGATCATGGCGGCATGCATTTCGTCGCGCTCGATTCCCACGAAGCGGGCCACACCGACGGCGTGCTCGACGCCGCCCAGCTGGCGTGGCTGGAGCGCGACCTGTCAGCCCACTCGCAGACCCCGACGGTGGTCTTCGTCCATCACCACCCGTGGCCGCTCGGCCACGCGTGGATGGACACAATGCAGCTTCGAAACGGCTCCGAGCTGATGGCACTGCTCGGCCGGCACGCACAGGTGGGCTGGCTCATCGGCGGCCACGTCCACAGCGAGCAGATGATCCAACGCGGCGGCTTGACGTTTCTGACCACGCCGTCCACGTGCATTCAGCTCGCGAAGGTTCCGGGGCCCGCGCACTTCGAGCCGGGGCCGCCTGGCTTCCGCGTGGTCGATGTGGAAGACGGTCGGCTGTCGACGTTCGTCGTGTACGCGCGCTGAGCGACCCGACTACCAGATCCGCGGCACCAGCCGATACGGAACTTTCTTTTGGTACTCCGTGTACCCGGAAAGACTTCGAGCGAGCAATCGCTCCTCGTCCAGCAGCCGCCATATCAGGAACGGCAGCATGGCCCCGGCCGCCAGGAGGCCCCAATAGGACCCGAGCGCCAGTGGCGTGCCGATGACATAGAGTGACGCGCTCGCGTACATCGGATGACGGACGATCGCGTAGGGCCCCGTCGAGACCACGTGCTGATCTGGAGTCACCTGAATGGTGGCCGCCGTGAACGTGTTGACTCGATAGACGCGAAAGATCAGGTAGAAGCCGACCGCAGTGAGAATGTCGCCGCCGACGACGAGCCAGACTGGTGTAACGGACCATTGAAAGCGGCGATCGAGCGCGGGCACGGCGAGAAGGGCGATGAACCCGAGTGAGGCGCCGAGCATGATGACCTTCTGCCGCGGCTCCTTTTCGGCCGTCGGACCGCCACGCATACGGCGCTCGAGGAGCGCCGGGTCATTCCTCTCGAGATAGACCGTGGTGAGCCAGGATGCTCCGACGAAGATGACGAGATAGACCCACGCCTGCCAGTAGTGCAGCGTCGCCGCGGGAAGGAAGAGCAGGAGCGCCATCACCACGGCGAGTGCGGCGAGGGCGGACCGGGCTCGGGTCTTCAGCCCGTGCAAATGCTCAACGACTGAAACGCTGGGCGGCTTTAGCGCGCGCTTTCGACGCTTCGACGTCGCGGTCGCGGGGCCCAGCGGTGGTCACGAGACCGTCGATCAGCGCCCTGGCTGCGTTCGCGACCTCGTCCACCGCGCGCGTAAACACGGCTTGGTTCGCTTTGGACGGCTTGGTGAAGCCGCTCAGTTTTCGGACGAACTGCAGCGACGACGCGCGGATCTCTTCGTCCGTCGCCGGCGGCGTGAAGTTGTGGAGCGTTTTGATGCTTCGACACATCGACGGACCTCCTCTGTCAGATTCAGAGTGCCAGCCGAACTAGGCAACGAGCAACTGCTGCTGTTCCCTGACGGCCGCGGGCGATACCAATCGGACGTGTTCTTCGATGGCGCCCAGGTGAGCCTCCACCGCCGCGGCGGGGACACCGGCCGGCGCGTAGGCCACGTACAGGACATGCGACGTCCCGACTGAAATCGGCGACCGATTGTCCTGTCCGTAGAGAATCGAACAACAGATGCTCTTGGCGTCGCGCATGATCATGTCGCCCGCCCGAATGGCTTTGGGCGTGCCATCCATCTGCGTCAGCTGGTCTCCGTCGCGCGACACGTCGATGGAGATGGCCCCGTGCAGCTTGTCGACATCATGTCCGGCGGTGAGCACCAGCGTGTCGACCTCCGCCATGAAATTGGCATCGACCAGCGGCGACACGTTCGGCAACGACTTGCCCTTGGACACGATGGACTCGACCTGCTGCAGGACGTGGTACGTCTTATCGAACCGCTTGTAGTACTGCGCATACGCGGCCATCACCGGAAGCGACAGGAAGTCTCGTCGCGTGAACCCTCGGTAGCGCTCCCGCACGCGCGCTTCCATCTCGCGCTTGCGCTCGTTCAACCGCGGCGACGGATCACCATTCGCGACGCCCGACATTTCCAAGAGGCCGATGATCGCCCCGGGGTGGGCGGCTCGCCATTCCGCCGTGGCCGAAATCGAACGCATGTCAAGGCGCGCCCGTCACTCCGGCAGCAGCGAGTCGCGCCAATCCTTGATGACGAACGATTTCACCAGTCCCTCGAGGATGAACGGGTCTTCCCTCGAGAAGGCCTCCGCGTCCGCGCGCGTCTTGAACACCGCCATGTTGCCCCCGTCGGTGAACGGCCCGATGCCCAGGACAACACCCCGCGCCACGTATTTGTCGACGATCGCTTTGTGGCGCGGATACACCGCCATGATCGTCTCCATGCTGGCGCCCGACGACTCTCCGATGACCACGGTTTTCATGGGGAGTCTCCTCTACGCGCGACGTCCACGCGTGGGCTGAAGCATGCTCACGCGGTTGCCCTCGGTATCCGTGAACGAGATGTAGTGTCCGACGCCGGGGATTTCCATCGGCTCGCCGAGCACGGTACCGCCCGCGTCTCTGACCTTCCGCACTGCCGCCTTGATATCGTCCACCGCGATCACGACGGACGGATGTTGCCCAGGCCAATCCGGCTTCCTCGCGAAGAAGCCCCCGTTGATCGCGCCGGGGCGCTTCGGGCCGTCCTCGCCGCTTTCAGTCGTCGTGGCCAGGACGTAGTTACCCATCTCCTCGCCGAGCATTTGCGTGTGCCACCCGAACGCCGATTCGTAAAATTTCGCCATTCGTTGGCGATTGTCGTAGGGCATCTCGAAGTGAACGACAGAATTCATCGTGGGTGCCTCCACATGAGTTGAAGCGTGATTCGGAGATCCGCGCTACGGTCCGCCAAGCCAACCGGCGTATCCAGCCACGACGCCGCCAAGCGCGATGAAGACGAGCGCGGCGGGTGCCGACACCGCGTGGAGCCAGTTGGCGGCTCCGCTATCCGTGATGAGCCAGACGGAGAACCATGTGAATCCGACGGCGGCGCAAATCACGCCAGCGTTGTGCAGCCGGTCGCTGCGCAGTGTTCGCGCAGAGACGTCGGCGCCCGGTCGCGCGCGGCGTCGGCGAAGCATCCGAAGCACGGCCACCCATACGACCGCGGTGAGGACGACGCTGGCGATGGTCGGAGTTGGCCTCATCAGCGCTTCTTGAGCTTCACCTCTTCGAGCGGCGCCGACCACGGATAGGGATCGATGTGCATCAGCGCGGGGTCTTCGACGCGCGGGCCGATCCCGCTCGGCCAGATGTAGTCGTAAATCGGCGCGAAGCGCACGCGCTCGTAGAGCTGCTGCTGGATCTGCGCAAGCATCGCGGCGCGCTTTTTCTTGTCCAGCTCTTGCCCTTGCTGCCGATAGAGCGTCTCGATGTCCGGGTAGGCGCCGTAGGAGTAGGCGCCCTCGGCAGGCACGATCTGCGACAGACGCGAGGACGCGTTGCCGTACACGGCGTCGATGCACATGCAGATGCCTTTGAGCTTTTTGCTGGCCAGCGCGGAGTAGAAGGCGGCCCGTTCCATCGTGCGTAGTCGCGTTTTGATCCCGATGGCTGCCAGGTTGGCGACTATCGCCTCGCCCGTCGAGAAATACGGCGGCCACGGATGCAGGTCGCCGGCGTCGAAGCCGTTCGGATATCCGGCCTCGGCCAGCAGCTGCTTGGCCTTCGCCGGATCGTACGGGTGCGGCTCCAGCGGAATCGCGAACTCGAACGTGCGCGGGATGACGTTGCCCGTCGGCCGCGAGGCGCCGAGCGTCTCGGCCATGCTGATGCTGCGGCGATCGATCGCGAGACTCGCTGCCAGCCGCACGCGCTTGTCGTGCCACGGCGATTTCGGATCCCACTGATCGAGGAAATCGAGGTAATAGGTCCCGATGCCCCCGGAAAACGCGAGCTTGAGGCTCGGATCGCGCTTGACCTCTTCGGCGAGCGTCGCATCCAGCAGGTACGCGACGTCGACCTCGCCGCGCTTGAGCATCGCCATCCGCGTGGTGGCCTCCGGCACGCTCTTGTAGACGAGCCGCTTCACGGACGGCATCTTGCGCCAGTAGCCCTCGAACGCCTCCATCACGAGCTCGACGCCCGGCGTGTGGCTGACGAACTTGTACGGACCGAGGCCGACGGGCGCCTTCTTGAAGCCGTCGACGCCGACCTGCTCCATGTACTTCTTGGGCGCGATCCACCCCGCCGACGTCGCGAACGTGCCGTAGAACGTCATGAAGTCCGGCCACGGCTCGTGCAGCACGAAGCGCACGCGGTGCGGATCGACGATCACGACCTCCTGCACCTTCTCTTGGAGCAGCTTGGCGCCCTTGGCGCGCTGGAACGAGAACTTCACGTCGTCGGCCGTGAAAGGATCTCCGTTGTGGAACTTGAGCCCCTGGCGCAGCTTGAACTCGTAGGTGCGCTGATCGGGGCTGACCGTCCACGACTCGGCCAGGCTCGGCGTCAGGTGATTACCCGGCATGGGCTTCACCAGCGCGTCGTGCATCGCGTAGAGCACCCAGAACGGCGTCAGCAC
>Ga0075423_10004296_pt1 | contig 13213 bp, 13 predicted proteins | sample SoiMethybrSBSTD2_FD_80114 | JGI IMG/M metagenome (GOLD analysis project Ga0075423, IMG submission 80114) | Bulk soil microbial communities from a Populus tree surrounding site in Tennessee, USA - Soil MetaG P. TD hybrid SBSTD2 | ecosystem: Environmental > Terrestrial > Soil > Tree plantation...
CGCCGCCTTCCGCACCGGCCGGCTCGGCCGCCTGGTCGTCTCCAAGGTGGCCAACTTCTCCATCGACCTGCCCGAGGCCAACGTCGCCATCCAGGTCTCGGGCACCTTCGGCAGCCGCCAGGAGGAGGCCCAGCGTCTCGGCCGCATCCTGCGCCCCAAGGCCGACGGCGGCCGGGCCCGCTTCTACACCGTCGTCAGCCGCGACACCAGGGACACCGACTACGCCCAACGCCGGCAGCGGTTCCTGGCCGAACAGGGCTACGCCTATCAACTGGTTGACGCCGCCGAGGTCCTGGCCACCCGGACCTGACCCGCGCCCGGACGCCGGACGCACCCCGCGCCCGGTTGGGCTAGGCGCCGATCGCGTGGCGGTAGTGCGGCAGGAGGCCGCTCCAGCCGCCGAGGTTGCGGTCGCGCCAGGCGGGGGCGTCGGCGCCGAGGTGCTCCCAGCCGCGGTGGACGACGGTGACGGCGGCGCGGCCGATGAAGGAGATGTCGACCTCGGTGGCCCGGCGGCGGTCGGTACCCAGGTGCCAGAGGTAGGCGAGGCGGCGGGGCGGCTCCCAGGCCACGACCTCGCCCCACTCGTGCTCGGTCCCGCCGGGGGTCCGCTCCTAGATGCGGCCGCCCGGCCGGGGCTCGAAGGTCACCACCAGCCCCGGTACCGACGACACGGAGTGGCTGGGCGGCCACCACATCGAGGTCCTGTTCGCCCAGGTGTCGAAGGCGTGCTCGGGCGAGCAGGCGACCTCAAACTCGATCTCGATCGGCTCGGTCACGGTGCGTCCCGTCCAGTCCGCTGGCTGGTGTTCTCGGCGGCCAGCCGGAACCGGGCGGCGGCTTCCCCCCAGACATGCTCCAGGTACTCGCGGACCGCGGCGATGCCCTCGTCGTCCAGCCGGTAGAGCCGGCGGGTGCCTTCCGCCCGATCCGCCACCAGAGACCATCTGGGCCATCCTGACCGACGCCCCCGGCTACCAGGCGTGGGACTCGGGCGTCGAGCGGGTCGAGGGCGCCATCGCCCCCGGGCGGAAGATCAAGGTGGCCTCCAGGGCCAACCCGGGCCGCGCGTTCCCGGTCAAGGTGACCGAGTTCAGCCCCGGCCAGCGGATCACCTGGAGCGGCGGCATGCCGCTGGGCCTGTTCAAGGGCGTTCGGACCTTCACCCTGGCGCCGGGGACCGATGGCGGCATCCGCTTCAGCGTGCGCGAGGAGTACACCGGGCCGCTCCTGCCCCTCATCTGGGGCGCTCCATGCCCGACCTCGGCCCCTCGTTCCGCCAGTTCGCCGACGGCCTGAAGGAGCGCGCCGAGCGCTGAGGGCGGGTCCGGAGCCTGGGCCGCCGGGGGCGACCGCCCTCCGAGCTCCGGACATGCGAAGGGCCCCCGTACCTGGGGGCCCTTCGTCAGGGAAGCCCTACTTGGTCGCGTGCCCGTTCCGGGCCCGGCTGAGCAGGAGGAACAGGGTCCCGCCGCCGATCAGGACGATCCCGGCCAGCAGCATCGGCCCGGAGCTGGCCCCGGTGAAGGGCAGCTGGCCGCCACCCGAGGTGGTGCTGGTGGCAGCACCAGCCGCGGCGCTGGTGGTGGTCTCCAGCGAGGTGGTCGGAGCGACCGAGGACGAGGGCGCGGTGGTGGGAGGCGCGGTGGTCGGCGGAGCCGTGGTCGGCGGAGCGGTCGTAGGAGCCGCGGTGGTCGACGGCGCGGTGGTCGACGGCGCGGTGCTCTCGGTGGGCTTGCACTTGTCAGGAAGCTTGGTGCTGCCGGAGTTGGTCGACGTTCCGTCGTCCTTCCAGGAGGCGACCGCGGTGACGGTGACCTCCCCGGTGGTCCCGGCGGGCAGGACGAAGTCACCCGAGAACGAGTTCTGCTTGTCGTTGAACTCGCCCGGGGGCAGGTCGGTCTTCTCGCCGTTGAGCTCGTAGAAGACCTTGACGGACGCGTCGTGGCCCTCTTCCCAGGCCGTCACCGTGTAGCTGACGCCGACCTGGCCGTCTTCGAGACAGTCGGAGGTGACCTTGACGCTGGAGTGCCAGGCGAGGGCGGGAGAGGCCAGCACCGTGGCCAGGAGCAGCGCTCCGAGGGCGATGGCCGTTGCCGCTCCGAGGCGGAGGCGGGTCCTCATGTTGTCGAGCTCCTTTCGCGTACGACCGCAGAGCACGACAACCGCCATGGCCCGGCAGGTCGGGCGCTTGTCGGGTGCCGGTAAGGCCGTACTAGGGGGATGCAGGCACCAAAGGCGGCCAAACCATAACCGAATCGCCCCCTTCACCCTGGTTGATCTGGCATCCGGAGCAGCACGGGATGGTTGCGATCCGGTAAAGGTGGCCTCCTCCGGCCTGTCGGCTTGACAGCCGGCGCCGGTGAGGGCAGCCTCCGGGCTTGCCATGCCGTACCGGAACGCCACCCAGAGCCGCGACCCCCGCCTCACCCCGAGGCTGAAGGGGTCCTGCGCGTGTCCCCGGGCCCGGCGCCCGGCTCCGTCCTCGCGCTGAGGCGAGCCGCCCGCCCGGGCCGGTCCGCGACCCCTGACTCCGCCTGGCGTCGACCCGGCTGCCGCACGGCCGCCAAGCGCCGGGGCCCACCGCAAAGGACGTCCGCATGCGCTCCGCCGACCCCACCGGCCCACCGACCCCCGCCGCATGGCCCGAGGCCGACCTGGTCAAGCTGACCATCCGCCTCGCGAACGCACCCGGGAGCGAGCTCCCGACCGGGTTGGCGACCGGGCTCACGAACGAACCCGCCCCGCCCGAACTGGGGCCCCTTCCTGAACTGGGGCCCCTTACCGGGAGGGTAGCCGACCGGCGAGGCGGCGTCCTCGGGCCGTCCACAGCCCCGGTCCAATGGCGAGAGGGCCTGGTCCGGCCGTCCACCGCCCTGGCCGAGCACGGCTGGTCGGTGCCCCTGCTCGTCACCCCGGAGGTCGAGGCCTGGCTGTTCGGCTGGCCCGCGGGGGTGGTCACGCCCGCCCACGGGCATCGCTGGGCCGCCGAGGCCCTCACGGTGGTCGAGGGCAGCCTCAGCGAGGAGTGCCTCGACCCGACCATCTGGACCACCGGCCGGCGGACCACCTGGCCGGCCGGGGCCAGCACCCTGTTCCCGAGCGGCCATGTCCACCTGCTCGGGGCCGCCGGCGATCGGCCGGCCGTGACCGTCCACGCCTGGAGCCGGCCGGCCGGGTCAGCCGACCGTGTCGCAGGCGGGCGTGCGCTTGGTCGACCCGGTGCGGCTGCCGGGCGGGGCCCGGGTCGTGGTCGTGACGCTGCCGAGCCCGTAGGGGTCGGCGCTGGTCGTTGTGGTCGCGGGTGCCTCGTGGGTCAGCCGGTACACGGTGTTGCGGATCTTGTGCACGTCCGGGATCGGGTAGCCGGATGACCAGCCGACGCTGTAGGTCGGCGGCGTGAACCCGACCGTGGTCACCTTGACCGGCTGGTCGCCGACCGCCCCGAGCAGGCTGGGCAGCTGGTTGGCCGGGATGTCGCTGGCCATGCTGCGCTTGAGCACCTTGACCAGCCGGGGAAAGGCGGCGAGCAGCTGGGCCGGGTTGGTCTGCCTGGCCAGCGAGCCGATCACGCACCGCTGGCGTTGCATGCGGTCGTAGTCGCTGGTCGTCTCCCTGGACCGTGAGTAGGCAAGGGCGCCGTAGCCGTCGAGGCGGTGGCGTCCCCGTTTCAGCTCGAACGCCGGGTGGCCGCCGGGGCGACCCAGGCGGTCGATCTCGACGTGCAGCGGCTTGAGGTTGTCGATCGTGACGCCCCCCAGGGCGTCGACCACGTCCACGAACCCGAGCAGGTCGACCAGGGCGTAGTGGTCGATGGGCAGCCCGAGCAGCTCCTGGGCCGCCCCGGCAACGGCGGCGATGCCCGGCCGGCGGCTGTTGGGGAACAGGTCGGGCCGCTCGTCCTCGGCGAAGGCGTACAGCTCGTTGAGCAGCCGCGGGAAGCAGTGGCACTTGCGGAAGTGGTCGGCCGCCGGCCCGTCGGGCAGCGGCACCCGGACCATGTTGCGCGGCAGCCCGAACAGCGACAGCTTGCCGGTTGCGACCTCGTAGCTGGCCACGATCATCGTGTCGGTGCGCCGGCCGCGGCGGCCCGGCCCGGCGTCACCGCCGATCAGCAGCACCGTGACCCGGCCGGGAATGGCCGTGACCAGGCCGTTGCCGTTGTCGTGGCGCGCGCCGGGACGGCCGTGCCATAGCGGGTCCTCACCGTTGAAGACCGAGGTCAGCAGGTCATAGGCCTCGAGTTGGTAGTAGGCGGCGGCGGCGTGCGGGGCCGCGGTCAGGGCGACGACCACGACCAGCCCGGCGGCCGCGGCCCGGCGCCAGCCGGCCTCCACCGGTGGCCGCTGCCGGCCGTCCCGCCGGGCCAGCAGGTAGGCGTCGAGCACCGCGACCACCCGGAACAGCAGCAGGCCCGCGTCGGCCACCAGCAGGGCCAGCAGGGCCCGCGGCTGGAGCAGCATGCGCGAGAGCGCCGTCGGCTCGCTCCAGAACCCGACCGCCGCGGCCAGGCAGAGCACCGTGACCACCAGCATGACGACGCCCCGGCGCCGGTGCCCCAGGTACAGCTGGCCGAGGCCGGGCACGAGGCAGGAGAGCAGGGCCGCGACCAGCGGCCGCGTCCACCGGTCGCGCGAGGACCGCCGGCCAGGGGGCTCCTGCGGGCCCCACCAGACCGAACTGCCGTCGCCGCCGGTCGGCAGCACATCCGGTTCGCGCACTCGCCTCCGCTCAGGTTGATGACAGCCCAGCACGGGACGACCTGCCGCGCTGAGAACATCCTGTCAAGAGCGCACTACCCTGAGTGGCCGTTTGTTACCCTGCTCACTGGTGCCGGCCACAGGTAAGCATCCCACGGGAAGCGGCAATCTGCGCAACATCTTCGACGCCGCCAGCGGCTACCCCGGGTCGCGGGCCAGGGCGACGACCTCGTGGATGGCGTCGGGGTTGGCCAGGGCGCCCACGCTGACCGCCTGCTCGAGCGGGACCCCGGTCAGCACCCGCTTGACCGGGACCTCGAGCTTCTTGCCCGACAGGGTCCGCGGGACCTCGGCGATGGCGTCGATGCGGTCGGGGACGTGGCGGGGGCTGAGGTCGGCCCGGACCGCGGCCCGGATACGGTCGCGCAGGCCGTCGTCGAGCTCGGCCTCCGGCCGCAGGACCACGAACAGCAGCAGCCGGCCCTCCCCGCCGGGGTCGCTGACGTCCACGACCAGACTGTCCACGATCTCGTCCAGGCCCTCCACGACCCGGTAGAACTCGGCCGTGCCCATCCGGACCCCGCCCCGGTTGAGGGTCGAGTCCGAGCGGCCGCTGATGATGCAGGTGCCCCGCTCGGTGATCTCGAGCCAGTCGCCGTGGCGCCAGACCCCCGGCCAGGTGGAGAAGTAGCTCTCGCGGTAGCGCTCGCCGTCGGGGTCGTTCCAGAGGAACAGCGGCATGCTGGGCAGCGGCTCGGTGACGACCAGCTCGCCGACCTCGCCGACCACCGGGTGGCCGTGCCCGTCGAAGCTCTCGACCTTGGCTCCCAGCGCTCGGCACTGGATCTCACCTGGGTACACGGGCAGCAGCGGGCATGAGGTCACGAACGACGTGCACACGTCGGTGCCGCCACTGGTCGAGCCGACGAGCACGTCCGGAGCAACCTGCCCGTACAGCCAGGCGAAGCCCTCGGGCGGCAGGGGGGAGCCGGTCGAGCCGATGGAGCGCAGGGCCGACAGGTCGAATTCGCGGGCCGGGTCGACCCCGGCCTTCATGCTCGCCAGCACGAAGGCGGCGCTGGTCCCGAGATAGGTCATGGCGCTGCGCTCGGCGAAGCGCCACAGCGCCCCCATGTCGGGGTGGCCGGGGCTGCCGTCGTAGAGGACCACCGTCGCCCCCAGGAGCAGACCGCCGACCAGGAAGTTCCACATCATCCAGCCGGTGGTGGTGAACCAGAAGAAGCGGTCGGCCGGGCCCAGGTCCAGGTGGAGCGAGACCGACTTCAGCAGCTCCAGGGCGATCCCGCCGTGGCCCTGGACGATCGCCTTGGGCAGCCCGGTGGTGCCCGAGGAGTACAGCACCCACAGGGGATGGTCGAAGGGGACCGGCTCGAAGGCCAGCTCGGCCCCGGCGCCGTCCTCCAGCAGCCGGTCCCAGGCGATCGTGTCCCGGTCCTCTCGTGGGGCGCCCGCGGCCCCCGGTGTCTCCTTGCTGGCACCGACCAGGACGGTGGCCTTCAGGGTGGGCAGGCGCCGGCCGATCTCGATCAGCGCGTCGCGGCGGTCGTGCCAGGCGCCGCCGTAGCGGTAGCCGTCGACCGCCACCAGCACCTTGGGTTCGATCTGGGCGAAGCGGTCGACCACGCTGGACACCCCGAACTCGGGGGCGCAGCTCGACCAGATGGCGCCGATGCTGGCCGTGGCCAGCAGCGCGACCACGGTCTCGGGCACGTTGGGCAGGTAGGCGACGACCCGGTCGCCCTTGCCGACGCCGAGCCGGCGCAGCCCGGCCGCGGCCGCCGCGACCCGCCGGCCCAGCTCGGCGTAGCCCATCGTTCCCAGCTCGCCGGACTCGTTGCCGTACAGCAGCGCCGGGTGGTCGTCGTGGCGGCGCAGCGACAGCTCGGCGTGGTTCAGGGTCGCCCCGGGGAACCAGCGGGCCCCGGGCATCCGCCGCTCGGCCAGGGCGGGGCTCGGTGCCGGCCCGCCGACCTCGAAGACCTCCCAGATCGAGGTCCAGAACCCGTCCAGGTCATCCACTGACCAGCGCCACAGCTCCTCGTAGGATCCGAACCGCAGCCCTCGCCGGTCGCGCAGCCAGTCCAGGTAGCGGGTCAGGTTGGCGCGCTCGACCCGCTCCGGCGACGGCGCCCACATCGGCTCCACGCCCACCAGCGGCCTCCTTCCAGCGCCGGTCCCTTTCCCCCAGGGCACCGTTGGCGTCCTCGGATCCCTCCCTCGAACGACGCTACCACCTGGGCCGAGCGCGACCGATCGCCCCGCCGAACGGGGAATGCCGGACGGACGGCGGGTGTTCGGTTCGGGCAGGTGGCCAGTAATCATGTAAGCGGAGGCCCGATGGCGACGTCCCCGCGGCGGCGGTGGCTGCGACCGCCACAGCTGCGGACCCTCGACGCCGACCAGGACGAGCGGCACGCGACCTGGCTCGAGCTGTTCTTCGACCTGGTGTTCGTCATCTCGATCGCCGAGGTCGTCCACACCTTGGAGGACTACCGCACCCCGGCCGACTTCGCCGGGACGGCCGGCCTGTTCGGCGCCGTGTGGTGGGCGTGGGTGGGCGGCTCGGGAAGAAGTTTCCTCCCGGTAAGCTCTTACTCCTGTTCTGGCAGCTTGGACTGGCGTTCTACCCAGGCGTCCACGTCCGAGCGCCGGTAGCGGATGGTGCGCCCGACCCGCAGCGCGGGCGGCCCGGTGCCTTCTGCTCGCCATCGCCGCAGGGTGCCGACGGCTACGTGCAGGTACTCGGCCGTCTCCTGTTCGGTCCATAGGCGCTCATCCACGCTGCTGATTGTAGGTGACCGCGTAGGGAGCCGGTTGAGCGCAGGAATGCACTATTGATATCGTATGATAGCTCAAGTTAACTCGTATCCTCTGACGCGCGCCAGGATTCACCTATTCCGCCACCACAAGACAGGGGTGAATCCCATCCGAGAACGTCTCGGCGCGCTGTACTACCGGCTGTTCGGCCGCTGCTGGGCCTGTCATGGGCTCATGGCGCTGCACTCACCGGGCCAGGTGCGCCGCTGCGGGAACACACCACTCGCCATCGTCCTGACCGACTCCGAGCCGGTCGGTCCTGCGTCACAGGCTTCGGCCTGACAGGGGATGGGCGCAGGAACGACCAGGGGCGGGTCCGGGTGTCATCCGGGCCCCGGACCCGCCCCGTCCAAGGGGGAAGCCTGGGAACGGTAGAGACGGTGTTCGCCACCATCGTCGCCCTATTGGCCGTGGCGGTCCTCGGCGCGCTGGTGTTCGTCGTGGTATGGGAAGTGTGCGCCATCCGGCGGACCCTGGCCTCGCACCGCGACGCTGTTGGCCGGCCGCCTAGCGATGCGGACTTCTGGCGCCAGCAGCGCGCCTTGACCGAACCGAAGTAACCGGCCCGAGCGTCCGGGTCCCGCTAAGCCAGCCACCCACCACTACACGGCCCCGGTGCCTGCCGGGGCCGCTTAGAGTCTGTTAAGAAGTCGCCTAGAGCCTGTTAAGAAGTCGCCCCCTGTCGTTCCGCCAGCAAGGCGAGCGTGATATCCAGTTGCTTCGGTCGGTGGCTGTTGCCTGGTGTTGGCACCTCCCGGCTGGGTCTCGGCCGAGGGATCGGGCGCCTCTCCCCCGGGGCTCGGTCCGGGCCTACGACCCCGGGTCGGCCTCCCCCGCCCGGGGTCGTAGTGCGCTCAGATGTAGATGCTGTCGCGGACGGTGCCGGCCAGGGCGGCGGCCCGATCAGTGCCATGACGGCGGCGACGGCGGCGTCGATCCGCCGGGGTGAGTCCTTCCGCTCTTTGGCCAGCCGGGCGCCTCGGGCGTCCTCCCGGAGCACGGCGTTGCCGATGTGGCGGGCCAGGCGCGAGTCGCCGGAATGGGTGAGCTGGCCATTGACGACCGCCTCACAGAACCTCGCGGTAGCCGGGGTCATGCGGCCCGGTGACTGCGGGTACTCCAGTACCGGCAACCCCTCACCGTCGAGGAGCTGGAGCGAGCGCGCCCACCGGAACGGGTCGGCGGCGATCTCCAGCACCCGCCAGCGCCGGCACGCCTGCCGGATGGCCTGCTCGACGTCCACGATGGGGACCTGGCGGCCATCGGCCTCCCACAGCTCCACCAGGTCGACGTGGGGCCGCTGGTCGACGGTGGCGACCACGAGCACCGTGGTGTCGCCGTTGAAGGACCCGTCAAAGGCGAGGGCGACCTCGGCCCCATCGGGGACGCTCCGGGTCGCATCCGAACAGGCAGTCCACGCGGAGGGCGGCAACCAGGCGTCCTCGAGCTGGTCGGTGAAATGGCACAGCCGGGCCCGGCGGAACGAGGCTTCGCGCAGCTTCGGGGGGAGGACGGCGTCCAGCCCGTCAACGGCGAGGAAGTCCCCCAGGGCGGGATTCGCCAGCTCCCAGCAATGCCGGCAGTCCACCGGGTGGTCCTCGAACCCGGCGGCCGAGTGCTCCCGCCACACCACAAGGGGATCGTCCGGATGGTCGATCGCGTAGGTGCGCAGGCGGCCGAGAACGGTCTCGTGGAGGTCGGGGCCGGGTGTCCCGATGGCCAGCACGACCGATGATGGTTGCTTGCCGGTGGCCAGGGAGACGACCTCGTACACCTCCTGCTCGACGCGGCCGGCTTCGTCGACGATGGCGAGGGTGAAGTCCAACCCCTCCAGGCGCTTGGGGACCGCGGGGAGGACTTGGAACGACGACCTCCGCGCCGGCACGGTAAGGGCGTCGGCGTACACCTGGACGCGGCGCTCCAGATCCGGGTGGAGCTCCACCATCCTGGCCGCCTGCCGGTGGCAGAGGGCGGCTTGGCGTTCGTCGGTGGCGACGACGACGACGCCGGCCCCTTCCTCGCCGGCTAGCAGCTCGTACGGGGCGAGGACGGCGGTGATGGAGGTCTTGCCCTGCCCTCGTGGGAGCATCCACCCGGCCAACCGGGGGCGAGGCTTGGCATCCCAGGTCGAGGCGATCAGGGATCGCTGCCAGGGCCGAAGGCGGAGGGGCTTGCGGACTCCATGGCCGCGCGGCACCCGTATGTAGTCGGTGGCGAACCGTGCCACGGCCAGTTCGCGGCGTCTGGAGCCGCGCAGGGGCAGCGGGGTCCCGTCGACGTCGGGCTTGGGGCCGGCTCTCACGCGACCACCGGCCCGTCGCGGTCTGTAATCGGCCGTTCGGCTGGCTGCGGGTCGTTTGCCTGCATCGCTGTCAGATCGCCAGGGCCCCGATCCACGCCAGCCACCTGGTCGAGCGCTTCGGGCTGTTCACCCTCATCGTGCTCGGCGAGTCGGTGATCTCGGTCGCCCAGGGTGTCGCCACGAGCGCCGCCCAGGGCGACTGGACCGCGGCCATGGCGGCCGCCGCGGTGGCCGGGTTCCTGGCCGTGGCCTGCCTGTGGTGGCTGTACTTCGACCGCCTCGACGACGGCACCATCCGCAGCGTGCTCCGTGGGCTCATCTGGAACTACGCCCACCTGCCGCTGCTGGCCGGGCTGGTCTCGGTGGCCCTCGGCACCGAGTACGCGGTCCGTGAGGCGGCCACCGGGCGACTGGAGCGGACCACGGCCCTGGCCCTGGGTGCCGGGACGGCGCTGTATCTGGTCGCGGTCGTGGTCACCGGCCGCGCGCTGCGCTCCAGCGCCGACCGGCGGCGGTGGTGGTGGCTCGGCGCGGCCGCGGCCACGCTGGCCGTCGGCCTGGTGTGGCCGCTCGGGCTCCCTGTGGGGCTGCTCGTGGTCCTCGACCTCGTCCTGGCGGGGCTGGTCGTGGTGGAGGCCGTCGCCCGGCTCGAGGCCGGGCCGGAGGACCGCGTCAGGGCCGAGCCGGCCACCCGGGCGGGCGGTTCCCAGGATGGACCGGGGCCCGGTTTGCCGGAGCGTTCCACGTGGAACATGGCCGGCAGCGGCAGGCGCCAGCCCGACCCGGCGCTCCCGACGACTCCGGAGGCAGCGATGCGCTATCGGGTGACCTGGAACGTCGAGGTTGACGCCGACGACGAAGGGCAGGCGCGGACCGCCGCCCGCCAGTATCTCCTCGACAACGAGGACGAGGCGCTCAGCAAGGTCGTTGCCCTGGAGGACGGGTCCTCACCCCCCGACATCCCCAAGGTCGACGCCGGCGGGTCGCCCGCCATCTAGACCGGCCCGGGCCCGACCGACCGTCGTCGGGTTCAGGATGAGGCCGGCGGAGGCGATCTCGATGGCCCTGGCCGGTGCGCTGGCCCCACAGCGGTCGCCGCCGTCGCTCGGGACCCGACACCCCTCGTCGGCGTCGGCGCTCTGGCGGGACGTCCACGCTCCGCGGCGGGAGCCCGTCGTGCCTGGCCAGGACCCCCGGCGGGGGACGGGCCGCACCCCGACCCTCCGTCTCCGCCAGGGTCGGCCGTCGGCGGTCGGGTGGTGGTGGGCGGCGCCGGCGGCCCGCGGACAGCGCCGGCCGGTAGCGGACGGTGGGGGGCTCGGCCTGACGCAGGGCAGCGTCCTCACCCACCCGGATGGCCCTTGCGTGGCGGATGCCCGTCTTGCCGGCATTCTTGCCCGTCCGGCAACGGTGCGTAATGCAGGGGGCCGTTGTGCGTTGCATCGAGTAGAGGACGCCACCGGTCGGCCGGCGCGCCTGTTCCCTGGGGCGGCGGCCAGGACGGCCCCGCGCGGGGACGGGTCACCGCCCGTCGCCCCAGGCCGGCAGGAGAGGGCATGGACGACGACGAGGACGGGCGCGAGCAGGAGGGTCCGGAGTCGCCCCCGTCGCCGCCCGGCGGGGACGTGCTGGACCCGCTCGTGCGTCCTGCGCTGGTCGCGGCGACCCGTCTGTTCCTGGCCGCCGCGGTCGCCCTGGTGCTGGTCGACGAGACCGGCGAGCCGCGCGGCACCGTCGCCGCCGGCGAACTGGCCCAGGCCCTGGAGGACGCCGGGCCCCAGCTCTGGTCCGGCCCATCCCTGGAGGCGCTGGCCGGCAGGGCGCCCGTGCGCACCTCCAACCTGCACGGCGACGATCGCTGGCCCGCCCTGGCCGGCCAGGCCGGCCTGGCCGGCGTCAACAGCCTCGTCTGCGTCCCGGTGGAGGGCCCGACCGGCCCCGCCGGAACCCTGACGGCGGTCCGCCGCGGGGACCGGCCGTGGCAGGCCCAGGAGATCGAGTCGCTGCTCACCTACGCCGGTGTGGTCGCCTCCCTGGTCAGGGCGGCCGCCGAGTCCGAGCGCACGTCCCGGGTCATCGACCAGCTCGAGCACGCCCTCCAGCACCGGGTCGTGATCGAGCAGGCCAAAGGCATCCTTATGGAACGCGAGCAACTCGACCCGGCCGGCGCCTTCGACCGCCTCCGCAAGGCCGCGCGGGCCCGCCGCCGCCGCGTCAACGAGGTCGCCGCCGAGGTCGTCGCCGGCCACCCCCTCCCCCCGTCCGGCCCTTCGAACGGCAACGGCGGCCCTCCGGCATGATGGCCTAGGGCCCGACACCACGAAGACCAGGAGGGACCTCATGGAGGTGCTCTACACCGCCGAAGCCACCGCCACCGGCGGTCGCAGGAACGGCCATGCCTACTCCGCCGACGGCGCCATCGACGTCCAGATCAACCCGCCGAAGGAGGTCGGTGGCTCCGGGGAAGGCACCAACCCCGAGCAGCTGTTCGCCGCCGGCTATGCCGCCTGCTTCGACAACGCCCTGGCCTCGGTCGCCCGCATCGAGAAGCTGGACACCGGCCAGACCTCCGTCACCGCCCTGGTCTCGCTCGGCAAGCACCCCGAGGAGGGCTACGCCCTCGACGTCGAGCTCCGCATCGCCATCCCCAACCTCCCCCGCGACGAGGCCGAGTCCCTGGTCGCCAAGGCCCATCGCCGCTGCCCCTACTCCCGGGCCACCCGCGGCAACATCGACGTCCGCCTGACCGTGCTCTGACCGGCGGTCCGGGTCGGCTCCTGCCCCCTGCCGGACCGCCGGTCAGGCCTCGCTGAGCGGCGCCTCCGGGTCGGCCCGCGGCGGCTCCCAGGGCAGGTCGAACCGGAACACCCGGAACGCCTCGCCGTACCGGAACGGTTGGTCGGCCGCTGAGAACTCGGCCATGCCCCGCACGAACCCGAAGTCGTCGTCGATGTCGTCGCCCAACTGGGTGGCGTGGCAGGCCAGGCTCTCGATCTTCGTGTCGAGGAAGTCACCGATGTCGACGACCAGATTCGGCTCTATGTTCATCATGAGCCAGACCCCGACCAGCTTGACCGGCTCCAGCCCCTCCTCCAGCAGCTCCGGGTAGGCCAGCCTGGTGTCCGACCCCGGAATCACCGCCGCCAGCGTCGCCTCCCCGGCCGCCCGATGGTCCGGATGGTTGATGTAGCGGTCTGCGAAGTACCGCGTCGTCGGGTCGGTGGTCACCACCACCTCCGGCCGTACCCGCCGCATGAGCCGCACGATCTTCTCCCGAACCTCCAGCGTCGGCTCCAGCAGCCCGTCCTCGTACCCCAGGAACTCGACGTGGTCGACCCCAACCACCTTGGCCGCCGCCCTCGCCTCCGCCTCC
>Ga0075423_10004298_pt1 | contig 13213 bp, 13 predicted proteins | sample SoiMethybrSBSTD2_FD_80114 | JGI IMG/M metagenome (GOLD analysis project Ga0075423, IMG submission 80114) | Bulk soil microbial communities from a Populus tree surrounding site in Tennessee, USA - Soil MetaG P. TD hybrid SBSTD2 | ecosystem: Environmental > Terrestrial > Soil > Tree plantation...
AGCGCCGTGAAGGAGGCCGACGGTTCTGTGAAGGCAGCCGTTCGTCCCGAGGTGCTCGAACCCGGTGACGTCCTCGCGCACCTGCGCGGTACAGCGAACGCGTTGATCCTTCAAACGGATCTGCTTGGGGATATCGCGATCCATCAACTGGGCGGAGGCGTGACCATGACGGCGTACGCGCTGCTCAGTGATCTGCTCAGGACCCGCCTTCGCACATGAACTCTTGAGTGCTTCGGCGAGGCAGGCTGACTCCTGACTATCAGCGTTCGACGAAGGGGACGATCTCTTCCATCAGGAATGCGACCACGTCCTCCTCGGTCAGATCCACGACGGCAGTGTTTTCCTTGATGGGACGCTCGGTCGACACGAGGCGGCTGCCGCGCCCGCGGCTGGTGCGGCCGACGACGGCCGGGGGATCGAGAGACGAGTCGAGCGAGAGCTCGATGAAGTCGGTGCTCGACGCGTCCACGGCGAGCTTGACCGAGTCGGCGGGAGTGAAGACCTTGAACCGGTAGCCTTCGGCGACCAGCGCGGCGGCGACCGTCTGAAAGAGCGGAACGGCGCGGTCGCGGAGGAAGTCGTGGTACTCGAGCGCAGCGCGATCGGCGCGGCCCCGCCGCTCCTGGGCGTGGCGGCGTGCGGCGTCGATCGCCGTGCGCACGCGCCGGCGAATGTCGGAGACTTCCATCGCCCGGCTCCTCAGCCGAGGCGTTCGGCGATGGTGGCGTCGACGCCGGTCCGGCGCAGCGCGGCCAGGAACTGTTCGTGGTTCGGCGCCTTGCGGTAGGCGTGGGCCGGATGCACGATGCCTTCACGAACCAGGGAGGCGAGCGACTCGGCGAACGAGATCATGCCGGCGGCGCGGCCGTTCTCGAGCGCGGCCGAGAGCTGGAAGGTCTTGCCCTCCATGAGGGCGCCAGCGACCGGCGGCGTGTTGAACAGGACCTCGCGAGCCGCGATGCGGCCACCCTTCAGCTTGCGGAGCAGGACCTGCGAGACGACACCACGCAGCGTGCTGGCGAGCGAGGCCTGCACTTTCTCGCGCCGATCGGGCGGATACAGCTCGATCAGCCGCTCGATCGCCGCCGGAATCGACAAGCCGGGCACCGACGCGAACACGAGCCGGCCAGACTCGGCGGCGTCGAGCGCGAGCGTCGCCAGCTCCTGCGTCCGGAGATCCTCGATCACGAGCACGTCAGGTTCCTCACGGCAGGCGGATCGCACCGCCGCGAGCAGCGCCTCTTCGCCACGGACCTCGCGCTGGCTGATGAACGAGCGCTTCGGCTCGTGCACGAAGCCGATCTCCGATTCGATGCTGATGATGTGGTCGCTGCGCGACTGGTTGATCAGATCGACGAACGACGTGAGCAGCGTGGACTTGCCGCTGGCTCGCGCCCCGGTGACCAGCACCAGACCGTCGGCCTCGCTGCCGAGCCCCTGCACCTCCGCCGAGAGACCGAGCTGTTCCGCCGCGATCGCCCGCGACGGCACCATCCTGAAAATGACGCCGGGGCCGCGATGATCGCGGAACGTGACGCACCGCACCCGGCCGATCTCGGGAACATCGATCAGCCACTCGGCCGAAGGCGCCGCGCCGCGCGTGGCCGGGGCCACTTCCGCGACCAGCCGCTCGACGAAGGCCGCGGTCAGCGCGGGCTCGCCTTCCAGCGTGCTGAATTCGCCGTCGACGCGCACCAGCGGCGCGGTGTCCGCCACCACGTACACCGTTCCGGCGCCGCGCGCGGCCGCGAGCCGGAGCAGGCGCTGAACCGTCGTCGCCACCGAAGCCCGCGACTCGCCGCCGCTCTCGACCTTTGGCTGGCGCGTGAGCGGCAGCACGACCGCCGCCGGCCGCGACTGCGTGGCGTCGTCCCCATCCCGACCTGCATCGCCGGCCGATGCGGCCATTTTTTCGCGTTCGTCGTTCATGATGATCGTGGTTGTCGTCTCTTCAGCATCGATTGGACCGGAGTCGTCGTCGCCGTCGAAAGATGGCGCGGACAGCACGAACGCGGGCTCGCTGACGAGCACGGGCTCGAGCGCGTCCTCGGGCTCTGGCATGGGTTCAGGCGCCGGGATGGTTTCGGTGATTGGAGCGTCCGACGAAGCGTTCGTGCCGTCGCGTGCGATCTGATATTCCACCAGCGCCGGCAGTTCTTCCGTTGCGCGCGCCACGTGGTGGCTCGACGCCGCAGGCCGGACGGGCTCGGGCGTCTCGACTGCAACAATCCCGACGGACGCAGTTTCGGCGGCCGCAACCGCAACAAGGCCCAGGGCAGGCGCCGGTGGCTCGGCCGCCGTCTGCGCCGCGGGAGCGAACTCCCTGGCGACAGCTTCGATGTTCACGGAATCGTCCGGGTTGATCTCGCCGGCGATGACGGCCGCGGCGGTCGCGCGGAGCAGCTCGCCGAGCTCGCCTTCCGTCATCACATCGTCGCCCCAGTCCTGGCCCCCGGCGAGCGCCGCGCCTTCGTAATCGGGCTCGGCGTTCAGCAGCTCTTCGGCGAAATCGCGATCCGGGTCGTCAATCGACGTCGGTTCGCCGATCTCGTCGTCGGCGTCGTATTCGGAAAGCGGCAGGTCTTGGCGGTCCATATCGGGGGTCGTCCGGGTCACTGGGCTCGGTTCGACGATGGTCGCAACGGGCACGCTGATTTCCGCGACTGCCGCCGCCGCATAGACGGGCTCGATCGCCGGCTGCTGGACCGCCTCGGCTTCGTGCGCCGGGATCTCCTCGACCTCCAGCGGAGCTGAGACGTCCTCGACCTCGGCGACCGGTGTGATCTCCTCAATCGCTGCCGACGGCGCGATCACCTCGACCGGCGCGGGTTCAGGTACATCGACGTCCGCGACGTGAGCGGTGTCGTCGTGTCGGAGCTCGGCGATGACCGCGGCGGCGTCCGCGCTCAGGATCGGCTGGCGGCGCATCTCGACCCAGATGTCATCGCCGCCCCTGGCAGCGACGACCGTGAACCTCTCGTCGGGATGATTGGCCGCCGTGACCTGGTACTCCGTGGCGCCGTATTCCTCGAGCGCCGATCGCTGATCGAGCGGCAGGATCTGCCCGAGCATGCCCGCGACCGCATCCGAGGTGAGCACGCGGGTCGACAGCTCGACCTGGCCCCAGGCGAGCGGCCCGCGGAACTGGTTCGTTCCCTCGGAGGTCGTCACCACATACGGCTTCTCGCCGACGTGCATCACGAGCGCGTCGCCGTCGAGCCGTACTATTGCGTCGAGTAACGAATCGAGCAAATTCACGTGTTTTCACAGGTCCGCACGACTCGCGGACGTTCCCGCCAGAGTTTCGGTCCAGCACGAAAGGCGCTTTACCGCGAGGTGCGGCTGCGCCGGAGCCTATGTCCGCACGCACGGCGTGCGGGAGCTGATCAGGAGCTGATTGGTGCTGGAGTCTTTGCGTGAAGGGCCGGCTGGGGGACGGCAGAGATCTTCACTGGTCGATGGTAGCAGACTTCGAGCAAAACCGTGAACGTTACTTTCTGGCGAGATGCAGCGCGAGGAATCCGCCGAGCACGGGCTCATGAGTACAGCGGCTGAAGCCGGCGTCCCGCGCGAGCGCACACACGCCCTCGGCGCCCGGATATCGTTGAATCGACTCGGGAATGTAGCGATACGTATCGGGATCTCCGTGCAGTACTGCTCCAAGCGCCGAACCGACGGCGGTCAGGTAACCGAGATAGACGGCACGGATCGCACGATTGGCGGGCCTGTCGAAATCGAGCGAGAGCAGCTGCCCGCCAGGCCGCAGCACGCGATGGACCTCCCGGAGCGCGCCGGACAGGTCCGGCACATTGCGTAATCCGTAGCCGGTCGTCACGACATCGAAAGACGCGTCGGGCACCGGCAGCGCCATCATGTCGCCGGTCACGAACACAACGCGATTTCGATAGGCCTGGGGCTTCAGCGACGCGAGCCGCACCATCCTCGGCGTGATGTCGAGACCGACGACGCGGCTGCCCGCCGCGGCGAGCTGGAACGCGATGTCGCCCGTGCCGCACGCGAGGTCGAGCACTGCGGCATCCACGGGCGCGGGAATCTTCGAAACGAGCCGCCGCTTCCAGCGCTTGTCGAGCCCGCCCGACAGCAGCACCGTGATCAGGTCGTAGCGGTCGGCGATCGTGGCGAAGAGCGAGCGGACGTACTGGCGTTTGCGTTCAGGCGAGGAGAACCGTTCCTGCCACTTCACTTCGTGAAGAGAATCCTCCCCGTCATCATCGCCGAATGGGGCGTGCAGGTATAGCTGGCCGGCGCAGGACGATCGGGAACCCGGAACGTGAACGACGCCTCCTTACCGTATTCGATGATGCCGGTGCCGACGCCGAAGGCCGGAATGCCGAAGTCGTGCAGCATGCCGCGGTCCTCGTTGCGGAGCGTGACGCGGACCAGACGGCCGGGCGTGAGCTGGATCGCGGGATTGGCGTCGCCGCCGCCGTTGGCGTAGTAGGTCATGTTCTTCGCGACGACCCGAATCTCCTCCGCCGGCTCGCGGCTGTCGACGATATGCGGGACGAACGCCCCTGTTGTCGCAGTGAACAGCAGCAGGAAGGCGATCCGGGAGTAGAGCGTCATCGCTCGCACTTTGCGTAAGAGTTTCGTTGCCATTGCCTCATCCCACCAACATGCCGGTCGCCAGCATGATCAGAAAACCCGCCACGAGACCGCCCATCACCGGCGGTGAAGAAAACCGGACCGCGAGCGATTCCGTACCGGCCATCTGCCGGGCAATCTGCAGCAGCACCTGGGCGATCGCCCCGGCGCCGAAGCCGAGAAACAGCACGGCGAGCACCGGCGAGTACACGATTCCTCCCGCCCACGCGCCCGCGATTGTCGGGAGACCGCCGATCGCACCGAGCCGGACCAGCTGCCCGAGCGAAGGACGTTCGCGCGCGAGCGGCGCGACGATCGCCAGCCCTTCGGTCGTGTTGTGCAGCGTGAAGCCGATGACCAGCAGCGTGCCGAGCGCCACCTCGCCAAGCGCGAACGCCGCCCCGATGGCGAGCCCTTCGCCGAAGTTGTGCAGGCCGATCCCGGTCGCGATCAGCAGCGCCAGCACCCATCCTCTCGACGCTCCGGCTTCGGTGCGCGACCGGCGGTTCTTGAGCCACGCGCCGAACGCCTCGAGCATCAGATACGCGCCAACCGAGGATGCGAGGAACAGGGCCAGACCCTGATACGACCCCGGCAGGGCCTCGGCCGTCTCGATGCCTTCCTGACCCGTGTCGATCAAGAGGAACAGCAACAGCCCGAGCGTCACGGCCAGGAGCACGTCGAGTCCCACCGGTCCGAGACGCTTGACGAGCGGAAACCACATCAGCCCGAGCGCAACGGGAATCACTCCGACATAGAGTCCGATCAACGTGAACGCCACCAGTTGTTTCGGCTCCGCCGACGGCGTCTGCACCGCCACCGGAATCTCGTGCTCGAACGTGGTTCCGGTCGATGTCATGACCTTGACCAGATGCGCCTCACCCGCCACCCATGGGTAGGGGATGTCGAGACGAGTGCGGCCAAGGTGACCCAGGCGCGTGCGGTTGTCGCTCGCGGTGAAGGCCCAGTACGCGTCGTCGACCGTCACCTGCGCGATGGTGACGGGATCGGGGCCGTCGTTGAGCACCGAGAGCTGGATACCGGACGGCCCGAGCACGGCGCGCTGGATCACCAGCTTCTCGACCGGAGGGACGCCTTCCTGCTGGACCACGCCGGCGGCGCCCGATCGCATCAGGAAGAACAGCAGGCCGGCGAGGAGCGCGAGTGGCAGGATCGCGAGCATCCAGATGCGCGCCATGGGAGCACGCGCCGGGAGCGTCTCAAGTGTCACGGCGCCCTCCCGTCGCTTCGAAGAGTCCCATCCACCCGAGCTCCGCGAACTCGCTCTGATGCGCGTGGAACATGAACCTGCCCGGATACCGGAATCGGGTCTCGAGAACGGCGCGCTCACCCTGACACAGCATGAGCGTATCGGTGGACTCGGTCGACGTCAGCGACGTCCCCGTCCGGTACGCGTCGAAGAACATGCCGTGGAGGTGGATGCTGTTGATCAGGTCGAACTCGGTGACGTTGATCACGTACATCCGCACCAGCCGGCCGACCTCGACCTTGATCGGGTCGTGCATGAAATGGTGCGCGACGGTGTTGACCGCGTAGACTTCGTTATCCGCGTCGAAGTTCGTATCGAAGCCGTTCATCACCATCACGAGCTCGTCGGCCGGCGGGCGCGGCGTCTTTGGATCGATGATGAACGCGCCGTAGAGACCCTTGTGAATGTGCCGCTTCAGCGGCACGGCATGGCAGTGATAGAGGTGCAGGCCGAACGGTTCCGCGTCGAACTCGTAGACGAAGCGGTCGCCGGGCATGACCTGGTGCTCCGGCAGCGATCCGTCCATCTCCGGCGGGTGCCAGCCGTGGAAATGAATCGTGTGCGGATGCGTGCCCTGGTTGAGAAAGGTGACGCGGACGCGATCGCCGGCGGTCGCGCGAAGGGTCGGGCCCGGCACCTGCCCGTTGAACGTCCATGCCGGGAAGTAGACGCCTGGCGCGATTTCAATCTCGCGGTCGACGGCGACGAGCTCGTACTCTCTCAGCAGGGACCCGTCGGGCCTGGGAGTTTCGCGATAGTATCGGCCGCGCTCCTGCGGACTCCGATCCGAGAAATTCCACGCTCTCAGGAAGGTTGAGGGATTGAAGGCATCGAGCGACGTTCGCCCGACCGGGCCGAGCCGATGGGCGGCGTGCTCCAACGTCCCGTATGGACCAGACTGCTCACGCGGCTGCGCACCGGCAGCGCGCCGTCCACTCCAGGCCAGACCGATGGCGGAGCCCATTCCGGTGAGCCTGAGGAGTGTGCGTCTGTCGAGAGATTTCATTTGATTTTCTCAACCACATTTTTTGATAATTCAAAATACTGATTTCGGCCGTTCCTGTCAAGAACAATGGTTCCGTCGCATACCGTCGAGAACTATCTGAAGGCGATTTACCAGGCGCAAACTGCTCTTGGTGAAGGAGATGCGCTGGTCCCCATGGGACAGCTCGCCTCGGCGCTCGGCGTCGTGCCCGGCACCGCGACCACGATGGTCAAAGCGCTGTCAGAGTCCGGTCTGGTCCGGTACGAACCCTATGCGGGTGTACGGCTGACGAAGGCGGGAGAGAAGCTGGCCGCCCTGGTCCTCAGGCGGCATCGGCTCGTGGAGTTGTTCCTCGTGAAAGTGATGGGGATGAGCTGGACCGAAGTACATGACGAGGCCGAGCTCCTGGAGCACGCCGTCTCGGATCGCCTGATCGATCGCATCGACGAGATGCTCGGACGCCCCGAAGTCGATCCCCATGGTGATCCGATTCCCGATGCCGAAGGCATGGTGCGGTTGCCGACCTACGAGACGCTGATGACCTGTCCGCTCAATCAACCGATGCGTGTCAGCCGTGTGAGCGATCAGGATCGCGAGTTCCTCCACTTCATCGAGCGCCACGACTTGAAGCCGGGAGCGGTCGTGGAAGTCGCCGAGCGCGATGCCGCGGCCGACAGCGTCCGCGTGAAGGGTTCGCGCGAATTCACCATCGGTGCGCGCGCCGCATCGAAGGTGCTGGTGCGCGCCGCCGGCATCGTGCTCCTGCTGCTGGCGCTTGCGGGTCCGGCAGCCGCACGGCAGGCCGCGCCGGCGGCACAGCCTTTCCGGATCTCCGACAACTCGTTTCTCGTCGAGGAAGCCTTCAACCAGGAGGCCGGCATCTTTCAGAACATCTTCAATGCTGCACGTGCCAGCGGCGAGTGGGCGGCCACGTTCACCCAGGAATGGCCGGTCGTCTCGCAGACCCATCAGTTCTCCTACACGCTCGCGTGGGTGAATGGCAGCCAGGATTCCTTCGGGGATGCCCTTCTGAACTATCGCTATCAGGCAATGCTCGAGGCTCCCGGCCGCCCGGCGTTCTCACCTCGTCTGAGCGTAATCCTGCCGACGGCCAGCAACTCGGCTGGTCCCGATTCGATGGGGCTGCAGTTCAATCTGCCATTCAGCAAACAGACAGGAGACGTGTACTGGCACTGGAACGCCGGGATGACATGGCTCCCGAAAGCCCGGAGCGGCAACGATCGGAGCAGCCTGGAATCGCCGTTTCTCGCCGGAAGCGCCATCGTGCGGCTGTATCCGATGTTCCACGCGATGCTCGAGACCGTGCTGAACCTCGAGGAACTGCCCGAAGGACTCGGCACTGTGCGCGAGCAGCTGTTCACGATCTCGCCCGGCGTCCGTGGCGGATGGGACATCGGCGATCACCAGCTGATTCTCGGCATGGCGGTCCCGATGACGTGGGGCTCGGGCGAGCGCGAGACCGCCGCGTTCTTCTACGCGTCGTACGAGCTGCCCTTCAGGAAGTAGCGCCCGGCTGCGCGACCCCGTAGGTCGCGAACGACGTCGGCGTCTCCCAGACCCTGACCGTCACGATGTCGAGGCCGAGCTCGCGGCCCTTGTCGTAAATCAGCTTCGCGATCCGTTCCACGGTCGGGTTGCTCTCGAGGAGATACATCGGCTCCCCGAGCGCGCGCAGCGGCTCGACCAGCGGATCGTCGTGACGCAGGATCATCTTGTGATCGAGCTCGCGGTCGATCCAGCCTTTGACCAGCCGTTTGATGTCGCTGAAGTCGGCCACCATGTTGCGGCTGTCGAGTGCGTCGGTGCGCACGTCGATTTCGGCGAGGGCGTTGTGGCCGTGCGGATGCTTGCAGACGCCGTCGTAATCGAGCAGGCGGTGGCCGTAACAGAAATCGATGCGCTTCGTCGCTAGATACATGATCGTCTCTCGATGGTAACGAACGGCAAAAACCACGCGCAACCGGCGGCGGTGCTGTTCTCCGCGGGCCTCGACAGCGCGGTCATGCTCGCGCAGGAAGCGGCGCGCGGCCGCCCGCATCCGATCTATGTTCGCGCGGGTCTGGCCTGGGAAGCGGAAGAATCTGCCGCGGCCGCCAGACTCCTGGCATCCGCGCCATTCGCGGGAGCGGTCGAGCCGGCTGTGACGCTCACGGTCGATATGCGAGACGTCTATCCGGCGCACCACTGGGCGGTAAGGGGCGAGGCTCCAGGATTCGACACGCCGGACGAGGACGTCTACATCGACGGCCGCAACGTCGTCCTTCTCGCGAAGGCGTCCGTCCATGCCGCGCGCGCCCGGCTGACCCGCATCCTGCTGGGGCCGCTCGCGGGCAACCCCTTTCCCGACGCGACGCCCGCGTTCTTCGCAGCCATGGCCCGCGCGCTCTCGCTCGGGCTCGATTCAGCCATCGCGATCGAGACGCCGCTCGCGGCGATGCACAAAGCGGATGTCATCAGGCTGGGCGCGTCGCTCGAGGTTCCATTCGAGCTGACGCTCTCGTGCATGCAGCCGCGGGACGGCCTGCATTGCGGCCGCTGCAGCAAGTGCCGGGAACGGCGTGAGGGATTCCTGGAAGCAGGGATTGCGGATCCCACGCGGTACCGGGAGAAACCGCCGCGCTGACACCCGACGCGGTCAGCGCGCTTTCAGCGTGATCGATCCGTCGCCGGTCTGAACCTTGAGCCGTCGGCCGCCCTGGCCAAGCTTGCCGCGGAGCGTGCGGCGGTCCCGATCGTCGGAGTCGTGACCGGTCGCGGCAGCAGTACTGGACACATCGAGGTCGTTCCGGATTCTGCCGTCACCGGTGTGGGCGTCCAGATCTGCGTTGAATCCCGACGGCAGATAGATCGACACCGAGCCGTCGCCTGTCGAAATCTCCCAATCGTCGTCCATGCGGCTGCCCTGCTCGGCGCGATAGACGATCGACCCGTCCCCGGTGTGCATCCGGACGACCGAGAGGTTGCCCTCGACGTTCACTCCGCCGTCGCCAGTCTCGAGCGCGAGCCGCCCCTCGGCATGCTCCACGGTGATCGAGCCGTCGCCGGTGTTCAGCACGAGCTCGCCCTGCGCGTCGGAAACCCGGATCGCGCCGTCGCCGGTCCTCAGCTCGAGGCGTCCTTCGATCCCCTCGACCCGGATGCCGCCGTCGCCCGTGCGCGCGACGAGATCGGTCCGCCTTGGCACTGAAACAATCAACTTGGCGCTGGAGTTGACGTGAAGCCCGAAGGGGCCGAGAGACTCGCGGGACGGCCGCTTCACCTCGACATCTATCCGCGACCCGTTCTGCGAGCTCTCGACCCGCAGCTCGTCGACAGCTTCGCGCGTCGGACCGCGCTTCTCGATCTCGACCACGACGTGGGAGCCGTCCGTGGAGCGGACTTCGATCGCGCCGTCGAAGGTTGCGAGGTGAAGATCAGGCCGGCCGTCGACCGAGAACCGTTTCTCGTCGCGGACGATCTGACCCTGTGAATCGACGCCGACGACGACGCAACCGGCCAGAGGGGCGCAGACGAGCGCCATCACCCCGGCTCGCAGGACGGTTCTCATACGGTCTTAAGACGGTGCGGCGGCGGCGCCTGTTCCGGCGGAGTCGGCTCCGGGCGGGCCGGGGCGGGCAGGTCCCCGCCGACGTGACACCGCATCTTCCGTCCTTCGAGCGGAAGGGCCATCGCCGGCTCGCAGCGGAACAACTGCCGGTCCGCGAGCGCGAGCAGGTCGCACAGGCGCCTTTCATCTGGCGAAACAAAGACGATCACGCCCGCGCCCTCCTTCGGCGGGAAGGCCTCGTCGTCCTCGTAATCGCGATCCTGAGTGATCAGGGTGCGGGCGAGCTGCCGCGCCAGGCGATAGTGCTCGATGTCTCTGGCCCGGCGGAGCTCCTCGTGCTCGAGCACGAAGAACACGTCCCATCCAAGCTGGGTCCGCATGTAGCTGACGACGCCGTTGGGGATGTTGGCGTCGGCGTAGACGCGGGGCGTGGTCCCGCGCGACACGTGCGGTGCGAGCTCGGAAGCGAGCGTGCCCATCAACTGAATCCACCGGCGTCGGCGAGCGTCCCCTTCGATCGGTTGAGCCTGACCCTCAGCCTCATCGATGGCGATCGATTTCGGCCGGCTCGCCGTCGATCGGCTTCGCCTCGCCGGCCTGGCGGGCCTGCCTCACCAGGTCCGCGACCAGTTCGTCCCGCCGGTGAACCAGCTCGCGACGGGATCGACGTCCGTTTTCCGAGCCCACCGCGTACTCGCAGAAGAGGGGGAACGCGATGGTGGAGTCGCAATATGCGACAACCGTGTCAGGAAGCACCCCGGGATTGACCTTCCCCCAGCTCACCGCTTCGGCGGGCGTGGCCCCGGAGAGACCGCCCCAGACGACCTGATCGGTTGTGATCTGGATGAAGTAGTCGTTGCCGCCTTTAGGGATCCCGTAGACCTCCCAGAGGGTGGGCTGCCCCTGCAGGTAGAAGTTCTTCGGGGATCCGCCGCCCAGGATGACGCAGCCGTTCTGCTTCCCGGCAAGGATGATCGCGCAGATCTCGTTTACGTCCTTGTTGGGGTCGATCATGAACGTCCCGCCGTTCATGAGCTCGTGGTAGGCGATGTTCATCCCGATCGAGCTGTCTCCCGGCGACGACGTGTAGATCGGCACTCCTGCCGCGGCCGCCCTCGCCACGACGGAGTACTCCTCACAGCCGGGATAGCGCTCGAGCAGATCCCGTCCGAGGCGGTAATGGAAGTCGGAGGTCGCCATCGGCCCTTCGAGCCTGGCGCGGACGAGGAAATCGCGGATGTACTTGTCGGTCTCGAGCAGGACCGTCGCCGGAAAGAGGACGTCGTAGATGCGGATGATCCCCTGCTCGTAGAGCTCGACGTCATCCAGGAACGGCGACCCGCGGTGGAGCGTGAAGTTCAGGGCGTAGTGGAGGTCGTGGTAGAGGTTCGCCCCGGTACTGATCATGAAGTCGATCAGGCCGCGGTCCATGAACTCGATGACGCATCCGCCCAGCCCGGCCGGAGTCAGCGCGCCGGCCACGGTCAGCCCGATGGTGGTGTCGTTGGCGGGGGCCAGCATCTTGTCGGTGAAGATATGACAGGCTTCGGACAGCCGCCCGGCGTTGAAGGCCTGGAATCCCCCGTCGATCAGGTGTCGGATGTCGGCGCTGCCTTGCGGCCGGTAGTACTTGATGGGCTTGCCTTTAAGGTAATCCTTGGGAGCGTGGCCCGGGGTCCCGGGCGCGCGATGCGGCACTCTGACAGCCCTCCGTGATCGAGTTCGATCAGCCGGTGGTAGCTTAGCACCGTCGACCCGCGTGAAACCGAGAGAGGCCGAAACCCCTTGACAAAAGACACCTTATCGGGCGACCCTTGTTCGTTCCCCGACAGTAAGTCCTAACCCGATGACCGACACTGGCACCGCCGTCAGCGGCGATGCATTGTGGCTCGCTGTGGGTGTCTTCGCGGCAGTGGCCGGCCTGCTCGTACTGTTCCTCTGGTACAAGGGCCGACCGTTGACTGGCGAGCACGTCTTCCGAGCCAGCCGGTTCAGCCGAGGCAACCTGTGGTTTCCCACACAGGTCTCGGTCACGCCGATGTCCGTGGTGCACTACACCCCGGAACTGTTCGGCGGCCGGGAGCACTCGATGCACATCTCGCATGTGGCGTCGGTGCTCATCGATCGCAACCTGTTCTTCTCGGACGTGCTCATCGAGAGCAGCGGCGGGACGAGCCCGGTCCGCTGCCACGGGCACCGGAAGTCGGATGCAATCGAGATGAAGCGGCTCATCGAGCAGTATCAATCGGACCATCTTTCGCGGGCACGATAATGCCGACACCAGTCGAAAACGCCATCAGCGGCCGCCGGATCGAAACGCCTGACATCGAGGCGCGGTTCCAGGCACTCGTGCAGTCTCCGCTGCGCGCGGCGATCCTGCGCTTTCTCTCAGCGCGCCCGGACGAGGCGTTCGATCTCGAATCGCTGATGCAGACGTTCGGGCGGATGCGCCTCGACGTCGAGAACTGCATCCGCGAGCTCGCCGGCTTCGGCCTGGCTCAGCGGGTCGGCGGCGCGGGTTCCCTCCGCTACGCCTTCGTGCACCCCGAAAGCGAGGCGGTCCGCGAGCTGCTCGACCAGTTCCTCGAGCGCCGCGCGACGGTCAGCCACGAGGACCGATCGCCCGCCGTGCAGCGGTTCCGCGAGATGATCGGGCGCGACGAGAAGATGCTCGTCGTGTTCGAGTGGATCCGCACCGCAGCAAAGTCCGATATTTCGGTGCTGATTCTCGGGCCCACGGGATCGGGCAAGGAAGTCGTCGCGCGGATGATCCACGAGCTCAGCC
>Ga0075423_10004300_pt1 | contig 13211 bp, 7 predicted proteins | sample SoiMethybrSBSTD2_FD_80114 | JGI IMG/M metagenome (GOLD analysis project Ga0075423, IMG submission 80114) | Bulk soil microbial communities from a Populus tree surrounding site in Tennessee, USA - Soil MetaG P. TD hybrid SBSTD2 | ecosystem: Environmental > Terrestrial > Soil > Tree plantation...
GTCAGTAAAGGTGCTCGACTTCGGCCTTGCGAAGCTGACCGAGGCCATCGGCGTTGAGCCGATCGGCGAGCATGCCACCACAGAGACGGTGGAGTCCCCGAAGACCGAGGACGGGACGATCCTTGGAACCATCGCCTACATGGCACCGGAACAGGCGGAAGGAAAGCCGACTGATACGCGATCGGACGTCTTCTCGTTCGGCTCGGTGTTGTACGAAATGGTCACCGGTCGCCGCGCATTTATCGGCGACACGAAGATGTCGACGCTGCTCGCGATTATCGCAAGAGAGCCGCCGCGGCCAAGTGACATCATCCATGGGCTGTCTCGCGATCTCGAGAAGGTGATACTCCGGTGTCTCCGGAAAGACCCCGACCGTCGCTGGCAGTCGGCAGCGGATCTGAAGATTGCCCTCGAGGATATCCAAGAAGAACACGACTCCGGCGGCCAGGCACCGCCAACCGCGTCGATGCCCGCCGCAGTGCTGACGCAGCGGTGGATGGTTCGTGGAGCACTCGGGATCGTTGCGCTCGGCGCCGTCTCGTTCGGCGCATGGTGGTGGGCGTCGCGGGCACAACCACCTGCACCCGTGCAGCCGTCCCTCGTGCGGCTCACGTCAGATCTGGGCTGGACCGATTACGCAGCCATCTCGCCTGATGGGCGCATGCTGGCGTACGCCTCCGACCGAAGTGGCGAGGAGAATCTCGATATCTGGGTGCGGCAGATTCCCGATGGCGCGTCGATCAGGCTGACACGCCATTCTGCCGACGATGTCGATCCGTCGTTCTCGGCGGACGGGACCAGGATCGCGTTTCAATCGAGCCGGCTGGGAGGGGGCATTTACGTCATTCCAACGCTGGGGGGCGAGGAGCGACTTCTCGTCAAGCAAGGATTCTCACCTCGTTTCTCTCCCGACGGAAAGTGGATCGCCTACAGCGTGGCGAAGCCGCCAGGCGTCCAGATCTTCGTCGCCCCGGCCACGGGTGGACCAGCGACGCAACTCGCTGGAGGCTTCTACATGGCTCAAGCCCCGGTCTGGGCGCCTGACGGCAACGCGCTCCTGTTTTGGGGCCAGCGCGAACGCGACGCGCCGCCCGAGAACAACGTCGATTGGTACGTGGCGCCGGTGTCGGGCGGGCCACCGGTGGCGACACACGCGCGGAGTGTCTTGCTTCGCGAGGGGTTGCAGGCCTTTCGTGGGTTACCCACCCCTGACGGATGGGTCGGAACGGGAAGCCGCGTCGTCTTCCACGCGCGGGTCGGAGACGCATCCAACACCTGGCAGGTGGCGATCTCTCCTCAGACCTGGCGGGTCGACTCCGCGCCGCGGCGTGTGACCTTCGGCACTACGGACGAATCGGCCGCGGCCGTGACCTCGAGTGGGAGAATGGTGTTCACGAGTCGAACGATCGGCGCGGATATCTGGACGATGGCCATTGATGCGGATCATGGCACGGCTCAGGGTCCACTGAAACGGCTGACGCAGGATCTCGCAGATGACTACGACCCGACACTCTCGAGCGACGGTGAAACGCTGGCGTTCCGTTCACGAAGGGCAGGGCAGTTCGACATCGTCCTGAAAAACCTGAAGACTGGGCAGGAAACCATCCTGACGCAAACCCCCGCAGACGAGTATCCGGCGATCAGTCCCGACGGGAGTAAGGTCGCCTACTCGCACCGCGAAAACGGCAAGACGCCGATCTTCGGCGTTGCTGCGAACGGAGGTGCGCCGGAGCAGTGGTGCGACGACTGTGGCGACGTGGAGCAGTGGGCCCCAGGCGGTGGTGAGATTCTGTTCGTGACCGCGGATGACCCATCCGGGGTCGGTCTTCTCAAAGTTGGAGACTCGCCAAATCGCAACTGGCTCAGGCATCCCGGATACGGCCTCTTCAACGCGCGCTTGTCCGCGGATGCGCGGTGGGTGTCGTTCAATGGCAGGCCCAATCGTCTTGCACCTGCTCGAATCTTCATTGCGCCGGTACGAGGCATGATCGTCTCGAGCGAGAAAGACTGGATCGTGGTCACGGAGGATGGTGACGCGCCGAACTGGTCACCCAACGCGAGTCTCCTCTACTTCTGGTCGAATCGCGATGGCTCCCCCTGTCTGTGGGCGCAGCGGCTCGATCCCCTGACAAAACAGCCGAGCGGATCCGCAGTGAGCATTCAACACTTTCACAATCGAGCGCGGTCGTGGAGGAACCTCTATCTGGGTGGCCCTGACATCGCCGTTGCCGTCGACAAGCTTGTGTTCGACTTGGGTGAGCACACGGGTAACATCTGGATGACCGATCTTCCAGCCATCCCCAAATGACGATCGGCGATGCTTCCCCGAGTTGTGAGTTGAGTTCCGACGTTCTGCGATAATGAATGAGTCGCAGTCAGCTAGACGACCGCCGGCTCTCGCACCCGGATTTCGGTAAGCGGCCTTCACGGGCCTGCCCGCCGTAGTCCGAAGGACGAAGGCGGGAGGAAAGTCCGAACTCCGAAGGGCAGTGCGCCGGGTAACGCCCGGGCAGGGCAACCTGACGGACAGTGGCACAGAAAACATACCGCCCGCCGTCGCGCCTCACGGCGCTATGGCGAGGTAAGGGTGAAAAGGTGCGGTAAGAGCGCACCGCGCCGACGGTAACGCCGGTGGCAGGCAAAACCCCGCACGGAGCAAGGCCAAATAGGGTGGCGCTGGCGCAAGCCTGAGGGACGGCCCGTCCCATGCCACCGGGTAGGTCGCTTGAACCGGCGAGCAATCGCCGGTCTAGAGGAATGGTTGTCGTCCCGAGCGAGCCGCGGCCGAAAGGCCGTGGCGAGTCGAGGGAGAACAGAATTCGGCTTATCGGCTGGCTGCGACGCTTTCACTTACAATCCGAACATGTCCAGACCAACGCTCTTGGTGGCTGCTGTCGTGGCCGCCGCCATTGCGGCGAGTGCGGCACAACAGCGCGCAGGTGGCGGGCGCGGACGCGGCGAACCGGAAGTCACGCCGCCGACGATTCGCGAGTACAAACCAAAGTCCACGCTCGTGGTGCCACAGCACCCGGTCCCACGCGCCAAGTTCCCGACCGTCGACATGCACGGCCATCCGCCGCCACTCACGTCGGCAGAGACGGTCGCCAGCGTCGTCACCGCGATGGACTCGTTGAATCTCCGCGTCATGGTCGTGACCGGCAATCCCGGCCGCATCTCTCGCGACCAGATGAAACAGGATCTCGCGGTGCTGGCAGCCTCGCCGCACAAGAATCGCTTTGCGGTGTTCGCGAACATCGACTTCAGGAACGTCGGGCCAGGCTATGGCCAGATGGCCGCGTCGGAGCTCGAGGCCGACGTCAAGGCCGGCGCAGTCGGGCTCGGCGAGATCATGAAGGACTTCGGGATGACGGCGAAGAAGGCCGACGGCACGCGCCTGACGCTCGATGATCCCGAGCTCGATCCGATCTGGTCGACCGCAGCGCGCCTCAACATCCCGGTCCACATTCACGTCGCCGATCCCGAGCCGTTCTGGGAACCGTGGGATTTCAACAACGAGCGTTGGCTCGAGATGGCGCTCTTTCCAAATCGCCGTTGTCCTCCCGATCGCTGTCCGCCATTCGAAGAGCTGATGGCCGAGCGTGATCGCTTGTTCAAGAAGCACCCGAAGACGCGGTTCATCCTTGCGCATCTCGGATGGCATGGGAACGACCTCGGACGCCTTGGCCGCATGTTCGACGAGATGCCGAACCTGTACGTCGATACAGGCGCAGTGCTGTACGAGCTCGGTCGACAGCCTCGCGTAGCCCACGACTTCCTGGTGAAGTATCAGGACCGAGTCATGTTCGGAAAGGACAGCTACGCGCCGGACGAGTATCCGTACTACTGGCGCACCTTCGAAACCTCGGACGATTACTTCGACTACTACCGCGACTATCACGCGTTCTGGAAGATCTACGGCCTCGGCCTTCCGGACCCGGTGCTGCAGAAGATCTACTATCAGAACGCCGTGAAGGTCATACCAGGACTGCCGCGTGGCACAGCCACGAAATAGAGCGATACCCTGAGAAGGATGACCCGTCCATTCCTCGTGCTCGTTGGATGTGCGGGCCTGCTGCTGGTTCGAGCCGACGCGCAGGTCCGGCCGGTCTACGACACCGGCGCCGCGGGCCTCGTGCAGATGCTCGAGCGTCTGCAGACCACGGCAAGCGTGCTCCACACCGGCGCCCATCCTGACGATGAGGATTCGGCGTTTCTGGCGCGTGCAGCGCGCGGCGACCACGCGCGCGTGGCGTATCTGTCGCTCAATCGCGGGGAGGGCGGACAGAACATTCTCGGCACCGAGCTGTTCGATGCGCTCGGGGTCATCCGCACCGAGGAGCTTCTGCAGGCGCGTCGGCTGGATGGCGCCGAGCAGTTCTTCACGCGCACCGTCGACTACGGTTTTTCCAAGTCGCGGGACGAAGCCGCAAAGAAGTGGAGCGAGCGCGAGGTCCTCGGCGACATGGTGCGGATAATCCGCATGTTCCGGCCGCTCGTGATCTTCTCGCGGTGGAGCGGCACCTCGGCCGACGGCCACGGCCAGCATCAGTTCGCCGGCTCCCTGACGCCGATCGCATTCAAAGCGGCGGCCGATCCGAACGAGTTCCCTGAGCAGCTGCAAGACGGTCTTCGACCGTGGCAAACGAGGAAGCTGTATAGCCGCCCCCTCGACAATGCGCCGGCAACACTGCAGGTGAAGACCGGCGTCTTCGATCCGGTACTCGGCCGCAGCTATGCGGAGATCGCGTTCGAAGGCCGCAGCCAGCATCGATCGCAGAACCAGGGCACGATCGAAACCCGCGGTCCGCTGGCGTCCGACTTGAGGGCGATCGAGAGCACGGTTCCTGTTCGCATGCCCGAGCAGTCGATCTTCGACGGTCTCGACGTGAGCGTAACCGGGCTCGCGGCGCTCACTGGCCTGCCCAGCGGTGCACTGCGTGCCGAACTCGCGAGAATCGAGAGCGCCGCGAAGAAAGCGCTGCAGGAGTACCAGCCGCTCGAACCCTCACGCATCGTCCCAGCCCTGGTAGAGGGCCTCACGGCCGTGCGCGCCGCGAGGCAAGCCCTGCGATCGATCGACACCGCGGCTGGCATCCGTGCCGATGCTGATTTCCTCCTCGCGATCAAGGAACAGGAGTTCACCACGACGGCCATTCGCGCCGCCGGCGTCGTCATCGATCCGCTGACTGAAGAGGAAACGACCGTTCCAGGCGGATCATTCGGCGTGAACGTCCGCGTGTTCCTCACGCAGCCGTCGACCACGACCATCATGTCCATCGCTCTCAAGGCTCCTTCAGGCTGGGTCGTGAAGCAGACACCCAATCGTGAGGCCGCGGGCGGCCGCGGGCGGCGGGAAACGCCGACGCGTTCCACACGATACGAAGTGAGCGTGCCCGCGAACGCCGGAATCACGCAGCCGTACTTCCTCGAGGAATCGCGCACGGGCGACAGCTACCGCTGGCCGCAAGGGTCACCGAAGGCGATGCCGTTCGCTCCATCTCCACTGACCAGCGAAGTGGGCCTGACGATCGGTGGCATCGATCTCATAGCAGTGCAGCCAGTCGAATATCGTTTCGCGGATCAGATCCGTGGCGAGCTGCGCCGCGTGCCCAATGTCGTGCCGAAGCTGACCGTCGGTCTCGATACATCCCTGCTTGTCGTATCGTCTGGCACATCGCCGCATCAGACTCGGATCGTCGCGCATGTCGCGAGCGGATCCCCGGAGTCAATCAGCGGCACGCTTCGCTTGCGAGTGCCCGAGGGTTGGGACGTGTCTCCGCGCGAGGCGTCATTCACCTTGAAGAAGAACGGCGAGCAAACATCGACCGCATTCATGCTCACGGCCCCCGCAAATCGCAAGGCCGGAAGCTTCGCGGTCGACGCCGAGGCGATAGCGGGTGGCGCCGCGTTTTCCCGCGACCTCCAGATGATTTCGTATCCCCACATTCAGACTCACCGCCTCTATTGGCCGGCGCGGGCGCGGGTGCAGGTGGTGGATCTGAAAGTGGCGCCGGTTCGCGTCGGATACGTGATGGGCGGAGGCGATCAAGTGCCGGACGCCATTCGCCGGATGGGCATCGACGTCACGATGATCGATCCCGAGATGCTCGCGGCGGGCGACTTATCCCGCTTCGACACGATCGTGGTGGGGATCCGGGCATCGGAGACCCGGCCCGACTTCGTCGCCAACAACCGCCGGCTGCTGCAATTCGTCGAGCGGGGAGGCGCGCTCATCGTCCAGTATCAGCAGGGCGAGTACATCGCCAACGGTCTGGAGCCGTATCCCGCCGAGGAAAAAGGCAACCCTCGCGTGACCGATGAGAACGCGGCAGTGCGAATCCTCGTCCCGAATCATGCCGTCTTCACGTTCCCGAACCGGATCACTACAGCCGACTTCAACGGCTGGGTGCAGGAGCGCAACTTGTATTCGTTCTCCGACTTCGATGCACGGAGATACACACCGCTCCTCGAGTCCGCAGACCCTGGTGAAGAGCCGCAGCGTGGCGGCGAGCTCTATGCGGAGATCGGCAAAGGCCGATACATCTACACGTCGTATGCATGGTTCCGGCAGTTGCCCGCAGGCGTGCCAGGAGCCTATCGGCAATTCGCCAATCTGATCAGCCTGTCGAAGGCTCCTCGTTGAAAAGAGACATGTGAATGGCCCATTACCTTGTCACCGGCGGCGCGGGTTTCATCGGCTCTCATCTGTGTGAAGAACTGGTACGACGCGGCGAAACCGTACGCGTCGTCGACAGTCTCATTACCGGTAAGCGCGCGAACCTCGCGCATCTTCCGCAGGTGGAGTTCATCGAGGGCGATTTGGCCAACCTCGATGTCGCGCAGCGCAGCGTCAGGGACGTGGACTACGTCCTGCACCAGGCTGCCATCCCGTCGGTGCCGCGCTCGGTGGAGGATCCGATCACGTCGAACCGCGCCAATATCGACGCGTCGCTCAACCTGCTCGTCGCTGCACGTGATGCGAAAGTGAAGCGCGTGGTCTATGCAGGGTCCTCGTCCGCCTACGGCAACTCCGAAACGCTGCCGAAGGTGGAGACGATGCCGACGGCGCCGCTGTCGCCGTATGCGCTGCAAAAGCTCGTCGTCGAGCAGTACTGTTCATTGTTCACGGCACTCTACGGATTGGAGACGGTGACGATCCGGTATTTCAACGTCTTCGGTCCGAGGCAAGATCCGTCATCGCCGTACTCGGGGGTGATCTCGCTCTTCATCAGCGCGCTCTGTGAAGGCCGGCAGCCGACGATCTTCGGAGATGGCGGCCACACGCGCGACTTCACATACGTGGCCAACGTCGTGGATGGTGTGCTGCGGGCCACCAAGGCACCTGGCGCCAGTGGCGAGGTGATCAACGTCGCAACCAGCGGACGTGTGTCGCTGAACGAGCTGTTCAACACCATCAAGAAGCTTGTGAATGCGAATGTGGAGCCGAAGTACGGTCCTCCGCGCGCCGGCGACGTGCGCGATTCACAGGCCGATATCGGAAAGGCCAAACGGCTTCTCGGTTACACGCCCAGCGTCAGCTTCGAAAACGGGCTCGCGAACACCGTGGAGTGGTATCGCTCGACGCAGTCGGCTGCAGCGCGATAACAGTTCGATGTTCGAGGTTCGGGGTTCGAGGTTCCGGGAACGAGCATCGGGCGCTTCGATCGCAGGAGGTCACAGGCCCACGACGGGATACAGAGTCGCCCGACGCTCTTGAAATGGTTATCGGCCGCGCCGTGGTGGAATTGAATCGCGCGCTACCCGTCGATGACCGTCGTTGCACGAAGACTCGCCTCTGTCTGTGTCTGCTTTGTTACGAGGCGTGCTCCATCAGTTCCTTGTAATCGAAGTAGGCCGAGATGTTCCCGGGCTGGCTGACGAAGAGCGGACCGAAGCTCGTGTTCTGCGCGTGCATGACGTTGAGCATGCGAATCATTCCCATCTGCAGATCGCAAACCTCGGCATCGCCGGCAAGCGCCGCCATCACCGCCGCCGCCACGGCATGTGCCGCGTAGGCATCCGACCCGAAATTATCCGGGAGCGGTGCCGATGACGTGAGCAATCGGCGAAGGGCATTAGTCACTTTCTCGTCGGCGTTGCGCCAGTTCTGAATCCGGCCGAGTGGCATCCGCTCGAGCGTACGCAGGCGCGTCGCGACGATCGTCGCGGCAACGATGGCTGCAGATTTCTCCGCCTGTCGCAGGCTGACGGTGCGGCCGGCAATGGTGATCCGGCGGACGTCCTTCAGCGTTTCCCGTCGAATCAAGTCGGCCCAGCGCGTGCGATCGTCGAATTCCAGCAGCCGTACGGTGGCTGACGCCAACAAGCCACGCAGCACGTCCGCGGGATGCGGATCGTCGACCGGCCCGTTGCTGCGCAGCAGACCATCGAAGCCGCGAAAGAATGCGATGAGACCTATGCCCGCCGCAGGACCCATGTTGAGAATGCCCATCACGTCCGACGCGGTTTCGTCGATGCGCTCGGACCAATAGCTCGCAAGTGTCCTCAGCCCGGCAGCCGTGAGCGCGTCGGCGACGCGCTCCGACAACTCTGCTTTGAGTCCGCGATCAGCAGCCAGGATGTCGTGGCCTGCCGCTTCATGAGCGATCGACGCCCACGCCATCAACCCTCGGCGGCCGATCGACGGCGGAAGGCAGACGAGGGCGGCGTTCGGGCCCGTCGTTCCCCTCACGCGAAAGCTGCTGGTCGCTTCGATCGGCCAGGTGTACGGACCCGATCGGGGTTCACCAAACTTCACCATCGGGGCGATCACGCCCCGATCGGGTGGCTTCATCCCGCGCCGATCTTCGGCGCTGAGGAAGCCGTCATACAAGTCGCTCACGAGTTGCTGGAATGCGCGCAGGGATTCCCGCTGAAAGCCATCGGCGGGCTGCAGCAGCGCCTGCGCGATGTCCATCATCAAGCGCGCGGCGTGATCGTTGTTGGCGTCGGAGGCGAGGATGCGTGTGAACGCGCCATCGCCGAGCGCCGATAACGTCGCGACGAACGGTTCGAACATCCCGTGTTGGTAGATCGGCGCCAGCGTCGACCTCGCGTCGGCGAGGCGCGTCATCAGGTCGTCGAAGGACTTCGGATCCGGAGGGCCGGGGTCTCGGTCACGAATAGCGAGGCTGGCGTCGGCAATGCAATGCGCGATGTGTGAAAGCGGTGGCCGGGCGACGGCGCGCGGCGACACGGCCGCTTTCGGCAGCCGCATCGCGCGCCTCCGTGATATGGGCATGGTGACTCCTTCATGCAGGTGCTCCTCGTTCGGTCCTCTGGGATCAAACGATGAACGTGGAGCCGCCGAACACCCCGACGTGGATGCCGTCGCCGCAGCAGTTGAGCTTCGCGATCTCAGGACAGGGGTCTGAACGCGTGCGTCAGGATGTAGCGCGCGATTTCGCGTCCCTGCGCAATGCCCTGTGTTTTATCGAACGACCAGTGAATGCCCAGGTAAATGCGGCTCTGTCCGTTTTCTTCCTCGGCCTGCGAGAACGACGAGAAGCTTCTCGGATGGTACGGACGAAGGACGCCGTCGGTCCCGGCTGTCGTGCCGTTGTATTCGTCCGAGACGAACGTGAATGCGATCTCGTCCGTGCCGTAGAACTGACGGAGGACTTCGAACACCGCGCCGCCGAAGCCGGCGTGACCCGATGGATATGCGGGGAACGGTGGCGTGAAGTTCGGACCAGTGAGATTGCTGGCCGGCGCGCCGAGCGGTGTGAACGTGGGATCACCCGTGGTGGCGCTGTTGCCGTCGCCGACGCCGCTCGGTCCGGTCCCGGAATCAGATTCGCGGATGCCGGTGATCGGACGCCAGAACTGATAATGGAATTTCGATTCCCACACCGCGATTCCGGTGTCGGCCATGGCCACGTTGACGAGCGCGAGCAGTCGAGTGAGATCGTAGACGTCGGATCCCATTTGGTCGGCGATGGCAATCGCGATCTGGTTGTACAAGCGCGGCGGCGCGCACAGACTGGGCGTGCCGTCGTAGGCCCAGTAGATTCCGATCGACGTTTGCTCCGGTGTCCGCTCGGTGGGCGTGGTCACGCCGTCCCCGCCCAGGCGCTTCACTTCGTCGTACGCGGCGGCGTACTCAGCACTGGTCAACGCGGGCGGTGGCGCGACGCGGAACTGGCTGCCCGATGTGATTACGAACGGCGTGACGCTGCCCCACAACGCGCCCATTGCGACTGGGAGCTGACTGATCGGATCCTGTCGCCACTTGCCCGGGTCGAGGCTTGGGACGAACTCCTCGCCCATGCGGGGTTCGACATAATCCGAACCGTCTTCTCCGCGCGCCGCGACCACCGCAGCAGCCGCGCGACGACCAACCATCCGGCCAGGCTCCTTGCCCTGATGTCCGATGCGTGCGAGATCGTCCTGCAACAGATCATCAAAGGCGCCAGACTGCGACGGAAACATCGCCACCAGCGCATCGTGCGCGGCCTGTGCGATCGCGGCATCGAGAGAGGCGGCCGCCGGTGCCGGGAGCATATCGCTGTAGCTCTCCCATCGATGCGCGATGGCGTTCACGGCGTCGTAGATCGCGATGTGTACGATCGCGATAGCGCGGCTCGCGCGCCCCGGCCCCAGCTGCTCGCCGAACACGCGATCGTCGCCTGGCTGCAGCGGCGTGTGATCGAGACCGGATGCATCGATCGCGATCTGATTCCAGTAGACCACGCGGCTTCGCGAGTCGGTGGGCGCGGAGCGGCTCTGCCGAGCTTGTGTGGCGAGCGTCGTTGCAGTCGAGGCGGCACCGCGCGCGAGGGCCCCCTCGGTGGCTGAGAGCGGCCGATAGTTCGGCCCCCAGAACCCATGGAATCCACCTGCTGCGCCTTGGGCTTTCGTGAGCGCCACGACGCCTGCGAGAACCATCGCGATCACCATCCACACACGAACCGCGCGCGTTTTTCTCATCTATGAGCCCCTGTGCCTCCCGGGCTTGGCAAGTTCGCTGCCACGTGGAAGTCACTAAGATCGCCCGCTACGCGCACTCGCTGCGTATTGAGACGGTGCGAGTGATGAAGCGCTCGTTGCTGATGTACAGACTCCGGCGCAGCGAGCGCGACAGCGGCGGCGCGCTTCGATCGGCAACGACGGTTGACAGGTGCGGCAGCGAGCAACCGCAGCCGTGGCGAGCGCGATATCGAAGTCGCGGCGCATCATCTCGATGCATCGACAGTCGAGGCGCCGTGCGTGAGGCCCCCCGATCCTCCCCTCGCGCTCGTTCGCTCGTCACCGACCACGCCCCTCGCGGCCTTCGGTGATGGTGTGTCCTCGTGTTGTGGGTCAGTCGGTCGTGTGGTGATTCACTCGAAGGCGTTCGTGTCGTGGCTGCGAGTCGCTCAGGGAATGAGGGATCAGGAGTGCGAGGCGCAGTCCTGACCGTATATGCCGCTGGAGGTGATTTGATCTGGGGCCTACGTCACGGACGGCTCTCGCGATTCCGCGTCGGCTCCCTGACGTCGCGCGTCGTGACCTCAGTGTGGACGCGAACCCAGAAGTGATGACAGTGGTCGCAACGGAAGTAGCTGACTCGTTCGTTGCTCGAATCAAGCCGCCTCCCCTCGTGGGCACACTTCGGACAGAGGTTCGAGGGCATTGAAGCATTAGACGGCCAATGGCTGAGGCGCGTCACTACAGAGAAAACCCGAGTCGAAACGGATTTAGGCAATGAGGTTTCGTTGAGTCGACCACAATCGCTCAGGCCTGCGCATTCCGGTAACCGCGCACGGACTCGCGTTGGAAGGTTGATCCGCCGCCGCGACCGCAATACCGTCGGCGAAACACACGATCGTCGCATCGCCACGCCCGAGCGCTTCTATCGGCAACGACGGTTGACAGCTGCGGCAGCGAGCAACCGCAGCCCTGGCGAGCGCGATATCGAAGTCGCGGCACATCATCTCGTTGCGTCGACAGTCGAGGCGCCGTGCGCATGGCGACGCGCTTGAAAGGGTGAGCCGCGTCCCGGCGGAGATAGCAGGCAGCCTCTCCAACGTCGCACCCACGTTGTTGATTCGTCGGCGCGCCGCCGGGACCTTCGCGTACGGGAACTCAGGTGGCAGCTCCACGCGCAGCCGGACACACACGATTACGCACGTTCCCGCGCGGCCAGTGCGCCGCGTCTGCCAGGTGCGGATTGGAGTCGACTCATGACGCGCATGGTGATGGTGGTACTGCTGATGCTGGGGATCGGCGTGGCGGTCGCGGCCGCTCAAACAGGAGGAGCGCGAAAGGCAACGGCCGCCGCACAGACGACGGCAGCGGTGCCGTTGAACCTCAATACGGCGAGCGCCGCGCAGCTCGAAGCGCTGCCCGGCATCGGCAAGGCGATGGCCGATCGGATCGTCGAGTACCGGCAGAAGAACGGAAGCTTCAAGAAAGCCGAGGACTTGATGAACGTACGCGGCATTGGCGAGAAGAACTTCCTGAAGCTGAAACCGCTGGTGACCGTGGGCGCGACGAAAGGCGACGCGCAGTAGGGCGTGGCGGGTGCCGCGAGGGCATCAGGTACTCGCGGCACTCGATCGCAGGAGGCGGCGGATTCACACTGATCGAAAGCGTGATCGTGCTCGCCGTGATCGGTCTCCTGGCGGCGATGACCATCCCGCTGCTGCTCACATCTGTCGCTCGCGCTCGAGGGTTGGCGGCCGCTCGCTATATGAGCGCACGGATGGCGTTGGCGCGCGCAAACGCCGTGCGGCGGTCGGCGGTGATCGCGCTGCGATTCGAGCCGACCGTGCGCGGGATGGCGTTCAGTGTCGTGCTAGACGGCAACGGCAACGGTGTGCGGACGGTCGACATCGAGGCGTCGATCGATCGCGTCATCGAAGGTCCGATTCTCATCTCCGATCTCTTTCCCGGCGTCGTGATTGGCCTTGTGCCGCAGGCGCCTGCGCCCGAGGGCGTTCAACTGGGCGGCACGACGATCTTCTCGTTCACACCATCAGGCACTGCCACCTCCGGATCAATCTATTTGCGAGACAAAGACGGCACGCAGTGGGCAGTGCGGGTCCTAGGCGTCACCGCCCGTACGCGCGTGCTCCGCTTCCAGGCGGCGACGCGACAGTGGGTGAACGCGTTCTGACCTCGACCCCTGTGTCCGCATCCTCCGATTTCATCGAACGTCGCTGCACGTCACGACGTGTTCCAGATGCTGGCGATCTCTTGGCGCGTGTCCGCTTGAGAGGAGGCCGGGA
>Ga0075423_10004301_pt1 | contig 13208 bp, 10 predicted proteins | sample SoiMethybrSBSTD2_FD_80114 | JGI IMG/M metagenome (GOLD analysis project Ga0075423, IMG submission 80114) | Bulk soil microbial communities from a Populus tree surrounding site in Tennessee, USA - Soil MetaG P. TD hybrid SBSTD2 | ecosystem: Environmental > Terrestrial > Soil > Tree plantation...
ATCAAACTCTTCATGCTCTGGATTGGAGTGCGGGGAGGAGCCCCGCCAGACCGCACCGGAGACCCGAACGCATGTGGCATCATCACGATTCAGTTGTGAAGGTACAAAAGTGGTGGAGAGCGCGACCGACGAGAAAAAACCAGGAGTATGGCTCCATACACCTGGCGCCGGGCGGCAGACCACGCCGCGAGATGGACGACGGTGGCGCAAACGAAATGGGAACGGACTTGCCACCGCAGCCACGAGAGCGGCAAACGGAACGACGGGAGTATAGCACGCGCGAGCGCGGCTGTCAAATGCGAACCGAGCGACCGAGTGGTCGTAGGAACGCGGGCGAGGAAGTCGTCAATCCGTGTGCGATGCAGGGAACTATACCACGCCGTACGCCCTCTGTCAAGCCCGTTTTTGGAATGTCATTATCGAACCATCGACACGCCGGGAACGTTCGTGGTAAGATAGAGCGCTGATTATTCACGTCTGGTGATCGACTGCCGGCCGCTGCTAACAATGTTGCGGGGTGATCGCATCTTATTGCCGAAAGTACCTATGACGAAACCATCACTATCTTCGCCCAATCGACCGATCGGGGTCAGTGTGCTGGCGCTGCTGCTCTTTCTAGTCGGTGGAATCTGGCTGCTCGCGACGATCGTGCTGCCGCTCATGGGGGTTACGCTGGTGCCATGGTATGTCTACCTGGCTGCCGCTGCGTACTTCCTGATCGTCGGCTGGGGGCTCTGGGGCGTTCGGCGCTGGGCGTATATCACCGCACTGCTTATGTGCGTTGTGCTGTTTTATTATCTGCTGCGGACGGCGATCGTCTTGCAGCAAAACGTGCTGCTGCCGTTCTTGCTGGTGGCAGCGATCTTTGGCTACATGCTCCAGTCGCGGGTACGAGCGGCGTTCCTCGCGCCGCCGGGCACGCAAGCCGGCGATGGGGAGCCAGTGGTCGGTGGGGATGAGGAACAGACGATGGATGCCCAACGAACGATCAGTGACACGCCGACGACGCTCGATGAGGGGGAGTGTTAGGGGCGTAAAAAGCATCCTCTGTCCGTGAAACGGGGTGCGCGATGCATTTCACGTTTCACGTTTCACGCCTCAACTAGATATCCAGCGGCACATGTTGCAGCGCACCCATGCGCTCGTAGCGCACCTCTGATGCGACTGTCTCGATGATGCGCCAGGTGCCGGGGGTGCGCGGCAGGCAGATCACGGTGATCCGTCCCTGGCGCACCAGCCGCTGCGCCTCGCTGCCGTCGGCCAGCCAGACACTGCCGACGTAGGTGCGCCGTGGCGCGACGGGGATGGCACAATCCAGCAGCGCACCGTTGATCTCGCCCGCGATATTGCGATGCGGTCGCATCCGCAGCACATGCGCGCGTAGCGCTAGACCATTACGCAGTAACATCAGATCATCCCAGGCGCGCAGCCAGACACGCCTGGCGCCCAGCGCGCTCCGCACCACAATCACCAGCAGCGGCACGAACCATAGTAGCGTATTGGTGCGCACGGCAATCAGCACGATCAGCGATAGAACCGCGCAGATCAGCAGGGGGTCGAGGAAGGCGCTGAGTGGTCGCTCGAAGATGTAGTCACCGAGGAGATTCAGGATGACGACATGGGGCAATGATCGCGGCGGAGCTTGCTCCAGGTAGCGGGATTCGACCTGATCGGTGACACGTTGCACTACGTTCTCCTCCTGATCGGGCTGAGTAGCGGAACGGGCACAGTATGACCTATGTGGCGCTCTGCGATCTCCAATATGGATACTATGTATTGTAGAACAATTTGTCACTAGTGACAAGCGTGCGGAAATGAACATTCTGAAAGGTGCCAGGCGTGTGCTTGACGCCTGGGATACAATACAAGTGAAGCAAAACGCTAGGATGGGAGGATGCGATTATGGCCGAGCAAGGCAACACTCCGAATAGCTATGAACTCACTGGCACCGACACGGAGATCACCTATTCGACTACGAGTTTCAGTGGCCAGCCTCAGCTGACCTACCGCGACCAGAAGGATCAGTGCAGCTTCAGCGGAGCAGAGATACGCTCGCTGGATACCGAGATCGGCCAGCAGGTCACAGTGACGATTGAGCAGATTCCCGATCTCCACAGCATTACGCTGACGGTCCTGATCCCGACGATCAACCTCGACGGAGTGGAGAGTCGCTTCAGAACGCGCGCGATCTTCACGACTCGGCGCAGCAGCATTGGTGGCCCGCGCCTGATCAAAGGTGCCCTGCAGAGCTACCGTGTGCTGGCGCTGCGCGGCGTCGCACGCAACGTCGATTTCTAGCGACGTCGCGTTTTCATTGCTGCCAGGGGCGAACGGCTAGGGCGGACTCAACGTGGCACGAGGATGTAGGCCAGTAGAATCAGTAGCTGGAACGCTACTGGCACGAGCCCGCCCGCCAGCAACTGACCACCGCTCCAATCGTAGAGCGCCTCCCAGAGTCCAGCCGCTAGCAGAAACGACCAGGCGAGCGCGCCGAACCATAGCAGCACCGGCAAGATCGGTACGCCGAGCAGCACCATCACCAGCGCGCCGACCAGCGGTAGCAGGCGTGGGAGCTGGATCAGCGGGTAGAGATAGAAGACGCGCTGGCCCTCTTCGCCGCCGCCGGTCATCTCGTCCAGCGCCTCCGACACCAGGCACACCAGCGGCCACTCCAGCATGCCCAACAGCACCAGCACGATCATGGCAACCAACACGCGACCATCGGGCAAGACGCCTTGCTGGATCACGCGGTCGGCGAACAGCAGCAGCGCCGGCATGAGTGCCAGGCAGAACATCGGCCCCGCCGCACGTAGCAGCCGCGCCGGCTTGATCTCCTTGGTGCTGTCATCCTCACGGCTCTCCTCGACGAGCCGATCAATCGTTGTGCCGGGGCGGAAGCTCAGCAGCAGGAACGGCGAGCGCGCATCGCTCTGGAGGATCGGCGCGTCGGCGAGGGTCGCGCGCTCGCTCTGGATTCGCGTCACCTCAAGGATAATCCGTTGCAGCAGCGGCTCGAAGTTGCTGATCGCCGAGGTGATCAGCACGCCCGGCGCAAGGCTGCCGTCATAGATCAGACTATTCAGCCGCGCGGTGAGCGGTCGAACACCGTTTGTCTGGACCAGCACAATCTGGCTCTCTTCAGAAAACTCCGTCACCTTGATCGCCTTGATGCTCGACCACGGGATGAGAATCCACTTCTGAAAATAGCGTACGGCCAGCCCCTGGTTGCGCGCCTCTAGCTCGGGCAGCAGGTTGCGTAGCGCGACCAGAAAGCCGAGCATGATGATGGCGAGCAGGTGCGCGGCCACCAGCAGCCACCATGGTGCTGGTAGCTGCCGCAGATCCAGGCGATTGAAGATCGGCAGCGGTTGCAGGGACGAGAAGGTGATCGCCAGGAACTTGAGCCAGTAGATGATATAGCGCAGCACCAGCAGCGCAGCCAGCAGGCCGGCACCCCAGCTAAAGATCGTCGTGATCCGCCGTGGGTAGGTTCCGCGCATGAGTGTGACGCCGGGAGTGGCAGCAATAACGAGCGGTGGGCTGCTGCCTTCGGTCTTGGTGCGCCGGCTGAAGAACGACGCCGGGCCGAGCAGAAAGCGGAATAGCGGCGATGAGGCTTCTTCCTGAAGGCGTGCGGGTTTGACATTTTCCAGCACACGCGCCACCCGGTCGCTCTCGCTCAACAGCGTCTTGATCAGTTTATCGAAGTCGCTGTTCGCGGAGATGATCAGGAAGCCGCGCCGGAAGCTGAGCCGGTAGATCAAGCTGTAGAAACGATGCCAGCCGGTCAGCTGGCTGCTCGATGTTTCGGCCAGCAGCACAAAGCGCTCGGCGCTCAGATCCTCGGTCACCTTGATCGAGTGCATGCTCTCCCATGGCACCGCCAGCCAGCTGCTTGCGAACTCGACCAGCATGCCGCGCGGGCTCGTACGAATCATCGGCAGGCAGTTGCGCAGCAATAGCGCGAGGAACAGCGCCAGCGCGAGCCAGCCCAGCGCGGGCAGCAGCTGAACCAGGTGATCGATCCGCTCGCGCTCGGCCGAGCCTTTAACGCCGTTGATCGACAGAACAAGCTCGGGCAGGTAGGGGATGCGCACGAAGAGGGTTGCGTCGATGCCGCGCGTATCCCACAGATAGCGCAGCAGATCGCGGCCAAAGCGCACGAGTGTTGCCACAACGATCAGCGCGCTGAGCAACTCGATCGGCCATGTCACCCAACGCGGATAGCGGTAGACCTGCTCGGAGACCATGCGCTACTCCTCCCAGGCATCTATTCGCCGCAGGGCGTTGCCGGGTTGGAGTTCCTGGACACGCAGCTCGGCCTCGTCGAGCAGGCGCTGGCACGCCGCCGTCACGGTCATGCCCTCCTCGTACAGCGCCAGGGCTTCGGCCAATGGCAGCTCGCCGGTCTCCATGCGGGCGACGATCGCTTGCATCCGCGCATAGAGCGTTTCGTAGGTTGGTGGAGGCGTTGATGTGCTCATCGAACTGCTTTCTGCTTGGCGTTCATCGGAAGGAATATACTCGATACCGGGCCAGTCGCGCAACCAGAGAGATACTACTGCGGATCGTTTTCCAGGTCCGCCGTTCGGCGCGCGGTGAAGCTACCGCCTTTGACCGCGATTTCCAGTGCTTCGCCAGCGCGGGCCTGCGCCGGATCGGTCACGACTTGGCCGTCGGTCGCGCGCCGGATGATCGCATAGCCGCGATCAAGTGTGGCCTGCGGGTTCAGCGCGGCGAGCTGCAAGCGCAGCCCTTGGAGCTTGGCCTGCCGCAGCGCCAAGCCGTGTGTGAGCTGCGCACCCGCGCGCCGCACCAGCTCGTCGAGCGACTGACGATCGCGCGCCAACCGCGCGGTAGGAGCCTGCTGGAGCAGCCGCCGCCGCAGCTCTTGGAGGGCGGTGCGGTGCCGTTCGAGCTGCCGTTCTAGCGCGAGCGCGAGCTGGTCGTGCAGCAGCGCAAAATCGCTGCGCAGCTCCTCGAGATCGGGCGCAACCAGCTCGGCCGCTGCGGAAGGCGTTGGCGCGCGCAGATCGGCCACGTAATCGATGATCGTTGGATCGGTCTCGTGTCCGACGCCGCTTATCAGCGGCACTGGGCTGGCGAACACGGCGCGCGCGACGATCTCTTCGTTGAAGGTCCACAGATCCTCGATCGACCCGCCGCCGCGCGCGACGATGATCACATCAATATCTTGCTCGTACAGCGCGTAGAGCGCCTCCACGACGGTTGCGGCGGCGCGCTCGCCCTGAACCTGGCAGGCCGACACGATCACCTCGGCGAGCGGATAGCGCCGGCCCAGGACGTTGAGGATGTCGCGCAGGGCCGCGCCGCTGGATGAGGTGACGACGCCGATCCGGCGCGGCAACGGCGGCAGTGGGCGCTTGCGCGAGAGGTCGAACAGACCTTCGGCATCCAGGCGGGCTTTTAGCTCCTCGAAGCGCGCGTGCAGCAGGCCGACGCCGGCCGTCCGAATCATGTCCACGTAGAGCTGGATCTGGCCACCGGCCTCGTAGAATGCCACGCGGCCATGCGCCAACACCGCCTCGCCGCTCGATGGCATGCGCGGGATGCGCGCGACGTACGAGCGCCAGCAGGCGGCCTTGATCTGCCCTTCACCCTCTTTGAGTGTGAAATAGCAATGGCCAGAGGCGGCGCGCACGAAGTTCGAAACTTCGCCCTCGACCCACAGATCTTGCAAGATCTCGTCGGCGTCGAGCGCTTCGCGGAGGTAGATGTTGAGTTGAGAGACGGTCAGGATGTGCATTCGGAGTGTGCTAGAGTGGCTCGACAAGCATAAGCGGCTGTCCATATTCGACGGGTTGGCCGTTCTTGACCAGGATGCGTGCGATGCGACCGCCGATCTCGCTTTCGATCTCGTTCATCATCTTCATCGTCTCAATGATGCCGACGCGATCGCCCGGCTGGATCGTATCGCCTTCCTGCGCGTATGGCGGATCTTTGGGCGATGGTGCGGCGTAAAAGGTCCCGACCATCGGCGCGGTGATCAGCTCGCCAGCCGGCATCTGCGTTTGCTGGGTGGCCTGGTCGGCTGGCTGGGCTGGATTGGCAGCGCCAGCCTGCTGAAAGGGCGCGATCGGCGGCAGTGGCGAGTGCATCGCCGGCTGCACAGCGGCGGCGAGTGATGGCGTGATCAAGAATGGTGCCGGGCCTTGCGCCAGCGCCCCACGCTTGATATGCAGCTTCGCGCCGCTGCGCTCGATCTGGATCTCGGTGACATCGGTCTCGCTGATGAGACGAAGCAGTTCGCGCACCACGCTCAGACCGAAATCGTCGGTCACTGGCTGTTCGTGCTGCTCGTGCGCGCTGTCGGTCATATACGCTCCCTTTAGCCTGCCCGCTCGATATACGTCCCGGTTCGTGTGTCAACCTTGAGCTCGTCGCCGGTGCTCACGAAGAAGGGTACCATGACGCGCAACCCCGTCTCCATAATCGCCGGCTTGCCGCCACCCGAGGCGGTATCGCCCTTGAAGCCCGGCTCGGTCTCTGCTACGCGCAGCACCACGTTGGGCGGCAGCTCGATGTCGAGCACCTCGTCCTGATAGGTCAGCAGATCGACTGCCTCGTTCTCCTTGAGGTAGCTCGCCGCATCGCCGATGATCGTTGCGTTGACGATCGGCTGCTCGTAGGTTTCGGTGTCCATGAAATAGAAGTTATCGTCTTCACGATAGAGATATTGGACCTTTTTGGTTTCGAGTTGGGCGACGGGAAATTTCTCGCCGGCCATTACAGTCTTGATTGTCGTCGAGCCCGTGCGAACATTGCGCAGCGTGAGGCGCACAAACGCGGTGCCACGCCCCTGTTTGACGTGATTGTATTCCACAATCCGCATCAACTCGCCATCGAAGATGATCGTCAGTCCTTTGCGCAGCTCGCCCGTTGAGATCATAAATCGCTCCTGAAGTGATGATCGCTGTGTTGATCCGCGAAGATACGCGAAGATGCGCGAATAGGAAACACGCCTTTGCGCGATCATAGCGGGCTTCGCGGATCACGAACGCCGGCTTCGTGACCGGCGCTCTAGCTTTTGTGTCAGAAGGGCATTATAACACATGTGCTTTGCGGTATTGTTCACAACCGCCCTGCGCGCCATATGAATGCGACATTTTAGCTAGGTGCCCGGCGGGCATATGGCTGGCCAGGTGTGGTGGATACATGTCCACTGCCCTTGACTAATGGAATGACACCCAGCCCTTCGCGGCGTATCGCCGCAACTGGCCGCACATCTGGCGATCGTTGTGGCAGGGTCTGCATGAACTGCTCGGTCGTGATCAAGGGAAAGAACAGATGGAACGCGACAAAAATCGTGTCGTGCGCAGTCGCCAGCACCGTCGCCGGCTGGTCTTGCTCGTAGACCTGGAGCGTGATCGTATTCGAGATCGTCGGTGCCAAGCTGATCGGCACGGTCACGCTGAGCACGACGGTCGCCGATTCGCCGGGCGGGAGCGGGCCAACCAGCGTTGGCGAGATGGTCGTGGCCCAGTCGAGTGGGCTGATCGTCGCTGAGAGCGCGAAGCTGCTTGTGATGCTGCCGCTGTTACTCAGGGTGTGCGTGAATGTGATCACGGCGCTTTCGACCTCGGGCGGGCTGATTGTTTGCAGCTGCTCGCTCGGCAAGAGCTGGGCACCGACTTTCGGGTTGATCGTCGTGACGTCGGTGACGCTCGCATGCGGGTATGGCGCGGTTGCCGAGGTGGCGGTCGCCGTCACGATGCCTGTGCTGTTGGCGATCACCCCAAACGGCGTTGTCACGGTGATGGTGACTAGCTGCGTGCCATTGCGCGGCACTGTCACGACCTGCGGAACAACTGTTGCGTTCCATTCAGGGCTTCCCAGCAGGGTGAGGGTGATGGTGAAGGTATCGCTGGCGTTGCCGGTGTTCGTCAGCATGTGCGTGTAGGTGATCGGCATTCCCGGATCGGCGACGGCGCTATGATCCGGCGCGAATAGCAGGCCGGCGAGGTTCGCGACCTCGACGGTGTCGATTGCGTCGGCGCGACCGCCCGGCCCGGTCACGCTCACGCTGAAGCGGTGTGGCCCACCATCGGCACCATTCGGCACGGTCACGGTCAGTGTCACAACCCGGCTTGCGTTCGATGCGAGTGGGAAGTTGGTTGGCTGAGCGATGCTGAAGTTCCAGCCAGGCAGCGTCAGATCTTGCGCTGTCACGTCGAAGGTGCCACCGACAAGGCCGATATTCGTGACGGTGTGGGTAAAGATCAGCGTTGATGCGACTGGTTGCGTCGTTATGGTGCGTTGATTCGGCGCGATCTGTGGGATGGCGGCCTGCCTGAGCGTCGTCGTGTCGCTCGCGGTATCGCTCGCCCCATTCGACGCCCTCGCAGTCACGATCGTTGTGTCGGATGGCGCGCTGCTGTTGGGTGGAAACGTGATTCGTACACTGCGCGTGCAGGAAGCGCCCGCAGCTAGGAGGCAGCTATTGCCGCCTGGAAATGTGACTTGCGCACCAGTGACCGAAGGCGTGCCGCTCAAGCTGATCGTATCAAGGCCGTTGCCGGTGTTGGTGATCGTGTGGGTGTAGTCGATCGAGACCGATAGGACGGTGGTTGGTGTGATCTGGCCACTGTGATCGGGCGCGATCTGCACGCCAAAACTCTGCGCAACCTGCGTATAGTCGCTTTGCGACTGCGACGCGCCGCCGAGCGTTGCTGTCACCGTCGTCTGATCGAGCGCTCCCGCGGCGGCTGTCGGCGGGACGGTGACGATGATCGTGATCGTCTGGTGCTCGCCTGGTGCAAGTGTCACGCTGGTCGGGCTCGGCGGGCCGGCCCAGCCTTGCGATGTCGCGCGGGTGATCGTGAAGGTGCCCGCCGCGTCGCCGCTGTTGGTCAGGATATGCGTGTAGCTGACCTGAGTGCCGGGCGTGACAGCATTGGGCGCACCCGCCGAAGATGTTGGCGTGCCTGGGCTGAGCTGGATGCCGGGTTGCGGCGCGGTGCAGACGCCGACCATGGGGTTGGTGAAGCCTGTAGTGTTGTCGCCGGGATAGCGCGCCGTCGCCGTGAGGTAGGTGTCGCAACCGTCGACAGCTACGCTGAAGTTGCCCGAGCCATCGGTCTGGGTCTCCGTCAGGTAGCGCGGCCCTTCGCCGTTTTCGGGCGGTGCCGACCCGGTGAAGACCTCGATCACACAGGCGGCGCAGCCAGGCGCGTTGCCGCGCAACAGCGTGCCGTTGAGCTGGAGTGTCGGCGGGCTGTGTCCACCGTTGCCGCCGGCGACCAGCGCGATGCCGTTGCCGCCGTTGCCGCTGGTCGCCGTCCGCGTGATCCGAATGCCGGTCGCGCTCGTCACACTGATGCCGTTGGCGAGGTTGTTCGCCAGTGTATTGCCCGCCACGCTATTATTGTTTGTGCCCGACCCATCGATGGAAATGCCCTGCGTGCCGTTGCTGGCGATCAGGTTGCCCTCGCCCGCACTCGTCCCGCCGATCGCATTATTCGTCGCGTCATTCCAGAGCTGAACGCCGTACAGCGCGTTGCCGAGCGGCTGTTCGTTCTTATCGACGCCGATCATGTTGCCTTTAACCTGATTGCCGCTTGTGCTCGCGTCGGCGATCTCGATGCCGGTGCCGTTGGCCGAGATGAGGTTGCCCGCGCCGGCAGCCGATCCGCCGATCAGGTTATTAGTTGCCGCAGCTCTAATACGGATGCCCACGCTCGCACTGGGACTCAGCGTCAGCGCGGTGGTTCCGCTGGCGTTCACGCCGATGTAATTGCCCTGGATCGTATTGGTGTTGGCCGGCCCGATAATCTGAATGCCGACCAGATCGGCCTTGGCCACGATCACGTTTCGGTCGGCAGCGGTCGTGCCGCCGATCAGCGTGTTGTGCGCGCCATCATCGATGCGGATGCTATCGCCCCGGTTGGCGAGCGGGCCACTGCTCGTCAGGCCATCCTTGTCGGTACCGATGTAGTTGCCTTTGATGATGTTGGCGCTCGTGGTCGGATTGGTAATCCGCACGCCATAGTTAGCGAGCGTTGTGCCGTTGGCCGAGATCACATTGCCCGGCCCGACAGTCAGCTTCGTCGTGCCATTGCCGATCTGTACGCCATCCGCATGGTTGCCAAGCGGACTGCCGTTCGCGTTCAGGCCGATCAGGTTACCGGCCACCTGATTGCCGACGACGGTTCTGCCGCCGGGAACAGCTACCTCGGCCAACACGCCAATGTTGCTATTGCCGGAGATGACGTTGCCGCTACCGGCGACGCCGATCAGCGTGCTATCCGACGCGGTGAGCGAAACGCCGTTCGCGTTCGGAACCGCCGTCGTGCCGGTCGCATCGGTGCCGATGTAGTTGCCCTCGACGAGGTTGCCGAGCGGTGATGCGACAGCGACACCGGAGCTGATCAGTACAGAGACATTGCTGTGCCCGCTGATGATGTTGCGCTCGGCCGCAGTCGTGCCGCCGATGGTATTGTTCTGGGCGTTCGTGCCGAGCAGCACGCCGTGGCCGGGGTTGCCGCCGCCGATCGCCGCTGTGCCGCCGGCGTTGGTGCCGATCCGATTGCCGATCACCTGGTTGCCGGAGATGATCTTGGTGCTGTTCGGCTTGACTTGCTGGATCGCTACATTGGCGTAGCCGTTCTTGCCATTGCCAGCGATCAGGTTGCCCGCGCCGGCAGCTGTGCCGCCGATCACGTTATTGGTTGCGCCGTCGTCGATCAGCACGCCCCAATCGCTATTTTTTGCGGCGACCGTGCCATCCGCGTTCGTGCCGATGTAGCAGCCGAGCACCTGATTGCTGGTCGCGCTCTGGCCGACGATATAGACCCCAGCGCCGCCGGAGTCCTCTGGCGGGCCAACGCGCTTAAAGTTGTTGATCACCAGGCCCTTAATCGTATTGCGGGCAGAGGTGATTGTGATGCCATGGCTGATGCCAGCTTGGGTGCCGTCGAGGATGATCTTAGGGCCGCTTGGGCAGTTCGCCGAACACGGCTGAGTGGTGCCGTCGAGCGTAATATCGCTGCCGTCGAGCGATGGGAGCGACGACAATGGCTGGATCGTCCAATGGCCGTCGGGGGAGCTGGCGGTGATGTTGAAGCTGATCGTATCGGGGCCAGCGCTGGCATTGGCGTCGAGGATGGCCTGGCGCAGCGACCCGCTCCCGCTGTCGTTGGTGTTGATGACACTCAGTGCGTTGGCGAGCGTTGGCTGTGCTAGTGGTGTGAAGATGGTCAGCAGCGCTAGTAGCGCTAGGAAGCTCAATTGCCGAATAGAACGCCTCATGGCGCCCCTCCTTCTGTATGAATCGACCTGATCCTCGCGCCCAGGCGCCATCAGGCGTCGCGGTAGGTTTGGGGCGCTCTCCTCTTCTTCGCGATCGGGCAGATTGTCGCTAAAATGTTGAGTCGAGGTTATTCTAGCACAGAAGGGCGGCGATTTAAGTAGGAAAGTAGTACTAATGTGGCCAAGCGCCAAACGGGGAACGTGAAACGGGAAACGTGAAACGTGAGCAAGATCTCGCGTCACGTTTCACGTTTCACGCTTCACTACTCGTTTCGCCTATTTTTTGATCAGTGGTAGGAAGACCGAGGTGTCGGGGACGAGCACGGTGAGCGATGACGAGTAGAGCCGCAGCGTGCCGGTTCCAGCGTAGCGCTTCCCGACAAAGTAGAACGTATGCAGCCCGGCGCTGATGTTGATCAACCCAGCGTTGGCCACCGCCTTATCCGTGCCGTCGCCACTGTCGATATCGAGGTTGACCCAGCGGTCGAAAATCGAGCTGCCATTGGTATTATCCACGCCCAGGCGGAATTGGCCCTCCCACTGATTGCCCGCGCCGCTGGCGTTGAGCCCAGCCGAGGCGGTCGCATCGATGAAGGCGAAGCCATCGCGCGGTACGTCCAAGCTACAGGAGCGAATGATGCTGTAACCAGTGGTGTTGTTGGTCCACAAATCAGATCCCGACGCGCTGCAGAGCTTTGCGGTCACGTTTGGTGCTGGGAAGTAGAGCACGCTGAGCGAGGGGTCGTAGAGCTGCACCGTGCCTGCGCCGGAGTAGCGCGCTCCCAGGAAATAAAAGGTATGCGAGCCGGCAGCGATCGGTGCCAGCAGCGAGGTGGCGACTGACTCGTCGGTGCCATCGCCGCTGTCGGTGTAGATATTGAACCAGCGGTCGGAGTTGGCCGTGCCGGTGCTGCTATCCGCGCCGACGCGAACGCGCCCTTCGTAGGCCCCACCGCTGCCCAACCCGGCCGATGCCGTCGCGCTGATGAAGGCGAAGCCGCTGTGTGATGTCGCCAGCGAGCACGAGCGAATTGTCTGGAATGAACTGCTCGTCGTGTTCCAGGTGAGGTTGCTGGACTCATCGCAGGACCGCACATCGGCCGACGAGTTGGGGAAGTAGAGCACGCTGAGCGAGGGATCGTAGAGCTGCACCGTGCCCGTGCCGGTATAGCGCGCGCCCAGGAAGTAGAAGGTGTGGACGCCGGCGCTGATCGGTGCTAGCAGCGTTGTCGCCACCGCCTTATCCGTGCCGTCGCCGCTGTCGGTGTAGACATTGACCCAGCGGTCGGTCGCGTTATTGCCGCTGACCGAGTCGATGTCGAGGCTGAAGCGCGCCTCGAATTCGCTGTTCAAGAGCCCAACCGAACTCGATCCACTGAGATACACGAAGCCGCTCTCGCCGATCTCCAGCGTACACGAGCGGATCACGACGAAGGCCGACGAGGTGGTGCTCCACGAGCTGTCGATTGCGGTACCACAGCTGATGAACCGCCAGCCAGCGGCGGTCGCTGCCTGTGGGGTGATTTCTGCCGATGCCTGCGCGCTATCGTCGTTCTTCGAGCCGGGCGCGGCGGCACCGTTGTGGGTCAGGCTGTTCGGATCGTTGGCTGGCAGCGGCGTGTCATTCTTCGATCCCGGCACGACGGGCGTATCAAGGCTAGCTCCATTCGAAGGCTGATCAGGGCGGTCAGCGAGTAAGGACGAAGGACGAAGGACGAAGGACGAAGGACGGATGAGTGACGAATGGCGCGTGGCTGCGAACGCAGTGGTGGTGGCCGGCAGGTTTACGAGTGATAAGACAGCGAGTGAGACCAAGGCAAGAAGCAGGATGAGGGCACGACCGGTGCGCTGCGGGCGGATGATCATTGATGGATACTCCTTTGCAAAGACGAGACGAAAACGAGAAGCAATGAGTATTGTAGCCTACATACTACGCGCCG
>Ga0075423_10004302_pt1 | contig 13204 bp, 10 predicted proteins | sample SoiMethybrSBSTD2_FD_80114 | JGI IMG/M metagenome (GOLD analysis project Ga0075423, IMG submission 80114) | Bulk soil microbial communities from a Populus tree surrounding site in Tennessee, USA - Soil MetaG P. TD hybrid SBSTD2 | ecosystem: Environmental > Terrestrial > Soil > Tree plantation...
CTGGCCCAAACGCCCGTGGCTCGCTCATCAGCCCGTCGGGCTCGCGGAAGCGCACCCACACAACGCGCGGGGCGTTGGGCGGCCACTCCCAGCTCCAGCGGCTGACCAGCGGCTGCCAGGCGGCATCGGCCATGTCGGGAGTTGGGCCAACTTGCACCTCGATGCCTGGCATCGCCCGCGTCGTGGAGAACACCAGCGTCGCGCGCAGATCGCCGACATCATCGAGCTGCACAAGTGGCTCGGATGGCCGAACTAGCCTCACCGTCGTGCTGATCGTTGTGCTGTTGTTTGCTCGGTCGAAAAAGCGCGCCGCGACGGTGTACACGCCAGTCGCCTGAGGCAGGCGCACACGATAGCTATCCTCGTAGGGCTGTGGGTCGCCGAAGACCCCGTTGACGCCGATCTGAGCGCTCATAATGCCGCCGGCATCGTCGAGCGCATTGGCGTCGAGGCGCAGATCCGGCGTGCCAACACGCGCCGCGCCAGCGCGCACCGGTGCCGCAGTCGCAACCAGCTGCTTGACCTCTGGGGCCGTCAGCGCGCGGCTGAAGATCGCCAGATCGTCAAATGTCACGCCGCTCAAGCCCGCGCCGGGTGTAAACCGGCCAAGTTCGAGCGCCGCGCCGACATCCTCGGGCAACTCAACCCCGATCGTGGCGATGGCAAGCGATCCATCCAGGTACAGGGCTTTGGAGCGCGTGGCACGGCTCCAGGTGATCGCAAAATGATGCAGGCCAGGTGCCAGCGTATCCGGCACCGCCAGATCGTCGCGCCCGGCTTCGCCCGCCTGTGGCGTTGTCCAGAAATCCCAGCGCGGCGTCTCGCCCGGCCCCAGCCGATCCCGCCGCAGCGCCAGCGTCCCGGTGTAGACCGGCCCTTCGTCGGCGTGCGCGCTGGCGGCGAGCAGATAGTTGCGCCCAGTGCTGCTCGCCGGATACGTATCGGGCAGCCGGGCCCAGAACGCGATCGTCCCAGCGTCGAGCCGCAGATTGCCCTCCAGCGGATAGCTCAGGCCAGCGCCGCTTGGCAACCGCACGCCATCGTCAAACTGGGCGTGCTCGTAAACCGGCGTGCCGGCGGTCAGCGGCAGCCCCACGCCGACCTGCTGAAGTGGATTGCCATCGAAATGAGCCAGGAACAGCAGATCTGGCGTTGGGTCAACCGTCAGTGTGGTGTCGGGCGGCGTCCGGTCGGGGCGTGTGGACGCGCCCGGCGCTGTAAAATCTCCCAGGCCCGCCAGATCCGCATGCCAGAGCCAGATGCTGGCCTCGCAGCCGGCATAGCCGCCGCATGGATCGGGGCCGGGGCCATACCAGCCATAGGGATCGACCTCGCGACCGTTGTGGCGCACCTCGAAATGCAGGTGCGGTGTGCCGCTGGTGAAGCCGCTCTTGCCGCTGCTGCCGAGCAGGTCGCCGGCCCGCACGGGCACCCCCTGGTCGGTATCGATCTTGCCTTTGAAAACGCGCGCGAACTTGTCCAGATGCCAGTAGACCGTCTCGTAGCCGCCGGGATGCACGATCACCACGCCATTGCCGCGATGGGTGCGCGCGTAGGCGGTGCCGGCAGCGGCGGCGAGAATGTAGGTACCGATCGGCTGGTCGGGGAAATAGAAATCGTGGCCGTCGTGGCCATCGTATTGCAGATTGCCATGGCCAAGATAGTTCACGACAAAGCCATTATCGGGCTTGCCGGTATCCACGGTTGGGAACATGTGATCAAAATATGCCAGATGGACGACGCGCGTGCCCATCGGCCAGGGCTGCTGCAAGAAACCGGCGCGCGCCGCTGGTGCGGGGTGCCGCTCCTGGGGAATCTCGTTGTTGAAGTAGACCTGGAACGCCTGCCCAAATCGCTCCACCGCCACACGCCACGCAGCCTGGTCGCGACCCTTCGCCAGGAAGCGCTGCACGGCAACACCCTCGGGTGCCTGTTGCAGCGTCAGCGTCAGCGTCGTCCCATCCGTAAACTGCAACGTTGGCGGCCGATCATACGGCCCCAGGCCGGCCCGTAGCTCGCGTGCAGCCCAATCGAGCTGCGCCGCAAAGCCAGCCGGGCCAATTGGGCCAAAGGGCTGCGCTAGCGTCGCAGCAGGCGCAGCTGGCGCGCTCAACAAGCTGCCGGTCGCCTCCAGCAGCGCCAGCAACACCCGCGGGCTGAGCCCATAATATAAACTCGCGCTCTGAATCAGCTCGGCGGCGCTGTGCTCGCCATCACGGTAGGATTTGAGGGGGCCAGGTTGGGCATCCAGGAAACCCTGCACACTCGCTTCGACGGTCGAGGCGCTACGCGCACCGGCCTGGACCGGCGCGATCGCAGGTGTTGTGGCAAATACCCCTAGAAGCGCGATGATCAGCAAGAAGAAGGGCCGACGAGCCACACGCGGCCTCCTGCGTCGGTGAGCAATTTGAATACCCATGTGTCATACAAGATCGAGATCGAATCCTAACATGCGCCTGCGGGTGCGTCAATAGTCGGAGATTGCAATTTTGTGATCCAACCGCTAATCTTTTGCTTTCGTTCCAAGGGCCTCGACTGTTTTGCGCACCAGAAAGCCATGTTAGAATAGTATCACTACTTGCTCGTAATCCGTCCCAGCAATCCTGATGGAACGAAAGACGGCAGACGAACGATGAAGACCGGTCATTGCGTCCTTCGTCCTTCGTCCTTCGTCTATCTAGCAAAATAGCTCAAATATTTACTACAAGTGGTAGCATAACAGCAACCCTCCTAGCAATCGTTCTCGGTTGCGCAACTGATACGAATGCCGGATCGAGCACATGATGCAGCCCCCGTACACAAATGATAGAACGCTCCTCGCGATCGTCGGGCCAACCGCCGTCGGGAAGACAACCCTGGCAATCGCGCTGGCGCAGGCGCTCGACGGCGAGATCGTCTCGGCCGACTCGCGGCAGGTCTATCGCGGCATGGACATCGGCACCGCTAAGCCGACCCCAGCCGAACGAGCCGCCGTGCCCCACCACCTGATCGACATCATCGACCCGGACGAAGCGTTCTCGCTGGCGCGCTACCAGGACCTAGCCGGCACGACGATCGCCGCGATCATCGCGCGTGGTCGGCTGCCGCTGCTGGTGGGTGGCACTGGGCAATATCTTGCCGCAGTGCTGCAAGGCTGGCAGATGCCGCGCATCGCCCCACAGCCCGCGCTACGGGCCGCGCTGGAGCACGAGGCCGCAGAGCACGGCGCTGAAGCGCTCCACGAACGTCTGGCACAGATCGACCCAGCGGCTGCGGCAAGCATCGCCGCCACGAATGTGCGACGGGTGATCCGCGCGCTCGAGGTCTACGAAGTCACTGGTCGCCCGATCTCCGAGCAGCGCGCCATGCTCACGCCGCCCTACCATGTGCGCACCTGCTGGCTGACGCTGCCCACCCCCGAACTCTACCAGCGCATCGACACGCGCGTCGATCGCATGATCAGTACCGGGCTGCTCGACGAGGTGCGCGGGCTGCTGGCGCGCGGCTATGGCTGGGAACTGTCGGCGATGTCAGGGCTAGGCTACCGCGAGTTCCGGCCCTACCTTGAAAACCGTGCGACCTTGGAGGAGGTGATCCAACGGCTCAAATATGATACCCACGCGTTCGCCCGTCGCCAACCGACCTGGTTTCGGCGTCTGCCGGCGCTCGCGCGGATGCCCGCAGACGCGCCCGATCTGCTCACGCACACACTTCGTTGGTGGCGCGAAAGCTAACCCTGGACGAGGGCCAAATGTGGGCCTGCTGCACGGCGATTCTGAGGGAGACAATGACAGTATGTTAATGCCCTTGAGCATCATCCTAGCGATCCTAATCGCACTACTGCGCGGTGGCACCCTGCGGCATTTCAGCGCCATACAAATCCGCTGGATTCCGCTGGTCATCGCCACATTTGGTTTTCAGATCCTGAGCTTCGCCCCTTTCGTCAAACCGTTCCTGCCCGCTTGGGCATCGATAGTGCTCTACATACTCTCCATGGCCCTGCTGACCCTCTGGGCAGCCGGCAACTGGCGCATCCCCGGCATGCTGCTCATGGCGACCGGGCTGCTGATGAATTTTGCTGCGATCGCGACCAACGGCGGCCACATGCCCGTCTCCTCTGCGAGCGTGCGCTATAGCGGCTCGATCAGCCGCTACCAGAGCAACCCCGATCACATTGTGAACAACTCGATCATGATCGACGATCATGTGCGCCTCTGGCCGCTGACCGATATTCTCGCCGTGCCCCAAGCGATCCCATTCGCCAACGTCTACAGCATCGGCGATGTCCTGCTGACCCTCGGCGCAAGCATCCTCTGCTATCGTACCATCCGCGCTACACCCGAACTGGCCGCCGCTGAAGCGGTCGCCACGCCCCTGGCAGCGAATGCACCTGCGCCCACGAGCGCACCAGCCGCCGAGACAGCGCCATCCAATGCTACGCTGACGACCGCGCAACGACCACCTGGCACCGACATAACCGCTGAATCGGCAGCGATGCAAGCCAATCCGCTCGACCGTTCGTGTGCCGATAGCACGCGACTACCCTTCCAGTCATCTGAATAAGCCACTTCAATAAGGAGCTGGTCATGTCTATCGGATCACCCACATTCACAACGACCATCCTCGAAGAGCTGATCGCACAGGTTCGCGGCGTCATCGGGGTTCGTGTCGTACAGAACGATCACGATCAGATCGAGGAAATCCATATCATCGGCTCACCAGAGCGTAGCGCCAAACAGATGGTGCGCGATGTCGAATCGATCCTATATGTGCGCAGTGGCCTGCGTATCGACCATCGTAAGATCAGCCTGGTGCAGATCGCCAGGGCCCCCAGCGCCGTCGCGCTCCCCCAGGTGCGGCTGCTCGACCTCGTCCACCTGGCCCAAGAAGCGGCGGTCACGGTCACGCTAGCTGTCGGCGAGCGGCAGCTCCAGGGCAGCAGCCGCGCCAACCCGACTGCGGATGTCCGACCGGAGTACCTCGCCGGCACCGCGATCATGCACGCGCTCGATCAAGTGATCGAGCCGCATAATCGACTGCGGCTAGAAAACATGCAGCGCTACAAATTCGGCCAGATCGAGATCTGTCTGGCGCACCTCGCACGCACCAGCGCCGCAGAGAGCGCACCGCTGCTCGGCATCAGCGTCGTGTACGATGATGGCATGGCGGCAGCCGCGCAAGCCGTGCTCAACGCAGTCAATCAGTGTTTACAGTGCCTTCTGAGCAAGGTACCAGCATTCTGATCGGCCCATCTGAAAAGCTCCAGGCGTATTCTTGGAGGTCGCACGGCCCCACGAACACGCTTTTCGCTATGCTAGTATTTCAAACGTGTGTTACCCATGCTCTCTCACCACAAAGACACAAAGGACACAAAGAGCGCCTGGACCTTTGTGTCCTTTGTGGTGCAAATACGCCCCGCTGAAGTGACGTTGTCGCATAGCTGTCGCCAAACTACCCCCGACCGTAGAACACAGCGCGGTCCAGCCGAGCATACTTTAATGACAAATTGATTACAAAACCGCCACGAAATAGATTAAACAATTTTTAAACATTTTATGTTTACTACAAACATCTGCGAAAGGGCATTTAGCTCGCTACAAAGCCTCAAGTAGCCCCTCTGGGAGCGCTTAAATTGCCACTTGCACGATCTGCCAATGTTGTAGTATAACAGGGAGGTACGGATCGCTGTCGTTGAAGACCACAAGCTGGCTGATCATCGGGTTGATCAAGAGGGCCGATGGCCCGAAGCGGAGCGAAGAGGGCCCTTAGACACACGCTTCCTTACGATATACATCATCTATGAAAGGGGTCTCTCTATGAAATGGCAAGTCACGCGCGCGTACTGGAAAGCCACCCTCGTCCTGGGATCGATTGCCGCCTTCGTCGTCGCCTCGGGTGCCGCTCTTAAGTGGTAAGTGAGAACATCGACGTAGTTTGAGCAACAGGTAGCGATCCGTCCACTCCGCTATATATGCTTCCTACACGATGAAAGGGGTTCTGCGATGAAATGGCAAGTCACGCGCGCGTACTGGAAAGCCGCCCTGGTCCTGGGATCGATTGCAGCCTTTGTGGTCGCCTCGGGTGCCGCTCTTAAGTGGTAATCGGGAACGTTGGTACGACAGAGCAGGGAGGGGCATCCTTCCTGCTCGTGTTTTTGTCGATTGAATCGATGGCGATCACTCGATCACACATGATGCGCTAGCATCGCGAACTTCAGCGCTGACCTCGTTCGTCGGCACATTGTGGCGCACACCCCAACGCGCTTATGTACTTGTGTCGATTCTCCTCTAGTATCTTTGACCAGGGATTTGCGGTATTATAAGCAGGCGTCTAGCTCCTGCTCGCACAGCTTGCCGAAATGCAAGCTGGCGCAGGCGCTCTCGGAGCGCCTGTCTTCGCTTTGATACCTAATCCGAAACAACATCCTAGCCAAAGATGTTGGCTCGCAGCATGAGGCCCTGATGAGAAGTCTACCGCTCTCAGCACGCTGGTACCTGGTCATGCTCTGGAGCTTCGCCGCACTATTGCTCGGCATTACCTTCCTCCAGCGGCCGCCGTTCTTCCACGACGTGCCGCTGTTGCTTCTCTGGCTACTACTGTTCGTAGTCGCCGACTATTTTGGCGTCGAATTCGAGAATACCGACGGGGCGCACGTCATGATGACGGTCAGCGAGGCGCCGACGATCTTCTTGGTCGCGACCAGTGGCGTGGCCGGCGTCGCGATCGTCATGATCGGCACACTGATCACCGATCTGCTGCGCCGCTGTGTCTGGTATCGCTGCCTGTTTAATATGGCGGAACGTAGCGTCACCTTCCTGGCCATGCTGTTCGTCTACGAGACGCTGCATGTCCCGAACACGCTGCCGTTCAGCGGCTTTCAGGGCCTGATCACCCTGGCCGCGACCGCCGGCATCTATGCAGTAACCAACACGCTGCTCGTCGCGACGATTATCGCGCTGACAAGCGGTCAATCAGTGCTCAAGCTGTTCCGCGACAGTTTCCGAACAGTCCACTCGGTCCATTCGATCATCCTGCCGCTCGGTGCCGTGCTCGCCGCGCTCTGGCAGGTCAACCCCTGGCTGGTGCTGCCGGCCGTCGTGCCGCTGCTCATGGAATATCGGACCCTCAAGACCGTAGAAGCATGGCAAGCCGAGAGCCGACGCAGCAAGGCGTTGGCGAATACATTGGAGCGCCTACAGGACACTGCGACCGCTATGATCGCCTCGCTCGAACCAACGCCACTGCTTGAGACGGTGCGAACCCAGCTGGCAGCGCTGATGGAGGCGTCGGCGAGCTGGGTGGTGCTGCTCGACGAGAAGCAGCCACGCCTGTTCTCCGACCGCGATATTCCGTCCGTGATCAGCCTGGATGTTGCAGGGTATCTGACCGAGCTACAGCAGCAAGGGGTGCGCCAGCTCGATCCCGCTGCGATTATGCGGCTGCATGGCCTGGCCGATTCGCCCTGGCAGGCGCTGGTAATCATCCCGCTGGCAGTCGAGCAGCGCGTGCTCGGTGGCATCTGTCTGGCGCTCGATCAGGCGATCATGCTGGGCGAAGCCGACCGCCGAATCTTGCTCGCGTTCGCCGCGCAGGCAGCGCTCGCGATGGAGCACGCGCAATTGTTCGAGGAACTGCGCCACAAGCAAGACGAGCTGATCCGCTCATCGAAGCTGGCGGCGCTCGGTACCTTTTCGGCGGGCATCGCGCATGAGTTCAACAATCTGCTGGCCGGCATCCTCGGCTATGCCGAGATCGGCCTGAGCAGCGAAGATATCGCGACCAAAGATGAGGCGCTCGAAGTCTCGGTACGCTCGTGTCTGCGTGGGCGGAGCATCACCAGCGGGTTGCTGACCTTCGCGCGGCGCGGCGATCCACAGCGCGGGCTGCACCAGATCCGCGAGGCTGTCGAAGATACGCTCGCGCTGGTCGAGCGCGAGCTGGCGAAAGTCAATATTCGCATTGAGCGGCAGTATCAGCTGGTTCCCTCGACCATCTGCGACCCTGGGCAGCTCTCGCAGGTGGTGCTCAACCTGGTGACCAACGCGCGTGACGCGATGCTGGAGCAGGGCGGCGGCTTGATCACCGTCGTGCTGGCCCAGCGCGCTGAGCAGATTGAGCTGGCGATCAGCGATACGGGCAGCGGCATCCCCGAGCACCTGCTGAAAGAGGTGTTCCAGCCCTTCATGACGACCAAAGGGGCGTTGGGCGGCAGCTCGACTCCCGGCACGGGCCTCGGGCTGGCGATCAGCTATGGTATCATCCAGAGCCACGGCGGCGCGATCACCATCGACAGCCAGGTCGGACATGGGACAACCGTGACAATCCGGCTGCCGATCATCAACGAGACGATGGCGGAGCGCGAGCGCGAGCTTTTGCTGGAGCCCCTACCCGCGCTGCGGATTCTGATCGTAGACGACGACGAGGTCGTGGCGGAGTCGGTCGCGCGCCTGCTCGAAGGGCAAGGGCACCAAGTCGGCCTGGCGAAAGATGGCGAGGCTGCGCTGTGGAGCTACTGCAAGGAGCCCTTCGACCTGGTGGTCAGCGACATCGTCATGCCGAGCATGGGCGGCATCGAACTCTTGCAGCAGCTGCGCGCGATCAATCCGCAAGTGCAAATGCTGATAATGACCGGCAAGGCGCTGCCAAATCAGATCGAGCAGATGTTGCGCGCGGGTGCGCTGGGGGTGGTCAAGAAACCGTTTGTGGTGGATGAGCTGCTGGCCGCGATCGCGCGCGGCGCACACACACGCATGCTGAGCATCGGCTGAGCGACACCGACCAAAATATAAATATGCGGGGGCAGCTCCGTCGCCCCCGCACCCCCACAGACGATCTTCAAAACCCCGTTAGTCCTGGAGCTGCTGACGCTTGAGGAGCTGATATTCCGCCGCGACATATTGTAGAAAGCGCTCCACATCGCCGCCCTGCGGCAACCCAAGCCGCGCCTGTAGCCCGCTGGCGATCTGGCCCCCCAGCCGTGTGCGCGCGTCACGGCCTAGCTCGTTACGGCGGCGCAGAAATTCCTGGACAAGATTGTAATCTTGATCGTTGAGCAGGTGGACGTTCGGCAAGGTCGGTTGCTGGAGCGGCTGGCCGGGCTGGACAGGTGCTAGCGGGATGCTCTGCGCAGTCAGGCTTTCGAGCGTCACACCCCGGCGCTCTTTGACCACCAGCGTTCCGCCAGCGAGGTCGCCGAAGCGCCGCGCGCGCCGATCCACGAACATCACCACCACGCCGATGCCATAGAAGGCGGGCAGAAAGTCGACCAGCCGGATGAGATTGCGGATGGCTGAGTTGACGAACGTGAGCGGTCGCCCACCCTCGCGGACGACACGCAGCCCGATCACGCGCTTACCGGGGCTCTGCCCATTCCAGACCAGCTCGAAGACGATATAGTAGCCCCACAGGATCAAGAAGGCCAGGATCGAGCCCACAGCTAAAAAAATGCTCTCGGCACTATCGACGCGATCGCCGAGCCCGCTGCGCGCGATCGCCACCCCGATGATGAAGCCGAGTATAAGCTCGGCCAGGCCGATCAGCAAGGTATCGATGATCGCAGCGAGGAAGCGCGAGCCGATGCCGGCGATGTCGTAGGCAAATTCAATGTTTTCGGGCGTATCAACGGTGTAACGGTCGTCCATCGGCGCGCCTTCATTTGCACAGGGCCGGGCTTTCTGCTATAATCACGAGCCGATATGAGCAGAACTTACGCGGTGCGCAACGCTGCTATTATAGAGGAGGATCGTCACTTTGGCGAACACGAAGTCGGCCCAGAAGCGTATTCGCTCGAATGAGCGGCGGCACATGCGCAATCAGATGTATCGTTCACGAGTGAAGACGGTGATTCGCAAGGCCGAACAGCTGATCTTCACCGGCCAGCCGAGTGAGGAGGCCGTTCGCGATGCCGTGAGCACGCTCGACAAGGCCGCAGTTAAGGGCATTATCCACAAAAATAACGCTGCGCGCCGCAAGTCGCGTCTGGTCAAGAAGCTGGCATCGTATAAGCCGGTCGTTGTGGCGGCTTCGAAGGCATCACGCAAGACGACCAAGCCGTCAACCCGCAAAAGCAGCGTCAAAGCTAAGAGCTAGCAACGCTCGACAAGCCAAACTCAAAGGCCGTGCATACGGCCTTTTTTGTTGGCAATTTTAACGGCATAGCTCGATGATCAGGATTTCCAGCCCAGTCTCGGCGTCGATCTGCCCGCGCTTGCTGGCGTGATCCAGCTCTAGCACACGATCATGTAGCTGCGACAGCTCGGCGTCGGAGAAGCCACGCACCTGGTCGAGCGCCTTGCGAATGACGAAGGGGCGTTGACCGAGCCGGCTGGCGATGTCGTCGGGCCGCAGCCGCTGCGTCGCAAGCTGCTTCACGCCCAGCAGGATGCGCACCTGCCGCGCGATCATGAAGAGAATATAGGTCGCCGCCTGGCCGTCGGCAAACAGACGCCGCAGGCTCTGAAGCGCCGCGCCGCGCCTGCGCGTACTCAGCTCGTCGATGAAGCTGAAGAGATTCTGCTCTTGGCTATCCTGGACAAGCAGCTCAATGTCTGCGGCGGTGATCTGTCCACCGCGCCCAACATAGCTCGCTAGCTTGCTGATCTCGTTCACGAGCGTGCGCCCGTCGCCGCCGACATAGCCGATCAGCCGCTGGGCGGCAGCGTTGTCGAGCTTGACATCGAGCTGCTTGGCGCGCGCACCGATCCAGCGCAGCAACTCGGCACCTTCTTTGGGCAGAAATTCCTGTGCTACGGCGACCTTTTTGAGATAGGTGAACACGGCCCCGCGCTTGTCGAACTCTTCGCTCTCCACGAAAACGAGGTCGCAGGTCGTGGGGATGCGTTCGAGGTACGCACGCAGTGCATCGCGCTCCTTGCCGGCCTTCTGGTGTTTGAGCAGATCGTGGACGATCACCAGCCGCCGTTCGGCGATGAAGGGGAAGGCTTCGCAGCTGCCAATCAGCGTGTCGAGCTTGAGCTTCTTGCCATCAAGCACGCTCAGGTTAAGCTCGGCCAGATCGGGCGGCACCTGCGCCTTGAGCACGGCAAGCGCCTCGCTGCGTGCAAATTCGTCGGGGCCATAGAGCAGGTGAATCATGCGCTTTAATCGCTGGTGGTGCGCGCTACGATTGATGACTCGGAGCGAGAATGCACGAGCGCGCAGATAGCAAGCGGGACAGCAAAACCCTATCACTGACGTGGGCAGGTTTGTTTCGAACCTGCTTACGCAGGTGGGTGCCCGCCCGCAAACATCTGCGGCCCGCCGCATAGTTCGCTATGGAACAAAGCTCCCTTAGAAACAATGTTAGCTCGAAACAATACTCCGCCCACGTTCAGTATAGGGTTGTGAAATGATACCACGGGCGATCATTTTTCGCAACCGTGGGCCGCTCCTACAGGCTGCAAGCCTCGACTTGACAGGCAAACGATAACAAGGCTATAATCAGACGGGAATAAGTCCACCTATAGAATCGAGGTCTCCCGATGCTCATCGCCCAATCCCTCGAAGACTACCGTCGCAACCGGTATCTCACCGTCGATGAGTTCGCCCGTGGCGTGCTCAACGTGTCGCCGAACACGTACTACCGGCTGCTCGCAGGGCGTTCGGAGATCCCGACCATGCGGCGGGTCGCCGCGAAGCTTGGCGTGCCGCCGGCCGCGATCGCCGAATTCGCGCCGCCGGCCTCGCCGTCGCTGATCGCGCAGATCACCGCGAGCGTCGATCAGGCGGAGGCGCACGGCTGGATCGAACTCGACCCCGAGACGCTCGAGCCGACCGGGCAGCGCGTGTTCACGACGTTTCCCAGCAATGACGACAACGCGACCCCGCGCGCATGAAGCTGCCGGTGCGGATCAGCGATTTCGCCTGGGGCCAGTACCAGGCGTTGTCGCCAGCACAGCAGCAACAGGCGCGCAATCTCATGCGGGCGATCCAGCTAGGCGCATCGGGCGTGGGCCGCCCCTGGAATCGCGATCTCCGCAATCGTCTGCACTGGATTGCCTCGGCCTACGACACCCATGTCATCTATCGGATCGCGTACCAGCGCCAGGGCGATGAACTCCTGATCACCGCCGTCCTCGTCTACGAGACCCCGCCCGATCCAAACGACCGCTAAGACACTCGCGCGTTTTAACCCATCCAACGCACATTTCGTGAAGCGTGAAACGTGACCGGGCCGCAGTCACGTTTCACGCTTCACGTTTCACATTTCACCCTTGCTGGAGTTGGATCAAAAATGACCTTCCTGTCGTCATAGAGATAGACCAATGAGTTGCCGCGTTTATACCAGGCTATTGTGCTTCACAGGAGGGACACAATGCGTCGAATCTTGCTGCTTTTGCTGCTCCTGCTACCGGCTGCGCAGGCCCAGGCGCAAGCGCCGCCGCCAGACGCCCATGTGGCGCAAGTGGATACGAGCCGCTATCCCGAGGTGACGTTGTATGTTGGTGTGACCGACGCAAACGGCAGGCCGGTCCCCGGTCTGACGGAGCGCGATTTCGCGATCACGGAGGACGACCAGCCGGTGACGCTCAGCAGCTTCAGCGGTGGTGCCGGCGCGATCAGTACCGTCCTGGTGATCGATCACTCTGCCAGCATGGCCGAGCAAGAGAAGCTGGTCGGCGCGCGCGCCGCCGCCCAAGCGTTTGTGCGCCAGATGCGACCCGGCGATCAAACTGCACTGATCGCCTTCGACGACCAGCCCACGCTGGTTCAGCCGTTCACCGGCGATACCGCACGCCTTGATACGGCCATCCGGCGTATTGCTCCCGGCTCATCTACCGCGCTCTACGACAGTGTGATCGCCGGAGTCGAGCTGCTGAAGGGCGTTACGGGGCGGCGGGCGCTGCTGTTGCTGACCGACGGTCGCGATTGCCGCCAGCTGCCGTGTGTTGGCGATCCAGCCAGCCGGGCGACGCTCGACGAGGCGATCGCGCAGACGGTCAAAGCTGGTGTGGCGGTGCAGGTGATCGGGCTTGGCGATCGCAGCACTGCCGACCTGAGCGCGGGGATCGACGAAACGGTGCTGCGGCGAATCGCTGACGAGAGCGGCGGTAGCTACTTCTACACGCCAGCGTCCGACCAGCTCGCGGATCTGTATCGGCGTTTGTCCGCTGATATGCAGCAGGAGTACCAGCTGACCTATCGCAGCCCGCGGCCGTTCTATGATGGTACCCGGCGCGATATTCGTGTGGGTGTGGGCGGCGCGACACCAGTGGCGGGCGGCTAC
>Ga0075423_10004306_pt1 | contig 13199 bp, 14 predicted proteins | sample SoiMethybrSBSTD2_FD_80114 | JGI IMG/M metagenome (GOLD analysis project Ga0075423, IMG submission 80114) | Bulk soil microbial communities from a Populus tree surrounding site in Tennessee, USA - Soil MetaG P. TD hybrid SBSTD2 | ecosystem: Environmental > Terrestrial > Soil > Tree plantation...
CGCCGGTTGGCGGAGCAGCGTTCCGGGAGCCGGAGGCGCGCCGTTCGGTAGGAAGATCGCGGCGGTCTCGGGATCGGCGGCGAGCCGCGCGCGATACTTGGGCCGCGCGATCGACTGCGACACCGCTTCGGACACGACGAAGCCGCCGCGAGCGAGCCTCACGGCGGGGTCGACGACCACCTTCCACGGCAGCCGTCCGGCGGCACGGTGGGCGCGCCAGAGCCCGTCCACCGCGCCCGGGACCCCTGAGGCGAAGGGTCCCTCGGTCGAAGAGGGCGGGGCGCCCCCGGGGCCCGGCCGGATGAAGAGGTCGCGGCGCGCGTTTCGGGGCGCGGTCTCGCGGAAGTCGACCGCGAGGGTCTTCCCCTTCGCGTCGCGCGAGATCCAGAAGCCGCCGCCTCCGAGATTCCCCGCCTCGGGCCATGTCACCGCGAGCGCGAAGGCGACGGCGACCGCCGCGTCGGCGGCGTTGCCGCCACGGCGGAGGATGTCGATCCCCGCTTTCGCCGCGTTCTCCTCCGCCGCGGCCACCGCGCCTCCGGTGCCCCGGGCAACCTGCGGCGCTGCCGCGAACCCGTTGCCGGCGACGAGAGAGACGGTGAGGAGGAGGGCGGCTGCTCGACGCATCCGCGGAATTCTATCGGTGCAGGGAAACGGTACGATCCGCCCGATGAAATCGATCCGGGACCTTTCTGTCGAGGGGAAGAGGATCTTTCTCCGCGTCGACTTCAACGTCCCGCTGGCGGAGGGGACGGTGCTCGACTCGACCCGGATCGTCGAGACTCTGCCGACGATCCGGCACGCGATGGAGCGCGGCGCGCGGATCGTGTGCGCGTCTCACCTCGGGAAACCAAAGGGGGCCCGCAAGCCCGAGCTGTCGCTCGCGCCCGTCGCGATCGAGCTCGCGCGGCAGCTCTTCCGGCCGGTCCGCTTCGCGGACGACTGCATCGGGCCGGAGGTCGAGACGCTGGCCTCGAATCTCGCGCCGGGCGAAGTGCTGCTCCTCGAGAACCTCCGGTTCCACCCGGGAGAGGAAGCGAACGACGCCGCGTTTTCCCGATCTCTCGCCGCGCTCGCGGACGTCTACGTCAACGACGCGTTCGGGTCGTCTCACCGCGCGCACGCCTCGATCACCGGAGTGCCCGCGCTGGTGCCGGAGAAGGGGGCAGGGTTCCTCCTCGAGAAGGAGGTGCGGGAGCTCTCGCGGCTGTTCGACCCGGAACGTCCCTTCGCCGCGATCCTGGGGGGCGCGAAGATCTCGGGCAAGATCGATACCCTGCGCGTGCTTTCGCGCCGCGCCGACACTCTGCTCGTCGGCGGCGGAATCGCCAATCACTTCGCGCGCGCGATCGGACTTTCGGTCGGGCGCTCGCTGCTCGAGGAGGACAAGGTCGCGGTCGCCCGGGAGATCCTCGACTTCTGCCGCGCGAACCGGAAGGAGATCGCGCTTCCGAGCGACTTCGTCGTCGCCGCTTCTCCCGACGACGGGGGACACGCACGGACGGTCCCGATCTCGAAGATCCCACCCGACGCGATGGCGCTCGACGTCGGCCAGAAGACGCTCGAGCAGTTCGAGCGACTGCTCGAGCCCGCCCGTACGATCTTCTGGAACGGCCCCCTCGGAGTCTTCGAGAAGCCCCCGTTCGACCGGGGCACGCGGGCTCTCGCGCTGCTGCTCGCCGAGTCGGACGCGGTGACCGTCGTCGGCGGGGGAGAGAGCGTGGCCGCGGTGAAAGAGGCGGGAGTCGCGGACCACTTCACCCACGTCTCGACGGGGGGCGGCGCGTCGCTCGAGTTCATCTCCAACGGGAAGCTCCCGGGCATCGAAGCGCTGTCGACGTAGATGTCGAATCTCTTCGTCGCCAACTGGAAGATGAACATGATGCGCGACGAAGCCCGCGCCTACGCGAGCGAGCTCGGTTCCGAGATCGGTGATGGAATCCCGGGGGCGGAGCTCGTCTTGGCGCCGCCGTTCACGACGCTCGATCACGCGCGGGATTCGCGCGAACGCTGGGCGATCGGGGGCCAGAACGTCTCGGAGCACGCGGCCGGCGCCTTCACCGGAGAGATCTCTTCGATGATGCTCGCGGACGCGGGCTGCCGGTACGCGATCGTCTGACACTCCGAGAGGAGAACGCTCTTCGGCGAAGACGGGCCGATGCTGGCCCGCAAGCTCGCGCGGTGCCGCGAGGCACGTCTCGTGCCGATCTACTGCGTCGGGGAGTCGGCGGCCGAGCGCGCTCGAGGCCTTACGACTGTCGTTCTGGCCGCCCAGGTCGAGACCCTCGCCGACGATCCCCCGAACGATCCGCTCGTCGTCGCGTACGAACCGGTGTGGGCGATCGGCACAGGAGTTGCCGCTACCCCGGCCGACGCGGCCTCCGCCGCGGCGTGCCTGCGAGGGCTCCTGGTGACCCGGTCGGACATCCGGATCCTCTACGGCGGCTCGGTGAATCCCGGGAACGCGGCCGAGCTCCTGGTGCAGGGCGGGGTCGACGGGTTTCTGGTCGGCGGGGCGAGCCTGAATGCGAAGACGTTCGCGGCGATCGCGCGGGCCGGCCCCGCTTGACCGGCCGGTCAGGCGTCGGTAGACTCTCCTGCTTTTCGGCGGCGGGTGCAGGTCCACGGGACCTGTCCCGCGACTTTCACAGGGGGAGGCCTCTTGGCTATTGCCTACATCGCGCTCGTGGTCATCTACATCTTTGTCTGCTTCTTCCTCATCCTGGTGGTTCTCCTCCAGCAGGGGAAAGGGGCGGACATCGCCGGTGCCTTCGGCGGCGGCGGCAGCCAGACCGCGTTCGGCGCTCGCGGCGCGACGACTCTCCTACACAAGCTGACCACGGGTGCGTTCGTCGGCTTCATCGTGCTCGCGCTGCTCCTGACGATCATCGAGGCACGGCCGCGCTCGTCGGTCGTCAAGACGCTGCCCGCCCGGGGCGCGACGCAGACTGCCCCCGTGCCCGCGAAGCCGCTGCCGGGAGGGACGACCGCGGCTCCCGCTCCCGCGCAGCCCGCTCCGGCTCAGCCGGCGACGTCAGCGCCGGCCGCGCCTCCGCCGGCTTCCGCACCCGCGAAGCCGACGGGAGGTCCCGCGAAACCGTAGTCAGCCCGTGCCGTCGTGGTGGAATTGGTAGACACGTACGTTTGAGGGGCGTATGGGGCAACCCATGCCGGTTCGAGTCCGGCCGACGGCACCACTAGACGAGTCCAAAGTCGGAAGTCCAGGGTCCAACGTTTCCCGACCGTAACCCGCTCCAAGTCCTTCCTCGTCCCTTCTCTAACAGGAGGTCCCTCATGAGACGCCGTCTCTGCCCGATTGGTCTGGCCGGCGTTCTGTTCTTGACCGCTTGGACCGCGAGGGCCGTTTACTCGCCGGCGACGACCACGGGGTGGTTCATCACGGCCGGGCGCGTTCAGGGTCAGTTCGACGCGCTCTTCCGGACCGACCTCTGGCTCTTCAACCCGGACTCTTCGACGAGCGTCACCCTGACGCTGACGCTTCATCCCGCGGTCGGCAACGGCGCGCCGGCCGCGACGCCGATCACCTCGGCGACGATCACCCTGGCTCCGCGCGAGACGAAATTCTTCCCGGATGTCACGCTTTCGACCGTGCCCGCCGGCGACGGCGTCGTCGGCGCGCTCCAGTGGCAGTCGAGCGGTCCGATCCTCGGAGGCGGCCGGATCTACACGGCGGCGCCCGCCGGGACGTACGGCTTCTTCGTGCCGGCGCTCCCGGCGACGGAGTCCCTCACGAAGAAGACGGCCGCCTCCGACAACGTCAACGTCCTGCAGATCTTCGGGGTGAATTCGGGGGACGCGAACTTCCGGACCAACCTGGACGTCGCGAACACGTCGGCCGTTGCCCTTCCGATCGAGGTCCGGGTCATCGACCCGGTGACGACCGAGATCTACGGCGGGACGCTCGACTACACCGTCGCGGCCGGCTCTCTCCTGCGGCTCGGTGCGATTCTCACGACGGCGGGCGCGCCTCAGGTTCCGGGACTGCGAATCACCGTCGCCGTCAAGGAGACGGCCCCGACGTTTTCGAGCGGAGGCGCGATCGCGGCCGCGTATACCCTCGACAACCGGACGCAGGACGCGTTCGCGTTCGTCGGACAGAGACAGTAGGTTTCACGGCACCGGATCCGCGCCGCCCTTCGCGAACGGGTGACACCGCGCGATGCGCGCGGCCGTCAGCAGGAATCCCCGCGGCGAGCCGTAGCGCCGGATGGCTTCCCGGCCGTAGGCGGAGCACGAGGGGTCGAAGCGGCAGTGCACGATACCCGTCTTCCCGAGCACGAACCCGATCGTCGCGCGGTATCCGTCGATCGCCAGGACGCCCGCCTTCGCCGACACCTGGTTTTCGACGGGCCGCAGGGCGTCGCCGGCGGCGAACCCCAGGAAGGCCGCCACCGCGACCGCGGTCCGGAACCGGCGGCCACTCGGCCGATCCGCGACCGCTGCCGGCGCGTCGACGGCGATCGCGCCCGCGCTATCGCCGCCCGGCATATTTCGAGATGCCCGGGACGAGCAGCCGCTGCCCGTCGAGCGCCTTGACGATCGCGAGAATCGCGATGAACGCGTAGAGGACGAGCACGAAGAACATCAGAGTCGCGTAGAGACATCCGAGCGCCGGCAGGACCGTCCCCACCAGGGTCGCGACGAGCGCGATTCCCGCGACCGCGCCGAAGAGAAGCAGCCCGTTCCGGGCGTGCCAGCGGACCTCGGGGTCGTCGCGGACGGCGAGGAGCGGGATTACGCCCAGGAAGGCGAGATAACAGAGGATGAGCATCGCCCGAAAGGAATGCTTGCGCTCGTTCTCCATCGGCGAACCGGAACGATAACAGCAGCGAGCGCGACGGTTAGTTCGTCTTCAGGCGGATCGATCCGTTGACGGTCTCGCAGCGGAGCGATTCCGCCCCGCCGTTGTACGTGCCCCGGGCTTCCTTGGGTCCGAATTTGCCCTCGACCGCGAGGTTGAAGTCCCCCTCGATGCGGCCGTTCACGGTCTCCAGGTTGTAGCGGATCGATGACGCGCGGTCGAACGCGACGTCGACGCTCCCGTTGACCGTCTCGAAGTGTGAGTCCTTGAGAGGGCCCCGGAAGACGACCCGGACGGAGCCGTTGACCGTCGACGCGCGGACCGGCCCGAAGACGTCGCGGATCTCGATCGATCCGTTGACGGCGTCGCACGCGATCGAGTTGCCGAGTCCGATGGCGAGAACCTTCCCGTTACAGGTCTCGAGTCTCGCCTGGGCGAGCGCCGGAAGGTGGAGCTCGTAGTCGACGTGCGCGTTGCGCCATCCGAAGTCGAGGAAACCGAAGAGCCGGCGCCTCCGGGGGTTGACCGTTTCGAGCTGGATCTCGTCTCCGGACTTCCGCACGCGGATCTCGGTCAACCGCAGCGTCTCTTCGGATCGCCCGCCGCTCGCTCGCTTGACCGCACGGACCCTCAGGTATGGCCGGTCCCACGCGTAGGCCTCGATCTTCCCGTTGACGTTCTCGACCGAAACCCGCGTGACCCCCTCCATCGAATAGGCTTTTTCGAAGACCTGCTCGTCGGCCACGGCAACGGCCGCGGGCAGCAGGAAGGCCGCCAGGAGGAGAGCTCTTCGCATTCCGGCTACATTAACGTACCCCCGCCGGAAAGGTTCTGACTGCCGCCCGCCGGAGGTAGGATCGAGCATCCGGTCCCCATGTCACCGATTCCGGTCGCCGACTGTCACCTGCATTTCGAGGGATCGCTCCCGATCGACGCTCTCGGGGCACTGGCGCGCCGCTCCGGGCACCGGTTCGCCGACCCGACCGCATTCGAGGAAGAGCGGTCGGCCGTCCGAGACCGAACGGCCTTCCTGGCTCTGTACCGCGAGGTCTGCGGCCTCTTCCGGTCGCCGGGCGACTACGGCGAAGCCGCTCGCGCGGTCGCACGCTCGATCGGTGAGGGAGGGGCGGCCTACGCCGAAATCTATCTGTCTCCGGAGATCCCGGCGCGCTTCGGTCTCGACGCGGCCGACTGCCTGATCGAGGTCGACCGCGGCTTCCGCGACGCGGAAGCGCAAGGCTCGGTGCGCTGCCGGATCCTGCTCGATGCCGTGCGGCAGTGGGGACCGGAGTCGGCGGAGCGCGTGCTCGACCTTCACGAGCGAACGCGCCTCCCTTCGGTCGTGGGATTCGGTCTCGGCGGAGACGAGCGCGCGGCGCCGGCGGCGGCGTTCGCCGGGACCTACCTGCGGGCGCGCGCGCTCGGATTGAGGACGTCCGTCCACGCCGGCGAGTGGGACGGCGTCGAGTCGCTGCGCGAAGCGCTCGACCATCTGCGCCCCGACCGCATCGATCACGGAATCGCGGCCGCGGAGGACCCGCGCCTCCTCGCACGGCTCGCGGAGGAATCCACCGCTCTGTGGGTGGCTCCGACCTCCAACGCGGTAACGGGAGCCATCGACGCGATCGAGAATCATCCGCTGCCGCGCCTGCTGGACGCCGGCGTCGTCGTCGCGCTCAGTGCGGACGACCCGTTGCTGTTCGCGACGACGACCGCCCGCGAGCACGCGATCGCTCGGGAGAAGTTCGGCTTCGGAGCGCGCACGATGGCGCTCCTCGCGGAGAACTCGTGGCGCGGGTCGTTCGGCGCCGCCGACCACCGGCATCGCGCGTTTGGGGGGAGCAATTCCGGACCGCGGCAGGCGCGGCCCGGAGGGCCCCCTCAGCCCAGGGTCGTTTCGTAGAGGCGGCGGTAGCGGGAGACGATATCGCCGGTCGGGAACTCCTCGACCGCGCGCCGGCGGGCTTCGGCCGAGAAGCGCTTCCAGCGCTCGGGATCCCGGAGCAGCGTGAGCGCCGAGTCCGCCATTCCCTCCACGTCTCCGACCGCCTTCAAATACCCGCAGACGCCGTCCTCGACGACTTCCGGCAATCCGCCCGCCGCCGTCCCGATCACCGGTACGCCGCAGGCCATCGCCTCGAGAGCCGCGAGACCGAACGACTCGGCGTCGGAGGGCAGGAGCAGCAGCTTCGCGACGGGCAGCACGGTCTCGATCGCCGCGACGTTTCCGAGAAACGTCGTGCGGTCTTCGAAACCGAGCTCGCGGGCGCGCCGCTCGGCGAAGGAGCGCTGCGGCCCGTCTCCGATCAGGAGGAGCCGCGCGGGGACTTCGCGGCGGATCCGATCGAAGACCGCGAGCACGTCCGGAATGCGTTTGACCGGGCGGAAGTTCGACACGTGGATGACCGCGCACTCGCCCTCGGGCACCAGGGTCCGCGCGAACGCGGACGCGCCGTCGGGGCGGTAGCGGTTCGGATCGACGAAATTCGGGATGGTCTCGATCCGGCGCCGGACTCCGAGCTCGCGAAGCGTCACCTCGGTCAGGTACTTCGACACAGCGGTAACCGCGTCGCTCTGTTCGATGCCCCACCGGGTGATCGGCAGATAGGAGCGGTCGAGGCCCACGATCGTGATGTCGGTGCCGTGGAGGGTCGTGACCACCTTGAGCTTCACGCCGTTGCCGTCACCCATCTCGCGCGCGAGGATCGCGGAGATCGCGTGCGGCAGCGCGTAGTGGACGTGGAGGAGATCCAGGTGCGCGTGCTCGGCGACCTCCGCCATCTTGGTCGCGAGCGCGAGCGTGTAGGGCGGTGAGACGAACAGCGGGTAGGTCGGCGCGACGACCTCGTGGAAATAGACGCGGGGGCGCGGGAGCGCGAGACGAGAGGGGAGGTCGTAGGAGATGAAGTGAATCTCGTCGCCGCGTTCGGCGAGCGCGACCCCGAGCTCGGTCGCGACGACGCCGCTGCCGCCGTAGGTGGGATAGCAGGTGATGCCGATCTTCATCGGCTAGAAGCCGGGTTCGCGTCCTTCGAACGCGCCGATCACGTCTTCGACCAGCGGGGGGCGCTGCGCGAGGAACCCTTCGCCGAACTCGACCCCGACGAGCCATCCGAAGTGACGGGCGCGCGCGTCGATCGCGTCGAGAAACATCCTCTGGGAGAGAACCGTCTCCGGTTCGGCCGAGCCCACGCTGTGGAACTGGCTCGCGAACGCGCGGATCGCCGCCCGGCGGGTTTCCATCGCCGGGGTGATGTCCACGACGAAGTCGGGCTCGTGCACGTGGCCCGTCGAAAAGTAGATCGTCTGCTGCGGGCGGTGCGCGGCGTGCGACGTCTCGATCTTCCGCAGACCGGCGTAGAACGCGGCGTCGGTGACGAGTCGCCCCGCGCGGGCATGGTCGGGATGTCGGTCTTCCGGATACGACGTGAGAACGAGGCGCGGCTTCTCCCGCCGGATCACGTCCATCACGGCGAGCTCGCTCTGCCGCGTGATCGCGAGCCCGCCGTCGCCGAGGTCGAGGGACTCGCGAAAGTCGGCACCGAGAATTTCGGCCGCCCGCTCCGCCTCCTGACGGCGCGTCTCGCGGGTCCCCCGGGTACCCATCTCTCCGTGCGTGAGGTCCAGTATCCCGAACCGCTTGCCGCGCGCCTTGAGCATCACCAGCGTTCCGCCGCACGTCATCTCGATGTCGTCGGGGTGCGCGGCGATCGCGAGGACGTCAACCGGCACTGATTTTTTGAACCTCCGCTCCGGCCGCGGTTTCGACGTCCACGATCGACACGTCTCCGACGCCACGCCCGGCCGCCGCCTCGAGCGTTCCGAGCTGGGTCCGGCCCCACGCGAGAAGAAAGACGAGCGGCGAATAGGCCCTCTCGGCGGCGTCGCCGCCGGGAAGGATCATCGTCTCGAGCCTCTTGCGCCGTTGCAACGCGACTTCGTCCTTTCGCTCCGCGGCCTTCCGGATTCGCTCGGCGAGCTGCTCGAGCTGATACGTCGCCTTGCGCCGCGCGGTTTCTACGGCTCCCGCGAGGCTCGGGTCGAGCTCGGCGACCGAGGGACCGCGAGAAGAGAGCTCGGAATCGAGCCGGCGGGTGATCTCCGCGATTTCGTCCGCCTGAGGGACGGCGGCAGCGGCCTGGACCGCCCCCGGGGTCAGCAGATCCTCGTCGGCGATGTGAAGCGCCTCCTGTGCCCGCCGCTCGGCCGGTCCGCGAAGCACGAGGAGCGTCCGGGGGATCAACACGGGCGCCGTCGCACCGAAGATTCCGAAGAGCGGGAGCGACTGCGAGTGATACGCGATTTCGCTCGGCCCGAGAACGGAGAGCGCCGCCGGCAGCACGAGGGACTTCAGCACCGGGCGGGTCAGGACGTCGGCGGAAACGCGCGCCTGACCGCTCTCGACGCGTTTTCTCGCGTCGTCGATCTCGCTCGCGTGCACCCGCCGGCGAGCGCCGTCCTCGATCGTGAAGAACGGGAAAAGCTCCGAACGATACGGCACCGGAGCTTCACGGCCGGCGGCCCCGACTCCCTCCGCGCCTCGGGAGAGCGCGTCGGCGACCTCCTTTCGAGAGTCCGCGGCGGCGAGGAAGAGCCGTCTCGCCGCGCCGAGGACTTGATCGCCGAGAGGGTCGATCACGAGAAGCGGATGCTCTTCGAGGAGGTCGAACATCGTGTCGATGAACGCCTCTTCGTAGGAGCGCCCCGCCGCGTAACGGGCGGCGAAGAGGTCGACGATCGCGCCCGCCTCCGTTCCGCGCGCGTCCGCGCGGAACGCCTGGACGATCCGTTCAATGCCCTCCGGGATCCGGAGCATCCCGACCGGAGACCGGTTCGAGCGATCGGCGCCCTCGAGCACGTACGTCTCCGGGCCGTCGGGCCCGGGCTTGGCGGTCCTCGCGATTTCCTGCAGGTCGTGGTCGTCGGTGAGCGCCCAGAACACGGGGACCGCGGGGACTCCGCGGCGCGAAAGCTCCCGCGAAAACGCGATCGCGTCGAGAGCCTTCACGAGCGTGTAGAGCGGACCGGTGAACAGGCCGATCTGATGTCCCGCGAGCACCGCGACGGCGCGGCCCGAGGCGAGCGCCTCGGCCGCGTCGCGCCCGGAAGGCGCGCGGAAACGGAACGCGCTCGCGGGAGGCCGCGGGGCGTCGCCTCGTGCGAGGAGCTCTCTTCCCCGGACGACGGCGGCGTCCACGGTGGGCGGATCGGGATACAGCCGGCTCCTTCCGCGCGCGAAGTCGAGGAAGAGCGGCGGCAGACCCGGATACTTTTCGAGCGGGATCGAGCTCATCGGCCGGCGCGCATTCTCTCAGCGGTCAACCCCGATGCGGGTTTCTTCGCGAGAGCGATCAGCCGGGGCGACTCCGAGCCCACCGGGCTTCCGTCGAAATCTCCCCACATACTTTCGCAAACGAGGCCGGCGTCGCGGAAGAGCGCCGCGAGCTCGTCGGGAAAGTACGCGCGCACGCTCTCGCGGAAAATCTCCACCGAGCCGCCGCGCCGGACCTCGATCTCCTTCTCGACGCGCCGCGTCTCGCAGTTCCAGCGGCGCCGGATCCGGTACTCGCGGTCGGCCGTCGAGCGGTTCTCCTCCGGGACGAGCCGCGACGTGACCCATTCGGGACCGAACGTGTCGCAGAGGAACCGCCCGCCGGTCGCGAGGACGCGCTCGATCTCGGTGATCACGGCGAAGTTGTCCTCGTCGCGCATGAAGTACCCGAAGCTCGTGAAAAAGTTCACGACCGACCGGAAGGCGCCTTCGGCGAAGGGGAGGCGGCGCATGTCGCCGCGCACCAGCCGGAGGTGCCCGTCGCGGGAACGCGCGAGCTCGAGAAGGGGCGTCGAGTAGTCGAGGCCGAACGGCTTCAAGCCCTTTTCGGCGAACCGCAGAGAGTGACGTCCCGAGCCGCAGCAGAGGTCGAGGAGCGGCTCCGGCGCCGGATCGAGCCGCGCGAGCGCGAACGCCGCCTCGCGGCGGGCGGAAGCGAGGTCCCGGTGGGGATAGAGCTCCAGGTACTCCTCTCCGAACCAGCTCTCCCACCACGGCACGCGCGGAATTATCTCGCGGGGTCAAGGCGTGAGGGAGAATTGCGCCCGATGTCGAAGACGATCGCGCGATACCTCCGCGGAGTCGTCGCGGGAGCGATCCTCGCGGCGCTCGCGTGCGGCGGCCCGAAGACCGTCGCGAAGGACGGACATCGCGGCCTGCTCGTCTATTCCGCCGAGGATCGCTACCGGGTCGCGGTCCGCGGAGAGAGCGCGCGGATCTCGGGGAACGTGGACGGCTCCGAGATCGTCAAGATCGTGAGACCGGACCTCCACAAGATCTGGCAGTTCCGCCCGTCGACGAAGAAGATCTTCGAAAGCCGTTGGGACCCGACGGACGAACCGGTCCCCGGATATCCCCTTCAGCCGGGGTTCGACGTCGTGGCATATGCCGATCGGTTCGGAGCCAAGGTCCAGCGGATCGACGACGAGACCCACGGTCTCCATCCGTGCGAGCGGTGGCGCTTGACGCTTCCCTCCGGCGACGTCGCGACGGTCTGGGTCGCGCGCGACCTCGATCGGCTGGTCGTCCGGATCGAGCACGCGAAGAAGGACGCCGGCGACGAGTACCAGCCCTTCGCCGACATCCAGCTCCTGGACATCCAGGTCGGAGCGTCGCCGAAGCTCTTCGAGCCGCCGAAGGGATATACGAAGGTGAGCTCCTACGCGGAGCTCGCGAAGCCGCGTTAGGCGCGGGCTCCCTGTTGCCTTTCGAGCGGCGCGAAGTCGCGGAAGAGGAAGTGGTCGTAGAAGTAGTGGATCAGCAGAAACGTGAGCACGACCACGTAATAGCTCTTGTCCTGCGGGAAGCCGAGCCCCTTCCAGAGGATGAGATAGATCGCGCCCGCCATCACCGTGGCCAGGATCATCGCGGCGTAGAACCGACCGGTTTTCTGGGTCCCGGCGAGCTTCTGCGCGAGTGAGCTCCCGATCGCGCCCCTCTCGGCGTTCTGAGAAAGGATGAACCAGGTGAGCGCGAGGTACTGGAGAGAGTGCCACGTGTTGAAGCCCTGGAACGCGACGTCGAGATTGTCGAAGAGCGGAATGATGAAAGCGAGTCCCACCGTGAATGCCATGAAGAGAAGCCGGGGGACGCTCGCCTCGCCGCGCCGGATCTCCGCCGCCGTCCGGAAGACATAGAGGAGGAAGAGCGCCGCGAAGCCGACCGTGAAGGCGACGGCGACCTCCCGGTGCTTGAGGAAGGCCGGGAAGAGGAGCGTGCTCTCGCCGAGAGCGAATTTTCCCGCCACGAACTTGTACATCGCCATCGTGTAGAGCGCGCCGAGGATGACGGCGCCGTCGAGCAGGCGGTCCGTCATCGAGACCCGACCGGTCACCTTGCGCCGATAGGTCTCCGAGATCCACTGCGCCTGCTGGGTCACGTGCACGGAGGCCCAGAAGAAGAACGCCGTCAGGAGCAGGAGGAACGCGTGCAGAGCGCCGATGACGACGAGCACCGGAATCAGGAGCATCGGGAGATAGGCGAGGAAACCGTAGCGCTCGCGGAAGCGGGGCTCCAGGGCCGTCCGGAGGTAGGTCGAGTACATGTGCGGCCCGCCGACCAGGAGCGTGACGAGGAGCCCGACGACGAGACTCGCGGTCGCATCGGAAGCGCCGAGCCACTGAAGGAATCCGTACGAGAGGTACGGGAAGAAGACGAGCGCTCCCGAAAGGGTCAGGAACAGCAGATCGAACTTGCGGCTCCGGATCCAGAGCCCTTCCCCCGCATTCCGATCGACCGTGGCCTCCGAGACCGCCATCTCACGAACCTCCGCTCTCCACGGGCGGATTTTAGAACACGCTGCGGCCGGCGTCCGGTACCGGCCTCCCTTCCGCGCGGACCGACCTCTGCAAAATATTCGTTGCACCGCGTCGGTCGCCGAGGTGGGCGGCGGCATTGGTAACTCCGGGAACGGCCGCATAAAATCATCAGCTCCATGCTTCGTCTCGGTTCGGTCGCCGTCGATCCACCCCTCGTCCTCGCCCCGATGGCGGGGATCACGGACCACCTCTACCGCCTCATGCTGCGCCGGATCGGCGGCGTCGGACTGGTCACGATGGAGTTCATCTCCTCGGAGGCGATCACCCGCGGCAACGCGCGCCAGCGCGCGAAGATGTTCTTTTCGGACGAGGAGCGACCGCTGTCGATCCAGATCTACGGCTCGAACCCCGAGCGCATGGCGGCCGCGGCGGAGATCGTCGAGGAGCTCGCGCCCGACGTCTGCGACATCAACATGGGCTGTCCGGCCAACAAGGTCTTGAAGGGATGCGCCGGCGCGGCGCTGATGGGAGACCTGCCGCTCGCGCGCCAGATCGTCCGGGAAGTCCG
>Ga0075423_10004307_pt1 | contig 13198 bp, 11 predicted proteins | sample SoiMethybrSBSTD2_FD_80114 | JGI IMG/M metagenome (GOLD analysis project Ga0075423, IMG submission 80114) | Bulk soil microbial communities from a Populus tree surrounding site in Tennessee, USA - Soil MetaG P. TD hybrid SBSTD2 | ecosystem: Environmental > Terrestrial > Soil > Tree plantation...
CAACTTCTCCGACGCGTTGAAGAACGCCGGCCTCACCACCCCGAATCGCATTGTGAGCAACGTCGATCTCAACGAGTCGCTCGGCGGTCCGATCGAGAAGGACAAGGTGTGGTTCTGGTTCTCCACGCGTTACAACAAGGTGGAAAACCAGGTTGCGGTGCTCCAGAACAAGAATGCCTACGACCCCACCAAGTGGCTGTACGAAGCCGACCCGAGCAAGCCCGGCGCCAACAAGGGCTATCAGTTCAACAGCAGCTTGCGGGTGACCTGGCAGGCCACACCGCGCAACAAGATCGCGGGCACTTACAAGGCCGACAAGTGGTGCAACTGTCCGAACAACATCAGCGCGAACGTGTCGCCCGAAGCGGGGCGCGATCGCCGATTCCCCCGCCTGCGTCAGGAGCACGGCGAGTGGACGTCACCGATCACGAACAAGCTGCTGTTCGAAGCCGTCGGACTGCACCTGTTCGAGCGCTGGGGCAACATGCACTATCGCGTGAACGGCGGATCGCTGGAGGATCCGCGGCTCGAAGCGATCCTGCCGCAGATGATCAGCGTGACCGACCAGAGCAACAACCTCACCTACCGCAGCCAGGCCAACTACAACAACACGGCGGTCCCGAGCTGGACTTATCGCGCCGCGACGACGTATGTGACCGGCTCGCACGCGATCAAGGTCGGCTTCAATCGCACGCACGGCTACCTCGACGAGTACAACTACACGTTGAATCCGGTGAGCTATCGCTTCAACGCCGGCGTGCCCAACCTGATCACCGAGCGCGCGTTCCCATTCCGCGCCAAGACGAATCTCGACAACGACCTCGGGTTCTATGGTCAGGACCGGTGGACCCTCAACCGCTGGACCTTCCAAGGCGCGCTGCGGTTCGATTACTTTGCCACCAGCTTCCCCGAGCAAAACGTTGGACCGGCGCCGCTCACTCCATCACGCAACATCACCTTCCCGGCCGCCGACAACATCTCGTGGAAGGATCTGACGTACCGAAGCGGCGTGGCCTACGATCTGTTCGGCAACGGAAAGACCGCGCTGAAAGTGGCGTTCAACAAGTACCTGCTCGGGCAGACGCTCAACGGTCTTGGCCGCAACCCGAATCCGGTGCTCTCGCTGGTGACCACAGCGACGCGTTCCTGGAACGACCGCGGCGGTCTCGGCATCAACAACGACTATGTCCCGCAGTGCGATCTGCTCAACCCACTCGTCAATGGCGAGTGCGGTGCGATCGCCCCGACGACGTTTGGAACGGCCGTTGCCGGCGATCTCTACGACAAGGATCTGATCTCCGGCTTCAATCACCGTCAAACGAATTGGGAGTTCTCGACCAGCGTGCAGCGGGAAATCCTGCCGCGCGTGTCGCTCGACGTCGGCTACTTCCGCCGTGCGTGGGCGCATTTCCAGGTCACCGACAACCTGCTGCTCGGGCCCGAGGACTTCACCAGGTACGACATCGTGGCGCCGCAGGATGCTCGACTGCCCGGCGGCGGCGGCTACACGCTCACCGGCTTCTATGACGTGGTGCCCACGAAGTTCGGACAGCAGCGCAACCTGAACGCGCTCTCGGACAAGTACGGCAACCAGTTCGAGAACTGGAACGGTATCGACCTCACCGTGGATGCGCGGCCGGCCACCGGCCTCACGTTCCAGGGCGGTTTCTCAACCGGCAAGACGATGGAGGACAACTGCGACATCGTGTCGAAGCTGCCCGAAATAAACAACATCGGCGTGCTCGGCGGAGCGCCGAACACGACCACGACGCTTCCGGCGTCGTGGCGCGCCGCGCAGTTCTGCCACCGCGAGTCGCCGTTCCTTACACAGGTGAAAGGGTACGGTGTCTACATCATCCCGAAGATCGAGGTGCAGATCTCGGGGTCGTTCCGCAGCATCCCGGGTGTGACCCAGCAGAATCCGCCGAACAATGACGTCAACGTCGGGTTCGTCGCCACCAACGCGTTCCTGGCGACCAATTCCACGCTGGGCCGAGCGTTGTCGGGCAGCGCACCCAACGTGACGCTGCAGCTGCTGGAGCCGTACTCGAAGTACCTCGATCGCCGCAACGAGCTCGACCTGCGATTCGGCAAGGTGCTGCGCATGCGCGGCGGCGCGCGCGCCGTGGTCAGCGTCGATGTCTACAACGCGATCAACTCGAACGCGATCGTCGGCGTGAACCAGGCGTTCGCGAGCTACCTGGTGCCGACCGAGATCCTCAATCCGAGGGTGGCGAAGTTCAGCATCAACTTCGATTTCTAGAAGGAACGGGGATCCCGGAGATCCCCGTTACCTCGGCACAAGCACTCGCCCATCGAAGAGCGCACGAGCGGTGCTGATGATGGCGGCTTCGGTGACGATGACGCTGCCGTTCTGATCGTCGGTCGTGATCGACACCGGGCTCGCACCCGTTGGATGCTCGACGAGCATCTGCTTGGTGCGGCCGTCGGGAATGTTCGCGACGCCGTGAGCGGGGCTCTCGGGCAACAGGCACGCAGTCGCGACGCTGAGCGCGGCGAAGACGCCGATCGTCGCGTGGGCGCGATGCGGGATGAACGATCGTGTCGAGACCACGCCTCCCGACCGCGGCGCCGCGACCAGGATCATCTTCGGCACGGTCTGATCCTTCACGTCGCCCAGATTCATCATCGGACCGGCCTTGAGCCGAATCGGCTCGATGCGCGCCTTCAGCTCGGTGTCCTTGTCGAGCTCGTCTCTGGTTTCATAGCCGGTGCGCCCGAGATCAGCTGCGCGCATGACGACGACAGGCATTCCGTTGTCGATCAACGTGACGGCAATGCCATCGATCACATCAACCGCGCGGCCCGTCGGCAGCAACGCGCCGCAGGTCGATCCGGCTGTATCAGCAAAGCTCAGTGGAATCGGCGCGTGCGTGCCGGGCACTCCATCGATGCGCGCGCTGCCCGCGTACTCGGGACAGCCGCCAGGCGTCTGCACGGTGGCGACGACGCGCTGATTGCTGTTGACCATGAAAATGCTGACCCTGGTCAGCGGATCGCAGCCGCGCACGAGACCGCGCTCGATGGCGAACGGCGCCACGCCGGCGAGGATGTTGCCGCAGTTCTGCGCCGTCGACACTTCGGCTTTGTCGACCCACACCTGACAGAACAGGTAGTCGACATCGATGCCGGGGCGCTCGGACTTCGAGACGATCGCCACCTTGCTCGTGAGCGGATCGGCGCCGCCGATGCCGTCGATCTGCCGTGGATCGGGAGAACCCATGACGTTGAGCAGAATCCGATCGCGCTGCGCGACGTCCTGAGGAAGATCTGAAGCGAGGAAGTACGCCCCTTTCGACGTACCGCCTCGCATCATCATGCAGGGGATGGAGAGTTGCATCGTTGTCGTAGGCCGGGTCCGCCTTCGCCAGGGCTACGGCGCGACCCGGCGTTCCTCAATCCCTCGGACCAGTGTACTGCTCGATGGGCGGCGTTCCATGCGTGTGGAAACTCTCGATTGTCTTGAGCCCCCACGCCTGCCCCTTCTTCCGCTCAGCCTCGGTCCACACGATCGGCTCCCAGTCGGGGGCGAGCATCAGCCGGGCCCCGGCGCTGTCGAACTCGATGCGATTGCCGCCCGGCTCGTACACATACAAGAAGAAGGTCTGCTGCACCGCGTGCTTGTGCGGTCCGGTCTCGATGTAGACGCCGTTCTCGAGACAGATGTCGGCGGCGCGCAGCACCTCGTCCTTCGAGTCGACGGCCCACGTGGCGTGATGAAAGCGTCCGTGCGCGCCGTAGTGATCGTGGGTGAAGGCGACGTCGTAGGTCTTGTTGTTCGAGGTCACCCAGCATCCGGCCACTTCGCCGCTGTCGAGCACGATCATCTCGGTGGTGCGCATGCCGAGCACGTCTTCCATGAAGCGCTGCAGCACGACGACGTCGGAGGTGAGGAGGTTGAGGTGATCGAGGCGTCTGACATTGGCGCCCCGCGCCGGAAAGCGCATCGCCTGATTCTTGAGCGACGGCCTGAGCTCGGGAGGCGCTTTGTACCACTCGGTCTCCCAGTACAGCTCCATGTTGTGGCCGTCCGGCGTCACGAACGCGTAGGCCGGACCATGACCGAGATCGCCGTCGGTCCATCCTTTGCCGAACCCGGCGCGCTCGATGATGCCGACACGACGCTGCAGCGCCTCGGGACCCGTGGCGCGGAACGCGAAGTGGCCCATGCCGGCCACTTTCGCCGCGGTGAGCTTGAGCGTGTGATGCTCGTAGTCGTCCCACCCGCGCAGATACACCGAGTCGCCCTTGCGGGCGGTCTCGGTCATTCCCATGACGTTGACGAAGAAGTTGAGGCTCTCCTCGGGCTTGGGCGTCAGCAGCTCGAGATGGGCGAGATGAGCGAGATCGAAGGCGCGTAATGTCGAATTGTTCATCTACTCTGCGGAGCTCCTGGTCCCATTCTCACGAAGCGCCTTGAGCGCGAGCCGTTCCTCGTGTCCGGGATCGTTGACCAGCCGCGCCTCTGTACCAGACCCAAACACCATCGTCGGACGTTCATCGGCGTTGAACGGCTTCCACGAAGGGATGCCTTTGTGACTGGGATTGCCCGTGCGTGCGAACGCGACCCAGGCGGCGCTCATCTGGTCGGCGATTTTCTGCGCCGCGGGGCTGGTGCCGGTGTAGATCTTCCCCGCTTCGAGGTTGTCGAAGACGAAGGGAATCTCCATGCAGTGCATCGCCTTCAACCGGCCATCGCGCACCGGTGAGTAGTACTCGAAGCGATACACATACACCGGCGCGCCGCGCTGCGCCGCCTTCCGCTCGGCCTGCGTCTCGACTCCTTGTCGGAAGAACGAGTTGTCGGTGTCCATGCGCAGGAACAGGTCGATGTTGTCGCGACCCGGCTGGTTCTTGCGATAGAGCGCGATGATCTTCTCCGCGTCGGCATCGGTACCGCGCACGAGCGTTTTCACGCGGTTCTTCAGCTCGGCATCGTCGATCTGATGCAAACGCGCATCGGGCTGAAAGAACGTCGTCTCGGTGGCAGTGGTTCCGGTGAGGAACGGAATAGCGGACGACATCGCCGGCGCCGTTGGATCGAACTGATTGGCGGGCAGCGACGCGCCATCGAGCACGGGGCCGAAGTTCAATCCGCCACCGCCTGGGCCCGCACCGCGGCCGCCGGCCGGCGGTCGAATCACGTCGAGGATCTCCTGCATCGATTTCGTCTGCAGCTGATCGAGTTGATCGGACTTGATGTTCAGGCGAGCGAGCACCTGCTCGGTGGTCTTCATCGCCTGTTCTTTCGGCGTCGCGGTGAGCGCCGCGCCGCTCTCGGCAATCGCCCGATGGAACAAGCCCTTCGCCGCCGGCATCGCCATCAGCGTGCTGACTTTACCCGCGCCGCCCGACTGCCCAAAGATCGTGACGTTGCCTGCATCGCCGCCGAATGCCGAGATGTTCTCCTTAATCCACTCGAGCGCCCGCACGTTATCGAGCATGCCGACGTTGCTGGAGTTGGCCCACTTGCCACCGTATCCCGCGAGATAGAGATAGCCGAAGATGTTCAGCCGGTGGTTCACCGTGATCGCGACGACGTCGTGCTTCCGCGCGAGCTCCCGGCCCGAGTAGATCGAATAGCTGCCTGATCCGCTGGCGAACCCGCCACCGTGGAACCACACCATCACCGGTCGACGGCCGCTGCCGGTCTTCGGCGTCCAGATGTTGAGTACGAGACAGTCCTCGCTCTGCGCTTCGCGTGGATCGCTCGGCAGCATCTCTTCGGGCTCGCCGCCAACGATCTGCGGCGGACGGCCGCCCCATTCGAACGCATCGCGCACACCGGTCCACGGCTGCGGTTTCTGCGGCGGCATGAAGCGCCCCGCACCCGCCGTCGACGCGCCATACGGCACGCCTTTGAAGACCTGCACCGAGTTGTCGATGTAGCCGCGAAGCGTGCCCGCGCTCGTCGTCACCGTTGCGCCCGGCGTTCGCGCAGACTGGGCGAACGCGCCGCGATCGATCAGCAATCCAGCACTCGCGAGTACGCCATACTCGATGAAATCACGCCTTCTCATGAAAATGTACCTCGGTGCCTCTGTGCCTCAGTGTGTCGTGATCCGTATCAGCTCGCCTTGCACGGCTGCGGATTCCATTTCGAATCGTTGGCCTCTTTCTTCCAGTTCGAGCTGGTGACGAACTGCTGCGCGAGGTACGTCGGATCGTCGATCACGGTCGTGACCACGAACCAATCGCCGGCGTCTTTGTTCGTGAAGCGGATGAAGTACTCGGTGATCTGCGCGTTCTGACTGTAGGGCACGCCGTTGCGACGCAGCCAACCCGGGAGGATGTTGGTGGTGGTGACCTTGAGCTCGCCCCATCGTGGCTGCCCGGCGCCGGCTCCGCGCTCGAGGAACGCGTCGAAGCCGCCGCCGCCGCGAACCCATTCCGCGGCCGATGTGCCTTGCAGCGTGCGCGCCGGCGGCGACGACACCGGCGTGTTTGCGGCGGCTCCGGCCGTCGCGAATTTCAGCAATCGCGTCTGCTGACCGGCGTCGCTCTCGATCTTCAGCGTGCTGTCATCCTGCCAGCCGATCTTGATGCGTCCCGGCATGCGCATGAGACCGCCAACGCCGTACGCCTCGCAGCGTCCGTCCATCGACGGCTCCCACGTGCCCGCGACGCGCGTGCCCTCGCCGTTGAGCGGCACGCTGGTGGTGTCGCCCTTCGGCGGCGTGCGCATGCGCCACTGCCAATCCTCCGTGACCACCGAGACCCACGTGCCGGTGAGATCGACGGGCGCGCCAACGCGCCCTTGCGGCGCAGGCGCACCCCCGCCGCGACCGCCGCGGCCACCGCGGCCCTGAGCCGCTAGTTCGGTCCGGCTGAAGCCGGACACTACGTACAGAAGAACCACCAATCCAACGGCGAGTGGCCGCATGCTCCTCGTTCCCCGCGCGATCATTGCCCGCTCCCTTTGGTCGGTGCGCTCTGGTTCCCCTTGGGCCGCGGCTGATTGCCCTTCGGAGCCGCTGGCGGGTGCTCTTTCACCATCTGCTTGTAGATGGTCTCGATGAACATATTCGTGGTCCAGAAGCCGGTGTCAGACCCGTATCGCGGGTCGAAATCGAGTGTCGGCTTCTTCGCCTTCACCTGCTCGAGCGTCATGCCGCGCTTCACGTATTCGCGAATGCGATCGCGGACGATCGTCGCCATGTCGCGGTATTCGATGACGTCCTGCTCGTCCGACAGACGGCCGTGTCCGGGGATCACCATCGTGCCGCCCTCGTTCACGTTGCTCGCCACGGTGATGTCGAGGATGGCGTTGAGCGCGTTGACGTAGCCGTTGATCGTGCCGCCATTGGCCTCGTCGATGAAGGGATACATCACGGTCGTGTAGAGATCGCCGGTCGCGACCACGTCGCTCTTGCGGAAGAACACGAGGCTGTCGCCGTCGGTGTGGGCGTTGGGCTCGTGGATGATCTGCACCGCCTCGCCGTTGAACAGGAATTCGCGCTTGTTGTTGGCGAACGTCTCCGTCGGCCACGCAGCAAACGGCACCGGCGTCGCACCCGCCGCCGGCTCGCTGAGACGCTTCAACACGTTCTCATGCGCAATGATGCCGGCCGTGTTGGTGGCCGCGGCGCCGAGATCGCCGACGACGTTGCCGCCGGCGCGTGTGCGGCCGGCCTTCGAGATCGCCTCGTTGCCGCCGATGTGATCGCCGTGGACGTGCGTATCGACCACGTAGCGGATCGGCGCGTCGCTGATCGATCGAATCGCCGCCAGCAGCTTCTCGCTCACCTGCGGGAACTGCGTGTCGACCACCATCAGCCCTTCCTCACCCGAGAACACCGTCGTGTTCCCACCGGCGCCGACGATCATGTGGACATTCGGCCGTACTTCAACGATGTCCATCTTGACGGCATCGAAGTTCTGATTCTGCTGCGCGGACGCGCGGGTGCCGATGGCGAGCGCGACGCCGGCGCTGACGGCAATCGCCACGACCGCGATGCGGGCCTGGCGAGACAGACGAGACGGCTGTCGTGTCATCTCAGCGCCCCTGTCCTTGGTTCTGCGGCGGCCCAGGAGTCTGAGGCGGCGGGCCCGTCACGCGTGCCGCTCCTCGCTGCGGAGGCGGCAGCGGCGGTGGGAGCGGAGTCTTCTTCAGCACGTCCTGGAACTCCGGGTACATCGTCGCCGCGCCGCCCTGAGTGGCGATCATCGGGATCTGGTGACGTCTTGCGAACTCGTCCAGGAAGGGATTCTCACCAGGCAAGTACGCCGGCACCTCGCCCTCTGGCCGATCGGCGATCTCGACCACCGGATCGCAGACCCACAACCACGTTTGCGCCGGCAGCTCGCGCGGGCTGCGGTAGTACTCCTGACTCTTGACGAGCGGCTCGGTCAGGTACACCGGATCGATGAGCACCACGACCTGGGTGAACATGTCGCCGTTGCGGACGTAGTACTCGGTCATCGTCGCCTGGTCGCTCATCGGCAGACCGTTGCGCCTCACCCACCCCTGCTTCAAATGCGTCGTTTCGACGACGAGCATGTCGCCTTCGTAGTGGCCGGTGGAGAATCCCATCCACGTGTGCGCGGCGTTGGGGCCCGGGTGCGAACGTCCGTCCATCCAGATCGTGCGCGTCTGCTCGTAGGTGCTGTGATAGTGCTTGATGGCGATCAGATCCTGGGTCTTCGGATGCCGCTCTTCCCACACGCGAAGATTGGTGGGACCGCGATAGATGTAGGGCGAGACGTGGACGCGGCACTGCTCCTCGGGCAGCGTGATGCGCGAGGGATCCCAGCTGTCGGCGAACTGGCGCGCCGCGTCGCTGATCGGCAGGCCGAGATAATCGCGCAGCTCCGGCCCCGGAATCCGTTCCGGCTGATCTTCCTGGTATCGCGGCTGCCAGACTCCCACGAAGTCGGCCCCGACGGCGGGCGCCTGCGCGAACGCGGGGCTGCTCGCGGCCAGCCACAGGACGGCGAGCGCGAGCACGGTAATACTCGAATGAATTCTCATGAAATGACTCCCGACCCCCATTGGCAACAGAGAACATTACCGGATTCACGGCTTCGAGAACAACCGGGCGGGACACCGCTGTCTATTTCGATATCGACCTGATAGCGGCTACAATTGCCGGTCGCGAATAAATGAACTCAAGACTCAAAACTCAAAACTCAAAAACTCCATCGACCCGATCGCCCCCTCGAACAGCCTCCGCGACCGTCTTTTTGAGTTTTGCGTTTTGAGTTTTGAGTTGAGCGCCGCAGACCGATGCATCCGTCAGACATTCCAGATATCCGCGCGCGCGAGCTGCTCACGGTGCTCGCTCTTGCCGAGTACGGCAGCTTCGTCGCCGCTGCTGCCTACCTCAAGACGTCGCAGCCGGCGTTGACGCGCACGATCAAACGCGTGGAGCGTGTGCTCGGTGTCACGTTGTTCGCGCGCAACACCCGCCGCGTCGAGATCACCGCGGCCGGACGCGAGTTCGTCGCCGTCGCCGAGCGGATGCTCAACGATCTGAAGCACACGGTCCGCAACCTGAGCGAGGTGACCAACGAGCAGCGCGGACGGATCACGATCGCCACCTACTCGTCGTTTGCGATCAACCCGCTGGTCTTTCTCGTCCGGCGCTATCGCGAAACCAGGCCGATGGTGGAGATCCGCATTCGCGAGGGACGGCAGTCGGAGATCGTTGAGGACGTGCGGAACGGCGCCGCCGATTTCGGCATCGGCTATGTGAACTCGCTGCCCGACATGATGGAGTCGGTCCCGCTGCGCAAGGAGTCGCTGCTCGCGCTCATTCCGCTCTCGCATCCGCTCGCCGCCAAGAAGAAGCCGCGCATCCGGTTGATTGAATTGAAGGACGAGTCGCTGGTGTCGGCGCCGAACGACACTTACCTGCGTCGCCTCACCGATGCCGCGGCTGTCTCCGCGGGATTCAACCTGCACTACACCGTCATCGTGGATCGGTTGATCAGCATCCTTCATCACGTGTGCGCGGGCGTGGGCATCGCCATCCTGCCATCGGGATGTCTGCCCGATCGGCAATGGGGAGAAGGCTTTCACGCCGCACAGTTGACCGAGCCGGCGTTGTCGGTGTCGGTGGGGCTGATCACGTCGCGCGGCCGCTATCTCACGCCGGCGGCCTCGGGCATGGTGTCGCTGATACGGGAGCAGATGGCAAAAGCAAAAAGCTGAAATGCAGAATGCAGACACCACCTAGGATCCGGATAGTGTCTGAATTGTGAATTCTGCATTCTGAATTACAGCGCGTCGTCGTCAGCGAGCGACGCGGATTGTGTAGTCCGACCACTCCCTGATCTTGCCGTCCTTGACGAAGAAGATGCCCACGCCCTCCCAGGTGAGCGGCCGCGTGGTCGACTTGAAGCTGTCGATGCGGCGGTTCATCACCATCGGTCCCGAGGCGAACGTGTCGAAGATCTTGAACTCGATGCCGAGGTCGGAGCTGGGCATCCACGATCCGAGACGCTCGGTGACGCCCGCATGTCCATTGACCGCCGGCGTCGTCTCGCTCATGCGATAGATGCAGTCGTCGGCGAGGCGCGGCAGGATCTGCTTCAGATCGCGCGTCGACCACGACGCGCAGAAGTCGGTCACCAACTTCACATTCGCGCGCTCGGCGTCGGTCCATTCGGCGGCCTGCGCGGGCAACGCGGAGGCCAGCACGCCGAGGCCGGTGGTGGCGAGAAACAGTCTTCGATCGAGCGACATTGGTTCCTCCTGTCGTAGGGGCCGCCTTCAGGCGGCCCTGCCCAAGGCTACAGACCCGCCGCTCCGATCACTGCCAGCGCGTCGCGTACGTCCTCAGACGAGAGCCCGAGTTTCGAAGCGCTGCGCACGGTGTCTTCAAAGTCGACGCCGTACGAGTTGTGCTTGCGCGGATCGCACAAGCCCGCGACGTTGAGCGGCTCGCATGCCGCAGCGATGTCGCGCGCGAAGTGCGCCGCATCCCACGAGCGCTGCACGACCGGCGAGAGACGCGCCATCGCCGCGCTGAAGTCCACGTCGCCGGCGGCCAGGAAGCCACGCGCAGCATCGGGATTCAGTCTGCGCGCCATCTCGCTGAAGCTGGCGACCACGAAGTAGAACATCGAATATGCGGTGAACACGTCGAAGCGAGAGAAGGCCGCGTAACACCCTGCGATGAAACGCGCGGTATGGTCGGCCTCGGCCAGCGTGACATCGTTATAGCCTGGTGCCTGGCCCAGCCCTGAGGCCTGAGGCCTGGGCCCTGAGGCCTGTAGTGACGCTGCGAGCCGTTCTATACCGAGCAGCGTCATCGGTATCCCCGTCGAGAACAACGGATCGATGAACGCGGCCGCGGACGGAAGCATGGCCCATCCTTCACCCGCTGCGGCCGTCGCACGGTACGACACATGCGGCATCCAGGTGAACTCGCGGATCGCGCGCGCGCCCGCGAACTGATCGGCGATCGACGGATACAGCGCGAGGAATCGCTGCCACGCCGGCTCGCCGTCCGACAGCTTCAGCTCCTCCGCCAGCGCCTCATCGACCGCGATGCCTGCGCTCGTTACGCCGTTGCCGAAGCGCAGCACCCACATCCAGCCGCCATCGAACACGTGATGCAGCGCCGCATCGTCAATCGGATACGGCGGCATCTCACCGCCGGCATCGTAGTCGGCCATCGCGTCGCAGCGCGGCACGTCGACGAAATGCGAGAAGAGCGCTTGTGTTGCGGGATACCCGTCGAAACCACGCGGCTCGATGCCGAGCGCGCGACTCAGAAACCCTCGCGGGCCGCTCGCATCGACGACGAAGTCGGCGCGCACGCGAAGGGGGTCACCGCGTCGCTGCCCGGTGAGCTCAGCGGCACCATCTGGGCGCCATGTGATGGCATCGAGCGTCACCTCATCGACGTAGTCGGCGCCGAGATCGATCGCTTCGCGCACGAGGAAGTGATCGACGTCGGCGCGCAGCCAATGCGTATCGGATAGCTCGTCGCTCGGACTCGCGGCCACGAGCAGGCGATTGCGGCGATCCGGAGCGACGCGATATCGCTCGTCGCGCTCGTGCTTGAAATACGTGAAGCCCCGCTTCAATCCGCAGACGACCTCTGGGTACGCGCGCTGCCAGCTACCGAACGCCGACAGCGGCCGCAGACGCGACAGGTCGTAGCGATCGGCCAGCTGCTCGATGAGCACCCCGGCGAGCGGCGATGCCGATTCGCCAATCGCGAACCGAGGATGACGCCCGCGCTCGAGCAGCATCACGCGATACCCGAGCCGCCGCGCGATCATCGCGAGAATCGATCCGCCGAATCCTGAACCAACAACAGCGACGTCAGTGTCGCACCGTGGAGTCATGTTCGAACGGTCAGTCTAATGCGGACGCCGCCACGGCCCCTCGTCCATGAGATGTCATGACATCACAGCATTGACATCAGTACATCAAATGCATAGCATCAAGATATGCGGACGACCCTCACACTCGACGACGACGTGGCGGTGAGACTGGAGCGGGAACGACGGAAACGTCGCGTGTCGCTCAAGGCGATCGTGAACGACGTCCTGCGGACCGGATTGGACACACTCGGCCAATCCAAGCCGGCCACCCAGTTTCGAACCACAGGGTTCGACCTTGGGCCGAGCCTGGTCGGGAGCCTCGACAACGTCGAGGAAGTGCTGTCTCGCGGCGAGGGCGAGGACCATCGGTGATCCTCGTCGATGCCAATCTCCTCGTATACGCTGCCAATCAGGGGGCGCCGGAACACGTTCGCGCCCGCCCCTGGCTCGATGCTCATCTCAGTGGAAGCGCGCGCGTGGGTCTCCCGTGGCCCTCGCTCCTGGCGTTCGTCCGCATCGTCAGCAATCCCGCCATCCTTCGGAATCCCGTCACGCCAGCGGCGGCGTGGCGGCAGGTGACCGAGTGGCTCGCCTGCGACACTGCGTGGATTCCGCTCCCTGGAGAACGGCACGTCGAAGCGCTCGGTGCATTGCTGGAGGATCCGATCGTGACAAGTCGCTTGGTGCCCGATGCACACCTGGCAGCGCTCGCCATCGAACACGGGCTCACGCTCTGCTCGACCGATGGCGACTTCGCAAGGTTTCCGGGACTCAGGTGGGAGAACCCGCTCGCCGCTCGCCGATAGGCGTCATTTCTCCTTGATTGGATGCGCCGAACACGGTTGAATGCCCCGCAGACGATGAGCACCACGCACGCGTCGCGCGATCTGACGCGCCG
>Ga0075423_10004308_pt1 | contig 13197 bp, 12 predicted proteins | sample SoiMethybrSBSTD2_FD_80114 | JGI IMG/M metagenome (GOLD analysis project Ga0075423, IMG submission 80114) | Bulk soil microbial communities from a Populus tree surrounding site in Tennessee, USA - Soil MetaG P. TD hybrid SBSTD2 | ecosystem: Environmental > Terrestrial > Soil > Tree plantation...
GGCGCCGCCCAACGCGGCGAGCGACCACTTGACCAGCGGGGACAGCAGAAACGTCGGCATAGGCAGCTCCAATAGGATCGAACCGCAAACTCGGTTGCGAAGGCGGCATTTTCGGGGCGGGGCTCTCTTTACGCAAGAGCTTAACAGCGCCATAGCGTCGCCTGTGCGGCAATTGAGCGTATGGGTCAATGAGTTTGGCGGCGCATAGGCTAGACTGTCGCGGGTCCATTTCAGTCAGAGGCCGCAACGGCCATCGCTTTGAGTGGCCGCCCGGCTCGTGGAGGAGAGCCATGAATAAAAATGCGAACACCCGCTGGACCATTCTGGCGTTTGCCGTATTTGCATCGCTGTTGCTGCTCCCAGGCCCAAGCACGGCGGCAGACGCCTGGCCCAGCCGGACGGTTCACTTCATCGTTACGCTGGGACCGGGTAGCGGCGTCGATATCGGCGCGCGGCTGTTCGCCGACAAGCTGTCCGCGCATTGGGGCCAGCCCGTCGTCGTGGAAAACCGTCCAGGCGGCGACGGCATGGTTGCCATCACCAGCTTTCTTGGCGCAAAGGACGATCACACGCTGCTCGTTTCGCCGGTGAGCTCCTTCACCGCGCATCCCTATTTTCATGACAAGCTTCCTTACGACCAGCGGGATCTGATTCCGATCGCGCGCATATCCAAAACCGTGGTCGCAGTCAGCGTTCCCACCTCGCTGAACGTCAATTCGCTGAAAGAATTGGAAGCCTTGGCCCGCGCAAAACCCGGCCAGTTGAACTGGACGACCGCTACAGGCTTCACCGATTTTGTGTTTGCCGGCTATCTGCACGCAGTCGGTCTCAAGATGGCGAAAGTGCCCTACAAGAATCCTGCCGGCGCTGCGGCGGATCTCGCGTCTGGAGTGATCCAGGTCTACATGCCCGCTTATGCGATCGTGCGTCCGCAGGTGGAAGCTGGAGCCGTCAAAGTGCTCGCGGTCACAAATCGCGAACGCGCACCTGCGCTCCCCAACGTGCCCACGGCGGTGGAAGCGGGCTATCCGTCGCTCGAATTTGACGGGCTGGTCGGATTTTTTGGAGCGCCCGGAATATCCGACGACATCCGCGCCAAGATAGCCGACGACGTTCGCGCCGCGGCGTCCGACCCCGAAATCGTGAAAAGACTGACGGCGACCGGACAAATTGTCAGAGCAGGAAACGCCGCCGAATTTGCTGCCTCGATCGCGCAGCAACGCGAGCAAGCGGCCGCCATAGCAAAACTGTTCGGCAACAAGCCGGTACAGTAGGAGACTACACGGGGACACGTTCCTTCGTTCGTCCCCGCGAACGCGGGGACCCGAACCTCGCAAACATGCAAGCGTTCTCCGGGATTCCCGCTTGCGCGGGAATGAACAGAGGATGCCATGAACGAAATTCTAGAAGCCGTAGCGCCCCCAGATCGCGCGCACTTCTAACGCGGAGATGAGATCGTCCGCGAGAGCGGGCTGGTGGCCAAGCGCATCGACGAGATTGACTCCCGGCAATCGTCGGCCGAACAGCGAACGCTCGGTAGAAATCAGTGGTGAATGCACCTTCTCGCCAAACCGCGCGCGTAAAGTCGACCGCAAGTCCCCGATCCGATCCGCAAGTCCCAGCTCGATCGCTTTCCGCGCCGTCCAGAATTCGCCAGAAAACAGGTTGGTGTCGGAAGCGTTCAGCTTCGACCCGCGGCGCTCCTTTACCAGCGCAATGAAATTTTCATGGATATCCTGCTGGATCGCCTTCAGCCTCTTTACGTCCTCGGGCTTCTCCGGAAGGAAAGGATCGAGCATCGCCTTCTGGTCGCCGGCGGTATAGAGCCGCCGCTCGATGCCGACCTTCTGCATCAGCTCGTTAAAGCCGAACGAGGCGCCGACCACACCAATCGAGCCGACGATCGAGAATTCGTTACAGATGATCTCATCGGCCGCGCAGGCCAACATATAGCCTCCCGACGCACCAACATCCTCGACGAAGGCCAGCACGGGAATCTTTTTCTCGTCGGCAAGCTGCCGGATCCGCCAGAAGATGAGATGCGATTGCGACGGCGAGCCGCCGGGCGAGTTGATGATCAAAGCTACTGCGCGCGCATGAGGCATTGCGAAAGCGCGGTCCAATGACCTGGCGATTGTCGAGAGCAGCAGCCCGGGGCGCAGCGGTGTCACGACCCCGATGACGCCGGAAAGGCGCACCACTGGTACGACGGGTATGTCGGTGCGGAACCGACGCGGCACGAGTCGGGCTGCCGCACTGACGAGGCGTGCGCCAAAGGTGGGCCGGAAAGGAGGCGTGGAACTGGTCATCTGTCCAGATACCCAGCCTGGACCGATCAAGTCAAAGGCGACGGAACCTGGGTCGGCTCTCCGGCGAAATAAATTGCGGCGGTTTCCAAGAAAAGCGTCTCGTGTTGCCTAATTTTTAACTTTGGAATGCTTTTTGCAACACAGTGGATGCCGGCGCTTTTAAAGAGGCGGGTCGATGGATCCCAAGATCACACTCCTGTTCCTACTAATAGGCAGCGTTATCGGTCTTTCGTACCTCAGCGACGAAAATCGGGGGCGCTTTCTGCGTCAGCTGAACTCCACGCGTTGGCGCAATTTTGTGCTCGGACGGCGCAGGGCTTAGGCAGGCTGGCGGATCGGCTACACCTGCGCGATTGTTAGCGTATTTCCCCCGCGTAAAACATCTTCTGCGGCTTCCGTTGGCTCGCCGTGCTCATCATTGAGGCTGAGGGGGGCGTAGTCCATTTGCGTGCCACGCCCGGATTTCACCGCGCGCGCAAGCACGCGGATCGCCGGCGCGGTCGGCCTCGGCAGAACAGACTGGACCCCGAGCGCGCCGAACGCCGGCCGTAGCTCGCCTGTGACTTTGTCTAGTCCGTCCGCCGGCCAAATGAGCGTAAGGACTCCCTCTGATTTAAGCAGCCATGCGGCGGTGGCGATCCAGCGCCGGAGCAATCCCGGCTCTCCCGCATGAGCCAGGCGGCGGCCGGGATCGGGCGAGACATTCTGGCGTCGCGCATCGTGAAACGGCGGATTCATCAGGACGCGGTCAATGGTGCCGGCAGCAAAGCCGGCCGCAGTCAATGACGCGACAATTTCCACGTCGACGGCATAAGCCCTGACGCGGCCATCAAGATGGTTCAGGCGTGCGTTCGACGCAGCGAGCTCCGACAGTCTTCGATCGATCTCGAGCAGCGACACTCGCAAGTCCGGAACGCGCGCGGCAAGCGCAAGGCCCGCGGCACCTACACCGGCGCCGAGATCAACGGCGTGCTCGCCGCCGCAAGCTCCTGTGGCGGCCGCCAGCAGAATCGCGTCGTGACCGAACCGGTGGCCGCGCAATGGCTGGCGCAGACGAAGCCTGCCGTCCAGAACGGCGTCCTCACTGATTTCGATCTCAGTTTCCATTTGGGCGCAGTTCGTGACCATACCCCGCGTCTTCAAGAAGCTGGCGCGCCCGCAACTCCTGAGCCTCCGGGACCAGCACCCTCCGGGGCAGGATACCAAGCGAGCCTTCCAGCACGCTCATGTTCTGGTCGACCACCAGCGAACGAATGCCGGCACTTTCGAGGAGGGCCACCACCGCGGAGACCAGAACCGCATCATTTGTGCGAATGAGTTCGCGCATCGCCAGCTATCCCTCGAGGCAACCTTGCCGCCTAATTGCGGCAGGACGGCAATCTAACGCACTTGCCGCGTTGCCACAGCGTTCATATGCTCGCCTTTTCTCAATACCGGAGTTGAAGTTGGCTGTCGTTCTACCATTTGAAAGTCCCAATCTCGCGTCTATCAACCGCTTGTCCGATCTCGTGGCAGCGGACATGGAACGGGTCAACTCGACCATTCTGGCGCGCACCGGCTCCGAGGTCGCCATGATCCCCGAGGTCGCCAACCACCTGATTTCCTCAGGCGGAAAAAGGCTCCGTCCAATGCTCACCTTGGCGATGGCCCAGCTCGGCGGCTACCTCGGCGACGGGCACATCAAGCTCGCAGCCGCCGTCGAATTCATGCATACCGCCACGCTTTTGCACGACGACGTGGTCGATGAAAGCGATATGCGTCGCGGCAAGATCGCGGCACGCATGCTTTGGGGCAACGAGGCGAGCGTGCTTGTCGGCGATTTTCTGCTTGGCCAGGCCTTCAAGATGATGGTCGAGGTCGGGAACCTGCATGCACTCGAGCTTTTGTCTTCGGCGGCTGCGGTGATCGCGGAAGGCGAGGTGATGCAACTCGGCACCGCAAAAAACACCGCGACCAACGAAGACGAATACCTGGCAGTCATTCGCGCCAAGACCGCCGAATTGTTTGCAGCGGCTTGCGAAGTTGGGCCGGCGCTGGCGGCGAGAAAAAAGGCCGAGCTGGCGGCCTGCCGCTCCTTCGGGATGAATCTCGGCATTGCTTTTCAACTCATCGACGATGCGCTCGATTATGGCGGCAAGTCCGCAAAGTTGGGCAAAAATGTCGGCGACGATTTCCGTGAGGGAAAAATCACTCTGCCGGTTGTCCTGTCCTTCCGTCGGGGCAATGAAAGCGAGCGCGCGTTCTGGAACCGAACGTTGGGGCAAGGCGACATCCGCGACTACGATCTTGATCAGGCAATTGCCCTGATGGCGAAATACCACTCGATCGAAGACACGGTCGGACGGGCGCGCCACTATGGCGCAATCGCCATCGATGCACTGGCGTTGGTGCCGCCGTCAGAAATCAAGACGGCGTTGGAAGAGGCAGTCGCCTTTTGCGTCGGCCGCGCGCACTAGGCGGTCAAATCCCGCGGAGCAGGCTGCCCAGATATGTAGCGGAGCTATAATTTCTCCGTTCAGTCCCGCGTAAGCGGGAATCCAGAAGCTGGATGCCAAATTTGCAAGGAGCCTGGGTCCCCGCTTTCGCGGAGACGAACGGAGTCGATCACAACTCCCCAGAGCTAATCGTCGCAGCCTGCACCCACCAATCCTTGCGCTCACCGGCCAGTCTTTGGGCGGCCGTTTTGGCTTCGCTTTGCGTGGAGAACAGGGCAAAGCACGTAGGGCCTGATCCTGACATGCGGACAAGCCTGGCGCCCGGCAGAATTTCCAGCGCTTGGAGGACCTCACCCACCACCGGCAAACAGGCGCGGGCCGCTGGCGTGAGGTCATTGCCGTGCAGCTTCAGAAAGTCGATAAGCGACTCCAGTCCGCGCGGCACGTCCCCAAGATCATTTCCGCTCTGCGCGCCGGTAAATTTGCTGAAGACATCACGCGTCGACAACGGGACACGCGGATTGACCAGCACTCCTGCCAGCGGCTGCAGGTCTACCGGATCAGAGAGCAACTCGCCCACGCCGCGCATGATGCGTGGGCGCGATGCAACACAGACCGGCACATCGGCGCCCACGGCCTGCGCCGCCGACATGATTCGTGCATCATCGAGAGCAATTTCGTTGGCACCGGCGATTAGCCGCAACGCCGCCGCGGCGTCGGCCGAGCCGCCGCCGAGACCGGCTGCTACTGGAATGTTTTTTTTAAGAGAAAAACGGCCAGCCTTGACCGCCCCGATATAGATGCGCGCAGCGGCAAGCGCCTTCAGCACCAGATTGTCGAAAACCGCCCCGCTAGCGGCCGCGAAAGGACCGGTGATCTCAAGCGCATCCTTGTTGTCAGGCTCGAGTGTCAGTGTATCGGCTACGTCCGCAAACGCGACGAGACTTTCCAGTTCGTGATAGCCGTCGGCTCGGCGGCCGCGCACTCGCAACGTCAGGTTGATTTTGGCAGGAGCCTTCTCGAGCAGCGTCGCGCCCACACGAAGACCTATCGCTCACGCGTCAGCTATCAGCCGCCGTCGCCGCTTTTCCTCACGGCCTTGGCCTGCGATGAAGTCTCGTCGGGCAGGCCTGACTTGAGCTTTTCCTCGATGTTGGGGAGTTCCTCCGCATCAGGCTTGAGATCACGCGCATGGGCCCACTGGAATTTGGCCTCAAGCACACGACCGACCCTCCAGTAAGCATCGCCCAGGTGGTCGTTGATCGTCGGATCCTCCGGCTTGAGTTCGATCGCGCGTTCGAGCTGCTTGGTGGCTTCCTCGTAATTGCCGAGGCGGTAATAGGCCCATCCGAGAGAGTCGACGATATAGCCGTCGTCAGGCCGCTGCTGGACGGCCTTCTTGATCATCTCCATGCCCTCGTCCAGCTTGACGCCTTGGTCAATCCAGGAATAGCCGAGGTAATTGAGCACGTGCGGCTGATCGGGGAACAGCTCGAGCGCTTTCTTGAGGTCTGTTTCAGCCTTCGCCCACTGCTTTGAACGCTCATAACAAATGCCGCGGAAATAAAAGACGATCCAGTTCGCTTTTTCAGGCTTCGAAATGGTCGCAATGCCCTTAGAGTAGACGTTGGCGCATTCCGCAAACTTCTTGTGGCCGCGCAGCACGTTTCCCAAGGCCATGATGGCTTCAAGATCATCCGGATTTTGCTTGATCAGGGCCTCGAGATGCTTCTGCGCGTCGTCCGCTCGTTCGAGGCTATCGAGATTAGCTGCCATCTGAATGGCGGCGTTGCGATGAAGCGGCGAGCCTGGCGGTACCCGCTCGTAAATCTTGATAGCCAACTCCGGCTTCTTGAGGGACTCGTACAGATCAGCAAGCGAGAGCAGCGCAAGCGGATGGCTGGGGCTGAGGAAAAGGGACAGTTGCAGGTAAACGAGGCCCAGATCTTCGCCACCGCGGCGGCCGAGCGACGCACCGAGGCCATAGAGCGCTTCAGCAGCGCCCGCCTGAGCATTCGTGACAAGCGCCGGCAGTTTTTCACCCGCCTTGAGCTTTTCCATCGATTCCATCACCAGCGGGTGGCGCGGTAATGCCTTGTCGAAAGCCTCGAAGACGGCCAGCGCTTCCTTCGGCGAACGATTGCGCGAAAGCCAGCTGCCGTAAGCCTGCACAACTCGTAGCGCCGTGGAGTCCAGCTTGTGGGCACGTTCGAGTCGCTTGCCCGCCTCCTTCTGGTTTCCGGCGAGGTCATAGATCAAACCGGCATGCAGGTCCTTGAAGATCGCGTACCAGTCCGGTCCGGCCAGGTGATCAATTGCCGCGATCGCTCCCTTGCTGTCGTTGGCAGCGAAGGTGCTCCAGGCGGACAGCAGGGATGCGGTAAGGTCGGTGATCGGACCACGGATGGATTGCGCCAGGTCGCGTTTTGCGGAGACATATTGCTTGCGCTTGAGCGCGTTCACACCGAGCACCAGACGGGCGACCCGATCATTCTTGTCGGCCTGTGCGACGCGCTCGGCAAACTTCACCGCTTCGTCGACGTCTCCGTCGACCAGAAACGACAGGAAGGCGCGATCGAGCAATTCGGGGTTGTTAGGATCGCGCTTAAGCGCCGCCCGGTAATAAGAGGCCGCGGCGGCAGCATCCCGCTGCTGACCCGCATGTCGCGCAGCAAGATAGCTGCCCGATGCGCTCGTATTCGTCGATTGCAGAGCGCTGGACGGTTGCGCGCCAATTTGCAATGGGGCTGCCGCCAGAAAGGCGGCCACTGCGCTGCCAGCAGTGCAGCGCCCGAAGCTCAAAACAGTCACTGGCGATGCTCCAATGAGGTGGCGGTCGCGCGTCTGCGCGCGAACCACCGAATGTGACGCCGAGAATGGCCTTTTTGCGCCGCAACCGCAAGAACGTCGCGCAGTGCGAACGGAACGAGCTTGGCGCGTCCGGTGTGGCGGGATCGTGACCGAGGTCCGCCCCGGCTGATCACATATTTGGATAGTTCGGCCCTCCGCCGCCTTCGGGGGGAACCCAGGTAATGTTCTGGTTTGGGTCCTTGATATCGCAGGTTTTGCAGTGAACGCAGTTTTGCGCATTGATTACGAATTTTGGGACGCCGGCGTCGTTGACCCATTCGTACACGTCAGCAGGACAATAACGCGCCGAGGGGCCTGCGAAGACGTCATGCTCAGATTTTTTCTGCAACGCGAGGTCGGCGACGTGGAGGTGAACCGGCTGATCTTCCTCATGATTTGTATTTGACAGAAAAACGGAAGAAAGCCGGTCGAAGGTAATTTTACCATCAGGCTTCGGATACGAAACTGGCGCGCATTCCGGGGCGGGCTTCAGGGAGGCATAATCCGGCTTGTCGTGGCCAAGCGTACCGAATACCGAAAAGCCCACGGTGTTTGTCCACATGTCGAGCCCGCCAAGCATAATCCCCCCAAGAGTGCCGAATTTCGACCACAACGGCTTGGCGTTACGGACCTTCCATAAATCCTGACCGATGGCCGTTTGACGCCAGCCCGCATCGTAATCCACAAGCTCATCGTGGCTGCGGCCGGAAGCGAGCGCGGCAGCGGCCGCTTCGGCAGCCATTATTCCTGACAGCATCGCGTTGTGGCTGCCCTTGATGCGCGGCACATTCATAAATCCGGCGTCGCAGCCGGTCAGCGCCCCCCCAGGAAACGAAAGCTTCGGCACCGACTGGTAACCGCCCTCGGTCAAGGCACGCGCGCCATATGCGACACGCTTGCCGCCGTCGAAAGTGTCTCGAATCTTGGGATGGGTCTTTAAGCGCTGGAATTCCTCAAACGGCGACAGATGCGGATTGGCATAGTTGAGGTGCAGCACAAACCCGACCGACACCAGATTGTCGTCAAGGTGGTAAAGAAACGAGCCGCCACCGGTGGAATTATCGAGCGGCCAGCCGAATGTGTGCTGGACCAGGCCTTTGCGATGCTTTTCCGGCGCGACTTGCCAGAGCTCCTTGAGGCCTAGCCCGAATTTTTGTGGTTCACGAGCGTTCGCCAGATCAAACTTTGCAATCAGCTGCTTGCCGAGATTGCCGCGCGCACCTTCCGCCAACAGCGTGTATTTGGCCCGCAATTCCATGCCGCGGGTGAAGCTGTCCTTGGGCTCGCCATTCTTCCCGACACCCATGTCGCCTGTCGCGATGCCCGCAACCGAACCGTTCGCGTCAAAAAGAACTTCGGATGCGGCAAAACCCGGGTAGATCTCGACACCGAGCGCTTCCGCTTTCGTCGCAAGCCAGCGACAGACACTCCCGAGCGAGACTATGAAGTTGCCGTGGTTGCTCATCAACGGCGGCATGATGAAATTGGGCAGCCGAACGGCACCGGCCACCGTGAGATAATAAAAGCGATCGTCCGTGACAGGCGTCTTGATCGGCGTGTCTTCCGAACGCCATTCAGGCAACAGACGATCGAGCCCGACCGGATCGATGACGGCTCCGGAAAGAATGTGGGCGCCCACTTCCGACCCCTTCTCCACAATCACCACCGAAATGTCCGGATTGATCTGCTTGAGGCGGATGGCCGCGGCGAGCCCTGACGGCCCGGCGCCAACAACGACCACATCGAATTCCATTGCCTCCCGGGCCGGCAGCTCAGGCATGGGCGTCTCCTCGATCTCGCAAGTCTAGCGCGAGTTTGGTACGTTTGCTTGCTCGAGGAGTGTGCAAAAATATGGCGAGGATGCCCACATCGGCCATCTTTGGTGCTCTATCCGGGTGCGCGGCAGCCCGGCAAACTGTATTTTGTTCGCAATGACTCCCGAGCGTGACCTTCTGATCTTCTATGCCGAGGCCGGCGTCGATGCCCTTCTGGGCGAAGCACCCGTCGACCGCTTTGCATCGGCTGGGGACAAGGCGCCCGCTGGCCGCGTTGCTCGGCAGCCCCCGGCGCCGGATCTGCGCCCCGCGATGCAAGCGTCGCCACCACCTCCCTCTCCCGATGAAGCGACCAGCGACGCCCGCACCGCTGCAAAAAGCGCGGCGACGCTGGACGAGCTGCGCGGCATTCTTGAGAAATTCGAAGGCTGCAGCCTGAAGCCCACGGCGACACAGCTTGTGTTCGCCGATGGCAATCCGAAAGGGCGGCTGATGTTTGTCGGCGAAGCTCCGGGCCGCGACGAAGACATCGAGGGCCTGCCCTTCGTCGGCCGCTCCGGCAAATTGCTTGACCGCATGCTGGCCGCGATCGGCCTCGACCGTACATCTGTTTATATCGCCAACATCGTCCCGTGGCGCCCGCCGGGCAATCGCACGCCGACGCCGCAGGAATCGCAAATCTGTCTACCTTTCATCCTGCGACAGATCGAGCTCGCCGATCCCGACATCCTGGTCTGTCTCGGCGGTCCGTCTGCGCAGGCACTCCTCGGCATCAAAGACGGCATCACCAAGACACGCGGGAGGTGGTTCAGCTTTCACACGGGCAAGCGTGAGATTCGCGCAATGCCAACGTTCCACCCGGCTTTTCTCTTGCGCAGTCCGCTCCAGAAGCGGTTTGCCTGGCGCGATTTCCTGGCGATCAAAAAGGCGCTCGATCAGCGATAGTCGGTCAGAATTGCGCCGGTCTCGATCCGGGGCCGCACCGAGCTTTGAACTCAAAAAGTCACCCGGTGATGGCAAACTTGATTGCAAACAGTAACGCCAACACGATCACCGCAGGCGAAGCCTCGCGTGGCTTTCCAGAAACAAGCTTGGCCAGCGCGTACGTAATAAAGCCAAGGCCAGTGCCCTGCCCCGACAGCCGAAATACCACTCGACCACGGCACCGACCGGCAACTCGCTTCTCCGCGTTGACGATGCCCTTTTTGGCTGTTTGACCATTTCGACCCCTTGATCTCGCGAGCCTAACGCGGCTCCGTTCCGCAAGTCAGATGCGATATAGACGCTGTGGATACCGTGGCATGAGCCGCTTCGCTTTAGCGCGCCGGAGGAACACAATTCGCTCCCCACGCTTTGTAGCTCACGGACTATAGTCGTCCGGGGGGCCTTCGCTTGGAGCTCGCCATGGATTTTGATCCCGTACTCCTTGCCCGTTTGCAGTTCGCCTTCACCATTATCTTTCACATCATATTTCCGAGCTTCACCATCGGGCTCTCCGCCTATCTTGCGACGCTCGGCTGTCTCTGGCTGCGCAGTGGCAACGACCGCTTCCAGCATCTCATGCGGTTCTGGACCAAGATATTCGCGGTTTCTTTTGCCATGGGGGTGGTTTCGGGAATTGTGCTCTCTTATCAGCTCGGCACGAACTGGAGCCGCTTTTCGGTCGTGACCGGCAACGTGCTCGGACCTCTCCTCGGCTATGAGGTGCTTGCAGCATTCTTCCTGGAGGCGACCTTTCTTGGCATCCTCCTGTTCGGCTTTAACCGGGTGCCGCCCTGGCTTTACGTCCTGTCTGCAGCGGCAGTTGCGGTCGGTACTGCCATTTCCGCCTTCTGGATCCTGTCAGCGAACAGCTGGATGCAGACTCCCGCAGGCCACGAACTGCGCGGCGGCATCGCCTATCCGAGGGATTGGCTGACCATCATCTTCAATCCAAGCTTCCCCTATCGCTTTGCGCATATGCTGAATGCGGCCTACCTGACCACCGGCTTTGTGGTGCTGGCTGTTGGCGCGCGATATCTCCTTGCGGGCCGACACATCGAGGAAGCTCGCACCATGCTGCGCATGGCGATCGGCCTCACGGCCGTCCTTGCGCCGCTGCAGCTGCTGCTCGGTGATCAGCATGGCCTCAACACACTGCAATACCAGCCGATCAAGGTCGCGGCGATGGAGGCACACTGGGACGGCAGCAAGCCGGGCGACTTCCATATCTTTGCCTGGCCGGATGAGGAGGCCGGCGTGAACCGTTTCGCAATTTCGATTCCGCGTGGATCGTCTCTTGTTCTCACTCATCACATGAACGGCTTGTTCCCCGGCTTGAGCAGCGTGCCGGCATCCGACCGGCCGCCGGTTAAAGTCGTATTCTTCGCTTTTCGCATCATGCTGGCCATCGGCTCTTTCATGATCGCTGCCGCGATGTATGGCGCGTATTTGTGGTGGCGAGGCACCTTGTTCGAGACGCGTTGGTATCTGCGCGTGATGGCACAAAGCTGGTGGATGGGATTCGTAGCGGTCATTTCCGGCTGGGTGGTCACCGAAAGCGGCCGCCAGCCATGGATCGTGCACGGCATCCTGCGCACCGCCGATGCCACCTCGCCGGTTCCGGGCGCGTCAATCGCCGGCACACTCGCGCTGTTCGTGATCGCATACGGCATCGTGTTCTGGTTTGGCATTTATTACATCAACCGGCTGATTGCCCACGGCCCGCAGAAAGTCGCCGCCGAGACCGGGCGCTTCTCGCCCAGCCCGATCTCCGCCGCGCAGGACACCGGGCGCGAAGCACTGCAGCGCTGAGAGGGAGGGCGTCATGGAATGGTATCTCCCCCTGATCTGGGCGGCCGTCATCGGCACCGCCGTCGTCATGTACGTCATCATGGACGGTTTCGATCTCGGCATCGGGATCCTGTTTCCGACCGCGCGTAACGAAAGCGAGCGCGATCAGATGACGCGGTCCATCGCGCCGTATTGGGATGGCAACGAAACCTGGCTAGTGCTTGGCGGCGCCGGGCTGTTCGTGGCCTTTCCAAAAGCGTATGCGGTCATCATGCCGGCGCTGTACCTGCCGGTGATCGCGATGCTGATTGCCCTCGTTTTCCGCGGCGTTGCATTCGAATTTCGTCACGTGTCGTACAGCAAGACGGGATGGAATATTGGTTTTTTCGTCAGCTCAACGGTCGCGACAGTGGCGCAAGGAGTCGTCCTCGGTGGATTGATCCAGGGCATTTCGGTGCGCGATGGCGCATTCAGCGGCGGCCCGTTTGATTGGGCAACGCCGTTTGCGTTCGCCTGCGGACTGTCCCTGGTCGCCGGCTATGCCCTACTTGGCGCAACATGGCTCACGATGAAAACCGAAGGGCCTGTCGCCGAGCGCGCCCGCGGGCAAGCAAAGATGCTGCTTGTGGCGGTCCTCGTTTTCATGGCCCTGGTGAGCTTATGGACGCCGCTCAAGCAGCCGCGCATCGCAGAGCGCTGGTTCAGCCTGCCAAATTTCTATTTCCTGTGGCCGGTACCGTTCGTAACGGCGCTCATTGCCTATTATGCCTGGCGCTGGATCGAGGCCGGGCGAGAGGTGCCGCCATTTCTGGCAACGATTGCCCTCTTCCTTCTTGGCTTCCTTGGGCTGGTGATTTCCAATTTTCCCTATCTGGTCCCGCCCTCGCTGACCGTGTGGGACACTGCGGCGACGCCGGCGAGCCAGATCTTCATGCTGCTCGGCACCCTGCTGCTCTTGCCCATCGTGTTGGGCTACATCGGTTTCGTGTACTGGCTATTTCGCGGCAAAGTGCGCGAGGGCGACAGCTATCACTGAAGCGGCCGATCGCGCGCGCC
>Ga0075423_10004310_pt1 | contig 13195 bp, 14 predicted proteins | sample SoiMethybrSBSTD2_FD_80114 | JGI IMG/M metagenome (GOLD analysis project Ga0075423, IMG submission 80114) | Bulk soil microbial communities from a Populus tree surrounding site in Tennessee, USA - Soil MetaG P. TD hybrid SBSTD2 | ecosystem: Environmental > Terrestrial > Soil > Tree plantation...
CGACCTCATGAAGGAGCAGCAGTCCGAGGACGTGCAGGAGCTGCTCGAGTACGGCGAGAAGACGGCGGGCCGCATCATGTCCCCGGACGTGCTCGCCATCCACGAGTACGCCACGGTGGCCCAGGCCATCGAGCACGTGCGGAAGGCGCCGGGCGCCAAAGCGGCCCGCGACCTCTACCTCGTGGACGACCACGATCACTTGGTCGGCGTGCTGCCACTGCTGCGTCTGCTCACCGCCGATCCCAGCACCCCGGTCCGGCTCCTGGCCCGGGAGGACGTGATGACGGTGACACCGGACACCGATCAGGAAGAGGCGGCGAAGCTGGTAGCCAAGTACGACCTCGTCACCCTCCCGGTCGTGGACCGCGACCACCGGCTGCTCGGCGTGATCGCCGTCGACGATGTCATCGATGTCATCCGTGAGGAGGCGACCGAGGACATCCAGCGCTTGGCGGGCGCCGCCGGCGACGAGACGGTGTTCGACCCCGCGGGCGCGGTATTCCCCAAGCGGCTCCTCTGGCGGCTCATCAATCTCGGCACGGCGATCCTCGCCGCCTCCGTCATCGGGCTCTTCGAGTCGTCCATCCAGAGCCTGGCCACCCTCGCGATCTTCATGCCTATCGTCGCCTCCATGGGGGGGATCGGCACCACCCAGACCGCGACGGTGGTGGTCCGCGGCCTGGCGCTCGGGGACATGACTGCCGCACACCTGTGGCGGGTGCTCAAGAAGGAAGCCTGGCTGGGACTCACCACCGGGCTCGCCAACGCCGCGGTGATGGCGGCTATCGCGTACTTCTGGAAGGGTCAGGCGCTCCTCGCCGTCATCATCGGGGCCGCGCTCGTGTTCAACATGCTCGTGGCCGCGGTGGTGGGCGTCACCATCCCGATCGCGCTCAAGACGTTCCGCATCGATCCCGCCATCGCGTCGAGCGTCATCATCACGACGTTCACCGATGTGTTCGGGTTCTTTTCCTTCCTCGGACTGGCGACGCTGCTCATCCGGTTTCTGCTATAATTCCAGAGGGAAAGAAAGCACTTGGCAATCGCTCGCTTGCTGTGATAAATCTTCGGCGGCTGCACTACGCCGCACGGTGGGCACTGACTCGAGGAGGGTACCAAACGTGGACGTAGCGCTGGAGAAGCGGCAGGTCAAGCGGGCCTACAAGCTTTACGCTCCCGCCTACGATCTGGTCTTCGACTGGATCTTCCATCCCGGCCGCGAAGCCGCCATCAGACTCTGCGACATCCGCCCCGAACACCACGTGCTCGAGGTCGGGATCGGCACCGGGCTCAACTTGCCGTTGTTCCCCCGGCGCACGCGCGTCACCGGCATCGATCTCTCCGAGGAGATGCTGCGCAAGGCCAAGGAGCGGGTGCACGAACTGGGTCTCAGCAACATCACGCTGCGGGCGATGGACGCCACCGTGATGGACTTCCCGGACAACGCGTTCGACTCCGCGGTCGCGACCTACACGATCAGCGCGGTGCCGGACCCCGTCGGCGTGCTGCGCGAGATGCGGCGGGTGGTGAAGCCGGGCGGCAACATCGTGGTGCTCAACCACTTCCGCAGCGAGCGCCGCGTGATGGGCCGTCTCGAGGACATGGTGGCGCCGGTGTGCACGCGTCTCGGCTGGAAGTCGAACCTCCCGCTGGAGCCGCTCCTCGCCCAGGTGGGGCTGCAGCCGGAGATCTCTACCAAGGTCAACCTCTTCAACGGCTGGCGCCTGATCAAGTGCCGGAATAACGAGTAGCCGTCGCACGCTGCGCCGGGCCGGCTTCCTCGTTCTCGCCGCGCTCGTCACCCTCCCCGTCGTGCCCGCGGCGGCCCGCGCCGTGCGCGCGGGCCTGTTCGTCGCCGAGTTCGTCTCCGAGGGCCGCTGGCGTCCGCTGAGCGCGGTCACCCACGCGCCCTTCCGCCGGCCCCTCGCGGCGTCGGACGGCGCGCGGGTGATCGACGCGGACCTCTACGCGACGGGCGTACCCTCGATTCGGCCCGGCCTCGTGCTGGTGCACGGCCTGACCCCCGCCGGCAAGGACGATCCGCGCGTCAGCGAGGCCGCCGCCCTGCTGGCGCGCGCGGGCTGGGCGGTCGCCGCACCCTCGGTGGAGGGCCTCATGCGCCTGCGGCTGCGGCAGGAGGACGCGGGCGCGGTGCGCGCGGCCGTCCTCGCCCTCCGCGACCTGGGCAGCCGGCCGATCGCCCTGCTCGCGGTGAGCGTGGGCGCGGGGCCGGCGCTCGCCGCCGCCGTGGACCCCGGCCTCGCGCGCGAGATCTCGGCGGTGATGACGCTGGGCGGCTACGGCTCCGCGCGAGAGCTCCTGCGCTTCACCTTGACGGGCGGGGACGGCCGCGGCGGCGTCGGTCGCCGGCCGGAGGAGGCCGCCATCGCGGCCTTCATCGCCGCCAATCCCGAACTGATGGACGAGGCAGGCCGGCGCCTCGTGGCCAATCGAGATCCCGCGGCCGCCGAGGCGCTGCTCGCGGCGCTTCCGCCCGCCACCCAGCGGCTGCTCGACGCGCTGTCCCCGGAGCAGCGGCTCGGCTCGCTCCGCGCGCCGCTCTTCCTCGTGCACGGCCACGACGATCCCGCGGTGCCCGCGGGGGAGAGCGCGCGCCTCGCCGCCGCCGCGACGCGCGCCGGGAAGACGGTGCACACCGTGGTCGTCGGCGCGGTCGGCCACGTCGAGCCCGGCGCCGGCGCGCGACTCGCGGACCTGGGACGGCTCGCCGCGCTCTTCTACGCGTTCGCCGTCACTTCGGCAGGGCCAGTCCCATCAGACTGACCGCATCGCGCACCGGCTGATAGTCCGCGTCGGCGGCCTCCACGAAGCCGTCGATGTTGTAGATGTCCTTGAGCACCGCGGCGTGCTCGGGCCCCTTCATCGCGAGCAGGGCCTTCTTCACACGCGCGAGCGTCTCCGCGGGCAGCCCCGGCCGCGCGCAGATCCCCGCCTCGGGGATCGGCGGGGTCTCGCCCACGAAGCCGAGCCGCGCCACCTGCGCGGGATCCTTGAGATAGAGCTCGGGAGCCTTGTCGAAGGAGGCCGCCGCGTCCACGCGTCCCTGGACCAGCGCGTTCAGGGCGGCGTCGTGGGCGCCCGCGAAGAGCGCCTCCTTGAAGAAGGTCTTGGGATCACGGTCGCGCACGAGCCCCCGCTGGACCAGGAGCACCATCGGATAGATGTAGCCCGAGCTCGACGCGGGATCCACGAAGGCCACCGTCTTGCCCCGGAGATCCTCCAGCCGATGGATCCCGCTGTCCTTCCTCACGTAGAAGCGCGCAGTGTACTCCACGCGCCCCTGCCAGATGTCCCGCACGAGGATCTGGCAGCCCGCCTCGCGGTTGGCGAGCACGTAGCCCACCGGGTGCACGAAGGCGAGATCCACGTGGCGGTTGCGCAGCGCCTCCACCACGCCTGCGTAGTCCGAGGCCACCCGCGCGCGCATGGGCACGCCCGACAAGCGCGTGACCGCGCGCACGAACGCGTCGCCGGCTTCCTGGAGCGCGGTGGGATCGCGCGAAGGCGTGAGCGCGAGGATGAGGGGCGCGTCGGCGGTCGTGCCGCGGCCGGGCGTCAGGGCGAGCGCGACGACACTCGCCAGGAGCCCGGCGCAAAGGCGCCGGCGGATCACGGGGCGGCGGCGCTGCCGCGCGCCCCCGCCGCGTCCTCGTCGCGGCGTATCCCCCACCCCGCGAGGCGGGCGAGGAGCGTGTTCCGGTGCACGCCGAGGCGGCGCGCGGCGCGGCTCTGGTTCCAGTTTTCGCGCTCGAGGGCCCGAAGGATGTAGACCTGCTCGAAGCGGTCGCGGGCCTCCTTGAGCGTCAGGGGCGCGCTCCCCGCGCCGCGGACCGGCTCGTCCCGGATGGCGAGGTCGAGCGGGAGATCGTCCAGCCGGATCACCGGCCGCGTGGCCAAGGCCACGCTCCGCTCGACCACGTTCTCGAGCTCGCGCACGTTGCCCGGCCAGTCGTAGGCGCCCAGGGACGGAAGCGCGCCGCGCGAGATCCCGCGCACGTCCTTCTTGAACTCGCGCGCGTACTTGCGGATGAAGTGCTCGACGAGGAGCGGAATGTCCTCCTTTCGCTCGCGCAGCGGCGGGATGGTGAGGGCGGCGACGTTGATCCGGTAAAAGAGGTCCTCGCGGAAGGCGCGAGCCCGCACGAGCTGCCGCAGGTCCTCGTTGGTGGCGACGATCACGCGCACGTCCACCGGGATCGTGCGGGTGCCGCCGAGACGCTCCACCTCGCGCTCCTGCAGCGCCCGCAGCAGCTTGGCCTGGAGGTCCACGCGCAGGCTCCCCACCTCGTCGAGGAAGAGGGTACCGCCGTGGGCCAGCTCGAACTTGCCGAGCTTGCGCGCGTGCGCGCCGGTGAACGCGCCCTTCTCGTGGCCGAACAACTCGGACTCGAACAAGCCCTCGGGCACTGCGGCGAGGTTCACCGCCACGAACGGCTGGTCGCGCCGCGGGCTCTGGCGGTGGATGGCACGCGCAACCAGCTCCTTGCCCGTGCCGCTCTCGCCGCTCACCAGCACGGTGGCGTGGGTCTGGGCCACCTGCGCGATCTGCTCGTAGAGCCGCACCATGGCGGGATGGCGCCCCACGAGGGAGTCGAAGCCATGGGCCCGATCGAGCTCGGCGCGAAGGTAGCAGACCTCGCGCTCGAGCACGCGCTGCTGGGCCGCCTGCTTCACGAGCAGCAGCAACTCGTCCACGTCGAAGGGCTTGACGATGTAGTCGTAGGCACCCGCCTTGATCGTGTCCACCGCGGTGCGGACGTCCGGCACCGCCGTCATCAGGATCACCGCGATCGAGTCGTCAAGGGCGAGGAGCCGCGGCAGCACCACCGGACCGCGCTCGCCGGGCAGTCGCACGTCGAGCAGGGCCACGTCCACCCGCCGCGAGCGCACGAGGGCGAGGGCGGCCGCGCCGTCTTCGGCCTCCAGCACCTCGAAATCGCGCTTGAAGATCTCGCGGAGCGACTCGCGCACCCCCGGCTCGTCGTCGATGACGAGCACGACGGGGAGCGGACGATAGGCGTGGGCGGGATCGGGCTCGGCGGACACGGAGGTCAGGGCTTGTCCGGCTCGACCGCCTTGAGAACGACGTACTCGTTGTTGCCGCCCCCGCCGCGCTGGAGGTAGACGGGGACGACTTCGCCCGCCTTCATGGTGGCGGTGAGGCTCAGGAAGACCTCGACGCTGGTGACCGGGCGGCGATTCACCTCGAGGATGGCGTCGCCGGCGCGGATCCCCGCGTCCGCGCCCGCGCTTCCCGGCTTCACTGCCGTCACCACCACTCCACTCCGCGCGGTGAGGCCGTAACGCTCGGCCGCGTCCTGGGTGAGCGGCTCGACGACGAGCCCCAGCCGCTCCTCGCGTGGCACGGCCGCCACCTGCACCTCCTCGTTCGGCTGCTCACCGATGCGCACGGTGAGGGCGGTCGGCTTGCGGTCGCGGATCACCTTCAGCGCGGCGGGCTTGCCCGGCTCCACCGCGGCGACCCGGCGCTGCAGGTCGATGACCTCCTTGATCGGCGCGCCCGTGAACTCGACGATCACGTCCCCTGCGCGCATGCCCGCCACCTCCGCCGGGCTGTCCTTCATCACGTCGGAGATGAGGACGCCTCCCGTGGTCGGGATCCCGAAGCCGGCGGCGAGATCGGGGGTGAGGTCCTGGATCACGATGCCGAGCCAGCCGCGGATCACCCGGCCCTTGGCGATGAGCTGTCCCATCACCTCGCGGGCCATGTTGATGGGAATGGAGAAGCCGATGCCCTGGCCGGAGGCCACGATCGCGGTGTTGATGCCGATCACCTTGCCCTGGAGGTTGAGGAGCGGCCCGCCCGAGTTACCGGGGTTGATGGACGCATCGGTCTGGATGAACGCTTCGTAGGTCGCGACGCCCACCCGGGTGCGCCCGGTCGCGGAGATGATGCCCGCGGTCACCGTGCGGTCCAGCCCGAAGGGATTCCCGATGGCGATCGCCCACTGCCCCACGCGGAGCCGGTCCGAGTCACCCAGCTCCGCCACCGGGATCGAGCCGGTGGGCGCCTCGATCCGGAGCACCGCGAGATCCGTCTTGGGATCGCGCCCCACCAGCGTCGCCTTGAACTTGCGGTCGTCGGAAAGGCCCACCTCGATCTCGGCGGCGTTCTCGACGACGTGGTTGTTGGTGAGGATGAAGCCCTGCTTGTCGACGATCACCCCGGAGCCGGAGGCGCGGCCATCGTCACGCGGTGAGCGCTTGCGGAAGAAGCGGTCGAAGAATTCCTGTCCGAAGAACTCCTTGAAGCGCTCCTCCATCTCCGGTCCGCCTGGCACGTCGGCCCCGGCGGGCCCACGCTTGGACTTCACGGTGACGTTCACGACCGCGGGCATCACGCGATCGGCCACCGAAACGAACGCGCTCTCGAGCGCTTCGAGCACCCGCACCGACTCCGACGGCGGCACGGACGGTGTCTGAGCCCGGCCGACGGGCGGCGCGGCCAGCGCGGCCACGGACACCAGGGCGAGCACGACGAGCGCACGACGGTACGACCTGATCATGGATCAACCTCCGCGGGCCATCTTACTCTCGCGGCGCAGACACCGCCAGAGGCGATACGAGTGTCACCTCGAGGATACGCCGAGTCGCGTCGGTGACCGGCGCCGCGCGCCCCCGGCGCAGGCCGGCGACCCAGATGATGTCGCCGCCCGCCTCGACGAGCGGCACGCGCGCGCGCCGCCAGCGCGGCACACCGGCATCGATGAAGAACGTCTTGAGGCGCCGCTCGCCCGGCGCGCCCCACGGCAGGAACCGGTCGCCGGCCCGCCGCGCGCGCACGGTGAGCCGCCCGGGCAGACGATCGGCGTCGAACGCCGCGTGGCGCGCCCCGCCCGCGGGCCTCCAGCCGTCCATACGGTCCACGCAGCGCGCGTCGAGCCTCGCGTCGATCTCGGGCAGGCTCAGCGCACCGGGCACCGCCCACTCGCGCGTCTCCAGATCAGGGCCGGCCGGGGGCCCCACGCGCACCCAGCGCCCGCTGCGCTCGCAGAGGAGCGGGCCGAGCCGCGCCGTGCGGGGGTGCGCGGGGTCCAGCACTCGGCGCAGGGCGCGCTCGACGGGCGCGCGGCGCGCTCCGCCGGCCCCGAGCGTCTCGGCGGCCGCGCGTAGCACCTCGGCGCCGAGCTCTTCGGAGAGGGCTCCCAGCGCACGGGCGGGCAGCACGAGCCCGTCGTCGTCGCGCGCCCCCAGACGCGCCAGGAGCGCGTGCGCCTCGCGCTCGAGCGCCGCGATCAGCGCCCGGGCCATCGCGGCGCCGCCGGCGAGCCGCGCGGCGATGGCGGGGTCGAGGCGGGCGGCCAGGAAGGGCAGCACCTCCGCGCGCATCCGGTTGCGCACGAAGCGCGGGTCCCGGTTGGAGGCGTCCTCCACCCAGCCGATCTCGCGCGCGCGAAGATGAGCCTCGATCGCGGCGCGCGAGACGTCGAGAAGGGGGCGCACGTAGACGCCGCGCACCGGCGCGATTCCGCCTAGGCCGCGCGGCCCCGCGCCCTCGAGCAGCCGCATGAGCACGGTCTCCGCCTGATCGTCCGCGGTGTGGCCGGTGGCGATGCGGTTCGCGCCCACCGCGGCGGCGACCTGGCCGAGGGCGGCGTGGCGCGACCGGCGGGCCGCGGCTTCCAGGCCCTCCCACGCCGCGCCCGGCGCCCGCTCGACCTCCACCCGCTCCATCTGGAAGGGGATGTCCCAGCGCGCGCAGAGCCCGGCGACGAAGGCCGCATCCTCACCCGACTCCGGTCGCAGGCCGTGGTCCACGTGCGCGGCGTGGAGCCGGACGTCCAGCTCGGGCGCGAGGGTGCGGAGCACGTCGAGCAGCGCGACGGAGTCCGCGCCGCCGGAGAGGGCCACCAAGACGACGTCGCCGCCACGGAGCATCGCGTGGCGGCGGATGAAGGGGAGAACGCGCTCGGAGAGACTACTGACGATGGTCACATTGCAGCCCGACCCACACCTCACCGTCCTCGAAGTACTCCTTCTTCCAGATCGGCACCGTCTCCTTCAGGGTGTCGATGGCGAAGCGGCAGGCCTCGAACGCCTCCCCGCGATGCGCGGTGGACACCGCGATCAGCACGCTGGACTCGCCGATCTCGAGCCGCCCGATGCGGTGGACGAGCGCGAGCTTGCGGATGCCCGGGAACCGCGCGCGGGCGGCGACGGCGATCTCGCGCATCTTCGCCACCGCCATCGGCGCGTGCGCCTCGTATTCGAGGAACTTCACGCGGCGACCGCCCGTCTGATCCCGCACCACCCCGGAGAAGAGGACGATCGCCCCCGCGCCCCCGTCCTCCACCGCGGTCATGAGAGCCGGCTCGGAGAGAGGCGCCTCGGTGAGCTCGATGAGGTCGGAGTCGGCGGACTGGACGCTGCCGCCGCTGACCGGGGGGAAGAAGCAAAGCTCCTCGCCAGGACGGAGCGCGCGGTCGCCTTCGACATAGTCCTGATTCACCGCGAACAACGTGAAAGGGCGGTACGCGGAGAGCGCGGGGAAGCGGCTGGACACCGCCTCCCACGCCGTCTCGACCGTACCGCCCTCGGGAACCTCGACCTCGACGCGGTCACGCCCAGCCGCTTCACGGTACCGGGCGAACAACCGCACCTGCACCATCATGCGCGGGACTCGCCCGTGCTTAGAACTGGTGCGACGAGCCGCAGCCGCAGGACGACTTCACGTTGGGGTTCTTGATCGCGAAGCCCGCCCCCAGCATGTTGTTGTCCACGTAGTCGATCTCGCTGCCGTCGAGATAGGGCAGGCTGCGCGAGTCCACGAAGACCTTCACGCCGTGCGACTCCACGATGTTATCGTCCGCCGCGGCCGTGTCGTCCCAGCCGAGCTCGTAGGACATGCCGGAGCAGCCGCCGCCCACGAGGCGGACCCGCAGCCCCCACTCGGGCTTGCCCTCTTCGAGCCGAAGCTCGGAGATCTTCTTCGCGGCCGTTTCGGTCAGCGTCACCATGCCTGCCTCCTTGAAAAGATCACGATTCGTCGGGCGTGCCACACCCCGCACGACAAGTATACATCATGGGGCCCGCTGCGGTGCCGGGCGACCATGGGTGTGACGCCGGTGACCTTACCGCGCCCTCAGAGCACCCCCCGGGCGGGCATGAGCGTCAGCTCCTCGAGGGCGGCATTGGGCTCCAGGGTCGCCATGAGGAGCGCGGCCGTGGCGACCTGGGCCGGCGTCACCATGAGCGCGCGGTCCGGCGCCCCGGGAATCGCGTCCCAGAGCGGCGTGTCCACCGCCCCCGCCGACAGCACCCCCACCCGCACGCCCGTGCCGCGCAGCTCTTCGGTGAGCACGCGGCCAAGGCCGAGCAGGCCGTACTTGGAGGCGGTGTACGCGGCGCTGCCGGCCAGGGTCCGGCTCGTCACCATGGAGCCGACCAGGATGAGGGTCCCGCGGCGCTGGGCGAGCAGGGCGGGCAGCGCGGCCCGGCACGACAGGTAGGCACCCCGGAGATTCACCGCCATCATCTCGTCCCAGTCGGCGGGACACGTGTCGGCCAGGGGTCCGAACGTGGCAACACCGGCTGCGGCGACGAGGAGATCCAGGCGGCCCAGCTCGGCGAGCGTGCGCTCCACGCACGCGGCGACGGCGGGCTCCTCGCGCACGTCGGTGGGCACGGCGAGGGCACGTCCGCCCGAGGCGTGGATCGCGTCGGCCACCCGTCCGAGCTCCCGGGCCGATCGGGCGGCGAGGGCGACCGCCGCGCCCTCGGCGGCGAAGGCCTCGGCCACCGCACGGCCGATACCCCGTCCCGCGCCGGTCACCAGGGCGACCTGGCCGGCCAGCCGCGCGTCGCTCACAGCATCATGCCGCGCGACTTGATCAGCTCCATGAACTCCGCGCGCGTCTCCGGCCGGTCGCGGAACGCGCCGAGCATGGCGGAGGTCACCGCCTTGGAGTTCTGCTTCTCCACCCCGCGCATGAGCATGCAGAGGTGCAGGCCCTCGACGACCACCGCGACTCCGCGCGGCTGGAGCACGTCGTCGATGGTATGGGCGATCTGGGTGGTGAGGCGCTCCTGCACCTGCAGGCGCCGGCTGAACATCTCCACGAGCCTCGGGATCTTCGACAGGCCCACGATCTTCCGCGAGGGCATGTACGCGATGTGCGCGCGGCCGAAGAACGGGAGGAGATGATGCTCACAGAGCGAGAAGTAGTCGATGTCCTTCACCACCACCATCTCGTCGTATTCCTCGGTGAAGAGCGCGTCGTTGAGCACGTCCTCCACGCGCTGCTGATAGCCGGAGGTCAGGTACTCGTAGGCCTTGGCCACGCGCGCGGGCGTCCTTTCGAGTCCCTCGCGGGTCGGATCCTCGCCGAGCTCCTTCAAGAAGTCGTAGACGAGCCGCTCGATGTTCGAGGGATTGTTCACGGGCGCTCCTTCAGCCGCAGTATTCGAACGTGTTATTGGCCGTCTCCACCACCGCGACGCGGGCGAGCCGGCCCGGAGGCAGCGCGGCGGCCAGCCAGCTCCAGAACGTCCTCGCGAGGTTCTCGCCGGTGGTGATGACGCCGTCGAGAGCGGGCACCGCGCTCGACAGATCGTAGTGGTCCACGCGGTCGAGGAGCACCCGCGCCACCGTCGCGTCGAGCTCGCCCAGATCCGAGGCCATGCCGGTGGCGGGATCCAGGGCGCCGGTGAGGGTGACCTCCACGGTGTAGTTGTGGCCGTGGGGCCGGAAGCACTGGCCGTAGATCCGTGCGTTCTCGTCGTCGGAGAGAGCAACGCTGGCGAGCCGGTGGCCCGCGCTGAAGTGGAAGGAGCGGGTGAGGCGGTACTCGCTCACGGGCCGAGGAACTCCACGTAGAAGGTCGGATCCTCCCAGAGACGCAGCCGGTAGAGCCGCTCGCCCAGCTTCGGGGCGAGGAGATCCCAGCACGAGCGGACGAGGTTCTCGGTGGTGGGGATGCGGCCCTGGGCGAAGAAGGGATCGGCATTGAGGTCGGCGTGGTCGAAGCGTGTGATGACGGCCTCTCCCACCAGCCGCTTGAGCTCGGCGAGATCCATCACCATGCCGGTGCGCTCGTCCACCGCGCCGCCCAGCGTCACCTCGAGGGTGTAGTTGTGTCCATGGGTGACGGTGAGCGAGCCGAAGGCGCGCGCGTTGTCCTCGGCGCTCCACGCCGGCTGCCAGTACCGGTGGGCCGCCGAGAACGTGAATTTCCTGGTGACGTAGACGAGACCGGGGGTCATGGGACCTCGTCCTTCAATCTTACCGTGTCGAGGAAGCGCTCCGCGACCCTCTCCGGCGTGAATGCGGGGACCCGGCGGCGGCCCGCCTCGCCGAGCTCGCGCGCCCGGTCGGAGCGACCCAGCATCGCCGCGAGCGCATCGGCGAGGGCCGCCGGGTCGCGAGGCGGCACGAGCACGCCGGTCTGACCGTCCACCACCACCTCGGGCACCGCCGCGGCCCGGCATGCGACGACGGGAAGGCCGGCCGCCATCGCCTCGAGGAACACGATGCCGAATCCTTCCTGTACCGATGGCAGGCAGAAACACTGCGCGCTCACGTACTCCGACGCGAGCTGATCGCGCGTGACGTCGCCCAGCAGGGTCACCGCGTCTCGGAGCCCCAGAGCGGCGTGGAGGCGGTTCATTTCTTCCCAGTCGGGCCCCTTCCCCACGATCCGGACGCGCGCGGACGGATTCACGCCCCGGAGACGCGCCGCCGCGTGGAGCAGATCCGTGAAGCGCTTCCGCGGATACATGCGGCCCACCGCAAGCACCGTGGCGCCGCCGCCGGCGCGGCGCGGGGCGGCGGCGAAGCGCGCCTGCCAGTCCGCGAGATCGATGGCTTCCGGCACCACCGCGACCCGCGCGGGCGGGACCGCGTACACCTCGGCGGCTACGCGAGCGGAGTACGCGCTCGGCACGACCACGAGATCCGCGCGCGCCGTGTTGCGCCGCTCCCAGCGCGCCTGCACCCCGAGGAGGACTCGCACCAAGCCCCGCTCGTTGCGCAGCTCGTCGGCGATGATGCCCTTGAGCATGACCACGAAGGGCTGGCGGCGCCGGCGCGCCCACAGGAAGCCGTCCAGATCGCAGCCCACCACGAGATCGGCGCGGGCGGGCGGGCGCCGCGCGACTTCGACGTTGTAGCGCCAGCGGTCGAGGGTGTGGAAGCCGGTGCGGCGCCCGAGGGGACGGATCTCCACCTCGTGGCCGAGCGCCACGAGCCCCCGCTCGAAGTTGGCGAGCGCGACGAAGGTGCCGCTGCCTTCGCGGGGATCGAGCGGCGTCGAGGTGAGGACGGTGATCCGCAGCGGCGGCGTCCGCGCGCGCGGCGAGAGCCGGTCAGCGGCCCTCGAACCGGGGCGCGCGCTTCTCGAGGAAGGCGCGGGTGCCTTCCTTGTAGTCGTGGCTGTTGAAGGTCTCCAGGCCCAGCTGGGCGAGCTGCTGGCGATGGTGGTCGGTGATCCCCTCGAAGATCGCGCGCACCTGGGTCTTGGTGCCCCGGATGGACAGGGGCGCGTTCGCCGCCACCTTCTTGAGGTATTCGTAGGTGTGAGCCTCGAGATCGGCGGCGGGGACGAGCCGCTCGATGAAGCCGATGCGGAAGGCCTCGTCGGCCTCCACCGTGCGCGCGGAGTAGAGGATGTCCTTGGCGTAGGCGGGGCCCACGAGGTCGACGAGCTGATGCACGGGATCGAGCCCGTAGATGATCGACAGCCGCGCCGCGGGGATGCCGAACTTCGAGCCCTCGGCGGCGAAACGCAGGTCGCAGGCCATCGCCAGCGCCATCGCGCCGCCCATGCAGAACCCGTAGATCATGGCCACGGTGGGCTTGGGGCAGCTGCGGATGGCGCCGTATGCCGCTTCCGTCTGGCGGTTGTAGTGGAGCGCCGTCGCGGTGTCCTTCCGGTTCTCCTCGAATTCCGAGATGTCCGCGCCGGAAGCGAACGCCTGCGTGCCCGCTCCGCGATAGACGATGGCCCGGACGCTGTCGTCGGCGGCGAGGCGCTGGGTGACCTCACCCATCTCCGTCCACATCGCGAGGCTCAGCGCGTTGCGCATCTTGGGACGGTTGATCACGACGGTGGCGATGCCGTCGGCGTGCTCGACCAAGATGAGATCGCTCATTGTGAGGCCTCCGGGATGGTGGCGGCGGGAGGACTCGAACCTCCGACACGGGGCTTATGAGACC
>Ga0075423_10004311_pt1 | contig 13194 bp, 12 predicted proteins | sample SoiMethybrSBSTD2_FD_80114 | JGI IMG/M metagenome (GOLD analysis project Ga0075423, IMG submission 80114) | Bulk soil microbial communities from a Populus tree surrounding site in Tennessee, USA - Soil MetaG P. TD hybrid SBSTD2 | ecosystem: Environmental > Terrestrial > Soil > Tree plantation...
CGGTAGTCGGCGGCCACATGGTAGACGGTTCGCACGTCCTGGACCGCGCGACGGAGCGACGAGGGATCGCCGAGGTCGCCCTCGCATACGTCCACCGTCAGCCCTTCGAGCGCGCGGCGATCGCCGTGGGCGCGCGCCAGCACGCGAACTGTGGCGCCCTCGCGCAGGAGCTCGCGCACGACGTTGGCGCCGACGAAGCCCGTCCCCCCGGTCACCAAGGCGTCGATACGGTTCATGAGCGGGCGACCGTGCCGAGCGCCGCGGCGACTGACTTCAGGGCCGCCTGCGTCCCACTCCGGAGCATCATCGCCTCCGCGATGGCGCCCGGACGCGAGAGCACGACGCGGACGGCGCGCGTCGTGCGCACGCGGCCGTCGGGCTCGACGACCGCCGCGAGGTCGGGCGGGACGCCGCGGCTTGACGTGTCGGAAACCCCACGGACGACGGCCGCCGGGAGCCCTCGGCCCCGGGCCCACTCCACGATTGCCACGGATTCCATGTCGCAGGCGAGCGCGCCGGTCTCCATCCAGAGCCGCGCCTTCAGCTCGGCAGTAGAGACGACCGCGTCGACGGTCAGGAGAGTCCCGGCGCGCCGAAGGCCGGGCAGCGCCGCGGTGGCGTGACGGACGGCGCCGGCGCCGACCACGGCTTCGGGCACGACCAGGTCGCCCTCGGCGAGGTCGGGAGAGAGCGCACCGCAGACGCCCGCCGAGACAACCAGTGTCGTCGCCGATCCGGCCGCGCGCGCGTCGAGGTGCGCGGCCCGCGGGCCGGCGCAGAGGAGCTCGAGCGCGCCGCCGCGGAAGTGCGGCCATGCGCTCCCGCCGACGCGCTCGAGGCCGAGCTGACGGGCCAGACCATGGGTCTCGAGCTCGACGGCGGTGACGACGAGGACGCGGGTCACGCGTCCCTGACTGGCGTGCGGCCGGAGTCCTTCTCAGCATGGCCGGCGGCTTTCGCCGCCTCTTTGGCGCGGAGCCATGCCGCGTAAGAATTGCCCGCCGCCGTATCTCGGCCGGTGAACCGGATCGTGCGGATCGTGTGGTAGGGGATGGTGTGCGGTCCCTCGCCATCCAGATCGAACATCTGCACGAACGGCTCGGGCGCGTCGGAGTTGCGGTTGAACAGGAAGCCGACCATTTCCGAGCCGTCGATCTTCACCACGGTGACGTTACCGCGATAGTCGAACGCCATGTCGATGATGGTCGCGAGGGAAAGACTGCCGCCGACTTCCGGCGTCCAGCCCTCGAGCGTGGTCTCGTCCGTCACGCCGCCTCCCGCCTCAGAAGCGCCCGGTGACCGTGGCCGCCACGGTATCGCGGAACCCGCGCCACGAGGAGAAGGTGTGGTTCACGGCCGTCGGCTCGTAGCCGCAGTGCACCATGCAGTCGCGGCACTTCTCGTTGCCGCTGCGCCGCCCATAGTTTTCCCAGCGCGTGGTCTCGAGCAGCTCGTTGAAGGTCGCGGCGTATCCTTCCTGCAGGAGGTAACAGGGCCGCTGCCAGCCAAATATGTTGTACGTGGGGTTTCCCCACGGAGTGCACTCGAAGTCCTGCTTGCCCATGAGGAACTGCAGGAACAGCGGCGACTGGTTGAACCGCCAGCGGCGCTTGGGGTTCGTGAGGATCTTCGAGAAGAGCTCGTGCGCGCGCTGCGTCCTGAGGAAATGCTCCTGGTCCGGCGCCTTGGCGTAGCTGTAGCCGGGCGAGATCATCATGCCCTCGACGCCCAGGTCCATCACTTCGTCGAAGAACTCTCGCATCCGGAGCGGGCTTGTCCCCTCGAACAAAGTCGAGTTGGTGGTTACCCGGAAGCCGCGGCGGAGCGCTTCCTTGATGGCGGCGACGGCCTGGACGTAGACGCCGTCGCGGCACACCGCCTCGTCGTGCTCCTCGCGGAGCCCGTCGAGGTGCACGCTGAACGAGAGATACTTCGAGGGCGTGAACAGGCCGGCTTCGAGCTTTTCCTTCAGGAGGATGGCGTTGGTGCAGAGGTAGACGTACTTTCTGCGCGCGACCAGCCCTTCGATGAGGCGGCCGATGTCGGGGTACATCAGGGGCTCGCCGCCGGGGATCGAGACGATCGGCGCCCCGCACTCGTCCACCGCCGCCAGGCACTGCTCGACCGTCAGGTGCTTCCTCAAGATCTGTGCCGGGTACTGGATCTTGCCGCAGCCGGCGCATGCGAGATTGCAGCGGAACAGAGGCTCGAGCATCAGCACGAGTGGATAGCGCTTCCGGCGGGCGAGCTTTTGCCGGAGGACATAGGTCGCCACAGCCCACATCTGAGAGACGGGCACGCTCATGCGCGTTGAATTCCTTCGCGGTCAGGGCCGAGCGCGATCACGCCCGGACTCCGGTTGAAGTGGACGATTACGAGGGCCACGGCGAGGTGGATTGCCGCCCCCACCGCCGCCAACCACCACTCGCCGATCAGGATCGTCATGGCGAGATTGAACCCGAGCACGCCGTAGTATAACGCGACACCGGGCCAGGCCCGCCCTCCCGAGGCGTTCGAGGCGGTGGTGCGCGCTGCAGGCCGTCGCGGGGCTGGGGCCCCGCCGGCCGAGGCGCGCCGATGAATCAAGGCGAGGTAGAAGCCGACGCCGATCGTGCCGACGATCACCCACCCCGCGAAGTTCGACAACGGCACGCCGAAGTAGACGCCGGGTTCCGGGTAGAAGAAGAGGTGGCCGAGAAACCACCGGTCGCCGCGCACCGCGAGCGGATCGATCACGACGTCGAGCGCCATCATGAGCGAGCCGGCCAGCACCGCCGTTACCGGCCGCGACGGCGCCCGGCCGGCGAGCGCGACGCGGGCCAGGCAGAACGACGCGTAGGCGAGGAAGGTGAAGGACAGCGAGTCCATCACGGGCACGTCGGCCAGGAACAGCTCGCGGCCGCGCGTGAGCTGCGTGTACGTATAGAGCCCGAAGGGGATTCCGGTTCGCGTGGACGAGAACTCGGCGAGCCAGGCCACCGGCCAGACGCACCCGGCGAACCCGAGGACGCGCCGCCAGCCCAGATCGACCGCTCCTGCGACCAGGAAGACCGCCAGGAAGGCAAAAACGTACGGTCGAAGCACCATGGTTCCGACGAGAAGGTCCATGGAAGGTTTCAGTAATCCAGTCAGCATGTTACCATCACCCACGTGAGGCACCTGCAGGACGCGATCGGCCGCGCCCAGGCGCATCTGCTTGGCCAGCAGGCCCCCGATGGCCACTGGATCGGCCAGCTCGAAGCCAACACGACGATCACATCCGAGTACCTGCTGCTCTGTCATCTGATCGACCGGGTAAACCGCGAGCGCGAGATGCGCTCGGTGCGTTACCTCAAGCGGCAGCAGCTTCCCGACGGCGGGTACTCCCTCTTCGAGGGGGGCCCGGCGAATCTCTCCGCGACCATCAAGGCGTACTTCGCCATGAAGATGGCCGGCGTCCCGATCAGCGACTCGGCGATGCTGGCGGCGCGCGAGCGCATCCGCGAGATGGGCGGGCCGGCCAAGGCGGACGTGTTCACCAAGATCCAGCTCGCGCTCTTCGGCGAGTACGACTGGAACGGCGTCCCGACGATGCCGATCGAGATCATGCTGCTGCCGCGCCCGTTCTTCCTGTTCAACATCTACGAGATCTCGTACTGGTCGCGCACCGTGCTGGTGCCGCTCCTGGTTCTGATGGACCGCAAGCCGGTGAAGTGGCTCCCTCCGCACCTGTCCCTCGACGAGCTCTGGCCGGAGCCGCGCGAGGAGACGAGCCTCCGATTTCCGCGCGTGCCGGAGCCCTTCAGTTGGCGAGGTCTGTTCTGGAAGAGCTTCTTCATCGCCGTCGACGACGGTCTCAAGATCTGGGAACGATTCTCCCCGCGTCCCCTGCGCAAGCGCGCCGTCGAGGCCGCGCGGGCGTTCCTCGAGGAGCGGCTGGCCGTGCCCGGTGGCCTCGGCGGCATCTACCCGGCGATGGCGAATTCGATCCTGGCGATGCGGCTGCTCGGGTACCCGGACGATCACCCGCTGGTGATGGGGCAGATCAAGGAGATCGAGGCGCTCGCCGTCGAGGACGGCGACTCCGTGCACTACCAGCCCTGCCCCTCGCCGGTCTGGGACACCGCGCTCGCGGTCAACGCGATGATCGAGAGCGACGTGCCGCCCGACCATCCGGCGCTGCGCCGCGCCGCCGAGTGGATGATCGAGTGCCAGGTTCTGGTGCCAGGCGACTGGCAGGTGAAGCGGCCACACGTGAAGCCCGGCGGCTGGGCCTTCCAGTACCGCAATGACTTCTATCCGGACCTCGACGATACGGCGATGGTCGTGATGGCGCTCGAGAAGGTGAGCGGGCTCGACGGCGACACCACCCGGGTGGCTAAGGAGCTCGGCCTCGGCTGGTTCCTCGGCATGCAGGGCAGCGACGGCGGCTGGGCCTCCTTCGACGCCGACAACAATCGCCTCTATCTGAACCACATCCCGTTCGCCGATCACGGCGCCCTCCTCGATCCGTCCACCGAGGACCTGACGGGCCGCGGGCTCGAGCTGCTCGGCACGCTCGGCTACAAAAAGGATTTCGAGCCCGCTCAGCGCGCGATCGACTTCCTTCGCCACGCGCAGCGGCACGACGGGCCGTGGTACGGGCGCTGGGGCGTGAACTACATCTACGGCACGTGGTCGGTGCTGCGCGGCCTCGCCGCCATCGGCGAGGACCTGCGGCACGAATACGTCCAGCGCGCAGTGCGGTGGCTCGAGCGCCACCAGAACAAGGACGGCGGCTGGGGCGAGACCTGCGAGAGCTACGACGACTCCGAGTTCGCCGGCGTGGGCCAGTCGATGCCGAGCCAGACCGCGTGGGCGTTGCTCGGGCTCTTCGCGGCCGGCCGCACCAGCGGCCCGGCAGTCGTGCGCGGCGTCGAGTATCTGCTGCGGACGCAGCGGGACGACGGCTCGTGGGAGGACCCCTATTGGAACGGAACCGGATTCCCGCGGGTCTTCTACCTGAAGTACCACCTCTACGCCCACTACTTCCCTCTCTGGGCCCTGGGAATCTACCGCCGCGCGCATGCCTGAGCAGCCGGTCGCGCCGGCACTCCGCCCGTTCGACCTGGTCGGGGGCTGGACGATCGGAGTCGTCGATGCACTCGGCCGGTTCGGCACCTTCTTCGGCGAGGCGCTAGGCGCCCTCGTCACGCCGCCGTTCAAGCTCCGGGCGTTCCTCGACCGCATCGACTACATCGGCTACCGCTCGCTCCTGATCATCCTGCTGACCGGCACCTTCACCGGGATGGTCCTCGGGCTCCAGATCTACCTGACTCTCGTGCGCTTCGGCTCCGAGGCGTTCCTCGGCCCCGCGGTTGCGCTCTCGCTGATCCGCGAGCTCGGCCCGGTGCTGGCGGCGCTAATGGTCACCGGGCGCGCCGGCTCGGCGCTCACCGCCGAGATCGGCATCATGCGCATCACCGAGCAGATCGACGCCCTGACGGTCATGGCCCTCAACCCGATGCGTTACCTGGTGGCGCCCTCGATCCTGGCTGGGCTGGTGACCTTCCCGCTGATGACGGCCATCTTCGACGTGGTCGGAATCTTCGGCGGCTACCTCGTCGGCGTGCGCCTCCTGGGGCTGTCGGAAGGCACGTACTTCGGCGAGATGCGGACGTTCGTCGACATGACCGACATCATGACGGGCTTCTGGAAGTCGATCTCGTTCGGGATCGTCGTGACGTGGGTCTGCACGTACAAGGGGTTCAACGTCGGCCACGGCGCCGAGGGCGTGGCGCGCGCGACGACGCAGGCGGTCGTCCTCTCCTCGGTGCTGATCCTCGTCTGCGATTACTTCATGGGCTCGGTCTTGCCGTGAGGATGCCGCGGTGATCCGGGTCGAGTCGCTCATGAAGTCGTTCGGATCCCAGCCGGTGCTGCGCGGCCTGTCGCTCGAGGTGCCCACCGGGTCGATCACCGTCATCATCGGGCGCAGCGGCGGCGGGAAATCGGTGCTGCTCAAGCACCTCATCGGCCTCCTCTACCCCGACGCGGGCCGCGTGCTGGTGGACGGCGTCGACATCACCGCGCTGCGCGGACGCGCGCTCGACGAGATCCGCCGACGCTACGGCGTCGTCTTCCAGGGCGGCGCGCTGTTCGACTCGCTGTCGTGCCACGAGAACGTCGCCTTTCCGCTCCGCGAGAAGCTGCGCCTGCCCCCCGCCGAGATCGCCAAGCGCGTCGACGCCGCCCTGGCCCAGGTGGGGCTCGACGGGATGGGCGCCAAGTTCCCGGCCGAGATCTCCGGCGGCATGCGCAAGCGGGTGGCCATCGCGCGGGCACTGGTGACCGAGCCCGAGATCGTGTTCTTCGACGAGCCGACCACCGGGCTCGACCCGGTGCTGGTGAACACCATCCACCACCTGATCCTCGATCTACACCGCCGCTTCCGCTTCACAGCGGTCGTGGTCAGTCACGAGATTCCCGAGATCTTCGAGATCGCCGACACGGTGGCGATGCTCCACGACGGCCGGATCGCCGAGGTGGGTCCCCCGGCGGCGATCCAGGCCTCGTCCTCCCGTGTCGTGCAACAGTTCATCCGGGGCGAGTCCGACAATTCGGAGGAACGCTGATGGACCGATCGCGGGTGAACATCGCGGTGGGTATCTTCGTCATACTCGGCATCGTGGCTCTGGCATATCTCTCGATCCAGCTGGGCCAGATCTCCTTCCTCGGGGGCCGCGGCTACGCGGTGACCGTCGATTTCCCGTCGGTGGGCGGGCTCAAGGCCGGCTCCGCCGTCGAGATCGCGGGCGTCGAGATCGGCCGCGTCGAGTCGATCGGGCTCGCCGACTATCAGGCGCGCGTTACGCTGCGCGTACACTCCGGGGTTAAGCTGCAGGAAGACGTGATCGCGTCGATCAAGACGAAGGGGCTGATCGGGGAGAAGTACATCCGTATCAGTCCGGGCGGGTCGGACAAGATCATCCCGCCCAACGGCCGCATCCGCGAGGTGGAGGCGCCCGTGGATTTCGAAGAGTTGCTGTCGAAGTACATCTTCGGCAAGGTGTAGGAGGAGATGGTCATGTTCGCCCGCACGCTCGCGCTCGCCGCCGCTCTGCTGCTGGTGGCCCCCGACCTGGGGAAGGTCTGGGCAGGTGCGCCCACCGACCAGCTCAGGGGCCAGATCAATCGGACCATCAAGATCCTCGACGATCCGGAGCTCAAGAAGCCGGGCAAGACCCGGGAACGCCGCGCTGCGGTTCGTCAGGTGGCCAACGACATCTTCGACTTCGGCGAGACGGCTAAGCGCTCGCTCGCGCGGCACTGGGCGGCCCGCTCGCAGGCCGAGCGCGACGAGTTCGTCCAGCTCTTCGCCGATCTGCTCGAGCGCTCCTACATCTCGAAGATCGAGCTCTACGGTGGGGAGAAGATCAGGTTCGTGGGCGAGGCCGTCGACCCCGACGGCGCCATCGTCAAGACGCGCCTGGTCACGAAGCAGGAAACCGAGATCCCCATCGACTACCGGATGCACCAGCGGGGCGACCAGTGGCTCGTCTACGACGTCCTCATCGAGGGCGTCAGCCTGATCTCGAACTACCGCACCCAGTTCAACAAGATCATCACGACCTCGTCGTACCAGGAGCTCGTGAAGAAGATGAAAACCAAGCAGGAGGAGTTCATCCAGGAAGAGAAGCGGACCTCGCAGCGGTGAGCGCGGCGGACCTGTCGGGGCCCGAGCTCGCCGCGCTTCTCGACCACCACGGCTTCGACTTCTACACGGGCGTCCCCTGCTCGCTGGTCGAGGACCTCATCGTCGCGCTCGAGGGCGACCGGCCCGCTCCCTGGATTCCGGCGGTGCGCGAGGACGTCGCCGTCGGGCTCGCCGCCGGCGCCTGGCTCGGCGGCCGGCGGCCCGCGGTGATCATGCAGAATTCCGGGCTCGGCACAAGCCTCAACGCGCTCGCGTCCCTGTCGCTCATGTACGGATTTCCGTCGCTCTTGATCGTCACCTGGCGCGGCTTCGGCGGTCGGGACGCCCCCGAGCACATCCTGACCGGCGAGATCACGCCGAGCCTCCTCGACCTGCTCCGCATCCCCCATCGCACTCTCGATGCCGCTCATGCCAGCGAGCTCGTCGCCTGGGCCGCGCGCGAGATGAACGCGCGCACGAGCCCCGTCGCGCTCCTCGTACCCCCGGGCGTCGTCGCGGCTGGTGCGGAGCACCGGCGCTCCGGTCCGCACGGTGGGGCGTCCGTCACTGCGAGCGGCTTTTCGCCGTCGCGCGCTGGCCGCGACACGGCCGCGGCGACGCCCGCCCCCGAGCATGACGAGCTGACCCCGGTGATCTCACGCGCGGAGGCCATCGCGGTAGCGATCAAGGAGCTCTCGGCGGAGCCGGTGATTCATGCGAACGGCTACATCTGTCGCGAATCGTGCGCGATCGACGACCGGCCGCAGAACTTCTACATGATCGGGTCGATGGGCATGGCCTCCGCGATCGGGCTCGGGCTCGCGCTGGCGCGGCCGGCGGTCGCATGCGTGGTCTTCGACGGCGACGGCAACCTCTTGATGAGCCTCGGCACCCTCGCCATGGTCGGCAGCCTCGGCCCGCGCAACTTCGTCCACCTCGTCTTCGACAACGAGGTCTACGGCTCGACCGGCGGCCAGCGCTCGCTCTCGCGCGACGTCCGGCTCGATCGGCTGGCCCGCGGCGCGGGATACCGCACGGCGACGGCGGTGACCACCGCGGACGAGATCGCGGCGGCCGTGCGGAGGGCGCGCACCGCGGAGGGTCCGCACTTCATCCTGGCCAAGGTCACCTCGGTGGAGACCCCGTCGCCGCGGATTCCGCACGGTCCCGAGGCCATCCGCGACCGATTCCGCCGCGCGGTGAGCGGCTGTTGAGGCGCGCCGCGGCCGTCCCGATTCCGGGAAGCCTCGATCGCTGTGTTAGACTTACGGCAATTCAAGACCCCGCTCGACCGACCTACTGCTGAGGAGGCGTTCGTGGGATCCGTCAGAGTCGCGATCATCGGCGTCGGAAACTGCGCGTCGGCTCTCGTCCAGGGTGTGGAGTACTACAAGAACGCGCCGGACGACCGATTCATTCCCGGGCTCATGCATCCCAGGCTCGGGGGCTACCACGTCGGCGACATCGAGTTCTCCGCCGCCTTCGACATCGACGAGCGCAAGGTCGGCCGTGATCTCGGCGAGGCGATCTACCAGGCGCCCAACAACACGGTGAAGTTCGCCGACGTCGGGCACCTCGGCGTGCCGGTCCAGCGCGGGATGACCCACGACGGCCTCGGACACTACCTCTCGCAAATGATCAAGAAGGCGCCGGGCTCCACCGCCGACATCGCCGGCATTCTGCGCGACACCAACACCAACGTCGTCGTCAACTTCCTGCCGGTGGGCAGCGAGATGGCGACCAAGTGGTACGTCGAGCAGATCCTCGACGCCGGCTGCGCCTTCGTCAACTGCATCCCGGTGTTCATTGCGCGCGAGCAGTACTGGCGTCGCCGGTTCGAGGAGCGCGGGCTCCCGCTGGTCGGCGACGACGTGAAGTCGCAGGTGGGCGCGACCATCATCCACCGGGTGCTGACAAATCTGTTCATGGACCGCGGCGTGCGACTTGACCGGACGAGCCAGCTGAACTTCGGCGGCAACACCGACTTCTACAACATGCTCGAGCGCGACCGGCTGACGTCGAAGAAGATCTCGAAGACGGATTCTGTCCGCTCGCAGCTCGGCCACGAGCTGCCGGCCGACGCCGTCCACATCGGCCCCAGCGACTACGTGCCCTGGCTGGCCGACCGCAAGTGGGCGCACATCCGGCTCGAGGGTTCGGGCTTCGGCGATCAGCCCATCAACGTCGAGCTGAAGCTCGAGGTGTGGGACTCGCCGAACTCCGCGGGCGTCGTCATCGACGCGATTCGGAGCTGCAAGATCGCGCTCGATCGCGGCATCAAGGGCGCCCTGCTGGCGCCCTCGGCCTACCTGATGAAGTCGCCGCCCGAGCAGTGGACCGACGACACCGCCCACCGGCGGCTCGAGCGGTTCATCGCCGGCGACGAGTAGGTGCCGCTCGCCGAACGGATCGGTCGCCCGCTCCGCCGGCTCGTCCGGCTGGGCTGCGCGCGACCCGCCCTGACCGTCGCCATCGCCGTCTCGCTGGCGATCGTTTCGCTGGTCTACGCGCTCACCACCCTCACCTTCGCCACCTCGACCCGGTCGCTCCTGCCGCCGGGCCAGCCCTACGTCGAGCGCTTCACCCAGTACGATCGGGAATTCGCCGATCTCGAGAGCATCGCCATCGTCGTCGAGGCCCCCTCCCTGCCCGAGGCGACGATGTACGCGAACCGCCTCGTCCGCGCGCTCGGCGAGACCAGCGTACCGCTCAAGCAGATTTCCTACCGGATCGACCCCAAGCAGTTCGAGGGGCGTGCGCTCCTCTATCTGTCGCAGGAGAAGCTGGCCGCGATCCGCGACAAGATCTTCGACTACCAGGAGTTCATGGAGGCGTTCGCGGCGCGGCCGACCCTCGACCAGCTGGTGGAGGGCATGGGCACCCAGATCGCGACTGCCTTCGTCTCGCACTTCATCGACCTTGGGCTCAACGACGGCAAGGGTGCCGCCGATCTGCGATTCGTCCAGGATTTGATCGCTCAGATCGCGGCGCGGCTCGATCGGCCGGGGCCGTACCGGTCGCCGTTCGGGACGCTCTTCGCCGTGGACGGCGACGACCACCCGGGCGCCGGCTACTTCCTGTCCGAGGACCAGCGGCTGCTCTTCATCCTGGCCGAGCCGGATACCGAGCGCGGGAGCTTCACCGGCGACCAGCACGCGATCGACGGAATCCGCGCGGCGATCGCCTCGCTGCGGGGCGAGTTCCCCGAGGTTGCGGTCGGCGTGACCGGCAAGCCGGCGCTCCAGAACGACGAGATGGTGGCGGCGTTCCGCGACAGCGGACGGGCCACGCTCATCGCGTTCGCCCTTACCCTTGGCCTGTTGCTCGGGGCGTTCCTGCGCGTCGGCAAGCCGGTCCTGATGCTGGCGGTCCTCGCCATGAGCCTCTGCTGGTCGATCGGGGTCGCCACCCTGGTGATCGGGCACCTCTCGCTCTTCTCGGTCATGTTCATCTCGATCGTGATCGGCATCGGCATCGACTACGGCATCTACTTCCTCTTCCGCTACGAGGAAGAGTTGTTTCTCGGCCGCAACCTGCGCGAGGCGATCGAGATCACGGCCCGGCGCAGCGGTCCGGGCATGCTGCTGGGCGCGGTGACGGCCGGCGGCACCTTCTACGTTCTGTGGCTCACCGACTTCCGCGGCGTGCGCGAGCTCGGATTCATCGCCGGCACGGCCCTTCTGCTGGCGTGGCTCGCCATGATCACCGTGCTCCCGGCGATGCTCGTCCTGGTCGACCGGCGTCACGCAAGCCGGCCGGCCGGCACGATTCCGCGCGCGCTGGCACTCGAGCGCATCCACGTGCCCTTCGTGGAGCGGCTCGTCGCGTACCCGAAGACGGTCGCCCTCATGGCCCTCGTGCTGACGGCCGTGTCGGCGTGGGGCCTGCGCTACATCGAGTTCGACTACAACTTGCTCAACCTGCAGGCCTTTGGAACCGAGTCCGTCTACTGGGAGAAGCGCGTGCTGGCGACGGCGCGGCGCTCGGCGTTCGCGGCTCTCGCCAGCGCCGACTCGATCGAGGAGCTCCGAAAGAAGAACGCCGCGTTCCGCGCGCTTCCGACCGTGTCGGAGGTGGACTCGGTGCTGCTCCTGATTCCGGACGACCAGCCCGCGAAGCTCAAGATCATCGGCGACTTCGCGCCGCTGGTGGCGCCGGTCCGGATCGGGCGGCCCACGTCGGTGAACCTCGGCCGGCTCCTCACCGCCCTCGAGACGCTCAACCGACGCTTCGGGCTGGCGGCCGCCGAAGCCCCAGAGGGCGACGCCAAGACCAAGCTCCGGATCGTCGTCGACGACATCGGGCGGTTGATTCGCAAGATTCGGCAGACCGACGTCCAGGTGAGCGAGCCTGCGCTCACGCACCTGCAGAACCAGCTCTATCACGACTTCGTGAAGAGCTTCCAGCGGCTCCAGGACAACCTCGCGCCACGCCAGATCGGGCTCGCCGACGTCCCGAAGGAGCTCCGGGCCAAGTTCGTGAGCGACACCGGGCGCTTCCTGCTGCAGATCCATCCGGCCGTCGACATCTGGGACCGGGACGGCGCGCGGCGCTTCGTCACCGACCTTCGCGCGGCCGATCCGGAGGTCACCGGCACTCCGATCATCACGTTCGAGGCGCTGCGCCTGATGGAGCGGGCCTACCAGCAGGGCATGGTCTACGCGATCCTGCTCGTCTCGCTCGCCACCGCTCTGACGCTGCGACGGCTCCGCGATACGGCTCTGGCACTCATGCCGCTCGGCCTCGGCCTCATGTGGGCGTTCGGGCTCATGTACTTCTTCGGCCTCAAGTTCAACATGGGCAACGTCTTCGGCCTGCCGCTGATCCTCGGCGCCGCCGCAGAGTACGGGCTGAACATCGTGATGCGCTATCGCGAGGGCCGCGATCGCGGCGGTCCGCTGATCGCGCGCTCGACGGTGATGGCGGTGCTGGTCAGCGGCCTCACGACCATCGCCGGCTTCGGCAGCCTGATGATCGCCGACCATCGCGGCATCTTCGGGCTCGGCCTCTTGCTCACGCTCGGCACCACGACGAGCCTCATCGCGGCGCTCGTCGTGCTTCCGGTGCTGCTCCAGGCGATGCCGGGCCGCCCGGCCATCGCGCCGAGCCCCGTCCGCGGGACTCCGGACACGCCCCTCGCCGCCGCCGGCCACGATATCGACCGGACCCGCTGAGAGGCCGATCGCCGACGGCGCCGGCCGGAGCCGCGCCGGGCGCTACTCGACGCGAACCGGATCGCCGCGCCGGACCGTGCCCGGCGTCATCACGAATGCGTACACCCCGGCGCAGGGAAGCTCGCCCAGGCCGCCGGCCCGAATCCGGTTGTGCTCGGCCATCGCGCGCAGCACGCCGGGGTCGCGCGGCAGATCGCCCTGCCCGAGCGTAGTCATCACACAGCGAGCGGTGGGAATGATGACCTTGAGGCGCGCCTCACCGACGGTGACGACGCGGCGCGACCAGTCGTTCTCGACGAACCCGCGATGGTCGGGCACCTCCACGACGAGGTTTGGGCGGAAGCGGCGCGCCTCGAAGCGCTGCGC